>Ga0307372_10002430_pt1 | contig 30784 bp, 35 predicted proteins | sample OX1MG_FD_202533 | JGI IMG/M metagenome (GOLD analysis project Ga0307372, IMG submission 202533) | Soil microbial communities from Risofladan, Vaasa, Finland - OX-1 | ecosystem: Environmental > Terrestrial > Soil > Coastal area > Acid sulfate soil | place: Finland: Risofladan, Vaasa | collected... | reverse complement strand
CACGTTCGAGCAGCAGCGCTCCAAGGCGCTCGACCGCACGGCGCGCATGGGCGCGGCGGCGGACCGCCTGGCGGTGCGCCTCGAGATGGTCAAGGTCCGGGTGCTGCCCGCGTCGATGCTGGCGGACCGGGTGCAGCCCGGCGACGGCGAGCCCGAGGGCTGGCAGTTCCTCCGGCGCCCCGCGCTCCTCGGGTTCCTCGCCCTCTGCTCGATCGCGGTGGGCGCGTCCCTGCCGAGCTCCCCGTTCAAGCTGGAGATGGCGGGGACCTGGTTCTTCGGCGAGCCGCCTCCAGGCGGATCCTCGGAGAGCTTCATGCTCTTCGGGCTCGTCGCGGTCTACGGCGGCTTGGTCCTCCTCATACGGGTCTGGTACGGGCTCATGAAGGCCCTCGCCCGGCGCCCGGGGGTGCCGGTGCGCTACCTGGGTTGGACGCTCGCCCTGTGGATCATCCCCATGCTCGTCATCGCGCCCATCTTCAGCCGAGACGTCTACTCGTACGCCGCGCAGGGCGAGATGATGAGCCACCACATCAACCCGTACAACTACGGGCCGTACACGCTCGGCGCGGGCCCCTACGTGAACCCCGTCGACCCGCTCTGGCTGAACACGCCCGCGCCCTACGGGCCGCTGTTCCTGCTCATGGACGGGCTCTTCGCGAGCGTGACCTTCCACCACGTGCTTGCCACCGTCGTCCTCCTGCGCCTCTCGGCGCTCGCCGGCGTCGTGCTCATCGCGGCGTGCATCCCGACGCTCGCCCGCTCGTTCGGCAAGGACCACGGGTCGGTCTACGTGATGGCCGTCCTCAACCCGCTCACGATCCTCATGCTCGTCGGAGCCGCGCACAACGACGCCCTGATGCTCGGCCTCCTCGTCGCGGGCGTCACCGTCGCGCGCTCCGGACACCCGGTCTGGGGTGTGCTCCTGTGCGCGCTCGCCGCGGCGATCAAGGTCCCCGCGGCGATCGGGGTGGTCTACATCGGCTGGGAATGGGCCGGCCGTGGGGTGCCGTGGCGACAGCGCGTCCGTCCGTTGGCGAAGGCCGGCGCCATCGCCACGGCCGTCGTGCTCGGGCTGTCGGTGGTGAGCGGGCTGGGCATCGGCTGGATCGGAAACCTCGACACCCCCGGCACGGTGCGCAGCTGGCTCGCGCCGGCGACCGGGGTCGGCATGCTCCTCTCCGGGGCGCTCCACACGGTCGGGCTCACCGCCGTGCCGCTGGCGAGCGTCCTGTCGGTCACCCGGGTCCTCGGGCTCGCCGCCGCCGCCGGCCTCTCCGTCTACCTGCTCGTCCGCACCGACCGGTTCGGAGCGGTGCGCGCGATGGGGATCAGCATGCTGCTCTTCGTAGTGCTCGGCCCGGTCGTCCAGCCGTGGTACCTGACCTGGGGCGTGGTGCTCCTCGCCCCGATTGCCGCCGGCAAGTTGCGGGCCGTCCTGGTCGCGGTCTCGGCCCTCTCCCCGTTCATCGGGCTTCCCGGGGGCCGCACCCTGCTCGACGAGCTCATCCACTACAACCCCGCAGCGGTCGCCGCCGCGCTCATGGTGCTGCTGGTGGTGCTCGTCGCCCCCATCGGGAGATGGTCGAGCTCGTGGGCGGACCCCTCGGGCGTCGCGCTCGCCCGCTCGGCGGCGTAGGCGGGTCAGAGCATCTTCTGCAGCTCGACGACGTCGAGCCAGCGGCCGTGCTTGCGGCCGACCTCCCGCTCGACGCCCACGACCTCGAACCCGCAGGCACGGTGGAGACGGACCGAGGCCTCGTTCTCCGAGGAGATCCGGGCGATCACCGTGTGGAAGCCGTGGCCCGCAGCCAGGTGTAGCAGTTCGTCGAGGAGCATCCGGCCGACGCCCGCGCCGCGGCGATCCGTGTGGACGTAGACCGAGTCCTCGACGGTCGTCGCGTAGGCGGCACGGTCGCGAAACGGCGAGACGACCGCAAAGCCGAGGACGTCCTCGGCGCCCCCCTCGGCGTCGTGCTCCACGGCGACGATCGCCGGGTGCGCCCCCCGGTGGCGCTCGATCCAGGTCTCCTGGTCCCGCAGCGATCGGGTGACGAGGTCGAACGTGTTGGTGCCCGAGGCCACCTCGTGGTTGTAGATGGCCCGGATCGCCTCGGCGTCCTCGTGCTGCACCAGCCGTAGCCGCATCGGCGGATGGTAGCGACGCCCGGGAGGCGGCACCTGGCCCGCCTGGCTATCATGGCGTGCTGCAGCGGCGTACGGCCGCGCCCCCTTAGCTCAGTCGGCAGAGCACAGCCATGGTAAGGCTGGTGTCGTCGGTTCGATTCCGACAGGGGGCTCCCCCGGCGGCGTAGCTCAGTTGGTCAGAGCACACGGCTCATAATCGTGTTGTCGCGGGTTCGAGTCCCGCCGCCGCTACGGACCGGGTCGACCGGGTCGAGCACCGAAAGAGGTACCAATGGCCAAGAACGAGAAGCGGGTCCAGGTGACCCTTGCCTGCGAGGTCTGCAAGCGACGGAACTACATCACCACGAAGAACAAGCTGAACGACCGCGAGCGGATCGAGATGCAGAAGTACTGCCGTTGGGACCGCAAGCACACCCTCCACAAGGAGACCCGCTGATCCGTCCCTGGCCAGCGGTGGTAACGTCGCGGGCTGCCCCCGGAGTCCGACAGTCGCCGGCCCCGGTGGCCGGGACCGACCCGGGCGAGGACCGCGGTGACAGAGGGCAGTAGCTCAACTGGTAGAGCACCGGTCTCCAAAACCGGCGGTTGGGGGTTCGAGTCCCTCCTGCCCTGCGGGGAGTGCCAGGAGCGGGTGGCTCCCGCAAGACGATCGAAAGCCGGAGCGAGGCAGTGAACCGCGAGACCAAGCGCATGACGGATCGGCGAGGCCCGACGATGACCGACGACCCGGAGTTCGAGACCAACGCCTTCGGGGTCGGCGACGTCGTCTCTCCCCGACGCCAGGCAAAGCCGGTGCGGAACCGCACGACGCCCATGCAGTTCGCGCGGGAGATCCGCGACGAGCTCCGTCAGGTCGCCTGGCCGACCCGGGTCGAGATGGTCAACTACTCGATGGTCGTCTTCTTCACCCTCGTCATCATGATCGCGTTGATCTTCCTCTTGAACTTCGCCTTCGGTAAAGGCGTGTTCTTCATGTTCCAGAAGTGAGCGGGCCGCACGTGACAATGGACACCGAGATTTCCGACGAGACCGAAGAGCGGGCTCCCGACGCTGACGGGGCCACCGGCGCCGACGTCGATGTCGCCCGCGACGAGGCCGCGCACGACGAGGCCGCTGATCGACCGGCCCTCGAGGCGGACGATGCCGAGGCGACCGATGGGGAGGACGAGGACGAGGACGAGGAGGTCCCGTACGTCCCCAGCCCGTACGACCGCCCAGGTCGCTGGTACGTGGTGCACACGTATTCGGGCTACGAGAACAAGGTCACCTCGAACCTGAAGAGCGTCGTCGTCTCGCGCGGGATGGAGGATCGGGTATACGAGGTCGTCGTCCCGATGGAGGACGTGGTCGAGGTCAAGAACGGAAAGCGCGTCACGGTCCAGAAGAAGGTCTTCCCCGGCTACCTGCTCGTCCGCAGCGACCTGGACGACGACACCTGGGGGGCGATCCGCAACACGCCCGGGGTCACCGGCTTCGTGGGCCCGGGCACCAAGCCGACGCCGCTCTCGCGTCGCGAGGTCGAGAGCATCCTCCAGGTCAAGCCCGAGGGGGTGCAGGCGCCGTCCAAGCAACGCCGCCCGAGGCTCGAGTACGAGGTAAACGAGACTGTGCGCGTGAAGGAGGGCCCGTTCGCGGACTTCTCCGGCCAGATCGCGGAGATCAACGAGGACCAGCTCAAGCTGAAGGTCCTCGTGAACATCTTCGGCCGGGAGACGCCGGTCGAGCTCGAGTTCAGCCAGGTCGCCAAGCTCTAGTCCGCCGAAGGAGATCCCCGAATGCCCCCCCGTAAGCGCGTCCTCGCCGTGGTCAAGATCCAGCTGCAAGCCGGTCAGGCCACGCCCGCACCCCCTGTCGGCACGGCCCTCGGCCCCCACGGGGTCCAGACCATGGAGTTCTGCAAGCAGTACAACGCGGCCACCGAGTCCATGCGCGGCACCGTCGTGCCGGTCGAGATCACGATCTACGAGGACCGGTCGTTCAGCTTCGTGCTCAAGACGACGCCGACGCCGGTGTTGCTGCGCCAGGCTGCCGGGCTCGAGAAGGGGTCCGCGACGACTGGCCGGGCGCAGGTCGGGACCATTACGAACTCGCAGCTGGCCGAGATCGCCAAGGTGAAGATGGTGGACCTCAACACCGACGATCTCGACGCGGCCAAGAAGCAGGTCGCGGGCACCGCCCGGTCGATGGGCATCGCGGTCCGGTGAGCGGCAGGGAAGACGGAGGACATCGATGAGCCAGCACGGCAAGCGCTACCGGTCGCTCAGTGGTCGGTTCGACCGCGAGGCGCTCTACGGCGTCAGCGACGCGATCGACCTCGTCAAGTCGATGGGGTCCGCCAAGTTCGACGAGACCATCGAGCTGGCGGTGCGTCTGGGGGTCGACCCCCGCAAGGCGGACCAGATCGTGCGCGGCACCCTGAGCCTGCCGGCGGGCACCGGCAAGTCGGTGCGGGTTGCGGTCTTCGCCGCCGGTGAGCAGGCGGCGGACGCCCGCGCCGCGGGCGCCGACGAGGTCGGTGCCGACGATCTGGTCGCGCGCGTCCGTGACGAGGGCTTCTTGGACTTCGACGTCGCGATCGCGACCCCGGATCTCATGGGACAGGTCGGAACCCTCGGCCGGGTCCTGGGACCGCGCGGCCTCATGCCGAACCCGAAGACCGGTACCGTCACGACCGACGTCGGCCGGGCGGTCACCGAGTTCAAGGGGGGACGGGTCGAGTACCGGACCGACAAGGTCGGCAACATCCACCTCCCCGTTGGCAAGGTCTCCTTCCCCAAGACGGATCTCGTGGCGAACGTGCACGCGGTCGTCGAGGAGCTGGTCCGGGCGAAGCCGGCCGCCGCCAAGGGCCGCTACATGCTCGCGGTGACCCTCGCGTCGACCATGGGGCCCGGCGTGCGCATCGACCCCGCCCGGGCCCGCGAGGTCGAAGAGGAGCTCGCGGTCACCGCCTGATACCCTCTTGCGCACAGCCCGCCGAGCGCGGGCAACGAGATTCCGGTCGCCGTAGACCTCCGGTGCGCCCCCGGGCGCGGAAGGGACCCTTCGGGTCCGCCTGACGAGGCGACGATTTCCGGGCGTCAGCCTGGTCCGTCGCACACCGGGGCACCGCGGCACCCATCCCGACCGGTGGAGGAACGATGGACAATCCGAGACCCGAGAAGGTCGCCGTCATCGACGAGGTGCGCGCGCGCCTCGACGACGCGCAGGCGACCGTGATCACCGAGTACCGCGGGCTCACCGTGGCCGCCCTTGCCAATCTGCGCAAGAGCCTCACGGCTGCTGGGGGCGACTACAAGGTCTTCAAGAACACCCTTGTGAAGCGGGCGATCGACGGCAGCCCGCACGCCCCCTTGGATGAGCTGCTCGTCGGACCGACGGCGATCGCCTTCGTCCACGGTGACGTGAGCGCCGTGGCAAAGGCGCTCCGGGACTTTTCGCGGACGGACGCCCACCTCGTGGTGAAGGGAGGGTTGCTCGACGGGGCGTTGCTCTCCCCGGCGCAGCTCGCGGCTCTCGCCGACCTGCCCTCGCGCGACGTCCTGCTCGCACGGTTCGCCGGTGCCCTCCAGGCGCCCCTTGTCCAGCTTGCCTCGCTCCTGCAGGCGCTCCCGCGCAATCTCGCGTACGGGCTCAAGGCCCTCGTCGACGAGCGCGGTGGAGCCCCGGCCGAAGCCGCCCCCGTACCGGGCGAAGAGGCAGAGCCCGCCGCGACCGAGACCGCCGCGACCGAGACCGCCGAGGCGGCGGCACCCGCCGAGACCGAGACCGCCGAGACCGAGACCGCCGAGACCGAGCCCACCGAGACCGAGCCCACCGCAACCGACACCGCAACCGACACCGCAACCGACACCGCAACCGACACCGCAACCGACACCGCAACCGACACCGCAACCGACACCGCCGAGGCAGCGGTACCCGAGGGCGAGTCCCCAGTCGCGGACGGCACGCTCGAAGAAGAGGCGTCGGAGGGCGAGTAGCCCGCCCGCACGGGCGAGCGGGAGCGTTCAGATCGCGAAGATCAAAGAAGAAAGGAACACGACAGATGGCAGGGACCCTGACCAAGGAGCAGATCCTCGACGGTATCGCCGAGCTCACGGTGATCGAGCTGAGCGAGCTGCTGAAAGACTTCGAGGAGAAGTTCGGCGTCACGGCGGCAGCGCCGGTGGCGGTCGCCGCCGCGCCCGCGGCGGGTGGAGCGGCAGAGGCCGGCGCCACAGAAGAGGAGAAGACGGAGTTCGACGTCGTCCTCACTGCCGCCGGCGACAAGAAGATCCAGGTCATCAAGGAGGTGCGCGCCCTCACGAGCCTCGGGCTCAAGGAGGCGAAGGACCTCGTGGACAGTGCGCCGAAGCCGGTCCTGGAGCGGGTCAACAAGGACGACGCCGAGAAGGCGCGCGCCGCCCTGGAGGGCGCGGGCGCGACCGTCGAGGTCAAGTAGCAGGCCCGGAAGGCCGGTCGGGGGTGTCCCAGGACGCCCGCCGGCCGGGTCCCTCCCGGGCGAGGACGTGTCCCGGCATCCGCCGGCTGCGGGAGGCCGGCGGCACACCCGGGCCACTGCCCAGGGAGGCTTGCGCTGGGGTCGGCAGCACGGCACGAGGCGCCACGGGCGCCTCCCGGGGGGTGCGGAGGTCCCTTGACTGGGGCGACGCCGACATTTACCCTGTCGGTGGTTCGACCCCTTGGCGTCAGCTGTCCGAGGGGTTGTGTATCTGCCCGTCTCCGGGTATGCTGCAGGGTTGCCGTGCAGCTCTGCCTTGCGACCGCAATTCCTCCAGTCTGAATGGCGCGCGCCACGGCACCGTTCTGGACCCCGCCAGGGTCCTCTTGAGCCACCGTCGTCCCCGTCCCGTCGTCCCCGTCCCGTCGTCCCCGTCCCGTCGTCCCCGTCCCGCCCGCCTCTGCCTCTGCCCCGCATCCCGAGCAACTGGAGGAGTGACCGTTGCCTTCACGGTCCCGTAGCCCCGAACGTGTGTCCTTCGCCAACATCGACGAAGCGCAGCCCCTGCCCGACCTCATCGCGATCCAGCGCGACTCCTTCCAGTGGTTCCTGGACAAGGGCCTCGCCGAGGCCTTCAGCGATATCAGCCCGATCGAGGACTTCACGGGCCAGCTGAGCCTCGAGCTCGAGTTCGACCCGTCCGACCCCGACCTGCGCCCGCCGCCGAAGTTCTCGGTGGAGGAGTGCAAGGAAAAGGACATGACCTACGCCGCGCCCGTCTTCGTGCGCGCGCGCTTCTTGAACGCCAGCACCGGCGAGATCAAGGAGCAGACCGTCTTCATGGGCGACTTCCCGATGATGACGGATCGCGGCACGTTCATCGTCAACGGGACCGAGCGGGTCGTAGTGAGCCAGCTCGTCCGGTCGCCCGGCGTGATCTTCCAGCCGGGCCGCGACGTCAAGACCATCTTCACGGGCACGGTCCACCCCTACCGCGGCGAGTGGATCGAGCTCGACATTGAGGCCAAGCCCTCCAAGGACGTCACCGCCGGCGCCCGCGTCGCACGCAAGCGGCGCCTTTCCCTCTTCGTCCTCCTGCGCGCGCTCGGCTACGGCGACACGGAGTTCCTCGAGCGCTTCGTGCGCCACTTCGACTTCCTCGAGGGACAGTGGGAGAAAGAGAAGGAGCTCGCCCCGACCCGCGAGGAGGCGCTGCTCGAGATCTACAAGCGCGCTCGCCCCGGAGAGCCGCTCTCGGTGGAGGCCGCACGGCAGTACTTCGAGAACGCCTTCTTCAACCCGAAGCGCTACGACCTCACCCGGGTCGGCCGGTACAAGCTGAACCGCAAGCTCGGTCCGGAGATCGAGCGGATCTCCGAGCTGTTCGGGCTCGACCTCGAGCGCCCGGCTCCCGGGCAGAGCGTGCTCAGCCCGTCGGAGATCCTCGCGTCGGCGACCTACATGCTCCACCTCGCGCTCCACATGGCCGACGGCGACTCGACGTACCGGATCGACGACCAGGACCACTTCGCCAACCGCCGGATCCGGTCGGTCGGCGAGCTGATCCAGAACCAGGTTCGCGTCGGCCTCTCGCGCATGGAGCGGGTCGTTCGCGAGCGGATGACGACCCAGGACGTCGAGGCGATCACCCCGCAGACGCTCATCAACATCCGGCCCGTGGTGGCCGCGGTGAAGGAGTTCTTCGGGACCTCGCAGCTGAGTCAGTTCATGGACCAGAACAACCCGCTCTCGGGCCTGGCCCACAAGCGCCGTCTCTCCGCGCTCGGCCCGGGTGGTCTCTCGCGTGAGCGGGCGGGCTTCGAGGTGCGAGACGTGCACACCTCCCACTACGGCCGGATGTGCCCCATCGAGACGCCCGAAGGGCCGAACATCGGCCTGATCGGCGCCCTCGCGACCTACGCGCGGGTGAACGAGTACGGCTTCATCGAGACGCCCTACCGCAAGGTCGCCGACGGTCGGGTCACCGACGAGGTGGTCTACCTCGCGGCCGACGAGGAGGAAGAGCACGTCATCGCGCAGGCGAACGCGCCCCTCGGCCCCGACGGTCGCTTCACCAGCGACCGCGTGCTCGTCCGCCGCGGCCCGCAAGGGACCGGGGTGCGCATCGGCGTGTCGACCGCGTCCTACGGCACGACCAGCGAGATCGACTACGTGACGCCCGACGAGGTCGACCTCATGGACGTCTCGCCGAAGCAGATCGTCTCGGTCTCGACGGCCCTCATCCCCTTCGTCGAGCACGACGACGCCAACCGGGCGCTGATGGGCGCCAACATGCAGAAGCAGGCGGTGCCGCTCGTCGTGCCCGAGGCGCCCTACATCGGGACGGGCGTCGAGGCCCGCGCCGCACGCGACGCGGGCGACGTCATCGTCGCGGAGGGAGAGGGGACCGTCACCGAGGTGTCCGGCGACCAGATCGTCGTCGAGTACCGCTCGGGCCAGAGGGACCGCCTGGGCCAGACGCTCGGTCGCAAGATCTACAGGCTCGCGAAGTTCCGCCGGTCGAACCAGAACACCTCCATCAACCAGAAGCCGCTCGTGGACGAGGGCGAGAAGGTGAACACGGGCGATCTGCTCGCCGACGGCCCTTCGACGCACAACGGGGAGCTCGCGCTGGGCAAGAACCTGCTGGTCGCCTTCATGCCCTGGGAGGGCTACAACTACGAGGACGCGATCATCCTGTCCCAGCGGCTGGTGCGCGACGACGTGCTCACGTCGATCCATATCGAGGAGCACGAGGTCGACGCCCGGGACACCAAGCTGGGCGCCGAGGAGATCACCCGGGACATCCCGAACCTTTCCGAGGAGATCCTGGCCGACCTCGACGAGCGCGGCATCATCCGCATCGGTGCGGAGGTCGGCCCGGGCGACGTCCTGGTCGGCAAGGTGACGCCGAAGGGGGAGACCGAGCAGACGCCCGAGGAGCGGCTGCTGCGGGCCATCTTCGGCGAGAAGGCGCGCGAGGTGCGCGACACGAGCCTCAAGGTGCCCCACGGCGAGGAGGGCAAGGTCATCGACGTCCGCGTGTTCTCGCGCGAGGACTCGCACGAGCTCCCGCCGGGCGTGAACCAGCTGGTGCGGGTGTACGTCGCACAGAAGCGGAAGATCTCCGAGGGTGACAAGCTCGCCGGCCGCCACGGGAACAAGGGGGTCATCTCGAAGATCCTCCCCGTGGAGGACATGCCCTTCCTCGCGGACGGGACCCCGGTCGACATCATCTTGAACCCCCTCGGCGTGCCGAGCCGCATGAACGTCGGCCAGGTGCTCGAGTCCCACCTCGGCTACGCGGCGCGACACGGATGGGACGGCGCCGCCACGATCGAGGACGGCGCCGGCACGTGCGGTCGGCCGGGCGCGGGCCGAAAGACCCGGCCGCGGACCATCCCGGCGACGTGGGTGTCCACCCCGGTCTTCGACGGCGCCCACTGGGACGAGGAGAAGGAGGCGGGCAAGCACCCCACCATCCGCCAGCTCTTCGAGCGGCTCCACTCCGACTCGGCGACCGGTGACGTGCAGATCCAGCCGACGGGCAAGGCCGTGCTCTACAACGGCCGGACCGGCGAGGCGTACGACAACCCCATCTCGGTCGGCTACGTCTACATCCTGAAGCTGGCCCACCTGGTGGACGACAAGATCCACGCCCGCTCGACCGGGCCGTACTCCATGATCACCCAGCAGCCCCTGGGCGGGAAGGCGCAGTTCGGCGGGCAGCGGTTCGGAGAGATGGAGGTGTGGGCGCTCGAGGCGTTCGGCGCCGCGTACGCCCTCCAGGAGCTGTTGACCATCAAGTCGGACGACGTGCTCGGCCGGGTGAAGGTCTACGAGGCGATCGTGAAGGGCGAGAACATCCCCGAGCCGGGGATCCCCGAGAGCTTCAAGGTGCTCATCAAGGAGATGCAGTCCCTCTGCCTCGACGTGGAGGTGCTGGCGAACGACGGGTCGGCGATCGAGATGCACGAGCTCGACGAGGACGTGTTCCGCACGGCCGAAGAGCTCGGCATCGACATCAGCAGGCCCGAACGAGGATCGGACGAAGAGGACGAGCGGCGCGCCGCTGAGAGGAGCTTCTCGTAATGGCGCTGGACGTGAACACCTTCGACCAACTGCGGATCGGTCTCGCGACCGGCGATTCCATCCGCGCGTGGTCGAACGGCGAGGTGAAGAAGCCCGAGACGATCAACTACCGCACGCTGCGCCCGGAGAAGGACGGGCTCTTCTGCGAGAAGATCTTCGGTCCCACCAAGGACTGGGAGTGCTACTGCGGCAAGTACAAGCGCGTGCGCTTCAAGGGGATCATCTGCGAGCGTTGCGGGGTCGAGGTCACGAGGTCGAAGGTGCGCCGCGAGCGCATGGGCCACATCGAGCTCGCCGCTCCCGTCGTCCACATCTGGTACCTGCGGGGCACCCGCAGCTGGCTGGCCTACCTCCTCATGGGCACGGAGGCCCGTGAGGAGTTGAAGGCCAAGCAGCTCGAGAAGGTCATCTACTTCGCCGCCAACCTGGTCACCTGGGTCGACGAGGACAAGCGTCATGGGGAGCTGCCCAACCTCGAGGCGGAGCTCGCCGAGGAGATCTCCGAGATCGAGCGCCGCAGAGACCTCGAGATCGACCGCCGGTTCAAGGGGCTCGAGGAGGAGCTGAAGGAGCTCGAGAGCCAGGGCGCGCGTGACGCCGAGGTGAAGGCGCGCCAGCGCGCCGCCGAGAAGGAGATCGGCACGCTGCGGGAGCGGGCGGACGACGAGATCGATCTGGCCAAGCGGGCGCTCGACGAGCTGCGCAGCCTCCACGCCCGCAAGATCATCGAGGACGAGCTGCTCTGGCGGGAGCTGTCGTTGCGCTACGCCGACTACTTCGAAGGTGGCATGGGCGCCGAAGCGATCCAGCGCCTCATCGACCGGATCGACTTCGACGTCGAAGAGGTGAAGCTCCGGGAGATGATCGACGCCACGGACGGCCGTCGGCCGCTCTCCGCACAGCGGCGCCAGAAGGTCATCAAGCGCCTGAAGATCGTCACCGCGTTCAACCGCCGCGACGAGCACGGCCGCCGGGTCAACGACCCGCGCGCCATGATCCTCGAGGCGGTGCCGGTCATCCCGCCCGACCTGCGCCCGATGGTCCAGCTGGACGGTGGTCGCTTCGCCACGTCCGACCTGAACGACCTCTACCGCCGGGTCATCAACCGCAACAACCGCCTGAAGCGGCTGCTCGACCTCGGCGCGCCCGAGATCATCATCAACAACGAGAAGCGCATGCTCCAAGAGGCGGTCGACGCTCTGTTCGACAACGGCCGGCGCGGCCGGCCCGTGACCGGACCCGGCAACCGCCCGCTCAAGTCGCTCTCGGACATGCTCAAGGGCAAGCAGGGGCGGTTCCGCCAGAACCTCCTCGGCAAGCGCGTCGACTACTCGGGCCGTTCGGTCATCGTCATCGGCCCGACCCTGCAGCTCCACCAGTGCGGCCTGCCCAAGCTCATGGCGCTCGAGCTCTTCAAGCCCTTCGTCATGAAGCGGCTCGTCGACGCCGAGCTCGCGCAGAACATCAAGTCCGCCAAGCGCATGGTCGAGCGCCGTCGCCCGCAGGTCTGGGACGTGCTCGAGGGCGTGATCAGGGAGCACCCGGTCCTCTTGAACCGGGCCCCCACGCTCCACCGTCTCGGCATCCAGGCGTTCGAGCCAGTGCTCGTCGAGGGGAAGGCCATCCAGATCCACCCACTCGTGTGCACCGCCTTCAACGCGGACTTCGACGGCGACCAGATGGCCGTCCACCTCCCGCTGTCGGCCGAGGCACAGGCCGAGGCCCGGGTCCTCATGCTCTCGGCGAACAACATCCTGTCGCCCGCCACCGGACGGCCCATCACCGTGCCGACCCAGGACATGGTCTTCGGCGGCTACTACCTCACCCTGACGGTCGACGGCGCGCTCGGCGAGGGACGGGCGTTCCGCCACAGCTACGAGGTCCAGGCCGCGCTGGACGAGGGCAGCGTCGCCCTTCACGCCAAGATCCACCTCCGGCCGTCGCCGGGCACACCGCTCGCCCGCCGACTCGAGGCGGCGACCGCCGCGGGCGCCCGTGGCGCGGCGGATGCGGCCGACGACGGCGCCGGTGAGCGGCTGTCGATCGAGACGACCCCCGGGCGCGTGCTGTTCAACGAGGCGCTCCCGGACGGCTTCCCGTTCGTGAACGACGTCGTCGGCAAGCGCAACACGCCGATCGGCTCCATCGTCGAGGAGCTCTCGGCCGGGCACCCCAAGCACGTGGTCGCCCAGAGCCTCGACCGGATCAAGGCGCTCGGCTTCCGCTACGCGGCGCAGTCGGGACTCACGATCTCCATCGACGACGTCCGGACGCCGCCGGAGAAGCAGGCGATCCTCGACCGCTACGAGAAGGAGGCCGACAAGGCCGAGACCCAGTTCAAGCGGGGCATCATCACCGACGACGAGCGGCGCCAGAAGGAGATCGAGATCTGGACGTCCGCCAACTCCGAGGTGGGCCGGGCGATGGAGCAGTCACTGTCGCTCCTCGCCTTCAACCCGCTCGACATGATGGTCGACTCCGGCGCCCGAGGGAACGCCCAGCAGATCCGCCAGATCGCCGGGATGAAGGGCCTCGTGTCCAACCCGCGGGGCGAGATGATCCCCCGGCCGATCAAGTCCTCGTTCCGCGAGGGCCTGTCGGTCCTCGAGTACTTCATCTCGACCCACGGCGCCCGGAAGGGACTGGCGGACACCGCGCTGCGCACGGCCGACTCCGGCTACCTCACGCGGCGGCTCGTCGACGTGGCCCAGGAGCTCATCATCCGGGAGGAGGACTGCGGCACGTCTCGGGGCGTGTGGCTCGAGAACGTCGAGCCCGACAGCGCCGGGAAGCGGAGCTACCTCGAGACCCGCGCCTACGGCCGGCTGCTCGTCGAGGACGTTCGCATGTCGGACGGCTCGACGCTCGCGACGGGCACGGTGCTCTCGGACGAGCTCGTGGCCGCCCTTCGTGACGACCCCGCCGTGACGAGGGTGCGCACCCGTTCGGTCCTCACCTGTGAGGCGACCCACGGCGTGTGCGCGGCGTGCTACGGGCAGTCGCTCGCCACCGGCAAGATGATCGAGCTCGGCGAGGCGGTCGGCGTCATCGCGGCGCAGTCGATCGGCGAGCCGGGCACGCAGCTCACCATGCGCACCTTCCACACCGGCGGCGTCGTCGGTGAGGACATCACCCACGGCCTCCCGCGGGTGGTCGAGCTCTTCGAGGCCCGCACGCCGAAGGGCGCGGCGGTCCTCGCCCGCCACTCCGGTGTCGTGCGCATGGAGGAGGAGGAGGCCGGCCGGCGCATCACGGTGGTGGCCGACGACGGCACCGAGGAATCGGCCTTGGTGCCGGCCCGCGCCCACCTGGAGGTGTCCGACGGACAGGAGGTCACCGCCGGCGACGCGCTGGTCGAAGGCCCGAAGGACCCCAAGGAGCTCCTCGAGGTCCGGGGGATCCGCGAGACCCAGCAGTACCTCGTCGAGGAGGTCCAGAAGGTCTACCGGGACCAGGGCGTGTCGATCCACGACAAGCACATCGAGCTGATCGTCCGCCAGATGCTCCGGCGGGTCCTCGTCGCCGAACCGGGCGACGCACCCTTCCTGCCGGGCGAGCGCGTCGACAACCAGGTCTACGCGGAGGTCAACCGGCACCTCGTGGAAGAGGGGAAGCGTCCTGCCGAGGGCCGCCCCGAGCTCATGGGCATCACCAAGGCGTCGCTGGCCACCGACAGCTGGCTCTCGGCCGCCTCCTTCCAGGAGACGACCCGGGTGCTGACCGAGGCGGCCATCGAGGGCCGCAGCGACCAGCTCTTCGGGCTGAAGGAGAACATCATCATCGGCAAGCTGATCCCGGCGGGTACCGGCATGGACCACTACCGGCACATCCGCTTCGAGCTGCCCGGGGCAGAGGTCCTGCCCTTCTGGGCGGTCGGCGCGGGCGGCGACACCGGCACCGAAGACCTGGCCGCGTGGTTGCGCGACATGGGGGGTGACGGGATCGACGGCGACGGGCAGCACGGCGCCGTCGACGCCAGTTGGCTCGGAGCCGGCCAGGCCGCCGACGGCGACGCCGGCACCGACACCGCGGGCAGCGCGGGGGCCTGACCGCCACGACCCCGGCAGGGGTGGGCAGACGGCCGGCGGCGGGAGCCGCCGGCCGTGCCCGCCCCACGCCCGGCTCGCCGACGCGGTCCCGGGCGGAGGACCGAAGGACCCGGGGGGCCGGTACACTGGTCGAGCGCCTGCTCCGCCTTGCCGGGGTGAGGGCGCTGCCGTAGCATTGACCCGCTGTACGGCGGCACGGCGTCCCGGCGCCGGCCCGTGCGGCACACCGCTCACATCGGAACAGAGGACACACGCGTGCCCACCATCGCCCAGCTCGTCCGCAAGGGACGTGAGGCCAAGCAGTCGAAGACCAAGACGCCCGCCCTGCGGGGCGCGCCCCAGCGACGGGGCGTGTGCACGCGCGTCTACACCACGACGCCCAAGAAGCCGAACTCGGCCCTCCGGAAGGTCGCCCGCGTCCGGCTCACGAGTGGCGTGGAGGTCACCGCCTACATCCCCGGAGTCGGCCACAACCTCCAGGAGCACTCCATCGTGCTGGTGCGCGGCGGCCGTGTGAAGGACCTCCCGGGTGTCCGCTACAAGGTCATCCGCGGCGCTCTCGACACCTCGGGCGTGCGCGAGCGGAGCCAGGCCCGAAGCCGCTACGGCGCGAAGAAGGAGTCCTGAGATGCCGCGTAACGGACCCGCCCCCCGGCGCGACCTGCAGCCGGACCCCGTCTACCGCTCGGTGCTCGTGACCCAGGTCGTGAACAAGGTGCTCTCGCGGGGCAAGCGGACCCTCGCCGAGCGGGTCGTCTACGAGGCCCTCACGCTCGTCTCCGAGCGGGCCGGCGGCGAGCCGGTGGCGGTCCTCAAGCGTGCCGTCGAGAACACCCGGCCGGAGCTCGAGGTGCGCAGCCGGCGTGTCGGCGGGGCGACCTACCAGGTCCCGGTCGAGGTGCGGCCGCGCCGTGCCACCACGCTCGCGATCCGCTGGCTCGTGGGCTTCTCCCGCCAGCGTCGCGAGAAGACCATGGCCGAGCGCCTGGCGAACGAGGTCCTCGACGCGTCGAACGGTGTCGGCGCTGCGGTGAAGCGCCGCGAGGACCTCCACAAGATGGCCGAGTCGAACAAGGCCTTCGCGCACTACCGCTGGTAGTAGCCGGTCTCTTCTTGGAATTGAGTTCCCATGCCTGACCCTCTGCCCCAGCGCGAATTCCCGCTCGCAAAGACCCGCAACATCGGGATCATGGCGCACATCGACGCGGGCAAGACCACCACGACCGAGCGGATCCTCTACTACACCGGTCGCAACTACAAGATCGGCGAGGTCCACGAAGGCTCGGCGACCATGGACTGGATGGTCCAGGAGCAGGAACGCGGGATCACCATCACCTCGGCGGCCACCACCTGCCGGTGGCGTGACGTCGTGATCAACATCATCGACACGCCGGGCCACGTGGACTTCACCGTGGAGGTGGAGCGGTCGTTGCGCGTCCTCGACGGAGCGGTGGCGGTCTTCGACGCCGTCGCCGGGGTCGAGCCACAGACCGAGACCGTGTGGCGCCAGGCGAACAAGTATCGCGTCCCGAGGATCTGCTTCGTCAACAAGATGGACCGCGTGGGTGCCGATTTCCCTCGGACCGTCCAGATGATCAAGGACCGGCTCGACGCCGTCCCCGCCGTGGTCCAGCTGCCGATCGGCAGCGAAGGCGGGTTCCGGGGGGTCGTCGACCTGCTGAACAGCCGCGCCCTCGTCTGGGAAGAGGGCATGGGCGAGAAGTGGGACGTGGTCGACGTGCCCGAGTACATGGTCCAGGAGACCGAGGATGCGCGGCACCAGCTCGTAGACGTGCTGTCGAACTACTCGGACACGATCATGGAGAAGTACCTCGCGGACGAGGAGATCACCGCAGACGACCTGCGCGCGGCGCTCCGCGCGGCCACGCTCGCCAACGAGGTGGTGCCGGTCCTCTGCGGGTCGGCGTTCAAGAACAAGGGCGTCCAGCCCATGCTCGATGCGGTCATCGACTTCCTCCCGAGCCCTCTCGACCTGCCACCCACCATGGGGACGAAGCCCGGGTCCTCCGAACAGACCGAGGAGCGTCCGGTCGAGGACACCGCCCCGTTCGCCGCGCTGGCGTTCAAGATCATGACCGACCCCTACGTCGGCAAGCTCACCTACCTCCGCGTCTACTCGGGTTCGTTGCGTAAGGGCGCATCGGTGTCGAACACGACGAAGGACCGCAAGGAGCGCATCGGGCGCCTGCTGCAGATGCACGCCAACCACCGCGAGGACAAGGACGCCATCTTCGCCGGCGACATCGTGGCTGCCGTCGGCCTGAAGCAGACCTCGACGGGGGACACGCTCTCGGATCCCGGCCACCCGATCCTGCTCGAGGCGCTCGAGTTCCCCGAGCCGGTCATCCACGTCGCCGTCGAGCCCAAGACCAAGGCCGACCAGGACAAGCTCTCCAGGGCCCTTTTCGCGCTGAGCGAGGAGGACCCGACGTTCCGGGTCCGTACCGACGAGGAGACGGCCCAGACCGTGATCTCGGGGATGGGCGAGCTGCACCTCGAGGTCCTCGTCGACCGGATGCTTCGCGAGTTCAACGTCGACGCGAACGTGGGAAAGCCCCAGGTCGCCTACCGGGAGACCATCCGCAAGACGGCGGACAAGGTCGAGGAGCGCTACGTCCGCCAGACGGGCGGCCGCGGGCAGTACGGCCACGTCGTGATCGACGTCGCCCCGACCGGCCCCGGAGGCGGGTACGAGTTCATCGACAAGATCACCGGCGGCGTCATCCCCAAGGAGTACATCCCCGCGGTCGACGCCGGGATCCAGGAGGCCCTCACGTCCGGGGTCCTGGCGGGCTACGCGACCGTCGACGTCAGGGTCACCCTCACCTACGGTTCGTACCACGACGTCGACTCGTCCGAGATGGCCTTCAAGATCGCCGGCTCCATGGCCGTGAAGAAGGCGCTGCGGATGGCGGACCCCGTCCTCCTCGAGCCGGTGATGGCCGTCGAGGTCGTCACCCCCGAGGAGTACATGGGCGACGTGATCGGCGACCTGTCCTCCCGCCGGGGGCGGGTCGAGGGCATGGAACAGCGGGGGAACAGCCACGTCGTGCGGGCACAGGTACCGCTCGCCGACATGTTCGGCTACGCTACCGACCTGCGTTCGCGCACCCAGGGCCGCGCCACGTACACGATGCAGTTCCACGCCTACAACGAAGTGCCCGACTCGATCGCCAAGGAGATCATCGCCCGGGCACGCGGGGAGTAGACGCTCCTCCGGCGACGGGCCGGCGGAGAAGCGGCACGCAGGAGACAGATACGACCATGGGCGGGCGACCGCCCGGCGGCGGGCCCGAAGGGGCGTCGCCCGAGATCAGGGAGTAGTCCGAGGAGATGGCCAAGAAGAAGTTCGAGCGCTCGAAGCCCCACGTGAACGTGGGGACGATGGGGCACATCGACCATGGCAAGACCACGCTGACGGCGGCCATCACGAAGGTGCTGTCGGAGCAGAACCCCAATGTCGCCTTCACCCCGTTCGACCAGATCGACAAGGCGCCGGAGGAGAAGCAGCGCGGCATCACGATCTCGATCGCCCACGTCGAGTACGAGACGTCCAAGCGCCACTACGCGCACGTCGACATGCCGGGCCACGCCGACTACATCAAGAACATGATCACGGGTGCCGCCCAGGTCGACGGCGCCATCCTCGTGGTGTCGGCCGCCGACGGCCCGATGCCCCAGACCCGCGAGCACGTGCTGCTCGCCCGCCAGGTGGGCGTTCCCTACATCGTCGTCGCCCTCAACAAGGCCGACATGGTGGACGACCCCGAGCTGCTCGACCTCGTGGAGCTCGAGGTGCGTGAGCTGCTGAGCGAGTACACATTCCCCGGCGACGACGCCCCGGTGGTGCGAGTGAGCGCCCTCAAGGCGCTCGAGGGCGACGCCGAATGGACGCCGAAGATCCTCGAGCTCATGGACGCGGTGGACGAGTACATCCCCGAGCCCGTGCGCGACATCACAAAGCCGTTCCTCATGCCCGTCGAGGACGTCATGTCCATCACCGGCCGCGGCACCGTCGTGACCGGCAAGGTCGAGCAGGGTGTCGTCCACGTGGGCGACGAGTGCGAGATCGTCGGACTGCGCGACACCCAGAAGACGACGGTCACCGGGGTGGAGATGTTCCGCAAGCTCCTCGACGAGGGCCGTGCCGGCGACAACATCGGAGCGCTGCTCCGTGGCACGAAGAAGGAGGACGTCGAGCGCGGCCAGGTGCTGTGCAAGCCGGGCTCCATCACGCCCCACGCCGAGTTCCAGGCGGCGATCTACGTGCTCACCAAGGAAGAGGGTGGCCGGCACAAGCCGTTCTTCACCAACTACCGCCCGCAGTTCTACTTCCGGACCACCGACGTGACGGGTTCCATCTCGCTCGCCGAGGGCACGGAGATGGTGATGCCCGGTGACAACACCGAGATCACCGTCGAGCTCGGCAAGCCCATCGCCATGGACGAGGGTCTCCGGTTCGCCATCCGCGAGGGTGGCCGCACCGTCGCCTCCGGCCGGGTCATCAAGATCCTCAAGTAGTCCGGAAACGACGAGGGCACGCGGAACCATGGCCGACGGCAGCCGACAGAAGATCCGGATCAGGCTGAAGGCCTACGACCACGAGATCCTCGACCAGTCGACGGAGAAGATCGTCCAGACGGTCCTCCGCACCCAAGCGAAGGTGCAGGGGCCGGTGCCCCTGCCGACCGACAAGCACCGCTACACGGTGATCCGGTCGCCGCACAAGTACAAGGACAGCCGGGAGCACTTCGAGATGCGCGTGCACAAGCGGCTGGTGGACATCCTCGAGCACACGCCCAAGACGGTCGACTCGCTCCAGCGGCTCGACCTCCCCGCGGGCGTCGACATCGAGATCAAGATACAGAACACCTGACGGCCCCGGCGACGTGCCGGGCCGCCGGGGCGTACGTGCGGGGGAGGACCGCAGGGCCGCCTTGGCGGTCCGGTCTGCGGTCCGGTAACATGGCAGGCCGGCCGCCCCGGGGGCGGGCGGTGCAGCGGGCGCAGGAGACCGCGCCGAGCCAGCAGACGTGCCGGAGCGCCCGTCGCGCCCTTCTGGGGCGAGGGAACCTCCGGCCGACACAGGACGAGCGCTCCGCTCGGGTCACTCCCGGCGGAGCGTTGGCATGCGCACGGGCAGCGAGCACGAAGCGCGAGGAGAGACGTGGCAACGAAGGCGATCGTCGGCGAGAAGGTCGGCATGACCCAGGTATGGGACGAGCAGAACCGCGCCATACCGGTGACGGTGCTGCGCGTCGCGCCCGTGCGGGTCGTCCAGGTGAAGACGCCCGAACGTGAGGGGTACGCGGCCCTCCAGGTCACCTGGGGGTTCCGCCGGGCGTCGACCCTGACCAAGCCCGAGCGGGGCCACTTCGAGCATGCGGGCGTCGACCCGGGCCGCGACCTCGTGGAGCTCCGGGTCGAGGACGCGGCCTCCTTCGAGGTCGGCCAAGAGCTGACCGCCGAGCTGTGGACCGCGGGCGAGCGGGTCGACGCCATCGCGGTCAGCAAGGGAAAGGGCTTTGCCGGCGGCATGAAGCGGCACAACTTCAAGGGCCAGGGCGCCGCCCACGGCAACCACAAGCACCACCGTGCGCCGGGCTCGATCGGCGCCTGCGCGACGCCGTCCAAGGTGTTCAAGGGCACCCGCATGGCTGGGCGGATGGGTGGCCGCCAGGTCACCGCGCTCAATCTCGAGGTCGTCTCGAGCGACCCCGAGCGTGAGCTCGTGCTCGTCAAGGGTGCAGTCCCCGGGCCCCGCGGCGCCGTCGTGGTGCTGCGTGACTCGGTGAAGACGCCGACGCAGAAGAACGGGAGCGCCAGGTGAGCCCGCCGGCCGCGCGATCGACCACCACCGCCACCAAGACCGCGCACCGCCTCGCCGTCCGCAAGGAGCGGCCCGCACCCGCAGCGCGCTCGGTCCAGCGCCGGGACATGGCCGGCAAGTCCCTCGGCGAGATCGAGCTCGCCCCGGAGGTCTTCGGCATCCAGCCCAACCAGGCGGTCCTCCACCAGGTCGTGACCGCCCAGCTCGCGGCCGCCCGTGCCGGGACGCAATCGACCAAGACCCGGGCAGAGGTGCGCGGGGGCGGATCGAAGCCGTGGCGCCAGAAGGGCACGGGGCGTGCCCGACAGGGGTCGATCCGCTCGCCGATCTGGACGGGAGGCGGCGTCGCCCTCGGGCCGAAGCCGCGCAGCTACGCGCAGCGCACGCCCAAGAAGATGGTGCGGCTCGCCCTGTGCTCGGCGCTGTCCGACCGGGCCGCCGCGTCGAAGGTCGCGCTCGTCGACGCCTGGAGCTTCGAAGTGCCCAAGACCAAGGACGCCCTCGGTGCGCTCGACGCGCTCGGGCTCGACGGCCGCGTGCTCGTCGTCCTCGGCGACGAGGACGTGACCGCGCAGCGGTCCTTCGCCAACATCCCCGAGGCCCAGACCGTGCTCGCCGCCGAGCTCTCCGCCTACGACGTGCTGCGCAACGACTGGATCGTCTTCACCGACGCCACGCTCCCCGGTGCCGAGCGGACCTCGGCTGCCGAGGAGCCGCCTGCGGTCGCCGACGAGGAGGAGACCGAGCGATGAAGGAGCCCACGTCGGTGCTGCGGCGCCCGGTCATCTCCGAGAAGTCGTACGCGCTCATGAACCGGAACGTCTACGTCTTCGTCGTCGACCGGCACGCCACCAAGATCGACGTTCGCCATGCGGTCGAGCAGGCGTTCGACGTGCGCGTCGACCGGGTGAACACCCTGAACCGCAAGGGAAAGGCGACCCGCAACCGGCGGACCAACAAGACCGGCCAGCGTCCGGACACCAAGCGCGCCTTCGTGACGCTGCATCCGGGCGACAAGATCGACCTCTTCGAGAGCTGAGAACGCCATGCCGCTTCGCTCACGCAAGCCCACCAGCGCCGGACGGCGGTTCCAGACCGTTTCCGACTTCGCCGAGATCACGAGGGACCGTCCCGAGCGCTCGCTGCTCGCGTCGAACTCCAAGTCCGGCGGGCGCAACAACTACGGCCGGAAGACCGCCCGGCACCGGGGTGGCGGCCACAAGCGCCAGTACCGGATCGTCGACTTCCGTCGCGACAAGGACGGCGTGCCGGCGAAGGTCGCCGCGATCGAGTACGACCCGAACCGCAACGCCCGCATCGCCCTCCTCCACTTCGCCGACGGCGAGAAGCGCTACGTCCTCGCCCCGGCCAACGTCCGGGTCGGCGACATCCTCCAGAACGGCCAGGGCTCGGAGATCCGCCCGGGCAACGCGCTGCCCCTCCGCTACATCCCGGTCGGCTCGGTGGTCCACTGCGTGGAGCTGCGCCCCGGCGGCGGAGGCAAGCTCGCCCGGGGCGCGGGCATGAGCGTGCAGGTCGTCGCGAAGGAAGGCGCCTTTGCGACCCTCCGGCTACCGTCGACCGAGATGCGGCGGGTCTCGATCGAGTGCCGGGCGACGCTGGGCGTCGTCGGGAACGCCGAGGCCGAGCTCGTCAAGGTGGGCAAGGCGGGACGAAACCGCTGGAAGGGCGTCCGCCCGCAGACCCGCGGTGTCGCGATGAACCCGGTCGACCACCCGCTCGGCGGTGGAGAGGGCAAATCGTCGGGCGGCCGCCACCCGGTCTCCCCGTGGGGCAAGCCCGAAGGGCGCACCCGTACGCGCCACAAGGAGTCCGACAAGTTGATCGTTCGCCGTCGCCGCACCCGCGGCGCCAGGCGATAGCGGGAGGTCGCGGTGCCGCGCAGCTTGAAGAAGGGGCCGTTCGTCGACGACCACCTGTTGAAGAAGGTCGATGCCCTGAACTCGACGGGTGAGAAGCGCGTGATCAAGACCTGGTCGCGCCGGTCCACCATCATCCCCGACATGGTCGGCCACACGATCGCCGTGCACGACGGCCGCCGGCACGTCCCGGTCTACGTGACCGAGGCGATGGTGGGCCACAAGCTCGGTGAGTTCGCGCCCACGCGCACCTTCCGCTACCACGCAGGCCAAGAGCGCGCGGGGAGGCGCTGAGATGCCGGGTCTCAAGACCAACGAGCGTCCCGGGACGCGTGCGGTCCTGCGTCACTGCCGGATGTCCGCGACCAAGGCCCGGGTCGTGCTGAACCTCATCAGGAGCAAGGACGTGGACCGTGCGGGCGAGATCCTGCGCGACACGCCGCGAGAGGCGGCGGAGATCGTAGGCAAGCTGCTCGCGTCCGCCGTCGCCAACGCCGTGCACAACGACGGCGAGGACGCAGAGGAGCTGTACGTGTCCGCGTGCTACGCCGACGAGGGCGTGACGCTCAAGCGCTGGCGCCCTCGTGCCCGCGGACGTGCGACCCGGATCCGCAAGCGCAGCTGTCACATCACCGTCATCGTGAGCCGCATGCCCGAGGACCGGTTGGTCCGCCGCCGCGCCGAGCGGCAGGCGGCGGGCGGCGGGCGCCAGCGGCGCGTGGCCGAGTCGCGTCGCCGTGCCGACCTGGCAGGGCGCCTGTCCCGTCGCCGCCACGCGGCGGAGGCCGAGGTTGCACTCGCCGCCGAGTCGCCCGAGGTCGAGTTCGAGGGGGACGAGGTCGAAGGCACGGAGGCGCCGGAGGCCGAGGAGGCGACGGCGGAGCAGGCGGTCGCCGACGTCGCCGAGGAGGCCGAGGAGGCCGAGGAAGCCGAGGAGGCCGAGGAAGCCGACGAGGCCGACGAGGCCGACGAGGCCGAGGGCGCAGCGGGCGGCGAGCCCGAAGACGAGAACGAGAAGGGCGAGTAGATGGGCCAGAAGGTCAACCCGTACGGCTTCCGCCTCGGTGTCACCACCGACTGGAAGTCCCGTTGGTTCGAGGAGCGCCACTACCGCGACTTCGTCGTCGAGGACTGGAAGATCCGCGACTACCTGATGTCGCAGCTCGAGGCCGCGGCGGTCAGCCGCATCGAGGTCGAGCGCACCCGGGACCGCCTCCGGGTGGACATCCACACGGCGCGGCCGGGGATCGTCATCGGCCGGCGCGGCGCGGAGGCCGACCGGTTGAAGAAGAAGCTCGAGGAGATCACCGGCCTCCAGAACCGGATCCAGCTCAACATCCAAGAGATCAAGCAGCCCGAGCTCGACGCAGCGCTGATCGCCCAGGGCATCTGCGACCAGCTCGCCCGCCGCGTCGCCTTCCGGCGAGCGATGAAGCGTGCGATCCAGACCGTCCAGAAGGCGGGTGCCCAAGGCGTGCGCGTCCAGTGCTCCGGCCGCCTGGGCGGCTCCGAGATGGCGCGCAAGGAGTCGTACCGGGAAGGCCGCGTGCCGCTGCACACGTTGCGTGCCGACATCGACTACGGGTTCCGTGAGGCGAGGACCACCTCCGGGCGCGTGGGCGTGAAGGTCTGGATCTACAAGGGGGACATCCTCCCCTACAAGGTGTCCATCGACGACAAGATCACCCGAGAGGCCGCGATGGCCGTGGGCGAGACGTCCGGGCAGGGCAGGCCGCGTCGGCTCATCACCGCCGGCGGCGGCCGGCGCCGCGAAGGGCTCGGTGCGCCGGGCATGTCGGCCGCCGACGAGCTCGGCGCCGAGGAGGAGGCGCTGCTCGACGCCGAGGAGCCGCAGGCGACGAACGGCCGGGCCGTTGAGGCCGACGGTGCGACCGCCGAGGTGGCCGCCCCGGCCTCCGATGCGGAAGCGGCCGAAGCGCCGGAAGACGCGGAAGCGGCGGAAGCGGCGGAAGCGGCCGAAGCGGCGGAAGCGGCCGAAGCGGCGGAAGCGGCCGAAGCGGCGGAAGCGGCCGAAGCGGCCTCCGACGCGGAAGCGGCCGCCCCGGCCGCCCCGGCCGAACCGGCTCCCGCCTCCTCGCCACCCCCCGCCCCTTCGGGCACCGAGGAGGAGACCGAAGACGGGGCCGAGGCGCCGGCGCAACCCGTCTCGGACCTGATCGAGCAACCCGCCGAGCCCGACGAGCTCGAGCGCCGGCTGGCCGAGGACGAGGAGATGGAGCGCCGCAGCCGCCACGAGCACCACGAGGCGCCCCACTTCCGACGGGAGGCGGACTGAGATGCTGATGCCGCGAAAGGTCAAGCACCGCAAGCAGCAGCGGGGCCGGCTGACCGGGGCCGCCAAGGGCGGGACGACCGTGACCTTCGGCGACTTCGGGATCCAGGCGCTCGAGCCCGGCTGGCTCACGGCGCGCCAGATCGAGGCCGCCCGTATCGCGATGACCCGTCACGTTCGCCGTGGCGGGAAGATCTGGATCCGCGTGTTCCCCGACAAGCCGGTGACCCAGAAGCCGGCGGAGACCCGCATGGGATCGGGCAAGGGCAACCCGGAGCACTGGGTCGCCGTGGTGCGCCCGGGCCGGGTGCTCTTCGAGCTGTCGGGCGTCGAGCCGGAGCTCGCGCAGGCCGCCATGGAGCGGGCGATCCAGAAGCTGCCGATGAAGGCGCGCTTCGTGGTGCGGCCCGGCACGCACGGCGCCGCGGAGGTGCAGGTCTGATGGCATGGTCCGAGTACGAGGCCATGGCCCGCACCGAGCTCGAGGACAAGCTCGCCGAGTCGCGAAAGGAACTGTTCAACCTGCGGTTCCAGAGGGCCACGGGGCAGCTGGACAACACCGCGCGGATCGGGCACGTGAAGAAGGACGTGGCCAGGCTCCTCACGGTGCTCCGCCAGCAGGATCTTGAGATCGAGACCGAGGCCGGGGCCGCCCACGCCGCCGGAGCCGACGGGGAGGTGGCGTGATGCCCGAGGGAGACGTCGTGTCCGAGGGCACCGGGGCGCGCCCGAACCGGCGCAAGGTCCGTGAGGGGACCGTCGTGTCCGACAAGATGCAGGCGACGGTCGTCGTCGCAGTGGTCGAGCGCGTGCGCCACCCCCGCTACGGCAAGACGGTCCAGCGCACCAAGCGGCTCTACGTCCACGACGCCGAGGGCAGTGCCCGGGTCGGCGACCGCGTGCGCGTCGTCGAGACGCGGCCGCTGTCCAAGCTCAAGCGGTGGCGGCTGGCCGAGATCATGGAGCGCGCCCGATGATCCAGCAGGAGTCGCGCCTCAGGGTGGCCGACAACTCGGGAGCGCGTGAGGTGCTCTGCATCCGGGTGCTCGGCGGGTCCCGCCGGCGTTACGCGAGCATCGGCGACGTCTTCGTCGCGACCGTGAAGGACGCAATCCCGGGCGCCGCCGTGAAGAAGGGGGACGTCGTGAAGTGCGTCGTCGTGAGGACGGTGAAGGAGAGGCGACGTCCCGACGGCAGCTACATCCGTTTCGACGAGAACGCCGCGGTCCTCATCAACGAGCAGCAGCAGCCGCGCGGGACGCGCATCTTCGGGCCGGTCGGACGCGAGCTGCGCGACAAGAAGTTCATGAGGATCGTGTCGCTCGCTCCGGAGGTGTTGTGATGCGGGTTCGGAAGGGCGACCGGGTGGTCGTGCGCTCCGGGAAGTACAAGGGTCACCGGGCAGACGTCGTGCGCGCCATGCCGGCGGAGGGCAAGGTCGTGCTCGAAGGCGTGAACGTCGCGAAGCGTCACTCCAAGCCGACGGCCCGCACGTACCAGGGGGGCATCATCGACAAGTTCATGCCGCTCCCCGTCTCGTCGGTGTCGATCGTCTGCAGGAGCTGCGGTGAGCCGACGCGAGTGGGCATGCAGCTCGACGACCAGGGCCGCAAGGTCCGGGTCTGCCGCAAGTGCGGAGCCGAGCTGTGAGCCCGTCGAAGGCGGCGAAGGCCGCGACCACGAAGAAGGCCGCGACCACGAAGAAGGCCGCGCCGAAGGGCGGGCAGCGGGGCGCACCCGCACCGGGAAGGTCCGGAGCCGCACGCTCGGCCCCCGACATCGCGCGGACCGCCGGTCGCGCCGCGGGCAGCGCCGGGTCGGCCGCGCCGCGGCTGAAGACCCGGTACCGCGACGAGGTCCAGGGGAAGCTCAAGGGCGAGCTCGGGCTCTCCAACGTGATGGAGGTCCCCCGGCTCGACAAGATCGTGGTCAACATGGGCGTGGGCCGCGCGACCCAGCAGCCCTCGCTCATCGAGGGGGCCCAGCGGGACATGGAGGTCATCACCGGGCAGCGCTCGGTGGTGACCCGGGCGAAGAAGTCGATCGCCGGCTTCAAGCTGCGTGCGGGGATGCCGATCGGCGTGCGCGTCACGCTGCGCGGCGACCGCGCCTGGGAGTTCCTCGACCGGCTCATCAGCCTCGCGATCCCGAGGATCCGCGACTTCCGCGGGTTGTCGGCCCGCTCGTTCGACGGCAGCGGCAACTACACCTTCGGGGTCAACGAGCAGCTCATCTTCCCCGAGGTCGACTACGACCGCATCGACACGCTCCGAGGCATGGACATCACGATCGTCACCACCGCCCGCACCGACGAGGAGGGTCGAGCGTTCCTTCGGGCGTTCGGCTTCCCGTTCCGACAGGAGACCCGATAGGCATCATGGCGAAGAAGGCACTGATCGAGAAGCAGCAGCGCACGCCCAAGTTCAAGGTACGCGCGTACACCCGGTGCAGGCGGTGCGGGAGGCCGAAGGCCGTCTACCGCAAGTTCGGGCTGTGCCGGATCTGTCTGCGGCAGATGGTGCACGCCGGCGAGGTGCCCGGCGTCACCAAGGCGAGCTGGTAGGAGCGCGGGCGATGACGATGACCGACCCGATCGCGGACATGCTCACCCGGATCCGCAACGCGAGCACCGCGCAGAAGGAGACCGTGTCGATGCCGGGCTCGAAGCTCAAGGAGGCGCTCGCGCAGATCCTCGAGCGCGAGGGCTTCATCGAGACCTACGCCGTGCGACAGGACCCCGGCCGACCCGGTTCGACGCTCGAGATCACCATGAAGTACTCGACGGACCGCGTCCGCAGCATCGGCGGCATCCGGCGGGTGTCCAAGCCGGGCCTGCGGATCTACGCCCGCGCCGACAAGATGCCGCGGGTGCTCGGAGGCATGGGCGTGGCCGTGGTCTCCACGAGCCACGGGCTCATGACCGACCGCGAGGCGCGCCAGCGCCATCTCGGCGGCGAGGTGCTGTGCCATGTGTGGTAGCGCCCGATCCCGACCCCGGCCCCGAGCCCGAGTGACCGACGGCGACGCCTGGCGCGTCGCGACCGAAGGAGAACGGTAGATGTCCCGCATCGGGCGCTCCCCGATCCCGGTTCCCCAAGGGGTGACCGTGGCACTGGACGGTGGCGAGGTGACCGTGACCGGCCCGCAGGGCAGCCTGGCGCGCCGCCTGCCCCAGGGCATCTCGGTCTCCCAGGAGGGTGACGTCCTCAACGTCGCGCGCTCCGACGACGAGCGTGAGCAGCGCGCCCTGCACGGGCTCACCCGTTCGCTCGTGGCCAACATGGTGACCGGGGTCACCCAGGGGTTCACGAAGGAGCTCGAGATCGTCGGCGTCGGCTACCGGGCCAATGCCCGGGGGGCCGAGGCGATCGAGCTCGCCCTCGGCTTCTCCCACCCGGTCGTGGTCGACGCGCCGCAGGGGATCAGCTTCGAGGTGCCCGCGCCCACCAGGATCGTCGTGCGCGGCATCGACAAGGAGCTCGTGGGCCAGGTCGCCGCCGACATCCGCAAGATCCGCAAGCCCGAGCCCTACAAGGGCAAGGGCGTGCGCTACGCCGGAGAGCGCGTGCTGCGCAAGGCCGGAAAGGCGGCGAAGTGATGGCAAAGACCGATCGGGAGAAGGCGCTGCGGACGCGCCGTCACGCCCGGGTGCGCCGGAAGGTCGCGGGCACGCCGGAGCGACCGAGGCTCGCGGTCAACCGCAGCCTCCGGCACATCACCGTCCAGGTCATCGACGACTCGAGCGGCCGCACGCTTGCGGCGGCGTCCACCGCAGACCGGGAGCTGCGCGACGCCCTCTCGGGGAAGGGCGGCGGTAACGTGAGCGCCGCGCAGGCGGTGGGTCGCCTCGTCGCCGCGCGGGCGAAGTCGGCCGGGGTCGCAAAGGTCGTGTTCGACCGGGGCGGGTTCAAGTACCACGGCCGGGTCGCCGCGCTGGCCGACGCCGCCCGCAGCGAGGGACTGGAGTTCTGATGAGCGAGGTGCAATTCGAGGAGCGGACCATCCGGGTGAACCGCGTCGCCAAGGTCGTGAAGGGCGGGCGGCGGTTCTCCTTCGCCGCGCTCATGGTCATCGGCGACGGGAACGGCAAGGTCGGTCTCGGCTACGGCAAGGCGAAGGAAGCCGGGCTCGCGGTGCAAAAGGGCATCGAGGAGGCACGCAAGAACCTCTTCGAGGTGCCGCTGGCCGGCTCGACGATCACGCACCCGGTGATCGGGGAGAGCGGCGCAGGGCGCGTGCTGTTGAAGCCGGCCGCGCCGGGCACCGGCGTCATCGCCGGCGGCGCGGCACGCGCCATCCTGGAGATGGCCGGGATCCGCGACATCCTGGCCAAGTCGCTCGGCTCCTCGAACGGCATCAACGTCGCCCACGCGACCGTCGCAGGCCTCCGCGCGCTGCGGCGACCGGACGAGGTCGCCGCGCTGCGCGGGAAGACGCCCGACGAGGTGACCCCGACGGGCGTGCTGCGTGCCTACCGAGAGCGCCGTCGGGAGACCGAGCTCTACGCGGAGGCCCGCTGATCATGGCCGTCCTGCGGGTGACCCAGGTCCGGTCGGAGATCGGCTCCAAGCCCAAGCACCGCGGGACGCTGCGCGCCCTGGGCCTGCGCGGCCTCGGTCAGACGAACGATCTTCCCGACCGCCCCGAGATCCGGGGGATGCTGGCTCGGGTTCCCCACCTCGTGAGCGTGGAGGAGGTGTCGGAGTGAAGCTGCACGAACTGGCGCCGGCCGCCGGGTCGCGGCGCCCCAAGCGCCGCGTCGGGCGCGGCATCGCAGGCAAGGGCGGCAAGACCGCCGGCCGCGGCACCAAGGGCCAGAAGTCGCGCGACACGGTGCCGGCGGGGTTCGAAGGCGGCCAGCTGCCCCTCATGCAGCGGATCCCGAAGCTGCGGGGGTTCACGAACCCGTTCCGCATCGAGTACGCCCCCGTGAACCTCGACGCGCTCGGCGCCCTCGAGGCGGACGAGATCGGCCCCGACGAGCTCGTCGCCGCGGGCATCGTCAGGAAGGGGGCCCTGGTGAAGATCCTCGGGCGGGGGGAGCTCGGGCGTGCGGTGCGCGTGCGGGCTCACGCCTTCTCCGCGTCGGCGGAGGCCGCGATCACGGCCGCAGGCGGGTCGATCGAGCGTGTCCCGCTGCCGTACGCGTCAGGCCGGCCTCCGGCCCGCGGGAACGCCCTGACGAACCGGTAAGTCGATGCTGTCCCGTCTCGGCAACATCTTCCGGGTGCCGGACCTGCGCAACAAGGTCCTGTTCACGATCCTGGTCATCGGCATCTACCAGGTGGGGGCGAACGTCCCCATCCCCGGGGTGAGCTGGGCCCAGCTGACGAAGCTGACCAAGGCCGCCGGCTCGTCCGGGGTGCTCGGCTTCCTGAACCTGTTCTCCGGAGGGGCCCTCATACGCCTGGCCGTCTTCGGCCTCGGCGTCATGCCCTACATCACGAGCTCGATCATCATCCAGCTGCTCGCGACGGTGATCCCGAAGCTCGAGGAGTGGCGTGACCAGGGCGCGGTCGGCCAGAAGAAGATCACCCAGACCACGCGCTACCTCACGGTGGCCCTGGCCCTCATGCAGTCGACCGGTCTCGTCTACGCCTTCCACGGCCACGACTCGGCACTCATCGGGACGACCATCAACCTGATCCCGAAGTTCACCGTCGCGCTGGCCGCCTTCATGGTGCTGTGCCTCACGGCGGGCACCGCGTTCGTCATGTGGCTCGCCGAGCTGATCACGCAGCGGGGGATCGGGCAGGGGATGTCGATCCTGATCTTCGCCAACGTGGTGGCCTCCATCCCGACCGGAGGAAAGGGGCTCTACGACGAGGGCGGCAGCTTCAAGTTCGGGGTCATCGTCGCCGTCTCCTTGCTGCTCCTGGTCTGCATCGTGTTCATGACACAGGGCCAGCGGCGCATCCCGGTCACGTTCGCCAAGCGCATGGCGGGGCGGCGCATGTACGGCGGCCAGACCACCTACATCCCCCTGAAGGTGAACCAGTCGGGCGTCATCCCGATCATCTTCGCGAGCTCCGT
>Ga0307372_10002426_pt1 | contig 30837 bp, 26 predicted proteins | sample OX1MG_FD_202533 | JGI IMG/M metagenome (GOLD analysis project Ga0307372, IMG submission 202533) | Soil microbial communities from Risofladan, Vaasa, Finland - OX-1 | ecosystem: Environmental > Terrestrial > Soil > Coastal area > Acid sulfate soil | place: Finland: Risofladan, Vaasa | collected... | reverse complement strand
GGTGACATCTCCACGTTCTTCGCCGATCGTCACGGCGGCAACATGGACGACCGCGTGCACGGCATTGGAGCGACACTGCACCTGCCCGTTTTTCAAAGCGGCGGTCAACTCGCCATCGGTGACATGCACGCCTCTATGGGCGACGGCGAGATTTCGGGCACGGGCGTCGAGATCGGTGGCACCGCATTGATCAAAGTCGATCTCGTGAAGAATCAGTGTGGCGAGTGGCCCGTGACTGAAACGGCCGACGCTTTTTACACCCACGGCACGTCGACGGACAATATCGAAGACGCATTGCGTTTCGCCTGCGAGGAGGCGTCGAAGCTACTGGTCGATCAGTGGGGCTTCAGCCCCGAAGACGCGTTCATGTTCCTCTCGGTCGCCGGGGACCTCGGAATCGCGCAGTACTGTCACCCTTCGCCCGGGAGTGTCATCGCGCGAATGCGCGTGCCGAAGCTGGCGTCCAACCCGGCGCCCTTCGCGAAGTAGTAAGGACACGTCCGCGATGACTCTTTCAACCCACGAGCTCGGCCGCGAGCGCCACGTATATTCATTTGACGCCGCGGCGCACGAGGTGCTGAGCGTGAATCCCGGTGACGTGCTCGACGTCGAGACGTGGGACTGCTACACGGGTCAGGTCCAAAGCGAGCGCGACACGCACGAGTCAATCGACAACGACCTCATTAACCCCGCGACCGGGCCGATCGCGGTACGTGGCGCCGAACCAGGCGACTCGTTGTCGGTGACGCTTCTTGATATTCGCCCCAATGAACAAGGCGCGGCGATGTGCATCCCCGAATGGGGGCAGTTGGGGTCGGGTGTGCAGTCGACGACACGAATCTTCCACGTTCGTGATGGCCTTATCACGATGAACAGTCGCGTTTCGTTTCCCGTTCGACCAATGCTGGGCGTCGTCGGTGTCGCGCCAGCCTCGGGTGCGATACCGACGCTCGCGGCAGGCCGCCACGGCGGAAACATGGACGACGCCGCGAATGGAATCGGCGCGACGATTCATCTGCCCGTCTTCCAATCGGGGGCGATGCTGAGCGTCGGGGATATGCACGCGTCCATGGGTGATGGCGAGATCTCCGGTACGGGTGTCGAAATCGGAGGGATGACTCAGTTGCGCGTCGAGCTCATCAAGGGTCGCCAGTCGCGTTGGCCCGTCACGGAGACGGCCACGCACTTCATCACCCACGGCACGGCGGAAGGGGACCTGACTGACGCGCTTAAAAGTGCCTGCGAAGAAGCGGCTCGGCTACTCGTCGACGAGTGGGCTTTCAGCCCCGAAGACGCGTTCATGTTCTTGTCCGTCGCCGGCGACCTCGGCATCGCCCAGGCCTGCCACCCCTGCCCGGGCACCGTCATCGCGAAAATGAGCGTGCCCAAAATCAGCGCCTGTCCGCGTCCCTTTCGAGCGCTGCACGTTTAAGGTTCGACGCGTGCGGCCACGCCGAGGGAGAGATAGCCCCAAGGCTTGGGGCCCGGGGCGTAACGCTGATCGAGGCTGACGACGCGAAAGCCCGCTTGCGTAATCATCGCGACGGGGTCGCGCGTGAGGTGACAGCCGTCGGCGAGTACGACCTCGATGGGGTCGATTCGGTGCTGCCATTTCGCGACGTTGACATCGGGCGCGAGCCCGTGTTCCAAAAAGTGAAGTGTCGCGCCGGGGCGAAGGACTCGGTGCAGTTCAGCGAGCGCCGCCGCGGCGTCAGGAATCGTGCAGAGCGCGAAGGTGACCAGCGCCGCGTCGCACGAGGAGTCGACGAGGGCGAGTGACTGACCATCGAGTCCTACGTGCTCAATCGGGACCGCGCTCTTTAGAGCTCGAATCGCGGCTTGGCGATTGGAGACGGCTGAGGGTTCAACGGCGTAGACCTTGCTGACGGCCGCCGGGTAGAAGGGGATGTTGTTCCCGGCCCCGAATCCGATTTCTACGACGGTGCCGACAAGCCCTTCGCATACTCGGGCACGGCCCTTGCTGAAGAGCTTTCGGGCGCACATCCAGTTGATGACGCGTGGCGCGACAGCGCGTTGGTAGATACCCACGTTCGCAACCTACCGGGCGTTCGTCAGGCGTGCGCAGCGCTTGACGCGAGTTCGACAAAGTCACTGAGTACGCGGCGTAATTCGAGCGTGGTGCGGTCGGCCCGCGTATGCACTTCGCGCGTGGTGTCGAGAGGCAGCGCGAGGTCTTCGTAGCGCGACTGCAACGCGAGGTCTTCGGTGACGACCGCGACTTCAAAGTCGATGGCTTGACGCATGCGCTCGCTCGAGCCCTCGAGATCGTTGCGCCATAACGAGGAGTAGATCCGCACCGACTCGTTGTCTTCGGGTGTGAGGAAGAACCCAATAACGTTGCTGCCGCCGGCGTCGAGAAACTCAATCTCGAGTTCAAGGTGAAAGGGCGCCGTGTAGCGATAGGTAAGGCGCCGACGCTGCACCAAAGGACGTAGTTCCGCGGCGACGCCCGGATCCTCGCGGTTCGCGAAGTCGTGCTCGTAGACGGACGAAAAGCTCAGTCCGTCGCGTTCGACACGGTAGTGGGGAACTTCGCGAGCTTCGTCGGCACCGAAAGTTTTGGCGTGGACGAAAGGGAAGTGCGCCACGTCAAGGAAATTGTCGGCGAGGAGTCCGGCGTTTCCGCGTGAGCGAAGCACCGGCAGATCGCCACGTAGAAACGAGGCGTCGTTGGCCGCGGCAATCAGGGGCCGCGGCGTGAGCGGCGTCTCGGGCGCGATGAAGACCATGGCGTGAGACTCCATTACCGCCGCCGGGGCTCGAAGCTTGGCCTTCGGAGGTATGGGGGCGTCTGCGCCGAGAGCGGGAATTTCTACGCAGGTACCCGATTCGTTGAATCGCCACCCGTGATACGCGCAGCGAACGCCGCCTTGTTCGCGTTGGCCGAGCGACAGCGGAGCGAGGCGGTGGGGGCATTCGTCACGAAAGACGCGAACGGCACCTTCGGCGTCACGCCATAGGACCCACGACTCGCCGAGCAGGCGCTCGGAGCGAGGAGATTCGGTGACGTCGTCGGAGCGACACAACGAGTGCCAGGCCTGGCGAAGGGCGGGAGTGTCGTGTCGAAGGGGAGTGTTCACGTGCCGATTGTAGGGGGCATCGCGCAACAATCCGTAGCGCTACTTCTGCGTCGGCGCCGCGCAGCTCGTCGTGCCCGCGCCGCACAGGCCAGTCACGCGGTAGTGGAAGGGCCGAAACGAGACGACGGGCGTGCCGACGTCGAGTTGGATGACCCCGTGCGCCAGTAACGGAACGCCGCGGGGGTCGCCATGCCACACACGACCATTTTCATAGACCACGACGTGACCCACCGCGGGGCCGACGCGCGCACTCGAAAGTGGCTGGCGCCAAATATCGAAGAGCTGACCCAACGTGAACGTGGCCTTCGCGGGCGCCTCAACGTGCACAATGCCGTCGGCAACGTGGGTGTGGAGCCAGTAGAGGCAGTCGTAAAGTCCTACGTCAAGGAAGTTGCCAGCGCTGAGGCGCTCAGTGAGGTACGGCCGCGTAATGCCAATGCCCGCCGGAAGACTTCGTTGCTGTCCATTTACGAAGACCGTGACGTAGACGTGCACGTGGTACTTCACGACTTCAGCCGACTCCTTACGACAGGTGATGCCGTCGATCGCTGCGCCCGTGGCCGAAGACGAGGCCGGTGCCAGGACGGGATTATTCGTCACGATGACGCCTTCGGGCCCGACCACGTTTGAAGTCGGCTTGAATCCGTACGAGGAGACCGCCGCCACTGCGCTTAAGACCGTGAGCACCGCGAGGAGGACAAAAGGTACGAGTCGACGTTGAGAAGACGCTGGGGTCACGACGACATCTTTCCAGAACCGGCGAGAGACTCGTTTCGTTCCCGTCGAGTGAGGAGCAACACCGTGCTCTCGTCATGACGCAAGGCGCTATTGATCAACTTGAAGAAAAGGTAGTGCTATCAGGGTTAACAGCTTCTCTCGCCGCGTGGTCCGCACGAGGTTGGTGCCGCCGCACCTGAGTTTTTAGCGACCATTAGGGGAGCGAAAGGAATGATTGGATCTGCTGGAGAACGTTCGAGGCGACGCGTCGGCGACGCGTGTTCACTCGAAGGAGCTTCCCAAGGTCAGACGAGGTGGCGGTTGCTCGCCCAGTGGGCGAGTTGGTAACGATTAGAGAGCTGGAGCTTTCGCAAGACCGACGAGACGTGGCTTTCGACGGTCTTACCTGATATTTCGAGTTCGCCGGCGATCTCCTTGTAGGCGTACCCGCGGGCGATAAGGCGAAGGACTTGTTGTTCGCGTGGCGTGAGTTGGTCGAGTTCGGGGTCAATCGCGGCGGCTTGCAAACCTTCGTCCCCGCCGTTCACGAAAGCGTCCAGCACAAAGCCAGCGAGTCGCGGCGAGAATACGACGTCGCCCGCGTCGACTCGGTAGATGGCGTCGACCAACTCCGGCCCCGAAATGTTCTTGGTGACGTAGCCGCGTGCACCCGCGCGCACCACCGAGATCACGTCTTGCGGGGCGTCGGAAACCGAAAGGGCGAGGAATCGAACGGGGATGCTGTGTTTTTGTACCGCCTGCAGTACCGCAAGGCCTCCGCCGTCGGGCATGTGAACGTCAAGCAGGACCACGCTTGGTGTTCGCTCGAGAATCATCTCGATGGCCGCCGCGACCTCGTCGGCCTCTCCTACGAGGTCCACCGAGCCCCTGAGTTCAGCACGAAGTCCGGCGCGGATAAGTTCGTGATCATCGACGAGAAATACTCGTGGTTGGCTCACGACGTGGCTCTCGCGCGAGGCAAAGCCAGGCGAACCTCAGTTCCTTTGCCCGGCTGGGACACGATCTCGACGGTGCCGTCGTGCGCACGCACGCGCTCCCTGATCGAATGGGCGATTCCCTGTCGACTCAAGTCGACGTCCGCGGGATCGAATCCAACGCCGGTGTCACGCACGTAGAGCGATATCTGGCTGGGCTCGACCTCGCCGTAAATTGACACCGAAGCGACGCCGGACCATTTGGCGGCGTTGACCGCGGCTTCGCGCGCCGCGCCCACGAGAGCGTGTAGGGACTCGTCGGCAGCACAATCGCCGACGATCACTAACTCGACGCGAATCTTGTAGTCGCGTTCGACGTCGCTTTGGACCTGGCGAAGCTCCTGATTGAACGTGAGCTCATGCGTATTTAAAGTTGCGTGATTGGGCGCGAAGAGCCAGTCGCGCAGGGCTCGCTCCTGGGAACGCGCGAGCCGAATGACTTCGGCCGAATCGTCGGAGGCGCGTTCGATGAGCGTGAGGGTCTGTAACACGGAGTCGTGCACGTGTGCGGCGAGCGAGGCGCGTTCTTCACTGCGGATCCGCGCACGGCGTTCTTGGGAAAGGTCGCGGACGTTGGTTAGCCACCAAGGCGCGAGAAGAACGAGTATCCCTACAAGAAGTGCGGCGCCGCCCCCGAAAGCGGGAATCGCTCCGCCCCAAATTCCGCCGATTCGACTCAACACCTGCAGGCCAACCACGATAAGGATGACGCCGGGTATCACTCGAAGACTGAGCGCCTTCCATCCTCGCGCCGAAGCGGCGCTGACCACGGGAGCTGCGTTAAGAACTCCCTGGAGGTGGCGCAATTCCTCTTTGTCGGAACCTCGCCAGATCGCGAGTGCGCCAAGGCTGAGGAGAAGCGCCGACAAAATTAACGCAGTGGTGAGCCGGTGGTAGGCCAAGTTCAAAATGAAGAGGACCAACACGAGCAGGCCGGCCGAGGCGGCGAGGGATCGCAAGGTGCTTCGTTGGCGCAACACTCGCTGGAGAATTGAGCCCTCGTCGCCCCATCGTGGTACCACCAGCCACAGCGCCATGTAGAGCACGACGCCACCGCCGAAAAACAAGGTGAACAGTGAAAACAAGACGCGAACGTTCTGGACACGAACGCCGAGCCGGATGGCGACTCCGCTGCACACGCCACCGAGAACAGCGTCTGTATTGGAGCGACGAAAGGGGCGCTGAGGAATACCTAACAGTGTCGTCCGGGTGGTGTTGTTGGACATAGGGACCTTTATATGAACGCTCGATTCCCTCTGAGTCTGTCACTGGACTCTTCTTCGTGCTCCTCGGGGTTACCCTGAGCCCCGTCGGGCGTGTCGGGGTTGTTCCCTATAGAGGTGTTGGCTCAAGTTGCCTACGTTATTGGCGTGAGTGAACAGTCCGAGTCGACGAGTCCCGAGCCGACACCGCGATCACTTCGACGTAGCGCCAACGGAGTGCTGGGCGGCGTCGCGGCGGGCATCGCGGATCGTTTTGATTTGGACCGCAACCTCATACGGCTCGGTTTCGTTCTTTGCACTTTGCTTTGGGGATTCGGTCTGGCGCTTTATCTGGCGCTGTGGGTCTGGTTGCCGCGCGGCGACGACGCAGGGCGCGAGGTGCTTTCGAGGTCGACCTCACGACGTCTCACTTTGGCTCTCGTCGCGGCCGTGGTCGTCCTCGGCACGCTCGCGATCTCCCTGCGCCATCCAATACATCGACTCGGACCCGGCGTGGGGCTCACGTGGCTGGTCTTTCTCATCGTCCTCGCGGTCATAGCGCTGCGAACCTCCTCGCGTCATCTGTCGTTTCGCCGATTGGTGGCGGTGGTGTTTCTTAGTGCGATCAGTGTCATGATCCTGTTGATCGCGGCGTTCCTAGGCTTTCTTGAGTCAACCGGGGTCCCGTTGTCGGGAGGAAACGGTTTGCACGCGTGGAGCCCCACCTCCCTCGCGCAGGTCCAGTCGAGTTACCGCACCGAGTTCGGGGCGACGACGGTGGACCTCTCCCACGTGCGGTTCCCGGCGACGGGCTTCGCCGTCAGTGCGAGCACGGCCGTAGGTACCGTTGAGGTAATCGTCCCCGCCAACGCCGTCGTGACGCTGAGCACGCAGGTCGGCATAGGTGGAGCGTCGTATCTCGAACGCAACGGATTTCGTTGGACGTCTTATTTCCGCGAAACGCCAACGTTGACGTCGACTCCGAGCGCACGGCTCCCTCACCTCATTCTCAATGTCCAAGTGGGCATCGGTCGCGTCAGTGTCGAACGGCGCTAGACGCGAGCAGCAGGTTCGCACTTTGATATTGCAGGTTGGTAGGTCGGGCAGACTGGTTCTTGAAAGAAGGAGTGCCGATGCGCGACCCATTCGAGATGGTGACCTTTATGCACGGTCCCGCTACGAAAAATCGATTCATGCTTTCGCCGCTGACGAATCAGCAAAGTCACGCTGACGGAGTCTTAAGTGGCGAAGAGTATCGGTGGCTGGAGATGCGAGCGGAGGGAGGTTTTGGCATCGTCACGACCTGCGCGGCTCACGTTCAAGCCGAGGGCCAAGGATTCGCTGGCCAACTCGGCTGCTACTCCGACGCGCACTTAGAAGGTTTGACGCGCCTCGCCCTTGGCATTAAGACTCAAGGCGCTTTGGCGTGGGTGCAACTGCACCACGCCGGGATGCGAGCGCCTAGTGAACTCACGGGTCAATCTCCGGTTGCTCCCTTCGTCGACGCGGAGACCGGCGCTCGTGAACTGACGACCCACGAAGTCCAAGGGGTCGTGGACGCGTTCGTCGTCGCCGCACTTCGCTGCGAGCGAGCCGGGTTCGACGGCGTCGAACTACACGGCGCTCATGGCTATTTGCTCGGGGAGTTCTTAGACCCCGAAAGAAATGTTCGCACTGATCGCTACGGCGGCTCGCTGGAAAATCGAACGCGTGTCTTCTTCGAGATTCTGAACGGCGTTCGAGCGGGCTGCGGTCCGGACTTTCAGATCGCCGTGCGTCTCTCACCCGAACGATTTGGAATGTCCACGCCCGATGTGCTCGAGTTCTATCGGAGCCTCGTGGACACCGGCCAAGTCGACCTCGTCGACCTCTCACTGTGGGACGTCTTTAAAGATCCGATTGATCCGGATTTGTCCGGTAGAGGGCTACTCGAGCTCTTCGGTGAAATTGAGAGGGGTTCGACTCGACTCGGCGCTGCGGGCAAGCTCTACAGTGCCAACGACGTACGGCGGGCACTCGAAGCGGGTCTTGATCTCGTCGTGCTCGGTCGAGCGGCGATCACCAATCATGACTTCCCCGAACAGATGCGACACGACGAGAATTTTCATATGCGCGAACTGCCGGTCTCCGTGGAGCAACTTCACGAGGAGGGGCTGAGCGATCCCTTTATTGGCTACATGCGCTCCTGGCGTGGCTTCGTGGACGAGTAAGGCGAACAGTGCGGGCTTACCGGGCCGCCATGGCCCTGCTTGAACTATTACGTCTGACGTAGTACTATCGTGCCATGAGATCCAAGGTTTCCCCGATGCTTCGTCGGCCGAACGACCCTTCGCTGCTCCTCTTGACCAGTTTGGCGTCGGGCCCCAAGCATGGCTACGCGCTCCTCAAGGACGTGGAGGATTTCGCCGGCGTCACCCTAAGCCCGGGCACGCTCTACGGCGCGATTACCCGGTTAGAAGAGAGCGGATTGATTGAACCGTTGGCGGATGTCGATAGGCGTCGCCCGTATCGCCTTACCGCGGAGGGTGCTCGAGCGCTCAAGGAAGTGACGAGTGAGATGCGCCGCCTCGCGAACGTGGGTATCGCGCGACTTCGATTGGCCCCAGGAGGAGCGCAGTGAGTCCTCGCCATGAACTCGAGCGATTATTGCGTTGGTATCCAGCAAAGTGGCGTGGGCGATACGGAGACGAGTTTCTCGCCCTCCTTGAAGATCGACTGGCTGGCGCGCCGCCAACGCTGAGGTTTCGAACGAGAATCGCCGCCGCTGGTGTTCGCGAGCGAGCCTTCGAGGCGAGCGTGCTTGGCAATCGCGCCTCGCTCGCCACTCAACGTCGAACCGGACTGCTGAGCGTTCTTGTTGCCTGGTCGATAATGGTGATTAGTGGTGCCAGCCTCACCAAGATGGCCGAGCACTCTTCTTCTGCCATGCCGGTAGCCACGCGAAGCGTCGCGCAGTGGGCCTACGACGCGACCGCGGCAGCGGGAGTCGCAGGGACGCTCATGGTCGTCGTTGGGGCGATGATCGCGCTGCCGGCATTCGCTCGATATCTTCGCGCGGGTGGCTGGCACCGAGTGCGTCGCGCGTGCCTACAGGCAGTCGCCGCGACGGCGGTATCGGTTTTGGCGACACTGGGACTGGCCGCGTGGGCGCATCATTTGAATGCGCTGCAGCGAAACGGGGCCGATCGCTGGTATTCAGCGGCGTTCCTCGTCTGCGCGGTACTGGTAGTGGTTGCCATTGCACTTTGGACGAAAGCGGCGGTTGTCACGGTCGCCAAGATTGATCTTTCTACTCGGGTGCTGGGCTGGGAGTCTTGGCTGGCGCTGGGGGTGACCACCTCGACGGTCGCGGTCGTCGTGGGTACCGCGACGTGGTGGGTTCAAATGGGGCTCTACGCCTCTTGGTTTCTTCACGGGACTCGAGCCGGTGTCCCCGCCTCGCCGTGGTCCGATCGCCTGGCGGTTACCGCGTTGTTGATGATGATCGCACTGGCGATGGCCCTGTGGGGATTGTGGCGCGTAGCGTTGACGAACCGGCGCGAGCGCTTTGGCGCATTCGTTCTTGGCGGGCAATCGGAAGCTTGATATTCGCCCGGAGTTCTCTGGCGCGTCGCGGTTGCACCAACCAGGTGCTGCACGACCCCCACGTCGTTTCGTCGTGTTGATGCGTCCTCGTTCCGTCGAGGGTGAGGAAGTCCTTTAAAGAGCAAGTCTGCAACCGGTCGACTCTCTCGCGGGGGGGTTGGCGACGGACGCTGGCGGATTCGATAGTCTCGTCGCACCCACCACTATTGCGGTGCTGGTCAAGGGAGGTCCACCTGTGCGACACCTATCGTGGTCGATCGCGGCCTGCTTGGTGGTGCTACTCGCGATGCCGGTAGCTTCGGCATCGAGTCTTGGAGCCGCAACACCAACGTGGCAGTCGGTCGCGAGCGCCCCGGGCAATCCCGGTGCGATGTTCCTTATGACCAATGGACAGGTGCTCGTCTCAGACCAGGGTTCCACAAATTCGGGTTCACCGCAGTGGTGGTGACTCACGCCGTCGTCGAGTGGGAGTTACGTGGACGGCACGTGGAGTAATGCTGGATCGTTGCCCGGAGGGTACAGTCCCGTCTATTTCGCGTCGGGTGTCTTGCCCGACGGAAAACTGATAATTGCAGGCGGGGAGTTCAACGGCACCTCGACGTGGGCCGGAACCAATTTGGGTGCGATTTACGACCCCGTCGCGAATTCGTGGACCGCGGTGGCACCGCCCGACAACGGGCAGGGTTGCTGGGCCAACATCGCCGACGCCCCTTCAACGGTCCTGGCTGACGGGACCTTCCTGTTGGGTGATTCCGGGTCGCGTACGACGAAGTGCCAGGCGCTGTTTAACGAAGCCACCATGTCGTGGACCACGACCGGTGCGGGAAAAGCCGACCCGAACCCCGAAGAGGGCTTTACCCTTTTGCCCAACGGCACGGTGCTCGACGTCAATTCCGGCACGTCACCCACCACACTCGGAGGCACTCAGAACACTGAGGTGTACGACCCGACGACGGGGACCTGGACCAGCGCGGGCAACACGCCCCAGGCGCTCGATGACTCCGAGGCCGAGATTGGCCCGGCCGCGTTGATGCCGAGCGGGATGGTTTTCGCGGAAGGCGCGACGGGCGCCACGGCGCTCTTTGACACGGCCACCAAGACGTGGTCAGCGGGCCCGACGATGCCGACGACCAACGGCGCGCAACTGACCGCGACCGACTCTTGCTCGGCGGTGCTTCCCGACGGGAACGTGCTCTTCAACGCCAGTCCTGATCAAAAGCCGCCCACGGCGTGGTTCACTTTTGACGGGACTTCGATAACTCCTGTCGTCAACGACGTGGCGATGAGTCCAACGAAGGAGCAATCGAACTATTGCAACGCGCTGGTGTTGCCGACGGGACAGGTTCTCGTGAACGACCGCAACGGGCCCACCAGCTTGGAGGTTTACAACCAAGGTGGTGTGCCGAAATCGCAGTGGCTGCCGCAGGTGACGTCAATGCCAAGCGCGATCACCGCGGGTTCGACGTACACGATGAGCGGTACGCAGTTCAGCGGCCTCGACCAGGGCTCGTACTTTGGTGATGACCTGACGAACTCAACCAATTATCCGCTCTTGCAGATTACGAATCTTCGTACGAATCAAGTCGTTTACGCGCGAACCTTCGGGTATTCTTCGATGTCCATCGCGCCGGGTGCGGCCGCTTCGTCCCAATTCATCGTCCCAACTTCAACGGACGACGGGGCTGCCAGCGCACGTGTCATCGTGAATGGGATTGCGTCATCCGCGCAGCCCTTGACGATTTCGGGTGGAGTGAATGTTCCGACGCCCAAGCCCAAGCCGGAGAAGACGAGAATCGTCTGCGTTCGAGGTCACGTGAAAAGGTCAGTGGTTGGCGTCAAGCCGCGGTGCCCCAAAGGATTCACTAGGCGCTAACGCCGCCGGAGCGAGGGCTTGGACATCTCGAAAACCGGAGCCGCCAGTATGAGGCAATAGCGAGCCTCGGCGAGTTCGTGCCTGGTGAGGCGCTCGCTCATCTCGGCGTTGAAGATTCGCTAGACCTCGACAGTGGCCGAGACCGCAAGCTGGTTGCCGGCGGCATCGTAGGCCGCCACCGCGAAATACGGCCCGACCGCGGTGGTCGTGAGGGTTGTCTCAAAGCCAGTGCGCGGCACTGCGGCGACGTTGCTGAGTGTCGAGGAACTTGACCCGGCGAGCAGTCGCCACTGCCTGGTTCGGGTGTCGCCGTTCCACGAAACGTAGGCGCTATGCCCACTGGCGCTCGCGCGCACCACGACGTCTGGGGGCGCGCTCGGGCGGCCCGTCCAGGGGAAGCGGAAGGCTCGATACGACTGAAGTCCGGGCGCGAGGCGGCCGTCGAGGATCATTGTTCCGTCGGCGAGGAACTCTGAGAAGTAGGGTTCGCTGCCCCAGCCCACCATCACTCGCTGACTGGGCAGTACCTGGGTATTTCCCTGACTGGCGGCGAGAAGACCTCCCGGTTGGGTGTAGCTGCGCACTAAACGGCACTGCCGGGTGCTTTCGTTCACGTCGAGAATAAGGCCGCGTGACTGGGCTTCCTCGGGTGGCGAGGCGCCGTCGTCAAAGAGGCTGAGGCGCGTCGAAGAGAGGGCGTGGGCGTCGTGTTGCCAATAAAAGTCGGTGCCCGGCTCCATCTTGAAGTCCGATCGTTTGCCACCGAGACGCCAGACGACGTCCCCGGTGCGACGGCTCACCTTATAGACGGCCCAGGTATTGCGCGCTGAAATCAGGAGGTCCCCATCGGGGGTGAGCGCGACGGAGTTGATGTGAAAGTAGTCAAAGGGCTGGGCGGGCGTTGCCTTGGAGTATTCCTTGTAGGACTCGTCGACGCTGACGTGTTCGAGGCTGTCCCAAGCGAAGAGCAGTTTGCCCGTGGCCACGTCGATCTCTTGAGCTTGGCACGCAAAGACCAGACCGTCACGTGGCCCACCGAGCGATGAGAGGTCGGTTTTCTTGCTGTAGTAGGTCGTGATAAGCGCGGTGTTCGCACTGGTCAGGTTGAATTCGTGGCCGTCAACTTTGAGCCCGTTACCGGCGTCTACCTTCGCGATCTCGCGGTAGGAGGCATCGGCGACGATGCCGGCACCGTCGCCATGGCCCTTCGCACCGTGTCCATCGAACCAGGTGAGGACGGGTTGCCCCTGGTAACTCTGGACCCGAAGATCAGTGAGGAGGTGGCCGGGCAACTGTTGGAACCAAACGAGCTCGCCGCGCTCGTCGACGATCATGAGGCCGAACTGCCCGCGAAAGCCTGGGCGCAACGGCTTTGGCGCGATGAAGAAGTACTCGCCGTCGCTCGCCAGCGACGGCGTCCAACCTGGCGTGCGCGTGACCTTGATCGTCGGTGGCCTCAGGTCTGGGCGCGAAAGGTACGGGCCCGGACTCGTGGCGTGTGACTTATCTTGGGACGTCGTAATCGCGTCGGACGGCGGCGTCTTGGTGCTCACGTGATCGTCGAGCCAGCGAAAGCCCGCGACGCCACCGACGCCGAGCACTACGACGCCGCCTCCGAATTGGAGTGCCTCGAGGAGGAATCGTCTTCGCGCAACGTGCTTGCCTGGCATGGGACCTCCATTTTGGCATCGTGCGGGCGCGCAATTCGTGTCGCGTTGCCCGCTGTAGACGATGTCGAACTTAGGCGACGCACGTCGCGAGCGTGGCGCTCATGGGACGCGTGAGCGTCGTGACACGCCGGACGAATCTATAGATTTTTCTGAGAGTTTTTTCGGACGTCGTTCGCGGCGTCGTTCGTGAGTTTGATCTTGTTGCTCATTCGAGCGCAGAAGCGTGCAATCAAGGTGTTTTGAGCGAAGCGTCGAATCGCGATGGAAGTGATTGATTATTTTTCTGCGACGTCGTGTGGCGCGCTCTTTTTTTGGAACTCGCCGAAGAGCCGTCGGTAGCCTTTTATGAGACCAATGAGACGGGTTTTGACGTCGCTGATCGGTTGATCGCGATGCATTCCGTCGGGGGGAGAATGCACGATGTCAGAAAGTGCGCCAACGAGAAGGCAACTTTTGAAGCGTGGCGTTGAGCTCGGAGGGGGGCTGACGGCCCTGGCCGTCGCGAGTTATGCCGGTCACGCTTGGGCCGGTTCTGAAGCATCGGCCAACTCAACTGAACCACTCACTCGGGTCGATTCAACAACGACCCGAGGAATTGGAGAGGGCGCGACTCCTTTCGTTTCGCGACCGGACCTGAGGCCGCCGTCGCTCACCTTGAATCGCGAAATTGGTTGGACCCCACCGACGGAGGTTGAGGGGTCGTACTTCATCCTCGCGCCTAAGGCCTACGCCGCCGACGGGCCGGGTCAATCGGGGTTGATGATCGTCGAAGCCGACGGCGAGTTGGCTTGGTTCATGCCGACGGCCAGTTCGACCATTTCGAGGACGAACTTGCAAGTCCAGCGCTACCACGGCCGACCGGTCCTGACCTGGTGGGAGGGACGGGTTCCCTTAGGAGTGGGGCAGGGCACGGGGTACATCGCCGACCGCTCGTATCGCGTCATCGCGACGGTGCAAGCAGGCAACGGTCTGCGCTCCGACGTGCACGAAATGACTTTGACGCCGTCAGGTACCGCTTTGATCACCGCCTATCGCACTACCGAAGCGGACCTGAGTGCGGTCGGGGGACCGAGCCGAGGCCAGGTGTACGCCTGCCAGGCTCAAGAGATCGACGTCGCCACTGGCAAGATGCTTGCCTCGTGGGACAGCCTTGATGAGGTCGGGATCGAGGAGTCTCACGCTGCCTATTCCACTAAAGCGGGCGCCGGCCCCTATGACTACTTCCATATCAACTCAATAGCGCTCGCCGAAGATGGCAACTGGCTGATTTCGGCGCGCAACACGTGGGCGGTCTACAAGGTGAATCGTCAGAGCGGGAAGGTGATGTGGCGCCTGGGCGGCAAAAAGTCGGACTTCACCTTCGGCCCCGGCGCGCACTTCTACTGGCAGCACCACGCGCGTGCGGTCACGGGGAACCAGCTGAGCCTCTTTGATGACGGCGCCTCACCAGCCGAGGAGCATCAGTCGCGCGGCCTTATCCTCAATGTCGACGAAACGACCAAGCACTGCACGTTGGTAACCGCCTACACCCACCCCGCGAATCTGCTCGCCGCCAACCAGGGTTCGGTCCAGGTCATGCCCGACGGACGCGTGGTGGTCGGCTGGGGTAATCAGCCCCACTTCTCGGAGTTTCTCCGCGACGGCACCATGGTGTTGGACGCGAGATTCCCCGCGGACGATCAGTCGTATCGCGCTTTTCGCGCTCACTGGCGCGGCCAGCCCTCGACGTTGCCGGATCTTGTCGTCAAATCGTTCACCACGGCTCGAACGGCCTACGCCTCGTGGAATGGCGATACGAGAACCGCCTACTGGCGAGTCCTCGGCGGCAGGAAACCGGGGCTGCTGAAGGAATCAGTCATCGTCGCCAAGACTGGCTTCGAGACGGTGATCACGGTTCCCCCGGGCGGACCCGGTCCCTTCTTCGCGGTCGAGGCACTCGACCACGATCGCAAGACGCTGAAGCGTTCTGCCACGGTGCGTTCCCTGCCCGGACCCGTAACGACCTAGCGCTCGTGAAGAACTGACCACGCGACGAACCTTTCCGGCGAAGGTCGCCATGCAGCGGTTGCACGAACGTCGCGATGAAGCAGAGCGACTCATGTCACCGATCCTCTTTAAAATGGCACGCTGAGCCGTACGGGGGCAGACTGTCACTAAGAGACGATCTCGGAGTTTTCGTTGAAGACCATCATTGCTGCTGAAGGTTTAACCAAGACCTTTGGATCATTCCGTGGTGTCGAAGAACTCGACTTCGAAATCAATGAGGGAGAGGTTTTCGGTTTTCTCGGTCCGAATGGATCGGGAAAGACTACGACGATTCGACTCTTGCTTGGCATGTATCGTCCCACCGCGGGCGGGGCTCGGGTCTTCGGGCGCGACCCCGATGACGACGCGGCTGCCATACTTCGCCAGACGGGTTATCTCCCCGGCGAGTTCGCGCTGCACCCTCGACTCACGGGACGCCAGCATCTCGATTTCGTCGCCGGCGTGCGAGGCGTGCGGGATCGAAAGCTTTGCGATCAGCTCGTCGAGCGATTTGAGGTGGTCCTGGATCGCCCATCGCGAACACTTTCCAAGGGCAATCGCCAGAAAATCGGCATCGTGCTGGCTTTTTTGCACCGACCCGAGTTGCTCATTCTCGATGAACCGACGACGGGCCTTGACCCGTTGATGCAGAGGGAGTTTCACCAGCTCTTGCGTGAGACGGTGTCTGAGGGTAGGACGGTCTTGCTCTCCTCGCACGAGCTTGACGAGGTCCAGCGCGTCGTCGATCGACTGGCCATTATCAAAGAAGGAAGGCTCATCGTGACTGACACGATGGAGAACCTGCGAAAGACGGTGCCCCGGACTCTTGAATTTCGATTCGCGGCGGCGCTCGACCCGGAGGTGTTTTCGCGGATCGACGGCGTGCGGGTCCTCAACGCTGATGGCGAGCACGTCACGCTCTCGCTGCGCGGGCCGCTGGCCTCGGTCTTGCGGGTCGCCTCAGAGCACGATCCTGTCGACGTCATTGCTCGCCCCGCTGACCTCGACGAACTCTTCTTGAACTACTACCGTGACGGGAGCGATGGTGATTCACCATCGGAGGCCAGCCATGAACATTGACGTGTCGCTCTTTGACTTGCGCTTGCGTCGGCGAATGCTGATGGGTTACAGCCTCGGAATGGCGCTCTACGCGCTGGTCATCGTGTACCTATATCCCGATTTCAAAAACTCGACCAGCCTCGACCAGCTCGTGAAGAACGGCCCCACCGCCGCGGCCTTCTTCGGCATCAACGGTTCGCTGACTTCTCCTAGTGGGTGGCTGAATGCCAATCTCTACGCGAACTTTCTTCCGCTCATCATGCTGCTCATCACAATCGGCTACGGCGCAGGGTGTCTCGCCGGACAAGACGAGGACGGCACGTTGTCTCTCGTGGTGACCCTCCCGATAACTCGAAGATCGATCCTCGTTCAAAAGGTGCTCTCGTTGACGATCCAGGCGACCCTCTTGGCGCTGGTGACCATGCTTTGTGTCGTCGTGGGTCGTCACTACGAACTGTCGATTCCCATCTCTCATCTCGTGGGCGTCAGTGTGGGGGTTGCCCTGCTCGGAATCGATTTTGGCTTGCTGGCGATCGTAGCGGGGACCTGGACCGGAAGCCGAGGTACGGCGCTGGGCCTGAGCGCTTCGATAGCGGTCATTTCGTATCTGGTGAGTTCGCTCGCACCCGTTATTAGTTGGTTGCGACCGGCAAGGTATCTTTCGCTCTTCTATTGGTCCGTCGGCAACGGGCAAGTGAGCGGGGGGCTCTCCCTGGGTTCCGCCGGCGTCCTCGTCATTACCGCGCTAATCCTGTTATTCACGTCGATCTGGACTTTTCGCCGGCTGGATCTTCATTGATGGCGACGAGCAAGATACGAAAGTGAGAACGAAGTCCTGGTCCTGGCCCTGGAGGTGACGTTGGCGTCTCGCGAGCGTGGGCGCTTCATCAACAAGGGCGCCACCTCCTGCACGCTTCGTGGCACCGTGGCAATCGTGGAACGATACGCAGTCTCAGTCGCGGCCGGTTCACTCACCCTGAGTCACGATTGGATAATTTCTCGAGACTCCGTTGATCTTTGATGAGTTCAGGCGACACCGACGACTTTAAAGCCAGCGCGCGTCATTCGACGTGGCGCGCGCTCTCAGGGACTACGGAATGATTGAACGACCTGGTAAGAGTTTCGCGGCGGACTTCCACATCTGAGCGCGATGATTGGTTCGTTGAACGCCAGAGATACGTCATCGTTTTCAGCGAAGGTCAACGATGACCTTGCCACGAGGACCGACTTGATTTCCCGTCCCGCGTAACGCAGCAACCGCTCCGTCGAATTCGTCAATACTGAATCGGTGCGTGATGAGAAATGATGGCCGAAGCAATCCTTCATTCAGTCGTGAGACTACTTCGCGCCAGGCGTCTCGGGTGTAGGAGAAACTGCCCTGAATAATAAGGTCGTTGTTTACCAAATCGTCAGGACGTACGCTCAACTTGGTCCCGTGGGCCGGCAGTCCGAGCAGGGTCACGGTCGCCCCGCGGTCCGCCAGAACCAGCGCGCTCGAGGTGGCCTCCGCGACGCCCGCGGCTTCGATTACCAAATCGAAGCGCTCTTCTGGAGTCTCCGTCACGAAGTGGTCGGCGCCAGCTCGACGCGCGAGGTCCGCCTGAGCGATCCGTCGCCCGACCATGACCACCTTGGTAGGGGCGAAGAGGCGAACCAAGTGTGCAGCTAAAAGCCCGATCGTTCCATCACCGATAATGGCTACCCGTGATCCTTGGCGAACGGGCAAACGAGTGAGTGCACGCCACACGACCGCCATCGGCTCGACCAAAACCGCGTCGTCGAGGGTCACTCGTTCATTGAGTACGTGCACGAGACGCGCGGGAACGGCAATTCGTTCGGCCAACGCGCCCTGATGCGTAAAGCCGATTTCGTCGTAGGTCGCACAGCGGTTCGTGTCACCCACTCGACACGCGTCGCACACGCCGCAGGGAATGATGCCTTCGACGACGACGCGTTCCCCGGCCATCCCCAGGCCGTCCGCGTCCGCCACAAGCTGGCCGACCCATTCGTGTCCGAGCACGAGTGGGTAGCGGACGTACATTGGATCGATTGTCGCGTCGATAAGTTCGAGGTCGGTACCGCACAACCCCACGAGCAAAGGAGCTACCAGCACGTCGCCGTCGTTGGGCACCGGCTCGGGAATGGAGAGGAGTTGGAGCCCCTCACTAGGTGAACTCACGAGTGCCTTCATCGCTCCGCGGCCTTTCGTGATCCGCCCAAAATAGCGGTGATGCGTGCCGCATGTTGGCTGACGACGTGACCCAATTGCTGGACTTCGCGAACGGGAACGTCGACCTTGAGTCCGGTCACACTCAGCGCTCCTACGCAGCGGCCCTGGTGATCGAAGAACGGAGCTCCAGCACAGAACACACCGTCCGCCTCCTCCTCGTCGTCGATGGCGAAGCCTTCACGACGCACGCTCTCCAGGTCACTAATGAGTTCGTCAATGGAACGCAGCGTCTTTGGCGTATGGATTTTCATGCCTGCTTCCGAGATGAGTTCTTGCACCCGTTCATTGTCCATCTGGGCGAGAATCGCTTTGCCGGCGGCGGTGCAGTGGGGTTCCTCTCGTTGACCGAGGGGTGCGTGAAAACGTATAGATCCGCCGCCATCGACGCGCTCGAGAAAGACTGGGTAACCATTTTCGTTCATGGCAAGACGGCTGGTCATGCCGGTCGCACTCGACAGATCGCGTAGGGCAGGCATTCCAATCTCACCGATGGAGGTTTGTTGTCCGACCAGGTCACCTAGCCGCAGCAGATTGAGTCCCAATCCGTATCGCGCCCCCACGTCGAGGGTGCGCAGCAGCCCTGCGGCGCTAAGAGTGCGCGCGAGCGAAAGGGCCGTGCTCTTTGCAACGCCGAGTTGCTGGGCCATTTCGGTGACACCCAAGCCTGTCGCGCCGGCGTCAGCGATCAGTTCGAGTAGCGAGGCTGCGCGCGCCACAGACTGCACCCGGTAACGATCATCGGTCACATTTCTGTTCGGCACAGAGCAACACCATACGGCAATTCTGTTAAGTCTGCCAGTATTTGTCGAATTTGGACCAGACATCGCTTGACGCGTGCCTAGTGAGGTGCTTGGATGGCGTGATTATTACCGATAAGCGTTCTGTAATGCCGAACAGACGGCGGGCCGTGACCGAGCGCTGCGTCGACGCGCTCGCACGCGCGAATGAACTGCGTCAGCACCACGCGGGCGCCGCGCTGCTCCTTACGCGACCTGGCGCAGTCAACTGGATCACCGGTGGCCTTTCGGACCCCATTGATCTCTCGTCGTCGTCGGATCCGGTGTGGGCGCTCGTGGGTAATCAGCGGCGAGCACTTATCACGACCGAGATCGAAGCGCCACGTCTGGTGCGCGACTTCGACGTGGCGACCATGGGCTGGGACCTGGTGAGCGTGCCTTGGTTCGAGGCCAACGCGTGGCGTGACGCGGTCACGAACTATTTGTCGGGAGAAGCAAAATCGTTAGTGAGCGACGCGGTGGGGTTCGGCGTTGACATCACGACCGAGATCGTGGCGACTCGCATGGTCCTATCGAGTGGCGAACGCGACGAGCTGCGTGAGCTCGGACGCGTCGCGGCACGGGCATTGGATCAGGGCATCGCGTCATGGCGGCCCGGCGTGTCACGCGACTTCGATGTGGCCGGCGAGATCGCGGGCGAAATTGAGCGCGCGGGGGCGAAGGCGGTCTGTCTCATCGTCGGTGGTGACGATCGACTGCGAACCCTGCGCCACCCTCTCGCTATTGGCGAAGTGGTTCACGACGCCGTCATGGCCGTTGTGGTCGCGCGCCGCGGAGGTTTGCACGTCGCTGCCACGCGCCTCGCGGTGCGCCGTGATGATGATCCTCTCATTCAATTGGTGCAAGAGCTGGATCCGATCAATGATGCGATACTCAACGCTTCTCGCCCGGGATCATCCTGGGGCGAGATGATCACGGCGTTAGCGCAAAGTTATCGTCACGCGGGCAAAGAGGGTGCGTGGCGCCAGCACTACCAAGGCGGACCGATCGCTTTCGAACAGCGAGAGTTCGAGTTAGCGCCCGGGCAAAGCGCGTCGCCGTATTGGGACCTACGCTGCGAGGTCAACACGGCCGTGGCTTGGAATCCCAGCCTGGATGGCGGCGCGAAGATCGAAGAGACGTATCTGGTGGGGACCAAGGGTCTCGAACTAGTGACGGTTTCGGAGAGTGGAAACGAGCGAGTGAAGGTGGTCGGGTGAGTACACGACAAGAGTCAGTGAGAGGTACCGGAAGTCCTCGGGGCACCGACGTGCTTGAACGTTACGTTGGACGTCTGGGTGAGCCGCAAGTTAGCCCTCATCGATTTCCCGACGGGGCGCACGTGCGCATCGAAATTCCTAGTGTGGAGAATCCCAGTGCGTTGCGCGCCGTCGTTGAAGAGGCCCAGCGACACGAACTCGTCGTGCACCGCGTCTCTCAGGGCAGTGGCGCGATGCTCCTCTCTAAAGGCGATCTCACCGAGATGGCGAGGATTGGGGCCGACGAGGGCCTGGAGGTGAATCTCTTTGTAGGTCCGCGCGAGGAGTTCGGCGTCGGAGGGGGCGTGCGCAGCCCCGACGGCGCACTCTTGTACGGACGCCTTCGAGGATTCGATCACCTGCGTTACGCGGTTGAAGATATTTTGCGAGCGGTTGAACTGGGAATTCGTGGTTTCCTCATCGCCGACACGGGTCTCATGGAAATTCTCGCTGCCATGGTCGCCCAGGGCGAGTTGCCCAGTTCAATTGTGTGGAAGATATCGGCCGTCCTCGCTCCGTCAAACCCGGTGAGCTTTCGCCAGCTGGTGGCGCTGGGCGGTTCGACCGTCAACGTGCCTAGCGACATGAACCTCACTGAACTCAGCGAGATTCGCGCACTTTCGAACGCGCCAATTGACCTCTACGTGGAGGCGCCCGATGCCTTGGGCGGGATGGTGCGCGGGAATGAACTCGCCGAACTCGTCACTGTTGCCGCGCCGCTCTACGCCAAGTTCGGACTTCGTAACGCGCGCGCGGTCTACCCGGCGGGCGCGCAGGTAATGGACGACGTAGTGAACAACGTGCGCGAGAAAGTTCGGCGCGCGGCCATCGCGGTCGATACCTTCAACGACGTTGGCGGAGATTTCGTCATGTCAAAGCCCGGGGCCGAGGGGATTGGGGTGCCCGAGGTATGACCCTGCGCAGCGATCGGTGGGTGCAAGGCGACGACGAGGTCGCCCTAGACAGCCGCGTTGCGCTGAAAATGGGTGGTGCCCCCGTGAGCGCCGAGGGTGGACGGCCCATTATCGGTATCGCGAATTCGGCCAGCGACCTCAATCCCTGCAACCAGCCGCTCAATGAACTGATTGCACCCTTGCGTGAAGGCATTGAGGCGGTTGGGGGCATCGCGGTCGAGTTTCCAGTGCTGTCGCTTGGCGAGGACTTGATGAAGCCCACGTCCATGTTGTATCGGAATCTTCTCGCCATGGAGCTCGAAGAGTCGCTCCGCAGTCAACCGCTCGACGGTGTGGTCGTGCTCGCCGCGTGCGACAAGTCCGTGCCCGGGGCGTTGATGGGGGCATTCAGTACGAATCTGCCGTGCCTCTTGATGGTCTCGGGACCGCGTCCGGCCGCTTACTTCGAGGGACGGCGCCTGGGTACAGGCACCGATCTTTGGCGAATGTGGGAAGAACGGCGGCGTGGCGCCCTGAGCGACGATCGCTGGCGCGCACTAGAGGATGCTCTTACTTTGGGTCGAGGAACGTGCAACACCATGGGCACGGCTTCGTCGATGGGGGCCATCGCCGAAGCCCTCGGGCTGGCGTGGCCGGGTTCGACGTCGGTACCATCGGGCGATCCGCGCCATCTCGATATCGCGCGGTCCGTGGGTGCGCGAATTGTCGAGTTAGTGCGAAGTAGCGAAAGTGCTGCTTCTCAGATCACGCCCGACGCTGTTGCCAACGCGGTGGCCGTGTTGTGCGCGCTCGGTGGCTCGACGAATGCCGTGATTCACCTGACCGCCATGGCCGGCCGCCTTGGGCACACGCTGACCTTGGACGAGTTTGACGCGACGAGCAGACGCGTTCCGGTTCTGGTCGACCTTGAGCCGACTGGGTCGGCCTTGATGGAGGACCTCGACGCCGCGGGCGGAGTGCCCACAGTGTTGGGCGCGCTCGGTGAGCTGATCGAGGGTTCGGTGCGCTTGGCTGACGGTTCTACGACCTCAATGTTGCAACAGACCGCTCGAGCGGCGAATGGTCCGGTGCACGCACTGAGCGACCCTGTCGACGAGGCGGGGGCCTTTCGCGTGGTGCGCGGCAATCTCGCCCCCGACGGTGCCTTAATTAAGCGTTCGGCCGCGACGCCGGCGCTCTTGCGCCACCGTGGACCGGCCTACGTGATGCACGGTCCCGAAGAAGTGGACGAACGCACGGGGCCGCGCGCCCAAGTGAGCGAGGACGCAGTACTCGTGCTGAGTGGCGTTGGCCCCGTCGGGGGACCCGGAATGCCCGAGTGGGGAATGGTGTCGATTCCAGAGCCATTACTCGCGCGCGGGGTGAGAGACATGGTGCGCGTCACGGACGCACGCATGAGCGGTACGAGTTACGGGACGGTGTTCCTTCACGTGGCTCCCGAGGGCGCGATCGGCGGCGCTATTGGTTTGGTGCGTGACGGTGATTTGATCGAGGTGGACGCCGACCAGGGCACGCTACGCGTGGCGCTGAGTGACGAAGAACTGACGCGACGGCGCACCGAGAGTGCACCCGCGGCACCGTCGAGGGGATACGTCTCGCTTTATCGGCGACACGTGACCCAGGCCCCGGCGGGTTGTGATTTCGACTTCCTGGCTCTCGAGCCGGGGCAAGTGCCTCGGCTCGACGAGCCGGTGGTGGGCAGATCTTGAGGGGCAGTGCTCCGGCAAGAACGAGGGTTCAAGTTGGGCCCTGGGTAGCTGAAAGGGATGAGTGACGTTGAAACAGATCCGAATTAAAGGGGTGAGTACCTTCGTCGCGACGTTGGTTCTTGCTAGCACGGTTTTAGTGACTACTGGGGCCCAGGCGAGTAGCAAAGTCAGCCTGACCCTATGGCAGAACTACGGCACAGAGCAGAACGCCGTGGCGACCAAGAACCTGATTGCGGCGTTTGAGAAAGCCAATCCCAACATCACCATTAAGGACGTGGCGCAGCCGGGGACGAACTATTTCCAGCTGATCCAGGCGTCGCAGATTTCGGGCAATGGTCCTGACCTCGCGGTGATGTGGACCGGTGTGTTCGACCTCCAGTATCAGAACCTATTGGCCAACCTGAAGGGCAACGTCCCGGCGAAAGACTTGGCCAAGATACAGAACCTTCAGTGGGAGTCGCCGAACTTCAACGCCAAGAACGGTCCGCTCGTCATGCCGCTCGAGACTCAGTTCTACATTGGCTATTACAACAAGAAGCTGTTCAAAAAGGCGGGTATCACGAGTGTGCCCACTGACTGGAATCAGTTCTACGCCGACTGCGCAAAGTTGAAGGCGATTGGCGTGCTGCCCATGGTCTATGGAAACGGTGGTCAGGCCATCAGCACGGAGTTTTACCCTTGGTACGACATGAGCTACCTGATGATCGGAGCACACTCGCTTTCGAACTGGAAGGGCCTCTATGACGGGTCGATCCCTTGGACGTCCAAGGCCAACGTGTCACAGTTGAAGAATTGGGCCAAGCTGCAAAAGTTGGGCTATACGAACAACGACGTGTTGACCCGTACGGACAACATCCAGACCTTCGAGTCTGGTAAGGCTGCAATGCTCGTGGACGGGACTTGGGACACCGCGCAGTACACCGGGAAGATGGGTTCGAATGTGGCCGCCTTCGTGCCGCCATTCTCGAACAAGCCCATCAAGGGTGTCGTTGAGTATCCGGGTGACGGCTTTTCGGTGATGAAGAACTCGAAAAATAAGGCCGCGGCCTTCAAGTTCCTGGACTTCTTGACCACGAAGCAGGCTGGCACCATTATCAATAAGGCCGGACTCATTCCTGACATTAAAGGTATGACGACGACCAACCCGGTGAACCAGCAGATGTTGGACTTCGTCACGAAGGATCACATGACGCCCTACCCGATGATGGACAATTTCATCCAGGTGAACGTGGGTAACGCCGCGGACAAAGTGTTGCCCGCCGTGTTGGCCAACCAGGGTTCGCCTCTGGCGGCGCTGCAGAACATGCAACAGGCCTGGAAGTCTTTGCCACCGGCCCAGCGCAGCTCGAAGCGATTCGCGGGTTGATTTATCCGACCTCCCCACCGCGCTCGAAAGGGTGTGGTGGGGAGGTCGTGCAGTAACGGAGTCGAAAGGAGGGAGAACTAGTGAGCATCACCACACCGAGCGTGCGTGCGCGTCAGTTGACGTTGCGTCATCGACGTCAACTATCTGGAGCACTCTTCGCGCTGCCGGCTGTGGTGCTCGTTACGGCGCTTATCGCGGTACCCATTGGCCAGGCGGTGTACTACTCCTTCACGCAGTGGAACGGCCTGACGTCAACTTGGATTGGGCCTTCGACGTGGACCCAGGCCTTTCATAACCCCAATCTCTGGACGGCTCTTAAGAACAACGCTTTCTTGCTTCTTGCGGTGCCCTTCGCGCTCGGTTTGCCGCTGCTGATCGCGTTGCTGCTCCACCAGCGCGTCGTGGGCTGGAGGATTTTTCGATCCATCTATTTCCTACCTACGGCGATTTCGTGGGTTGTGCTTGGACTCGTGGCCGAGCGTTTCTTCGCGTACGAGGGCACATTGAACTCGATAATTCACGGGCTCGGGCTCTCGCGCGTCACCACCAACATGCTGGGTTATGAGTCAACGGCCCTCAGCGCGCTCGGCATCACGTTCGTTTTTACGATGATTGGGACCAACACCATGCTCTTTCTGACTGGCCTCGCTACTCTCGATCCGAGTCTCGAAGAAGCGGCGCGCATTGACGGCGCGGGTCCTTGGCGGATCTTTCGCTACATCACTCTGCCGCACCTCAGTCGATTCATCCAACTCGCCTTCGTCATGACGGTCATTGCCTTGTTCTCCGCGTTATTCAGCCTCATCTTCGTGATGACCGGGGGCGGTCCGGGTTACGCGACGACCACGGTGGAGTTTCTCATCTACCAAACCGGCTTCGCCCAGGGCGACTTCGGTACGGCCGCGCTCTACGGACTCGTTCTTTTCGTCTTGACCGCAATCGTGGGGATTGTGCAATTGCGACTCATCGGTTCGGATGACCGAGCGTGACCGAACTCGAAACTTTGGAGCGCGCCACGCCCACGGAGCGTCCCTCGAGAAGTCGCCTCGTTCGTCGCGGGGTGCTCTTCGCCGTCATGGTGGGCGTGGCTCTCGTGATGCTGTACCCGTTTTGGGTCATGACCGTGAACAGCCTGAAGTCTCAAAACCAATTTCTGGCGGGTCGCGGCTTCTCGTGGTCGAGCTGGCGTACGCTCACGTCGACAATCCCCATTGTGCAAGAGGTAATCAGTTCGACGATTATCTGCGCGGTTTCGATTACCCTCATTTTGGCGGTGGGTCTGCCGGCGGGCTTCGCTTTCGCCAAGTTACGTTTTCGTGCCTCCACCGCAATCTTTCTGGCCATCGTGAGCGCGATGATGGTGCCCCTGCAGGCAATCTTGATGCCCGAGTTCGTCAACATCACTCGGCTGGGCCTGACCGGGGGCTACACCGGCGCCGTACTGGTCTACGCCGCATTGGGAACGCCCTTTTCGGTCTTTTTGTTCGCCACTTATTTTCGCGGGGTGCCCGATGAACTTATCGAGGCCGGGATCGTGGACGGGCTGGGTTACTTTGGCGCCCTGTGGCGACTCGTGGTGCCCATCGCCATTCCCGCGATCGCGACGGTGACGGTATTGCAGTTCATTCAAATCTGGGACGATCTTTTGGTCGGACTGCTCTTCATCCAGAACACGTCGGAGCGCCCGATCACGGTGGGACTCGCTGTGCTCGCCGCGGGACGTACGACCTCGATCCCCGCACTTATGGCAGGGTCGCTGGTGAGCGCGTTGCCGGCCATGGCGGTGTACCTAATTTTTCAGCGTTATTTAGTCAAGGGTCTCACGATGGGGATTGACCGATGAACGACGCGGCGACGCGACAAGGGAGTACGTGATGGCGGAGATTACCTTCAGTGAAATAACCAAGGTGTTCGACGGCAACGTCACCGCCGTTGATCGGCTCGACCTGCACGTGGCCGAGGGCGAGTTCATGGTACTTGTCGGGCCTTCGGGTTGCGGTAAGACGACGGCGTTACGAATGCTCGCGGGCCTCGAGGAGATCAGTTCGGGCACGCTTTCAATTGGCGGGCGAGTGGTGAATAACGTGTTGCCCAAGGACCGCGACGTGGCAATGGTCTTTCAGAACTACGCGCTCTATCCGCACATGAGCGTGGCTCAGAATATGGGCTTCGCGCTTAAAGTCCGCAAGGAACCAAAGGTCGAGATTGAGCGCAAGGTCGCCGAGGCGGCGGGTATTTTGCGCCTCAGCGAGTATCTCGATCGCCGACCCAAGGCTCTGTCGGGCGGACAGCGTCAGCGCGTTGCCATGGGACGAGCCATCGTACGAAGTCCCCAAGCGTTTTTAATGGACGAGCCGTTGTCGAATCTCGACGCGCAGTTGCGCGTCGAGATGCGCCTGGAAATTGCGCGCATTCAGCGGCTGCTCGGTGTGGCGACGGTTTACGTCACCCACGACCAGATCGAAGCGATGACCATGGGTGACCGGGTGGCCGTCATGCGCGGCGGCCAGTTGCAACAGGTTGCTCCACCCCAGCAGCTCTATGACTTTCCGGCGAATGAGTTCGTGGCCGGATTCATGGGTTCGCCACCCATGAATTTGTTGCGGGCGCGCGCTGTCATCTTCGAAAATCGTCCGGCGGTCACTTTGGGCAGCCAGCGTGTTGTCGTGCCTGATCGCTATACAGCATCGCACGACCTCGTTCGCCCTGACGGTGATGAACTGGTGTTGGGCATTCGACCGGAGGACATTGAAATCGTCGAAGGGGATGGCGGCCTCTCACTCGAGACACGAGTGGAGCGTTGCGAGGCACTCGGCTCGGAGATTCTGGTGCACCTCTCGCTCGCGGGAGCCTCCGAGACTGTCTCGAGCCTCGCTTACGACGCCGACGTCGCAGTGTCTCGCTTACCGGTCCTCGTGGCGCGCGTGGGACCACAGTCGCGCGTGACCGTTGGAGATACGTTACGGGTGCGCCTCAATGATGAGCGCCTCCATTTCTTTGACGCGCGCAGTGGCGTGAGTCTGCGTAGGGAAACCCCGTGAGCGCGATTTTGGCTTCCGAACTCGACTATCGCGTCCTCGTTCGTGGCCTCGATCACGTCGAGGGGGTCTGTTGGGATCCACGACGACGCTGTGTTTGGGCTGGTGGTGAAGCGGGACAGATTTACCGGATCGAACTCGACGGTTCGGTCACGCTCGAGCTGACGATTACGGGTGGCGCCCTGCTGGGGCTCGCCTTGGGGCTTGAAGGGGACCTCTATGTGTGCGACCCCGGCAATGAACAGATATGGCGCGTGGACGAAACAAAAACGGCGCGAGCCTTCGGTGAGCCGCTCGCCTACCCTAATTATCCGGCCTTCGGGCCCGACGGACGACTCTACGTCTCGGATTCGGGTTCGTTCTTTGAGGCGACGGGTCGCGTGGTGGCAATCGATCCAAACGGTGTCACTCACGACGTATCGCCGAGGCCGATTGCCTTCGCCAATGGTCTCGCCTTTTCGGGTGACACGCTCTGGGTCGTCGAGTCGTCGGCTCCGGGGGTCAGTGCGATGGACATTCACGGGGGACCACTCGAAATGGTCGTCGAAATGGAACGCTGCGTGCCCGACGGACTCGCTTTCGACGCCGAGGGGGGACTTTGGATCTCGTGCTATCAGCCCAATCAGATTTGGCGTTGGACGCACGACCGGGGACTTCATCTCGTGGTCGACGAGTGGTCGGGAGAGCAGATACTTACGCCTACCAATGTCGCGTTTATCGGTGACGACCTTGGCCGCCTGGCGCTCGCCTCACTGTGCGGCCACGACGTGACCACGATCAATCCGGGCGTGCGCGGCGCACTCGTTCAATACCTCGAAGAGGAGATTCGATGACCGTTATCTCGACCAATCCGGCAACGGGTGTGGAGCGCACGCTTGAACTTGACGACACGCCCCGAGACGAAGTCCTTGCCATCGCTCGGCTCGCGAAGGACAACGCCGTCGATTTCGCCGAACGCTCCCTTGCGTGGCGGTCGGATCTTTTGCGCGCCATGGCCGACGAGCTCGAGGGCGACGTCGAGCACCTCGTAGTCGCCGCGATGGATGAGACCGCGCTCCCCGAAGCGCGATTGCGCGGCGAACTGGCGCGAACGTCATTCCAGATGCGTTTCTTTGCCGAGGTCGTGTTGGACGGATCATTTCTGGCTGCTTCAATTGACGAAGCGATGGCCTCGCCCATGGGCCCCCTACCGGACCTGCGTCGGGTGCGTACGCCTGTGGGACCGGTCGCGATCTTTGGGAGTTCGAACTTTCCCTTCGCCTTTTCGGTACCCGGTGGTGACACGGCTTCGGCGCTGGCCGCAGGTTGTCCGGTTCTCATTAAGGCTCACCCGGCTCACCCGGCCACGAGTGCCGCGACCTTCGCCGCGCTGGCACGAGCGGCTCGACGCCTTGACGCGCCGGCCCATACGCTGTCGATTGTCTTTGGCTTCGAGGCAGGTGCGGCGCTGGTCGACGCGCCTGACGTGGCCGCCGTGGGCTTCACCGGTTCGCTCAGCGCGGGTCGTGCGCTCTGGGCGCGAGCTAACGCGCGCGACACACCCATCGCGTTCTACGGTGAACTGGGCTCCGCCAATCCTTTGGTGGTGACCACGGCCGCGGCGCGCGAGCGTGCCGCCCAGATCGGCACCGACGCCGCCGGTTCGGTGATTCTCGGCGCGGGTCAGTTTTGCACTAAGCCGGGCCTTTTGTTCGTACCGGCCGGAGAGTCGGGCGACACTCTCGTGCACGAACTTGTCCGTGCTCTTTCGACGGCGAACGAGTTCACGATGCTGAGTGCCGGCATTGCCGATAATTTCCGCCGAAGTGCTCTCGCTTTCGAGCGCGAAGGGCGCGTGGCCGTGCTCGTGGGCAGGGAGTGGGGCGACGAAGCGCGTACGTCGGCTCGACTATATGAAGTCGACGCCATGCAGTTTGTCACCGAGTCGACGCTGCATACCGAATGTTTTGGGCCGACCGCGATCGTGGTGCGCTACGACTCGAGCGCGCAGTTGCGCACTGCGCTCCTCGCGGCGGAACCCGCTCTCACTTTCACGTTGCACGCGGCCGACGAGGACCCTGACGCACGCTGGCTGCTGGACCTGGGCGCGCAGCGTGCAGGACGGGTTTTGATGAACGGATTTCCCACCGGCGTGGGTGTTAGTTGGTCAATGCACCACGGCGGGCCGTGGCCGTCAACCACCGCCCCGTGGGCGACATCAGTAGGCGCGGCGGCGATTGAGCGCTGGCTGCGCCCGGTCACTTTTCAGTCGGTTCCAGAGGCGCTGCTGCCGCCGGCCCTTCAGAGCGCGAACCCGCTGTCAATTCCGCGTCGAGTTAACGGCCACCTTGAGGTGCCGCACTGAGTTGAACTTCCGAGCGCGCAACTCGCGTTCACCACTGCGCTCGAGGCCTCGAGGTGAGCGGCAAAATAGGCCCGAAGAGCTGGAACGGGCGTTGACGAATCGGTGGGCCCTAAGTTCATCAGCTTGGACGCGAGGGCGATCGCGCCCAACTCGAGCCGATCGAGGATGTGGCGGGAAATCCGCTCTGTGGTGGGCGAGGGGGGACTTGAACCCCCACATCCTTTCGAATACAGGCACCTGAAGCCTGCGCGTCTGCCAATTTCGCCACTCGCCCTGGGACCTTGAGACTTTAGTCCAACGGCTGGGCCTTTCTCCCGCGCGACGAAGAGAATGACAAGTTGACCAGTACAGTTGGTACTGCCATGGTTCTCAAAAGTGTGGAAAATCGCCTCGAGCGCCTCTTCGAACGGACTTTCTCACGTTCGTTTAAGAGTGGACTCCAGCCGATCGAACTCGGAACACGCATCGTGCGCGAGATTGACCTCACTCGACGCCTCTCAACACAGGGCCCGATATCGCCGAATCTCGTTCGGGTTTGGCTCGGTCCCGACGACGCCGAGCGCTTCGAGGGCTTTCAAAAGGCGCTGGTGAGCGAACTTGAAGAGACCATTCGCCAGCACGCCATCAGCGAGGGTTACGCCTTCGTGGGTCCAGTCTCCGTGGAGATCTTCATCGACGATGACGTCAAGGTCGGCCAAGTCGAAGTGAAGGTCGAATTCGAAGGCGGAGAGGCACAACCGCGTCTCATCTTGAGCGATGGTCGTACCTTCTCGGTCGGCGATTCCCCTTTGATCATCGGCCGTAGCCCCGATGTCGAGGTCACCATCAATGACAGCAACGTCTCGCGCCGCCACGCTGAAGTGTGGCGCACCGCCGAGGGCGTCGCGATTCGCGACCTTGAATCGACGAACGGGACGTTCGTGAACGGGCACCGGGTGAGCGCGGTGTCGCTTTCACCCCGCGACGACGTCACG
>Ga0307372_10002424_pt1 | contig 30876 bp, 24 predicted proteins | sample OX1MG_FD_202533 | JGI IMG/M metagenome (GOLD analysis project Ga0307372, IMG submission 202533) | Soil microbial communities from Risofladan, Vaasa, Finland - OX-1 | ecosystem: Environmental > Terrestrial > Soil > Coastal area > Acid sulfate soil | place: Finland: Risofladan, Vaasa | collected... | reverse complement strand
CATATGTGTCCTTTGTCGCATAGAGGTCGCGCAGTCTAATTCCCAATGCGCGTTGCGTGGCACAGAAGATCTTGTAGAAACTTCGTTGATCGATCGGACGGCCGAGTGAATTCTTGAAAACGTAATCGTCGGGCTGCGCGCGCAGCTCGATCACTTGTTTGAGAACTTCGACGTTTCGGGCGGTGAGTCGGACGACGCGTGCCGCAGCCGAGGTCTTGGGTGCCGATTCGCTCCGCAGGGAACGCGATCGCTCCACGAACAGGGTTCCCGCCGCCAGATCGAGAGATCGCACACGGAGCGCGACCGCTTCCGAGGGCCTCAATCCCGTGTAGAAGAGCGTGAACAGAAACGCGTAGTAAGGGAAGTGAACGCCTTCGTGGTAAGCACCCAGGTTTCGGCCCAAACGCCAATGCTTGCGAAGAATGAATTCGAGCAGCCGATCCCGCTCATCTTCGACAAATGGATCGGGGCCTGGTACGACACTCCGCGGCCATTCGACGTCCGCGAACGGAAATCCCGCGTCGATTCCTGCCTTCCGCGCGTCGCGCACCATTGCACGTAGCGAACTGTCGATGACGTTTCGCACAGTCTTCACGCTCAAATGCCGGTCGATCTGAAGCCGCGCCCTGAGTTCTTCGAGATGCCCGAGCGCTAAATCCTGCAAGGGCACGTCGGCGAGGTAAGGAAGGATGTACGTGCGGAAATGATTGCGATAGTCGCGCGCCCTTGAAGGGCGGACTATCGGCGGGACCCTTCGAGTGACCCAGGCCCCGTAATACTTGCCGATCGTGGGTCGGTCATCTGGCTCCGCCGAATCCGCGGCCCGTGGCATTGGTAGAAAGTAGGCGGCCCTGCTGCCGTTCGGAAACCAACTCAGGTAGTCGAAACGATCCGCCGCGATCTCCGCGCCGATAATCGCTGCCTGCTTGGAAAGGGCGGCGCGGTTTTCCGGCGTATCACGAAGCGTCGTGGTCTCCGAAAACTTGTGAAGACCAGCAGCCGTGGGTATCTGCCACCGGAACCGCAAGCGCAGGAGGCCACTGCCGGTTGCCTCAATCCAGCAACCTTGCCGGCGCGCTTTCAGCTTACGATGCGCCATTCAGGAACCCTCCTCGCTGAAGCGGTATACCGGCCTGGTGCGGCGCGTCACGATGCTCGATGAAGCCGACGATCGCCTCCCACTTGAATACGGGCCTCCGTCCCACGTGAAAGAAGTGTTCGCTTTCACGCAGGATACCCTTGGCCATCATGGTCCGGATGGCCTGCTCCGTCCACGGCGTCAGCGTGGAGAGCTCGCGGATCGATACGAAAGGCTTGGGTTGGGTCGCAGTCTGGTCGGGAGCCATAACTACTACGAACGACAGGGTTATGAAGAGTGCGCATAGTCGGCGCCTGCCTGTCGTCAAACTGATCATAACCCAAAGGTGACGTAATTGTCAAATTCCATAATTTTGGTACATACGGCCGGATTCACGCTTCGGTCAGCAGGCCCAAACGCACGAGCCGGACCCGTGCGGCCTGTTCGGAGACTTGGCAGCGCCGCATGATCCGTGCGACCACTGCGCGAGCCAGATCTGAATCGATGGACAGCGGCGGTTGCTTGGCTTCGCGCATCGCAATCTCACCCGCCCACAGCTGCAGGTATGACCGGGGCATCAGCAGCGCGCCGCTGATGTATGCTGCCTGCCATTCCATCCAGTCGTTCTCGGGAGCGGTCACGATGGTGTCGCGGTGGCAAGTCCATGATGGCGCGGCAGGTTCGCGCTGCGCTTCTGGCCCGGACTTTCTCCACAACGGAGCGTGAAACCAAACGTGGCCATACTCGTGTCCGAGAGTAGTTCGGAGCCGGTTTTTGTAGCGCGGATCCGAGAGCCGTTTCGCAATCAGTACTCTCGGCTTTCGGTCGAAAAAGAAGTCGGTATGTCCGTCTTCTTCTTGCGGGAGCTCGGCATACATGTCGAGATCGTCGGCCTCAGCCTCGATCATGCGGATCAGGTCGTCCGTTGGGATCGGGAGCCCGAAACCGCCGGAGTGCTGGTCCATGAATTCCGCGATCTTCCGTTCGCACCGCTCGTCAAGCTCCTCCGTCTTGAAGTAGAGACGCTTGATCGGGCGTCCGAGCGGATCGCGAAGCAGCTTCATTTTCGCTTGCCGGCCGGTTTTACTCCCAGCGCCTTGCGGAACGCGCGGTACGCGGCTTCGACCCGCGGCTGGTCGGCCTCGGTTTTCACGTCCGGGGGCTGGCGGTTCGCATGAAAGTACAGCACATCGGGCGAGATGCCGACAATCTTCGCGAGCTGCTCGATCAGATCGTCGTCGGGCGGGTAGCGGTGATCGTGCTCGACGGCGTTGAGGTAAGGCGGATCGACGGGCCGTCCGTCTTCACGCCTTAGCCGGGCGGCAACTTCTCTCTGGGTGAGCCCCGCCTTTTTGCGAACCTCTCTGAGCACCTGGCCGAAGGTCTTCATTCCAATTGCTCCGCGCGAACCACCGCCGCTCGCCGCCTCCTATTGAGACCTGCATATCATATTGACGATTCCGATCTTGATCGATTCCTCGGCGTGTCATTCCCGCGCCCTTCGACCTTGCTCAGGGCAGGCTCCGGCTGCCGCGCGAGGAATCCCGGTCTTTTCGTCCGCCGCGGCACCGCAATCCGGGATTCCTCGCGCGCGGCAGCCACGCGCGCGGGAATGACACAAAGTGGCGAGCTGGAGCGGGTCGGTGTCACTATCTTGTGCAGGACTCAATAATCGCAAGAATACCAAAGTCCGCAAGAAATGTCATCGAAAATCCCAAATATAATAATTGTCTAATGCGGAGTGAATCCGCGCACGTCCCGTCGATCGACTCGCGTTGCAGGTCCGATCAGCGGCCGGATTCGGTTCTCTAACGCCCCGTCTTCGGCGCGCGCTTGCCCACGGCTCGGCTGGAATTTTTTCCTGGCCGAAGTACATTCGCGCGCTGACGCATCTCACGGACCATATCGACGATTTCCTCGCCGGAGACGTCGCTATCGATGCCGGCCACGTCGAGCGGCGAGCGACGCGAGCGTTCGGGCTGAATGAGGAACACCTGGCCGTCGCGGCGTTTGACCCGCACGGCGCCCTCGCGCCGCGCTCGTTCGAGAAGAGCGGCGAACTTCTGTCGTGCTTCCGAAAATGTATAGACCGTCACGGTTGTATCTCCAATATTTTGATTCCCGCACGGGCGGCAGCGGTCACCAACCCGTGATCGAGGGAGAGCAACGCGCAGTGATGCTGCATGGCGCAGACGAGGACATAGGCATCGTATGCGTAGAGATCGAAGTTCTGCGCCACTTCGAGCGCCCGATCCAGGTCTATGTCTGAAAAGCGGATCGGAATCTGTCGGTACGCTTCGAGTGCCCGGCGCGCAGCGCGAAGGGTGAGCCGTCGCCGCTTAAACATGGCGGAAAATGCGTTGCCGACCTCCCAATGAACCGAAGGCGGTGCAAGCAGGTCCGCGGATGCGGTCGCTTGCACCAAGGCGGCGCGGTGAGGTTCGCGGACGAGGACCGCGATGATGACGGAGGTGTCGACCACGATCTCCATACCTGTGCAATTGTACAATAGGCCCCCCGCAGTTTCCACCCGGCCCGCTGATTCGGGGGCATCCACGCCAGCAATATCCTCCCAGGCTCACGGCGAACCATCGAAGTCGAGCGTCCGCTTCCCCGAAGGGGCAGGACGCGCTTCCGCGGTATGGGATTGCGTGAACATTTTGAAGGCGCGCTCGCCTCAACCGAAATAGGGGGAGCGCGCAGGATTCCGGGACGCGCGCAGCGCAGCGCTGCACGGCGTGACAAGCGAAGCGCCCGGCGTCAGCCGGTGGCGCGTCGTGCCCGCGGAGCGAGCGCCACCGATTTTATCCGGAAGCAGCGGATTGATCACCTTCGCATGCCGTGGCTCCGATTAAGCGTGTGCCGCTGCTCATCGGGCAGGACCGTGAACGCGGAGTGGCGAACGCCGATCGGATGCTCGATCGCCATGGATTTCTCGCGGCTTCTATTGAGCGCTCTGGGGAGCTGGCCGCGGTCGTTCGTATAGATAGCGACCGCCTTCCGCGCTCGGCTGATAGACACGTAAAACTGCTTCCGATTGACAAGCTCGGCCGAGAGCCGCGTGTCGATATCGACGATCACGCGATCGACGGTCGCGCCTTTCGGGGAGTGCGAAGTTGAGGCGTAGCCATGATCGATGTGGCGCAGGTCACGCGCCCAGAGAGTAAGTTGCCCCAACAAAAAACTCCGTCTGAATCGGGACTCGAGCGGCTGCGAGAATCGGTATCGAATATTTGCGCTTAAGTGAGATGGGATGCGGTCTGAACCGCAAGCGGCTCACCCCTGACCGCCCGATCGATGCGCGCAGAGAATGCGTCGTCGCACGTCAGGAATCCTTTACATGGATGACGTTTGTCGGGTTGGGCTGCTCCTCGCGGGGCGCCTGGCTGTAGTCGCCGAAGACGCCGTCGCGCGCGGTGACCGCCCCCGACACGCCCTCGCGGTTGGCCAGCTCGATGAAGCGGTGAGCGTCGGGAGTGTTGCGCAAAAGCCCGTCGAGGATCGGCCCGAGCGTCTGGATGGAGGCCAGGCCCATGTTCTCATAGGCCTGGTTGACGATGAGCTTCATCGAGGCGAGTTGCGACGGCGGAATCGACGCCAAACCGCGCGCCATGCGGCGCACTTCTTCCTCGAGCCGCTCGAACGGCACCGCGGCGTTGATGAGCCCGATCTCCGCAGCTTCCGCACCCGACAGCGGCTTACCGGTCAGTGCGTACTCCTTGGCCCTGGTGAGCCCCAGGCGGTAAATCCACATGCCGCTCAGGTAGCAGCCCCACATCCGCGAGTAGGGGGTTCCGATCCGCGCATCTTCGCTGGCAATCACCAGATCGGCGCATAGCGCCATGTCGCTGCCACCGCCCACGCACCAGCCGTGGACTTGGGCGATCACCGGCTTGGGAGAGCGCCACATGCTCATGAACTTCGGCACCGCTCCAAGGCCGAAGCCGGCAGCGGCCCCGATGAAGTCTTTGCCAGGATCCCACTTGCCATCGGTGGTCAGCTGGTCGTCCCACTGATGAAAGCCGCCGCCGAAGTCGAACCCGGCGCAGAACGCGCGTCCGGCCCCCCGCATCACGATTACCCTGACTGTGGCATCGGCGACCGCGCGATGAATCGCGGCCTCAATCTCATCGGGCATCGGCGGCACGATCGTATTAAGCCGGGCCGGGCGGTTGAGCGTGATCGTCGCGATCGCATCGTCAACGCGGTACAGCAACGTCTGGTACGGAGTGTGAGTAGTTATCGGAGTCTTGGTCCGCCTTGCCTGCCGTCGCTTCATCTGATCCTCCCCTGATCCTCCCCGAGCGGATCACGCCCGCGGTTGGCATCGTCCCGACACCGCGGTCACCGGCACTTTAGCAGGGCAGCGCTTGCGTTGGTCAAAGCATGACCCTATAGGTCAATTACCGAATACCTGAAAGGCGAAACCAATTATCACGCGGCGACCGATGTTACGCGCCGCCGCGATGCGAGGAGGGGGTGTTATGCCGACCGACGCAAATGCGGGAAAGCCCTACTACCGGCCCGAGGACATTTCTCGAATCGATTACGCCACCGATCTCAACGATCCGGGAGCCTATCCGTACACTCGCGGCCGCCGGACTCAGCCACGGCACGATGCGAACTCCTGGATTCTTCAGGAGCTTTCAGGCGAAGGGTCCCCGGCGCATTCAAACCGCCAGTTCCGCGATCTAATCGCCAGGGGAGCAGCCGGTCTCGACGTGATCGGCGATACGCCCAGCGTGGGTTGCCTGGATCCCGATCACCCGTTCGCGCGTGCGGCAGTCGGTACGCAGGGCGTCTCAATCTGCCGCCTTCAGGATTTTATCGAGCTATACGAGGGCATTCCTCTCGACCGCATCACGGTCTCTCATTCGCTTCCATCGTGGTTCACGGTCGCCGGCCTTTATCTCCTCGCGCGCAATCACGAGGTTACCCCGGGCGCGTTGCGCGGATCGGTAATCCAAACGCCGCTGTACGCGGAAGACTACTGCTACGCCGTCCATATGCCGGTTGAACTGCGGCTGCGGCTCACCCTGGATTCCATTGAATTCTGTACTCGCGAGATGCCCCGCTTTCACTCCTTCGTTGAAGACACTTACTTTGTGAGCGATGGTGGCCCCGATGCCGTGGACGAAATGGCACTCGGGTTCGTGGAGATCCGAAAAGTAGTCCGCGAGCTGATGAAACGTGGTCTCGATATCGACAGCTTCGGTCCGCGCATCGCCATCCTTGTGAACTGCCGCATGGGCTTCTTCGAAGAGATCGCCAAGATCCGCGCGACGCGGCGAATCTTTGCACGCATGATGCGGGAGGAGTTCGGAGCGAAGGACTCGCGTTCCTGGTCGGCCAACATCACTGCGCATACCGCCGGCAGCGCGTTGACCGCCCAGCAGCCGGTAAACAACGTCGTCCGTGGCGCGGTTCAGGCCGTGGCGCTTGCGCTTGCCGGGGTGCAGGCGATGGAAATCTCGACATTCGACGAGGCGTATCGGACGCCCAGCCGGGAGGCCCATCTGCTCGCACTTCGGACCCAGCAGATCATCGGGCTCGAAACCGACTGCAGCAAGGTCGCGGATCCTCTGGGCGGCTCGTACTATGTGGAAAGTCTCACGAACGAAATGGAACGCCGGATCGCGGACCGTATCCACGAGATCGAGGCCCTGGGCGACGCGGTGGATCTGAGCAACCGAGGTTATTTCCGGCGCCTCCTGGAACAGGCGATGATAACGCGTGCTGCCGAGATCCAGAACGGATCCGTCGCGAGGGTTGGCGTGAACGTTTGTCAGATCCCAGAGGAAGAGGACACCATGCTCCGCGAGGTCGTCGAGACGAAGCTCGAGCCCTGCCTGGATCACATCGAGCGTATCCGTGAGTTCAAGCGAACGCGGGACCAGGAACGTGTCCGCCGCACCCTGACGGAGCTCCGCTCGCGCGCCGCCGACCGCAAAGAATCGTTGATGGAGCCGGTGATCGCGGCGCTTGGGGCGGACGCCACGATCGGCGAGGCCTCAGGCGCAATGCGGATGGCGTATGGGATACAGTACGATCCACTCTCCGGCACGCCTGCTCCCTTCTAGGAAGCACTATGGAATTTCAAGCTCGCGACGCTAAACAAGTACGCGTGCTGATCGCGATTCTCGGCCTCGACCAGCACGAGACCGGGGCTTTGGCCGTGACCGTGATGCTTCGCGATGCGGGCATGGAGGTGATTTATCTCGGGCGGTTTGCCTCGCCCGAATCCATCGCTGCCGCGGCGGTTGAAGAGTCCGCTGACGTAGTCGGCATCAGCTGTCATTCGTGGGAGTACCTCTATTATCTCGACGACCTTCTCCGAGCCCTCGAGCGAGCAGGAGAACGCATCCCACTCATGATCGGCGGATCGGTGATCAGCCCTTCCGACAAGGCGCACCTCCTCGAAAAGGGAGTGTCCGCCGTCTTCGGGGCTGGATCGTCGAGCGACGATATCGTCGCGACGGTCCGAAAGCTCGCGGTCGCGTCCTCCCACTGAATCCGGGTTCCCTTTCCGAGGGTTCTAATCCGAGTTTATTCCCCGATGGCATCTGCTGCTAAGTCTCATGGCGCCGCGGCAACCATCGCTCGCACCGTGCAGAAGTCCTTGTCCACCGCGCCCATGTTGATGTACCAGCATTCGCGCTCGGGCGTATGCTGGCCTGGCAGATAACACATCGTCGAAATCCCGCCTTGCATATCCACCCGCAACGCACCCACGACAAACTCGCGCTTGAACGGGTAGATGGCCACGCGCGCATCGGGTACCGGACGGTCGCGATAGGTAAGCCATTCGACGAAGGTCCGCCATAGCTGGCCCTGCCGATCATAGGAATCGATGACTGGATCGTACCAGACTTCGCTATCGATGTAGATGATCGAGTTCTTGTCGAGCGCGCCGCCAGCCGCTCCCAGACCGCGCCGTGGGTTCGCCTGAATCAAATAGACGTGGCGCATCTCCCAGTCCTCGGGACAGGCCGACGCACCGCCATCGGTTGGACAAGTGACTTCAGGCGAGTGCTTGGCGTGTACGCTCAGCAGAAGCTCCTTTTCGCCCAGGAACTTGTAGTCGTAGAATTCGACCTTGGCATTGAAACCGGAATAGTGGTCGGGATCGAACTGCTGGGTTCCAGTAGCCGAACTCAGGATCGATTCATTGAGCCGCCGCACGCGCCGCACCCCCGGGCTCCAACTCCATGCGTCGTCGCCACGCGTTGGATTCGCATACCGGAAGCGGATAAGTCCGGTTCCGTAGTCGGTAGCCGGGGCAAGAAGCGGGTAAAGCGCAAAGACCCACATGCGGTTCGTTATCTTGAAGTCGGGGTCGGTGGGCAGGGGTTCAACCTCAGTGCGCCCGACCAGCGAGTAGCCGGCGTAATGGCCGACCTCGATATCGTTGACAATGCGTTGCGAGTGGCCCGGGTTCACGTACTGAATCTGGCAATCGTAGAAGCGCAGGTCATAATCGTCGGTGGCAATCGGGCGGAACACGTTGTTCCACATTATCTTGCTGGCGACATACGGATCATTTGAGTCGATCATCGGAAACGGCTGCCCGGCGACGTAGCCGGCGACCGTGCGATGGTCGTCGGTGAGGCGAACCTGCGACGAATACTTCTCGGTAGCATCCGTGTACGGTGGTGGCCAATCGATCCGCTGGGTCGGCACGATGTCCATCTGCATCCCGTGCGTGACCATATAATAGATGCCAGGGCTCACGAGGTCTTTGACAGTAGCCGCGTTTTTCGGAGTGATAACATCTCCCGGCTTGACCTGCGCATGGCTCGGGGCGCCGATAAGGATCAGCGCCAATAGCGGCAGGCCCGCCGCAAGCGCCATTCGAATTGACCACAATTCCCTATTTCGTTGCATTTGGGGCATCTCCTCGACGATAAGACCTCGTAATCGTCATTTCGAATTCGAATATGGTTTTGAGATCCAGCGAGCAAATTTCCTGCCAAGCAAATTATCCGCCAAAACTAGCAAGGCAAATTTTCCATGCATTCCGAAGAGAATTGGCACGACCTCCTTGAGCTACTTTCGCGCTCATCGCCGGCGATGAGCAGATCGATACAGGCCGCCGCCTAAGCCAAGGCCTAATTCTAATTTGAATTTGAACTCAGGCGGCACCAAGTCAATCATCGGCCAGCAAGTTTGTACCAACACACCGTAGCCGAGGCGGCCTCGGCTCTCTCAAATCTTTAAAACCATGGTCTCAGCCGATTAGCGGGTGATGGATTTACAAACGGATGCGGCGCCACTCGACGTGATGTCGCTTAAAGCGTCAATGCATGTGGCACCAATCGACACACCATCGCCTAAAGCGCCATTAGAACTTCATATCTAAAGTTCCAATTGGCGCGGTTGAAAGGCGAGGACTTTTGGCACGTCCGTTGCTTCTCCAAATTCCAATTGAATTTAATTTCTTGGCGGGGTCGGGTAACGTAGTGGATACACCCATTTAGTATCTGTGCAGCAAGATGTCGAGTAGTCATACGAGATCGCGGTGACCGGGCTGACTGGGCTCACGAGTGGTGCATCACAAGAGACTTGTGCGTTTACACAGCATTGGACCGAAGGTGGAACTTCCCGTTCGCGCGAGTTGATGATTTGTGGCTCACGTAATTGAGCTGCGCGGTAATCATCGTGTATGTGCTCCTCGACTTGGCCTATCGGCGGCGGCGCCGACTAATCGCGCCGTATCGCCAAGGCGGCGAACTGGACGATCCTTTACGGCAGCCGAACCGGCAAATCGCAAGCTGACGGGATATTCGACTCATGCAGTCAAAAAAGGTAAACGCGACAGCGCAGGTTCTGCTTGATTCTGCGGCGCCGCAATGGGTCGGCGCGGAGAAGGCGCACCTTGGAATGAAACCGACGCCGATCGGCTCGCAACCGTCGGACTATGTCAGGGAAGCGTGGAAAGACCGACCTTACGGCATTCTGCAAACCGTGCTCGTGCAATCGCTGCATAACGGGCAGGAGATTTTCTTCCGGCTCGAATGGGACGACCCGGAGAAGAACGACACGATCACCGACAGCACCTTCGCCGACGGCGCCGCCCTGCTCTTTCCGATGGGCGCCGACGCGCCAATTCTGACGATGGGCGACAAACAGCATCCGGTCAACGCCTGGCACTGGCGCGCCGACTTGGGCAGCGCCGGGCGCAGCAACCTGGCGCGTGGGCTGGGCACCACGGTTCTCAGCGCGAAGAGTGACATCACCTGCCGCGCTGCGTGGGACAAGGGCGTATGGCGGGTCGTATTCGCCCGCCCGATGAGCGTTCCGGAGCAGGCGGCCGAGGCGGTGCAGTTAAAGCCCGGGCAGCAGGTGCGCTTCGGGGTCGCGGTCTGGCAAGGGCAGAACGCGGAGCGCGCCGGGATCAAGGCGTTCTCGGAGGCGTGGCGCCTGATGACGATCGAGGCATAACCAGGGAGGGCGGCCCCGCCGCAAATCACCAAATGGCCGACAGCAATGGCTCCATCACCCGAGCGGCCGCCTCCGGGCGCCAGCTTGCGATGGTGTTCGATCTCAACAAATGTCTGGGCTGTCACACCTGCGCGATCGCGTGCAAGACGCTGTGGACCCGCCACGAGGGGATGGAGCACATGTGGTGGGCGACGGTGAACACGATGCCCGGGCGCGGCACGCCGAAGGATTGGGAAAAGATGGGCGGCGGTTTCGAGAACGGGCAGGCTCAGGCCGGCCGGCTTCCCACCCTCGACGACTTCGGCCGCGCATGGGACTTCAATTACGACGAGGCCTTCTACGGCGGCAAGGGCGACAACGCCTACCTCAAGCCGGTGGGAGAGCGGCCGAAGTGGGGACCCAACTGGGACGAGGATCAGGGCGCTGGCGAGTATCCCAATTCATATTACTTTTATCTGCCGCGCATCTGTAATCACTGCACCCATCCCGCATGCTTGGCGGCGTGCCCGCGCCGAGCGATCGAGAAGCGGGCCGAGGACGGCGTTGTCCTCATCAATCAGCAGCGTTGCAAAGGCTACCGCTTCTGCATGGAGGCATGCCCATACAAGAAAATCTATTTCAGCGAAGTCCAGAAAGTGACCCAGAAGTGTATATTCTGCTTTCCCCGAATCGACAAGGGTGTTGCGCCGGCGTGTGCACGCCAATGCCCGGGGCGGCTGCGCTACGTCGGCTACCTCGACGACGAAAAGGGGCCGATATACAAACTGGTCAAGCAATGGAAAGTCGCCATCCCGCTCCATCCTGAGCACGGAACCGAACCCAACGTATATTACGTCCCGCCGCTGGCGCCAGCTCATCTCGATCAGCGCGGCGAACCCGACGAATCGAAGCCGCGCATCCCGATCGAGTATTTGTATTCGCTCTTCGGCCCGGCCGTTGACGGCGCGCTCGGCACCCTCAAGCGCGAGATGGACAAGCGCGGGCGCGGCGAGAAGTCGGAGCTGATCGATATCCTGATCGTCTATCGATGGCCCAACGACATTTTCCCCGACTTCACCGGCGACCCCGCCACTCTCAAGTGGACCTGAGATGCCGACGCACAACACGAGTAACGGGGAGAACTTCCTATGAACTTCACCCGACGGGAGTTTATCAAAACCGGCGCCGGCGCGGCGCTGGGCCTTTCGCTGATTCATCTGCGCTTCGCCGAGGCGTCCGAAACCGCGGCGGTGCTCGCCAGAGATTACGCGTACGCCGACTGGCACGACATCTATCGGCAGCAGTGGAAATGGGACAAGGTCGCGCGCAGCACCCATTTCGTGAACTGCTGGTACCAGGCGCATTGCGCGTGGAACGTTTACGTTAAGGACGGAATCGTATGGCGCGAGGAGCAGGTCGGCGAGTATCCGCAGACCGCGCAGGGCCTGCCCGATTTCAATCCGCGCGGATGTCAGAAAGGCGCCTGCTACAGCCATCGGATGTATGACGCGTCGCGGCTCAAGTACCCCCTCAGGCGGACGGGTGAACGCGGTGAAGGCAAGTGGAAGCGCGTTTCCTGGGACGACGCGCTGAGCGAAATCGCCGACAAGGTAATCGACGCGATGTCCACGGAGGGAACCGACCGCGTCGTATGGAGTCCGGGGCCGCTGTTCACGATGGGTGTGATGGCGGCGGGAATGGCCAGGCTCGCGGTGCTGATGGGCAACACCGTCCTGGACATGAACACCGAGATCGGCGACGGCCATCATGGCGCCGCGGTCACCTTCGGCAAGATCATCGCGGAGCGCTCGGCCGATGACTACTTCAACTCGGAACTCATTCTGATCTGGGGATGCAACCCGCTCTATACGCAGATACCCAATGCTCACTTCCTGACCGAGGCCCGCTATAACGGCTCGCGTGTAATCACTATCACCCCGGACTACAGCGCGTCCGCCGTTCACGCGGACCTCTGGGTGCCGATCAAACCGGGGACCGACAGCGCGCTGGCGCTCTCGATAGCCCAGGTGATCATCGCGGAGAACCTGCACAACCCGAAGTTCCTGATCGAGCAGACCGACATGCCGATCCTGGTGCGCGACGACACCCATAAACTTCTCCGCGAAAGCGACATGAAGCACGGTGGAAGCGACGAACGCTTCTATGTCCTCGATCAGAACGCGAAGGCACCCAAGCAGTTGCCGGATACGACCCTCGCGCTGGGCAATGTCGCGCCGAGCCTCGAGGGCGGCTTCGAGGTGGATACGCTCAACGGCAAGGTCAAAGTGAGGACCGTATTCGACCTGCTGAAGGAGAAACTCGCGAAAGAATACACGCCGGAGCAGACCGCGCAAATCACCGGCGTCGCTCCCGGGATGGTGCGGCGCCTCGCGCGCGAGATCGGCAAGGCGAAGACCGCCGCGAACGTCACCAGCAGCAACTGGGGCAAATTTTATCATGGCAGCCTGCTCGAGCGCTCGCAGATCCTGGTGCTCGCGCTATGCGGGCACATGGGCAAGAAGGGCGCGGGATACAGCGCCTTCCCGTTCCTGGTGAACGACGGCTTCGACGCGTTCGTCGCCGCGCCGCCTCCCGGGGCGGGCACGCAGGTTGCCGACGCGATGCGCGCGCAGGCGGCCGCATTGATGAAGCGCGGTTTCACGGAAGAGATGGTGGCGTACGAGTTCGCGCGCGCGGGCGCGAGGCGCGGAGTGCCGTTTTCCTGCGGCACCCTGTTCTGGCAGATCCATGGCGGAATCCAGGAACTCTCCGCGGGGGCGAAAAACTGGGATCCATATCTCAAGCGGAGCCCAAGTGAGTATCTCAAGCAATCCTTGGACAGCGGATGGCAGTTCGTCTCGCCGCCGCCCGGCAAACCGCCTCGGGTAATCTTCGAAGTCGGGAGCAACGTAATCCGCCGCCTGCGCGGATACCAGGCGCTGTTCAAAAACCTGTATCCGAAGCTCACTGCGTTCGTGACGCTCGATTCGCGAATGACTACGACCGCGATGTATTCCGACTACGTATTGCCGGTCACCGCATGGTACGAGCGCGACGAGCATAAATGGAACACGCCGCTGATGCCGTTCATCCATGCCGGTGCGAAGATAGCAGGCTATTACGAAGCGAAATCCGATTGGGAAATCACCGCGCTGCTCGCGAAGAAAATCCAGGAACGCGCAAAGGCGCGCGGCATCGCGATGGTGAAGGATCCCACCGGCCAGCCGCATTCGCTCGAGCACCTCTACGACGAATTTAGCATGGGCGGTAAATTCGGACCGACCGACGAGAACAAGGTCGCCGACAGCCTGATTCGCATGTCCAGCAATCTCAAGGGAGTCAACTGGAACGAACTGAAGGAGAAGGGGTTCGCGCGATACACCGGAGTGGGTAGAAGCGCGATGAGTATCGGAAACGCGTGCGACATCAAGCCGGGCGAGACCATAGCGCCGTTCACTTGGCATACCGAGCGCAAGATGGTTTACCCGACGCTCACCCGCCGCATCCAGTTCTACATCGATCAGGAACTCTACCTGGAACTCGGCGAGGAACTGCCGGTGCATAAGGACCCGCCCTCCAGCGGCGGCAATTACCCACTGGTGCTCTCCGGCGGGCATACCCGATGGAGTATCCATTCCGCCTGGCGTGACGATGCGCTGATGCTGCGCGAGCAGCGCGGCGAGCCGGTGATGTACATGAGTTTGGCCGACGCGCAGGCCCGCGGAGTCGCCGACGGCGACATCGTGCTGGTGAAAAACGACGTCGGCTCGTTCGAGATCCAGGCCAAGGTTTCCGCTTCCACGCGCCCGGGCCAGTTGATCATCTATCACGCGTGGGAGAACTACCAGTTCCGCGGACGCAAAGGTTTCCAGGACGTGATGCCGTCGCCGATGAATCCGATCGAGCTGGCGGGCGGACAATTCCACTTGCGCCCGATGTCGGCCTGCCTGCAGCCGGCCTTCAATGATCGCGATACGCGCGTCGAAGTGCTCAAGCCGAGGCCGGTGTGAGGCCGGGATGCCGCAAACGATCCACACCATCGGCACAGGCGTCGGCGATGCGGCGGTGCGAAGCGAGCTATATAGGCTGCTCGCCGGCTCGTTCAGGTTCCCCACCGCCGAGTTCTTCGACGCGGTCAGCAGCCGCGCGTACTACGAGATGCTGTGCGCGATGATTGACCCGCTGCGGTCCGCGCCCTGTTCCGCGCTGCTGCATGCGCTCGGGCCACAACTCGGTGGACCCGGCGCCGGGTTCGACGAGTTCTGCGCCGAATACATCCGCCTGTTCGACGTCGGCAGCGGACGCGGGAAGCCGCCGTGCACCCTTTACGGCGGCGAATATTTCGCCCGCCCGCGGCTTGATGTGATGGAGGAGCTGATCCGGTTCTACGGCTTCTTCGACCTCGCGCCCTCCGACCGCGACCGCGAACTGCCCGACCACCTGTCGGTCGAGCTCGAGTTCCTCCATTATCTTGCGTTCCGGGAGGGGCGCGCACTCGAGGTCGGCGCCGACCCGACGTCCTTTCGGCGCGCGCAAGCCGACTTCATCGAGCGCCATCCCGCGCAGTGGCTGCCAGCGATGCTGGCGCGGCTGGAAGCGCAGGCGCCGCTCCCGTTCTTCGCCGGGTTGGTGGCGCTGACTGTGGAGATTCTGCGCGCCGACCTGAGATACCTGAGGTCGATGCTCGCGGCCGCGTGACCGGCCGTAAGTCGACGCCTCGAGAACGACTGTAAGCATCGGAGAGATAATCCCTCAGTGAAGCGGCCTGATAGACCGGCTGCGCCGGAGTAAGACTCCAGCACGAGATAGCCTTCAGCCTGGAGGGTTGGAGGTGGAGGGATGAAAGGTGTGGAACTGTATGGGCATGTTGCTCCTCGAACCGCACGGGCGAACGATAACCGAGCGCTGAGAGCGGTCTGCGGGTGTTGCATACCTTGACGATGAAGCGTGGAAGCTTCGCGCTCCGCCTTCGTGCAAAACGCTCGGCAAGCCATGAGCAAGCCAGCGGTTCGCAATAGCGGTTCTCTGAATCCACCTGGCTTGAGCCAAGTCCGCCGCGCCGGCAAGCCACATTTCTTGCCGACAATTTCGTCGTAAACAGCGTCGGGAATTAGCTGGGAACCGGTAACGTCACGGAGAAGGGAAAGCCGGTCGATGCGGACGAAGATATAATGATCGGGCCAGCATCGGAGACGATCATGTGGCGCCGTTACGCTTGACCTCGGCGGCGAGCTCTCGATCGAGTTCCGCTGTGCTCATTCGAACGGCCGCTACATCGTAACGTCCCATCAGTTCGCGAAGCTCCCAGCGCGCGAGTCCCAAGGTGGCGGCGGCTTGCGCCTCCGACAGCCTGTCGAGCCGTAACAGATCCATTACCAGCGCCTCGCGTGCGCGGCTGGGCACTTCCGACTCCTTCGGGCCAAACCTGCCGAGCACTTCTTGCGGCAGGCTCACATGAAAATCTTTGCCTGGCACGGAACTTACTTCGTCTAGCATCGCAATTTTTTGCTATGCCCAACAGGGCGAGGCGCCGCGCGGTTGCGCGCCGAGCGCAACCGGTGTGAACGGCGGCGGCGCAGGCCCGCGGCGCCGCGGTCGATCCGCGCGAAGTGTTTCGACCCGTTTAGTGGCGTCGCTCGATTAGCAACGTCGCGGGAGTTTCACCCCGCGCCCTTCTGCGGCAAGGCCGCTCGTGCTAGCAAATGGAGGCGGCCCGATCACGCTTAGGATAAGCAGAGGACCAAGCAAACGATGGCGGTCAGCAGCACGTCTCCCGGCGACTACTTGGCCGCCGAACGCACGTTTCTCGCCTGGATTCGGACTGGGCTGGCATTGATGGGTTTCGGCTTTGTGGTCGCGCGTTTCGGCCTGTTTCTGCGCGAAATCGCCATGACCACGCACACCCGCTCGCTGGAATCGACGGGAGTATCGCTCTGGATCGGAACCGCGCTTTTGATGGTTGGTGTTTCCGTCAATATAGCCGCGGCGGTCCGTCACGTCGGCTTAATCGCCAAGCTAAAGCGTGGCGAACCGATAAGCCGGCCCTCGGCGGTGGCAATTGCGGTGGCGCTGATCCTGGCCGCCCTTGGATTCGCGCTCGCGGTGTATTTTGTGCTGATGAAATAACCGCCTGCCAATTTAACTCGTCCGAAATCCCGATGGGCCGCGGCGTGATTTAGCCGGATCTGAGAGCTTTGCGGACCGCGCCCGGTTCGTCCGCAGCCGGGCCCCAGCGCGCATCATCGGTAGCGTGTGGGCAGGCTTGCCCCAGTTTCAGGATTGGTGCGAGCCTGGGAAGGCGCGCCTGTCGTTCGCGCCGGCCATCGATCCGCAAGCGGGCGCCGCGGTTGCGGCGCCCTGCCGGCGCATTTGCCGCCGATCAGGCCGCGCAATCACGCGGGCTCGATATGCCAGATGTCCCGCGCATACTCCGTCACCGCGCGGTCGCTCGAGAACTTTCCAATCCGCGCGAGGTTGAGAACCGCCTTGCGGTTCCACAGTTCGGGTTGTTGATACTGATCCGATATTTCCGACTGAGTATCAATATAGGAAGCGAAATCCGCCAGCAGAAAATATTCGTCGCGACTCAGCAACGAGTCGCGCACCCATCGAAACAGGCCCGGTTCGCCGGGACAGAAACGATCGGAGGCGATCTCGTCCAACACTCGTTTCAGGCGGGGATCGGATTCATAGTAGTCTCGCGCCCGGTACTCATTTGCGGCGGTCAGCGACTCGATCTGTTCCGCGGTCAGCCCGAAAATGAACATATTCTCGAGGCCCACGGCTTCGCGAATCTCGATGTTGGCGCCGTCGAGGGTTCCAATTGTCAGCGCGCCATTGAGCGCGAATTTCATGTTGCCGGTGCCCGAGGCCTCGCGGCCGGCGGTGGATATCTGTTCCGAAACGTCGGCGGCGGGAATGATTTTCTCAGCCAACGAGACCCGGTAGTCGGGCAGAAAGGCGACCTTGATCAATCCGCGGGCTTTCGGGTCGTTGTTGATCACGTCGCCGAGGCTGCAAATCAACTTGATGATCATTTTCGCGGCCCAGTATCCGGGCGCCGCCTTTCCCGCAAGAACATACGCGCGCGGCGCCGCAAGTTCCTCGCCGTCGTCCACCACCCGCAGATATTGATGCACGATCCCGAGCGCCATCAGCAACTGGCGTTTATACTCATGGATTCGCTTGGCCTGGATGTCGAAGATCGCGGCGGGATCAAAGTCCACCCCCGCGACTCGATTGACAATCCTGGCGAGCCGTTCCTTGTTCGCGCGCTTGATCGCGCTGAAGTTGCGCAGAAACTGCGCATCGGCGGCGAACTCTTCGACCCTTCCGAGTTGCTCCAGGTCCGTTACCCAACCCGAGCCAATCGAGTTGTCGAGCAGGCTCGCGAGACCGGGATTGGCCATCAACAGCCAGCGCCGCTGGGTCACCCCGTTGGTCTTGTTGCCGAAGCGTTCCGGCCACATTTGAAAAAAATCGGGAACCAGCCGGGTTCGCAGCAGCTCCGAATGAAGCTCCGACACCCCGTTGACCGAGTGGCTTCCGATGATCGCGAGGTGTGCCATCCGGATCTTGCGCTCGTGGCCCTCTTCGACTATCGAAACCCGCTTGAGGCGTTCCGGGTCGTCCGGCCACAGTTCGGCCGCGGTGGCGAGAAACCGGCGATTGATTTCGTGGATGATTTGCAGATGGCGCGGCACCACCCGCCCGAGCAAATCAGCCGGCCAGCGCTCCAGCGCCTCGGGCATCAGGGTATGATTGGTATAGGCGACCGCGCCGCGGGTGATCTCCCAGGCGACGTTCCACGGCAGGTCATAATCATCAATAAACGCGCGCATCAGCTCCGCAATAGTCAGTGCCGGATGCGTGTCGTTGAGCTGAATAGCCACTTGTGCGGGAAAGTCGAGAAAATCCTCTCCCCGGCGAAGGAACCCACGCATGATGTCGCGGACCGCGCAGGCGACGAAGAAGTACTCCTGCAACAGGCGCAGCTCGCGCCCCGCTGCGACCGCATCGGACGGGTAGAGCACCTTCGAGATGGTCTCGGAGAGCATCTTCTGCTCGACGGCCTTCAAATAGTCGCCCGCGTTGAAGATTTGCATGTCGAACTCGTCCGAAGTATGCGCCGAGTACAGCCGCACGAAGTTGACCGTGCGCCCGCCAAATCCCGCGATCGGCAGGTCCGAAGGGACGCCCACGATGATGCGCTGATCCATCCACTCCGGAGCGTACTCGCCGTTGCGGTCAAGGTGGTCTTCAATTCGTCCGTAAACCGGAATCCGGCACAGCTCCTCCGGGCGCGCGACCAGCCACGGCGAGGTCTCGCGCTGCCAGGCGTCGGGCCGTTCGATCTGATAACCACCGCGAATCTCCTGCCGGAACAGCCCGTATTCGTAGTTGATCCCGTATGCGTAGCCCGGCATGTCTAGAGTCGCGAGCGAATCCAGATAGCACGCGGCCAGCCGCCCCAGACCGCCATTGCCCAACGCCGCGTCGGGTTCCTCATCGAGCAGGATTTGCAAGTCGATTCCATTCTCGGCAAGGAAATCGCGGCAGTTCTCGATGATCCCCAGGCTGAACAGAGTGCTCTCGAGCGAGCGCCCGATTAAAAACTCCAGCGAAAGGTAGTAGAGCCTTTTAGACCGCCGCTGCTCGAAGCGCCTGCTGGTCGCGAGCATCTTTTCGATCAGCATGTCGCGCACCACCAGCGCGGTGGCCCGATACCAATCGTGCTTGGTAAGTTCGATGCGGCGCTTGGCGAGGGTGAAGCGGATGTGGTGCTCGATCAGCGAGTTGAACAAGCCACTCTCGGCTTCGGAATTTGCAACTATCGCCATCTCTGCCGTAGTCCTTCGAAGTCTCGATAACCGGCCGCCCAAAAATTACCGGCGTAACGCGAAGCAGGCCTTCCGTACCCCTGGCGTCGGCCGGCGAGTCTGCTCGAGGCGGCTTGCGTCAGGCGCGCGGCGCATTCAAAATTGCCGGGTTCGGCGCGGCTCCGAGGACACATATTGCCGGTATTGCCGGTTCGCAACAATCCTGTCCAGCCTTTCCAGCGCCTCGGCTCGCGTATATTTTCTGGCCGGGGCGATGCTGGCATAATCCATCAGACGCGGTGGCAGGTCGGCATCGCACAACACAGGAGTGTCGCAAATTGGAAAAAACCAATGATGCATCGCGAGCCACGGGCGGCGCCAGCTCGCGCCCGCTTCGGATCGCGCAGATAGCGCCGCTCTACGAGCGCGTTCCTCCCAAGCTCTACGGCGGCACCGAGCGGGTGGTTTCCAATATCACCGAGGAGCTGGTCCGCCGCGGCCACGAAGTGACGATGTTCGCCTCGGGCGATTCCATAACCCGCGCCAAGCTCTCGCCCGGATATCCGACCGCGCTGCGTCTGGCGGGCATACCCGAGCTCGGCACCTTTATCCAGCTACCGATGATCAGCGACGTGTACGAGGGCGCCGAGGATCGCTTCGACATAATTCACTCGCATATCGATTACTGGAGCTTTCCGTTTGCCCGGCTGGTGAGCGTGCCCACTGTGGCGACGATGCACGGACGGCTGGATATCGACGACCTGCGCCCGATCTATCATCGCTACCGCAGCGTCCCGGCGGTTTCGATCAGCGACGCGCAGCGGGTTCCGCTCCAGTTCATGAACTGGGTCGAAACCATCTATCACGGATTGCCGCGCGATCTGCTGCATTTCAGCCCGAATCCTGGCAAGTACCTTGCGTTTCTGGGACGAATCTCGCCGGAGAAGCGCCCCGACCTTGCGATCGAAGTCGCGCGCAAGGTCGGAATTCCGCTCAAGATGGCGGCCAAGGTCGATGTGGTCGATCGCGCCTACTTTGAAACCGTCATCGAGCCGCGCCTGTCTCCGCCCGATATCGAGTATATCGGCGAGATCAACGAAGTCGAGAAGAGCGAGTTTCTGGGCAACGCGATCGCGCTGATGTTTCCGATCGATTGGCCCGAGCCGTTCGGGCTGACGATGATCGAATCGATGGCGTGCGGAACGCCAGTGGTCGCGCGCCCGTTCGGCTCGGTGCGGGAGATTATCAAGCCCGAAGTATCGGGCGTGATCGCCAGCACCGTGGACGAGATGGTGGCGGCGGTGCGAAAGGCCGCCACGCTCTCGCGGGCGGGATGCCGCGCCGAATTCGAGGCGCGCTTCTCGGCCGATGTGATGGTGGACAATTACGTGCGCGTCTATCGCCGGCTGATCGCGCAGGGCCACACCCCGGTCAAATAGCCAGTCTTGAATAGCCAGTCGAGGAAGTGAGTATGGTCAGGAATTCATCGCGGCCCCATGCCCAATCTCTGATTTCAAGCGGCGCGGCGGGCGCCGCGCGATGAAGTCGCGCAAGCCCGCGCCCGCGCACGTTTCCAGGCCGCCCCGCCGCGCCGTGGCGGGGCGGCGGCCCGCGCCGATCACGCTCAAGGTCGGCTCCGAGTACTACGTGCTCGCATCCTCGGGCGCCACCACCGGCGCCAGCCGCGTGCTCGCCCACGCGCAGAGCTTCGCGGTGTTCGATACCACCGGCGATATCGCGCTGTCACCGCTCGAGGCGCTGGGGCTGTTTCATCGCGACACCCGCTTTCTCAGCCGCTTCGAGATTTTGGTCGACGGCAAGGCGCCCTGCTTCCTCAATTCCTACCTGAGCGACGACAACGCCGAGCTGCGGATCAACCTGACCAATCCGCATCTGCGCGCCAAGGGCGGAGCGATCTCGCTGCCGCGCACGTCGATCCAGCTCGAACGAAGCTGGGTGCTCGAGGACGCCGCGTTGTTTCACCGCCTCACGGCGCGCAACTATACGCGGGATCGGGTGCGTCTGCCGATCGATCTGTTCTTCGGCTCTGACTTCGCCGATTTGTTCGAAGTGCGCGGCGTCAAGCGCAAGCGCAAGGGCAAACGCGCGCGGCCAAAGAAGACCCGCGACGCCGTGACGCTGAGTTACCGCGGACTTGATCACGTGGTCCGAACCACCGAGCTTGCTTTCGACCCTAAGCCGGTCCACCTCGGCAGCGAGTGCGCCTCGTTCATCCTCGAGCTCGAACCCGATCAATCGGTGACGCTCGAGACCCGGATTACCTGCCGCCTCGAGCCCCCGCCCGCCGCCAGCGGTTCCGCGCCGAATTTCGACCGCGCACTGAGCGCCCGGCGCGAGGAGATCTCCGAGCGCGATAGCCAATGGGCGAAGCTCAGCACCAGCGATGACCTCTTCAACCGGCTGCTCCGGGTCTCGATGGCCGATCTGACCTCGATTATCGGCGGCGATTCCAAGGGCAACTTCATGATGGCCGGAATTCCGTGGTTCGCCACGCTCTTCGGCCGCGACAGTATTGTCACTTCGCTCTTTCTGCTCGCGTTCAACTCCAATATCGCGGGGCAGACCCTGCGCGCGCTCGCCGCGATGCAGGGCACGCGGATCGACGACACGCGCGACGAGCAGCCCGGCAAGATCGTGCACGAAGTCCGCGCCGGAGAGATGGCCGCCACCGGCGAGATTCCCTTCGGCCGCTACTACGGCTCGGTCGATTCCACTCCGTTGTTCCTGTGGCTAGTCGGTGAATACGCGCGGGTCACCGGCGACCTGACGATCGCGCATGAGCTGTGGCCCAACGTTCAGCGCGCGCTCGAATGGATCGAAAGGTGGGGCGATATCGACGGCGACGCGATGGTCGAGTACAGCCGCAGGACGCCGCGCGGGCTCTCGAACCAGGGCTGGAAGGACTCCTTCGATTCCATTTCGCACTCCGACGGCTCGCTCGCCAAGGCGCCTATCGCGCTGGCCGAGGTGCAGGGCTACCTCTTCGCGGCCTATACCCGGATTGGGGAAGTCGCCGGTTGGCTCGGCCGCACTGAAGTCGCGGGAAAGCTGGCGCGCCGCGCAGCCGCACTCAAGGGTGCGTTCCTGCGCGAATTCTGGCTCGAACGCAGCGGGATGCTCGCGCTGGCGCTCGACGGCGACAAACGTCCGTGCGAAGTGATGGCCTCAAACGGCGCGCACGCGATCGCAACCGGCCTAATCGAGGGCGACCATGCGGCCGCGATGTGCCAGCGGTTGCTCGCGCCCGATATGTTCTCCGGATGGGGCGTGCGCACGCTCAGCGCCAACGAACGCCGCTACAACCCGATGAGCTATCACAACGGCTCGGTATGGCCGCACGACAACGCGCTCGTCGCGATGGCGCTCGGGCGAACCGGAGATCGGCAGGGCGTGATCAAGATCCTCGAGGCGCTCTTCGATGCCGGCGGGCGCTTGCAGATCGGCAGTCTGCCCGAACTGCTGTGCGGCTTCGAGCGCAGTCCCGAGATCGGACCTGTACCCTATCCGACCGCGTGCCATCCGCAGGCGTGGTCGGCGGCCAGCGTCTTTGCAATCGTGCAATCGATGCTGGGGCTGAGCGTGCTGGGCGCCGAGAAACGAGTGACTATAGAATCGCCCGCGCTGCCGCCGTGGCTCGAATGGCTCAAGATCGAAGACCTCCGCGTCGGCGCCGAGACCGTATCGCTCCTGCTCCGCCGCACCGACGGCGCCGTCGCGGTCGAAGTCCTAAAAAAACCTCATTCAGTAACCATCGAAGTAAGGGAGTAGCCAGTCCAATACGCTTGGGACCACGCTAACCGGTTGAGTGGAATTACCCGAGGGGGCGCGTCGATGCGTGCCTCCTCCAAATGACGGCTATATCCCCGAGCGGGATCACTGCGGGGCGTCGGCGAGCTCGCGGCGGCAGGCGTGTTCAAGGGGATCGAGGCGTTCGGTGACGGAGCGCCAAAGCATATCTTTATCGATATCGTCGTAATCGTGGCGGAGCACGCTACCGAGTTGGCGGAGTTTGTCGAATTCCACCTCGGGATATTTGGCGTCAAGGCTGTCGCCCAGTTTCCGCGCGGCTTCGCAAATCCGCTCCAGGCAACGCTCGACGGCATCCTGCGTCTTGCGATCGGCGGCGAGTTCCGGTGCGCCGACACTCCGCATGTAGGAGCGGATCCGCGCGATGTTTTCAAGAATATCGCGCAGGCGTCGTGAGCGATCGCTAGAAGACATTGATTTCGTCGCGAAGAGCCCCTGGCGCGACGTGCGATTTGAGTTTATCGCGGCGAGCGACGTCAACGCGTTGTGGAACTAGTTTTTGAATCTCGGCGACTATTCCTGCGTAGTCGAGCAGGTCTATGGATCGCCGAGTGTCAAGGTCGAGCAGCAAATCAACGTCGCTGTCCGGGCGATGAGTTCCGCGTGCGGTCGAGCCGAAGAGCGAGAGGTGCCGCACCCCCAGTTGCTGGAGGCGGGGCGCAGCCGTGCGAAGAATGCGGACAACCGCGGGAAGCTCTCGAGAGCGCGAAGTGGTGGAAGGCGTGGCCGCGTCGAGGAGAACGGCGCCGCCCGGAAGCAAGGCGATCCCGGATGCTTCAAGAGTCTTTCGGATGGCAGCGAGATTGGCCGCAATGGGTTGGCGCGCGGCGTGCTCAAAATGAGCGACGGTGAGCCGGGAAACGCCGGCTTGCCGGGCCAATTGAGCTTGGGTGAGGCCGAGAAGAGCGCGGCCCGCGCGGCACATTTCCGGCGTAAACGATGGGTCGGAAGCGCGCCTCATATTAGACAATTTATATAAGATTATACAAATTCGCAATGATTTCCGACCAGTTGGGGAGAGGCTTGGAAGGACGATATCATTGCTCTCAGGTAGTCCTAGCCGACATCTGTTCGGCTAATTCTTTCAGCGCACCCAGACAGGCCGCGAAGTTTACGCGGTCGCCGTTTACCCGCATCGCATCTTTGCTGCGCCAATAATTTGGATCCTCCGGTTCGCTGGATTGCTCTGATATCAGCTTTCATTCGGCGCGTGACGATGCGGATGCTGTCGGCGCCGGAGTGCTTGTGGGCTGCGGCGACGGCGGCGGGCTCTCGGTCGTGCCCGGCGTTGCAGTCGCGGTCGTGCTCGGCGTCGGAGTTTTAGCCGCGCTCGACGTGGCGGTTGCGGTTAATGTCGCGGTGAGCGTCGGCTCGGGTGACGGCCTGGCTGTTGGCGACGGGCTTGGGCGAGGCGACGCGGACAGCGTCGGCCGCGCGCTCGAAGTTACACGCGCGATCGGTCTCGCGGTCGGCCTCGCGGCGGCGGTTGGGGTGCGCGTCGCCGTGGCCGTCGCGGTGGGAGTGACGGTCACAGTGGCAGTCGCGGTTGCCGTGGCAGTTGCAGTTGCCGTCGGCGTAGGCGTCGCGGTTGGGGTGGGGCGAAACCAGGTTATCGGCGTGTGGGCCCAGATCAGGGTCGCCGACGCGCCGGCGCGCGCGTGAGTCATATCGCCAGTCGGGGTGAAGTTGCCGGTTTTCGGATCGAACAGCTCGGCGCTTGCAAGCGGGCTGTAGCTTTTGTTCCAGCCTCCGGCGATCAGGACGCGGCCGTCGGGTAAAAGCTTGGCGCTATGACCATAGCGGCGAATGTTCATCGGTCCGGCGGGAGTAAATTTATTGGCTGCGGGATTGAACAATTCGGCGGAGCTGTCGGCCGCTCCCCCCGCGATCAGCACGCGGCCGTCCTTGAGCAGGGTCGCGGTGTGGCCCGCACGGGGCTTGGTCATCTTTGGTCCCGACTTGAACTTTCCGGTTCGAGGGTCGTAGAGATCGGTCGTGTCGAGCGGGGAGCGCCGCGCGTATGGGCTGCCGCCCGCGATCAGCACGCGACCGTCCTTGAGCAGCGTCGCAGTGTGAAAGATGCGATCGGTGCTCATCGAGCCCGCCGCCGCGAACTTCGCTTTGGACGGGTTGTAGAGCTCGGCGTGCGCGCTTCCGCCGCCAATCATCAGCACCTTGCCGTTGGGCAGCAGCGTCGCGGTCTGTCCAAAGCGATCCGCGCTCATCGCACCGGTGGCGATGAATTTGTTGGCGGCGGGGTCATAGAGTTCGGCGCCAGCGGCGCCGCCGCCAGCGACCAGAACCTTGCCGTCGCGCAAGAGCGTGCCGGTCGGCTCGTCGCGCGCGTCGAGCATCGGCGCGGATTCGGTGAATGAGCCATCGGCCGGGCTGAGGATTTCCGTCGAACCGAGCGTCGAAGGCATCGGCGGTCCCGGAAACATGATCAGCGGAGCCATAATAGTATCGACGCCGCCGCCGATCAGCACGCGGCCGTCTTTGAGCCGAGTCGCGAATTGGCGGTCGCGGCGCGACTTCATTTTGTCGATCGGGATGAATATTCCCGCCTGCGGCTCGTACACCTCAGCGCTGTCGAGAACTTTGGGACTGGTCGCTGTGAGCACCTGCACGGAGCCGACTCCGCCGGTCACGAGCACCAGCGGATCCATCGCGGGCGTTGGCGTCGCGGTCGGCCGAGGACTTGCGGTCGCGTGCTTCTTGCGATGGTGATGGCGGCGGCGGGTGGCGTGGCCGGTGGCGGCGCCGGCACAGATCATGACTACGACGGCCAGCGCGGCAAGCATTGTCGCGATATTCAGTTTGGCCCGGGTCGTCATGGTCGTGGTCCGCTTTGGTTGGCGCCTTTCCTAGTTGACCGAGTCGCCGGCCTGCTCCTCGGATTGGCTCCCGGAGAGCCCGCGCAGCCGATCCCACTGTGCTTCCTTGGAAGCCACCGCGAGCTTCATCCCGCGCGTCTCGTCGATAAACATGCCGAACAGAATCGCGCTCGGGATACCGAGCAGGGCAAAATAGCGGATGACGTTTTCGAGACCGCCGAGCGGTCCGATAAGAGCCGCGATCACCACCTGTGCGAGCATCGAAAAGAACGCGCCCGTGACCATCTGCCATCCCACCATCGTGGTGCGCAGGTCGGCGGGAAACAGCTCGGTTGCGGCCGCGTTGGCGCCCACCGTCATCACCGCCGAGCCGACCTTGAACCAGCAGTATGCTATCAACAGAAAGAACATCGGATGGACGGTCGTGCCGGCCGGTCCCCAGTAAAACGCGATCGCGCCCAGCCATGCGGCGCCGCCGAACCACGCGACGGTCGGGACGCGGCCCAGATGTTCCGAGGTCCACGCCCCGATGGGAAAGCCGATCATCCCGACCACCATCCCGGCCACCACCAGCGTGCTCGCGTTGCCGGGCTCGAGACCGATAATCGAGACCGCCTCGAAGTACAGCCATCCGTTGACCGCCGTCCCCGCCATCGTGTCGAGCGCCGCGCAGGCCAGCAAAGTGAGCGATCGGCGGCGGTAGAGCGGATGCAGGATATCGTAGAAATGGCTATGACTGCGCGAGGCCGTCGAGGCCGCGTGCGTGAACCGGACCTCCGCGGGCAGCATCCGGGTTACGGGCCACACCAGGATCGCGCCCGCCACTGACGGTGCGAGCAACCATCGCCACGAGTATCCCCATTTGAGAAGAAATGGGATTAGCAGATATCCAAGTACCCCGCCGACCGCGCTGGCGAATGCGGCGAAGCCCTGGCCCTGCGCGCGCCGATCGACCGGCAGCTCCTCGGCGAGCAGCACTATCGCCGACGAGACCGAGCCGCCGAGCAGCGCTGAAATAAAAATCTGGAAGACCGCGAACGAGAGCGGATGCGGCGACAGCGCCGCACCGGCCGAAAACACGGGCGTCAGGAGTAGGCTGACAACGATAATCCTCCGCCTCCCGACCTGATCCGCCAGGCGAGCGAGCAATAGCGAGCCGACCGCCGAAAACGACATCCACGCGAACAGCCGCGCAAGCTGCGGCTGGGTGAGGTTAAAGCTCTTGGCGATCCACGGAGCCGCGACCCCGGCGATCGACAGCGTGTAGCCCTGATAGACCAGCAGGATGACGGTGGCGGCGATAATCGCGTAGCTCGCCGCTGGTGAGCGTTCGGGGCGATCCGATCCTTGGTCCGCCCGGGTCCCCGCCCCTCGAGCCGTCATCTGCCCCATCCCAAACCCTGTTGAAGTTGCTGGTCTTGATGAATATCGCTCTAATTTCGCGCGCCGCCAATAGGAAGGGGCGAGATTGCTCAACTTCCGCATCCCGCCGGCTCTCCGAAATGGGTCATGGACTCGACCAAAGCGTATGGTGGGCGGCGGCCCGCGCCGGAAAAACATCACGGCAAGGCTGGAGTTTTTCACCAAATCGCGGGGTACGACTGTTGCACTACCAATGCTCGGGTCGGCTCATCGGAACGGGCTTGCGGCAATCAAGAAGGAAAAGGTTCGTGGATAACAGCATTATTTCCGCCTCGGATCGTCCTCTGGTCAGGTTTCTAGGGTCCATCAAACCCCATTTGCGCTATGTCGTCGGTGCCGCCCTGATGGGCGTGGCCAAGTTCACCCTTCCGCTCGCCTTTCCGCTGGCGTTCAAATTCGTCATCGACGTTCTGGTCGCGTCACACCCCAAGATGGACGCGATTGACCGCACCATCAACCATCTATGCATCCATGCCGCGACCCTCTTTGGGATGACCGCGTCGGCGCAGTCCAAGCTTGCCGTGCTGAGCCTTGGGCTGCTGGTGCTTTATGGAATTCAATCAATCGCGAGCTATTACCGCAACTATTGGGGTGGAGTCGCCGGCAACCGCCTGATCTTCGATATTCAATGCAAGCTTTTCACGCAGTTGCAGCGTCTTCCGCATTCATTCTTCGATCGCAATCCGTCCGGAGAGGTCGTCTCGCGCGTCCTGAACGACGTTACCCAGGCTAATGATCTCGTGGGTTCGGCGCTGATCGACGTTTGGACCGACGCGATTCCGCTCAGCTTGGTCATCCTAATGATGTTTGCGATGGACTGGCGGCTTGCGCTGGTTGCGATAAGCATTGCGCCGCTATGGGTCACGTTCATGCGCGTTTTCGCGCCGCGGATCAAGGCGGTCAGCCATCGCATGCAGGAAGCGGTCGCCGACATCAACGCTGAAGTTCACGAGCGCGTCGTCGGAGCGTCCACCGTCAAAGCATTCGGCCGCGAGGCTCATGAAGTGAGCCGGTTCCGCGACCGCGGCGAGCGGCTTTACAATCGTTCAGTTGATAAGGTCCGCTTGGCCGCCAAACAGGAGATGCTAATCCAGCTTCTGACTCGCGGAGCGCCGACGGTAGTCGTATGGGTAGGCGCCCTGATGATCATCCGGGGCAGCATCACGCTCGGCACCTTGATCGCTTTCTTCACCTATGTCGGATTTCTATATCTGCCGCTGGAGCGTTTCGCGCAGCTTTCGGTGGTCGTATCGACCTCGATGGCGGCGATCGAGCGGATCTTCGGCTTTCTCGACCTCAAGCCCGAAATCACCGACCATCCATTGGCCCGTCCGTTCAAGGTGCGCAAGGGCGCGGTCGATTTCGAAGGCGTCAACTTCAGCTACACTCCGCGCGAAGGCGGCGAGCGCCGCGGCGTCCTCAATCAGATCGACCTGCATGTGCAGGGCGGCTCTCGCGTCGCGCTGGTCGGGCGCTCGGGCGCGGGCAAGACCACGCTGGCCAATCTCATCCCGCGGTTTTACGACACCACGACTGGCAGGGTGTTGATCGACGGCAAGGACGTGCGCCATTTCACGCTCAAATCGCTGCGCGACAACGTTAGCCTGGTCACCCAAGAGGCTCTGCTGTTCAGCGCCAGCGTGCGCGACAACCTGCTCTACGCGCGCCCCGACGCGACCGAAGCGATGCTCTGGGAGGCGCTCGAGATGGCCAACCTGGGCGAGTTCGTCGAGGAGCTGCCGGACCGGCTCGACACCGTTATCGGCGAGCGCGGAGTAAAGATTTCCGGCGGACAGCGCCAGCGCCTGGCGCTAGCGCGCGCGTTCCTGAAAAATTCGAAGATCGTGATCCTCGACGAGGCGACCTCGGCGGTTGATTCCGAGTCCGAGAACCTGATCCACGAAGCGATGGAACGCCTGATGGACGGCCGCACCGTGTTCCTGATCGCGCATCGTCTGCGCAGCGCGATTACCGCCGACCTGATCGTCGTGCTCGACAAGGGCAGCGTCGTCGAAGTCGGAACGCATACCGAACTGCTGCGCCGTAACGGAACCTACGCCAAACTCTTCAACGAGCAGACCCGCGGCCTGACGCTCGACGCATCCGCTCTACGCGGCGACTCGTCAAGCGAGCGCCTGGAAGCGTAGCCAGAAAAACCCGAGGCCTTCACCAGCCGCCGCATCGACTCACGCCCGTCGCGATACCCTCTCCCTCCGGGAGGGGGTGGCGTGGCGCGGCGATTGCTCATCATTGCAATCGCCGTGACGCGTGGGTGAGGGTGCCGCATCGCCGGCAGCATATCGGCGGCGCCGCCGCCCGTGAAATGCTCCTGTGCGACGTTGAGTATTTCATTTATTCAGTGACGCCTGGCACGTTTACCACACGATGAAAGTAGGCGTGCCACGTTCCCCACATATGTTGTTGCGGCGCGGTCAGCACGAAACGCGCATGTATAGTAAGCATGTTCGGGCTGACCAGTTTGCTAACTTCATCTTCGACCATCTGTTCGTGAAACTTAATCGGTACCAGATAGAACAGATGCTCGATGCCTTCGACATCGACGTCAGTCCGTGAGCGCAACGTATCGGCGGTCACGAGGTACACTTCCGTCTTGATGCCGCGTGCCATGAGGGTCGTGTACCCCAGCCCCAATTGGTGGGCGATATCGCGAGCTCTCGCCCGCGGTGAAATTACTATATCCGCACTTTGAAATTCGATCGCGTGGTTTCCGTAGCAAAAATAAATTTGGCCCGGAGTACCTACTACATCGCCTCTGTCAGTCGCAACACGGTCGAAGCCCCCCGGATCTCCGTTCCAGCATCCAACAAACCCTGGCGGAATCGCCGGAGATCGCAGCGCTGGCGGCATCCGCGGCATCTCTGGCTTCGCCAGTTGAGGAATTTGGAGCAGGTATCCGAAATCGTCGCTTTTGGCGACCGGCGCTATCTCGAGTTGTTGAGAGCTTGATCCCGGTAGCACTCGCGGCGCCGAAATCACTGGCAGCTGCTGAGATGCAATCGGCGGCGTTTGCGCGGAGACCCGCGGCGTGGCAACTACAACCGTGATCGCCGCGGCAGTCAACAGCGAAATCTTCAGGACCAGATTCAGAGCAACCTCCATGGGCCCAATAATGCCGCACTCCGGCCCCATCCCGCGTCCCAAGCGCGCCGGCGCGTATTGGTGCCGGCTAACTCGGCGACGATGAGCGGCGGCGGACTCGCTGCTCGCGGCACATCCCAGGTGTTTCCGCCAGATTTCTTAGCCTCGATTCGGCAGCGATCCACAAACCCCGAATTCATTACCATAGAATCGTGGCGCTGGCTATTAAGGGTCGGTCGAGCATCTATTCCCCCCCTCGTTCACCAATCGTCGGCACCGCGTCTGAGCGCGTGCCTTCGACTCCGCGCGGGCAAGGCTCCGACAAAGCTGTTTGTGGTCCGCCCGAGATCACCGAACCCAGCGGATTGCCCTATTG
>Ga0307372_10002422_pt1 | contig 30884 bp, 29 predicted proteins | sample OX1MG_FD_202533 | JGI IMG/M metagenome (GOLD analysis project Ga0307372, IMG submission 202533) | Soil microbial communities from Risofladan, Vaasa, Finland - OX-1 | ecosystem: Environmental > Terrestrial > Soil > Coastal area > Acid sulfate soil | place: Finland: Risofladan, Vaasa | collected... | reverse complement strand
GTGGACGGCGGCGCGACCGCGAGCTACGCCTACGACGCCGAGGGCAGAAGGGTGCACGAGGAGGTGGGCGGTGTGGTAAAAGAATACCTATACGCCCCGGTGGGCCAGGAACTCAGCATCGTGGACGCCAACCAAAACCTGCTGCAGGGCGAGACCTATTTCGGCGGCCGCTACCTGGGCACGGCGACCCCGTCGTCGTTCAACTACGCCTACGCCGATGGCCAGGGCACGGTGCGCAAGCGCTCCAACGGCGAGCTGGACTCCAACTGGCCCTTCGGCGAGTTCGCCAACTACCAGAGCGGCGTCAGCCCGATCCACTTCACCGGCAAGCTGCGCGACACGGAGACCAACCTCGACTACTTCGGCGCCCGCTACTACAGCAGCCAGCTCGGCCGCTGGCTGACCCCGGACTGGTCCCCCGCCCCCGCGCCCATCCCCTACGCCAACCTGGACAACCCCCAGTCCCTCAACCTCTACAGCTACGTCCTCAACAACCCCGCCACCGCGACCGATCCGGATGGCCATTGCTGCGACCCGATCACAACGGCGATTGACCTCGCGACGTGGGCGGCGCTGCACCCGCAAGCCGCGGCGCGGGCCGCAACTGGGGCGGAGGGGGCTGGCCTTATGGCGCTGGGCGCCGGAGAGGTCGTTGGCGGGTCGATATATGCGGCAGCAACCGACGGTCTCGGTGCGGCGTTTGGGGGCGCGGCCCTGGGATTGAAAGGCGCCGCAGATTTTGTTGCGGGTTCGGCAGTCGCGCTGAATGCAGCCACGAACTCCATCCCGGCGGCCAAACTCGACAACGCAGCGGGCATAGTCCAGAACGTGGGAGGCGATCCCGCCGGGCTGGCGGTGGCAGCGGCGAGCGGCGGCAATCTAAAGGCCGCGCAGGTGGCAGCCAGCGCGGATGGGCTGGTCACGAGCGCGCTAGGCGTGCCAGACCTCGCCAGGGCGAACACGCTAATGAAGGCGGTCGGGACGCTCAATGCGGTTCAAGCGGTGGTGGACGCGAAGGAAATGGTGTGCAAGGAGCAGACGCCGTGCGGTCCGAGCGGCGGCGCCGCCGGTGGCCCTGGGGCAGGGACGACGGGCAGCGGGAAGCGGCCGGGTGGCGGAAACTGAGGAGGTGAGCAGGGTGGCCGCAAGATCGATCAACGATAGGAATCGGCGGTGGCTCGTGTCTGTGGCGGCCAACAGCGGGATCCTCGGGGCCGTTTTGTATTACTTCCGCCGGGGCTACTCGATCAGAAACCTCGCGGCGGTGGGCGTGTTCTCCACGGTCGTCATCAACCTTGTTCTCGCCTGGGGATGGCGCCTGGGAAGGAAGCGCCGCAGAGCGGCTACCGGGGAGCGGCCTGGGTAAGTAGTTTGGCGATCAGCTCCGAGCGCGGGAAATCCAGGGGCAAGCAGAGTTCGCGGCCGTCGCGCAGCCGGACGTGGAGGCCCCTGACCAGCAAGGGCCGGGTGAGCAGGGGAACCGGGGCGTCTCCAGGCAACACGCTCACTACGTCGGCGAAGGCGAAGCGCCGAGGAGGCCCGAAGGCGGGGCGGTAGGCGGCCCCAGCAGCATCAAAAAGGAAGGCGCGGCGGCGCTCGGCTAGAGCCCGTCCCACTCCGAGCGCCAGGATCACCACGGAATACCAAGCTCTCAGCGTCGGGACCAAGGCCAGGCAGGCCGAGGCGGCGGCGGCGGCGCAGAAGAGGGGCCAGAAAGACTTACGGAAAATCTGCGTCTCGGCGCCTTCGCTTTCATGCCACCACTTGATTGAGTTCCACATGCGGGCCTTGGGGCGCCGGGGCCTAGCGGCTGCCGGCGGCGCCGCGGAGGACGGGATCGGGGGCGCTCAGAATAAACGCCTGCTTGCGCGGAGGCAGCTTTTCGACTCCCTCCAGGCGGCGCATGACCTTCAGGCGGGGCGGCTTGACGACGGTCCTCTTGGCCTTGGGGCGCAGCAGCTCGTCCATAGTGAGGTTGGGGGCGAGGGCGAAGCGGACGGCCGTCTTGGCGGCGAGGCGGAGGTGATCGGTTCCGTAGTCGGAGGCCAGGGACTGGATGATGCCGATCTTGGCGGCCAGCCCGGCTTGGCTGAAGCCGCGCACTTTGCGCAGGCGGAGGAGACGCTGGCCGAGAGACTCGTTGCCGAGATCCAGGGGCGGAAGTTGGAGCGTGCTTTTGCGGGGCATGGCAGATGGAGGTGCAGCGCCCGAAAAAGGAAAGACTTGCACCGATAAATTATGACACGGCAATTTTACCGCTGGCGCAGACCCATCGAGGGTCTTGACAGAGCTTGGGAAAGAGGCCGACGGGAGGAGCCGGATACCGGCGGGCGAGATGGTGCGGCTTTCACGCGGCGCCAGGCGCAGGAGTTCGCCGCCTGGGGCGCGACGCAGATGTGGCCGCACCTGGCGAGGCCTACGACGCCGAAAACCGTCTGCTCAGCGTGGACGGCGGCGCGACCGCGAGCTACGCCTACGACGCCGAGGGCCGGAGAGTGCACGAGGAGGTGGGCGGTGTGGTAAAAGAATACCTATACGCCCCGGTGGGCCAGGAACTCAGCATCGTGGACGCCAACCAAAACCTGCTGCAGGGCGAGACCTATTTCGGCGGCCGCTACCTGGGCACGGCCACCCCATCCTGGTTCAACTACGCCTACGCCGATGGCCAGGGCACGGTGCGCAAGCGCTCCAACGGCGAGCTGGACTCCAACTGGCCCTTCGGCGAGTTCGCCAACTACCAGAACGGCGTCAGCCCGATCCACTTCACCGGCAAGCTGCGCGACAGCGAGACCAACCTCGACTACTTCGGCGCCCGCTACTACAGCAGGCAGCTCGGCCGCTGGCTGACCCCGGACTGGTCCCCCGCCCCCACCCCCATCCCCTACGCCAGCCTGGACAACCCCCAGTCGCTCAACCTCTACAGCTACGTCCTCAACAACCCCGCCACCGCGACCGACCCCGACGGCCATTGCTGCGACCCGATCACAACGGCGATTGACCTCGCGACGTGGGCGGCGCTGCACCCGCAAGGCACGGCGCGGATTGTGAAAGGGGCTGAGGGCGCGGGCATGATGGTGGGCGGCGTTGCCGGAATGTTGGTCAGCAGCGGTGTTGGTGTGGTGGCTACCCCTTTCACGGGGGGCGCGAGCGATTATGCGGGGGCGCTGGGGGCGGCTTCGGGCATGGGGGTGGCCCTCGCCGGCTCGGTAAAGGTCATGGCGGCAATTGTTGGATCTAAGGACCCGAATCTGCCGGCCGCCGAGTCGGCCGCGGAGACGATGGCGAATCCACTCGCTGCAGCCGCGACCGTGGCCTCTAAGGGCAACCTGAAGGTCGGGTCGGCCGTCAACACCATCTCTGGCGCGGCTGGGTTGGCGGTAGATTTGGCAAATCCGGGCAATCTAAGCGCCATCCAAAGGGCTGCGGCGGTTGCCAATGCCGTGGACGTGGCGGTCGGCGCGAAGAAGGCGATCTGCAAGGAGGAGACGCTGTGCGGGACAAGCGCCGGGCCCAAGGCGGTGGCGATACCGGCGGGAGGCGGAAATTGAGCGGCGGGGTGGCGGCCGGCCACGGCCGCCGCGGCCTATATTACCTGGCAGCTAACGGCGCCCTGGCCGTCTACGGGGTGATTTTCTATCTGCGCGGAACGCCGCTGCAACAACTGGTACCGGCGGAAATCCTCACGGCGATAGCTGGCAATCTCGCGGTGGCACTCGGACTGCGTTTCGGGATTAGGCACCGGGGCGCCAAGCCGCCGCGGCCAGACGCGCGCTGATCTCACGGCCCCGCGGGAAGTCCAGCGGAAAAGCGGCCGCCCGCCCGTCGCGGAGCTTGAGCCGGACGCCGTTGACGGCGCGCGCGCGGAGCAGGTAGGGGCTGGCTATCTGGCACGGCTCCACGAACGCAATTTCCGAGAGGCACAGCGACGCCAACTTCGGCACCGTCCTCAAATGACTTCCACACGGCGACTGGGTTCTCAACTACAGCCCCCCAGCCGACAGCCTGAGCGCCGCTCGCGGGGGTCGCGCCGCTTTGCCTGCTGGCAAAATCGGCGCGAAAGGCTGCGAAATTCCGCAGGGGCAGACGCGCCAGTGGCCCGTCTGCGCCCCCGGGAAACGAATTCGGCGCGGCCCCAGCGAGGCGCAGCGCCGACTTGGGGCCACGGGGCCCCCAAGTCGGTGCGAGCACAAGCGGGACGCGCGCCGCAGGCGCGCTGGGGCCCGCGCCCACCAAGTCGTTCGGGATCGCCCGGGCTAGGGTGCTGGCTCTCCGACAACGAATGACCGGCTCATCCGCCTACGACGAGTTCGCCGAAGACTACTACTACAGCAGCCAGCTCGGCCGCTGGTTGACCGCCGCTCCGCCCGCCCGGCGCAAGCTGGTCCGCGGGCGGGCCCGGCCGCGGCGCCGCCCGCCCGCCGCTGCCAGCTTCTACTTGGTGACCACCAGCAGGTGGAAGCTGCCGGGGACGAGGGTGGGCCGCTGGCGCCGCTGGCCCGGCTTGGGCGCCGGCATGGGCTCGAACTTGGCGGTGACGGTGAACAGGGTGTGGGTGGTGGGGTCGAGCGCCATGGTGCGCGCCCCGCGCTCGGTGGGGATGTCGCCCAGGCGGGTGAAATGGTTGGGGCTGTCCTCGTGGATGACGGTGATGGTGCCGTCGCCCTGCGAGGTGAACAGCAACTGCGTGCCCGGATCGAAGCGCGAGGCGTCAATGCCCTGCCCGATCTTGGGGGTGGCGATGACCTTGCCGGTGTTGCCGTTGACGATGGCGACCACGCCGCTGTGGCAGCCGGCGAAGACGCGCTCGTGGGCGGCGTCAATGGAGACCCCCGAGGGGCTCACGCACGGCGCCAGCGGGTAGCGCCCCACGATCTTGAGGGTGTGGGCGTTGATCTTGAGGATGATGCTCTTGTTCTCCAGCACGTTGAAGACGAAGCCCTTGCCGTCGGAGGCGCCGAACTCGGGCGCGCCGCCCAGGGCAATCGTGCCCACCGCCTCGCCCGTCTTGGCGTCCACCGCGATGGCCTGGTTGGCGTCGCCGCAGAAGGCGAAGACGCGGTCGGTGGCGGGGTCGTAGATGATGCCGTCCACGTCCTTGGGGGCGGGGATCTCCTTGATCTTCTGCAGCGTGTGGATGTCGAACTCGGTGATGGTGGCGCTGCCGCCGTTGGTGGTGAAGCCGTGGCCGTCCCGGTCGGAGATGGCGGTGCCGTGGATGCCGTGCAGGCCGGTGATGGTGCCCACCAACTGCTGCGTGTCCAGGTTCAGCACCAGCAGCTCGTCGCCGTGGTCCACGTAGAGGCGGCGGTTGGCCGGGTCCTCCGCCAAATAGTCCCAGAAGCCATTGCCCGGCAAGGGGACGTTTTTCGAGACATGGTAGCCGAGCGGCCCGGCGGCTTGCCGGGGCGGCGCCGCCGCCAGCGCCAGCGCGCCCAGAACCGAAACGGCCACAGAAAATCCCAACCCGTGCGCGATCTTCATGGTTTTCTCCTGAATAGCCTAGCCCTTCGGAATCACGATCAGATGGAAGCTGCCCGGCAGCATGCGCCGGCGCACGAAGCCGCGGCCGCCACGGCCGCGCGCGGGCGCGCCCGCGGGGGGGGGCGGCGCCGGCTCGAACTTCGCCGTCACGGTGAACAGCGTGTGCGTCTGGGTGTCCACCTCCATGGTGCGCGCGCCGGCCTCGGTGGGGATGTTGCCCACCAGGCGGAAGTGGTTGGGGCTGTCCTCGTGCGCCACAGTGATGCTGCCGCCGCCGGCGCCGTTGGAGCTGAAGGCCAGCTTGGTGCCGGGATCGAAGCGGGTGGCGTCCACCCCGCCGCCGATGGGGACGGTGCCGACCACCTGGCCGGTGTCGGCGTTCACAAACGCCAGCAGGTTGTTGTGGCAGCCCACCACCAGCCGCCGCGTGGCGGTGTCCATGGAGAGCCCGGAGGGGTTCTTGCAGGGCGCCAGCGGCCACTGGCGCAGGATCTTGGCCGTGCGGGCGTCAAGCTCCACCTCGATGCTGGTGTCTTCGATGTTGTTGTAAACGTGGCCGCGCCCGTCGGCCACGGCGTACTCGCTGGCCTTGCCCGGCAGCTTGACCGTGCCCGTCACCGCGCCCGTCTTGGCGTCCAGGAACACGCCCTCGGCGCCCGCGCCGTTGTGGTTGGAGGCGAAGATGCGGTCGGTGGCCGGATCGTAGATGATGCCGTCCGGATGCGGAATGGGCGAGGGGATTACCTTGATGGTCTTCAAGGTCTTGAGGTCGAACATGGTGAAGCTGCTGCTGCCGCCATTGCTGGTGAAGCCGTGGCCGTCCCGGTCGCTGATGCCGACGCCGTGGGTGCCCTGCAGCCCGGTGACCTCGCCCTCGACCTGATCGGTGTCGGCGTTGACCACCACCTCGGCCGACCCGGCGGAGATATAAAGCCTCCGCGCCGGCGTGTCAATGCCGAGATAGTCCCAGCCGCCGCTGTTCTGGATCGGCACCGTCTTCGCCACGCGGTACCCCGCCGGCGCATCCGCGCCGGCTTGCGCGCCCGCCAACGCGACCACTGCCAACAGACCCAAACCCAGTCCCAAGCCTGCCTTTTTGGTCATTGCAAAATCCTCCGCATGGTGACGCTATGCCTGCCCAGCTTAAGCCATCCTGAAGCCTTGGCCACTACGAATCGTTGTGACCGGGGCATCATGCGGAGCCGCCGGGCCGCGCCGCCCTTCGCGGGGGTCGCGCCGCTTTGCCTGCTGGCAAAATCGGCACGAAAGGCCGCGAGCCGGGGTCCCCAAGCCGCTTGCGGCTTGGGGTGGTCGTAATTCCGCAGGGGCAGACGCGCCCGTGGCGCGTCTGCGCCCCCGGGAAGCGAATTCGGCGCGGCCCCCCAGGACAGTGAAGCAGCGCAGCGCCGACTTGGGGCCATGGGGCCCCCAAATCGGCGCGAGCATGCCGCCCCGCGCCGCTACAGCGGGGCGGCTCACTAGCGGGACGCGCGCCGCACCGGCCCGGCGCTGCTCAAGCCGGGCCGGGCAGGCGCGCTGGGGCCCGCGCCCACCAATTGATTTCAAATCAGCGGCCGCCGCCCCACTGCAGCCGCAGGCCGGCGGTCAGCGCGCGCGGGCTGCTGAGGTAGGCGTCCGGGGTGAGCTCGATGGCGTAGCGGCGGTTCCACAGGTTCTCGACCGCGAGGTAGGGGGCGAGGGCGCCCAGCTTGCGGCTGAGGTAGAGGTCGGTGTTCCAAAAGGCGGGGAGCGGCAGCGTGTTCTGGTCGTCGTCGAAGTTGCTGCCGCCGAAGCGCTCCACCGCCGAGAAGGTCCAGCCGCGGGCGCTGGCCAGGGCGCGGGCGGAGAAGTTGTTCTGCGGCACGTGCGCCACCTGCAAGCCCACCAGCGACAACTGCGGCGCGGCGAGCACGGTGGAGTTGAGGTGGGTGTAGCTCGACCAGAGCGTCAGCCAGGACCGCGCCCTCCACTGGCCCGCCAGGGTCTCGCCGCGCGGGCGCACCCGGCCCAGGTTCTGGCGCTGGCGGGTGATGAGCGCCGGCGTGGAGGAGAGCGTCACGCTGGTCACTAGGTTGGTGACGTAGCCGTCAAAATAGGTCGCCTGCAGATGCAGCCCGGCCAGCGGCGTCAGCTCGGCCCCCGCCTGCGCGCCGCGGTAGCGCTCCGCCGCCAGCAGCGGGTTGGCCTCGGTGACCACGTTGCCCACGCGAAAAGGCCGGTAGAGCTCGTTGAGCGTCGGCGCCCGGAAAGACTGGTAGCCGGAGAGGCGCAGCGCCAGCCAGGGGCGCGGCATCCAGACCGTGCCCAGGCTGGGGCTCCAGGCCGAGCTGGAGCGCGAGGGGAAGGGGGTCAGGCCGCCGGGACTGTTCTGGAAGGCGGCGTAGTTGGACCAGGCGTCGCGGCGCAGCGTGCCGGTCCAGTGCCAATCGGCGCGGGGCGACCAGGAGGCCTCGAGGAAGGCGCCGGCGAGGCGCTGGCGGCCGTTTTCCTGGCGCGCCGGCACGGTCAGGTTGGGCGGCGCGGTCTCGTTGTCCACCGCCAGGATGTGGGTATAGGAGCCGCCCGCCACCACGCTCCAGCGCGCCGCCGCCGCCGTCCAGTCGAGGCCCGCGCCCAGGGTCTGGGAGGGCACGTGCTGCTCCAGGGTCAGGCGCTCGGAGTTGCGCCCGGCGGCGACGGCGGAGAAGTTGGCGCCAAAGTCCTCCGACTGGAAGAAGGCGCTGCCGTCCCAGACGCCGTGGTTCTCGACCACGCCCCGCAGGGCGAGCTGGCGCAGGCGGGTGGCGTTGACCTGCAAGACGGTGCCGTTGGTCCGGTCCTCCGCAAAGTACTCCGACGAGAGGATGAACAGGGCGGTGGGCGAGCGCAGCCAGCGCAGCTCGGGCGCCCAGTCCTGGGCGGCCACCCCGGCGCGGTCGTCCACCAGGCCCGGCTGGGCGATGGGGATGTAGCCCCCCACGTGCACCGCCCGCCCGCGCACCGCCAGCGCCAGCGCGCCGCGGGCCACCACGCCCGAGCCGTCGGCCAGGGCCGTGCCCAACCCGCCCCCGCCGGTGCGCAGGTCGAGGTGGGTGGCGGTCGGCGCCCGCGTCTCCATCCCGATCACGCCCGAGAGGGCGTCGTTGCCATAGAGCGGCGAGGCCCCGCCCGAGACCACGCTGACGCTGCCTAGGTCTTCGTCGGGCACCCGCAGCCAATTCACCCAGCCGCCGTAGAAGTCGTTCAGCGGCAGCCCGTCGAGCAGCACCAGCGCCCGGCTGGCTCCGCTCGAGCCCGTGCCCAGCAGCGCCACCCCCTGGGTGGTGGGGTTGGCGGTGAGCGAGCTGTTGACCCGGAACGTGCCCAGGTCGCTGAACTCGCGCAGAATCGAGTCGGCGTTGACCGGGGCCGAGGCCTGGAGGCGCGCCCGCCCCATCACCGCCGTCTGCAGCGGCACCGCGGCGGTGGCCTGGTTGCGCGCGGTTGCGGTCACCGTCACCGACTCGGCCAGCGGCGCCACCCGCAGCGCCACCCGGAGCGGCCCGGGCCCGGCCGCGACCGTGGCCGGCAGGTAGCCCGCCGCCGTGACTGTTACCGTGTCCGCCGCCCGGGCCAGCGCAAAATGCCCATCCGCGCCGCTGGTGGCGCGGGCGCCGCCGCTGGCGATGGTGGCGCCCGCCACCGGCAGCCCATTGCCCCCCACCACCACGCCGGCGAGCGGGCCGGTCTGCGCCGCCAAGCCGGCGGCGAGCAGGACGAAGCTCATCCACCGCCAACGCAACATAGCCTCCAGAGTACCGCCAGCCGCGCCGCCCGCCCGGTGTTACGGTAACCGCGCCCCGCCCCGCGCACAACTCCGTGCGGCCTACCCCTTCTGCCCTGTGCCCTGTCCCCTGTGCCCTGTTCCCTGTTCGGCCGCCAGGGCGTAGGCCACCACCGCGTCGCCCAGCTTGGTGCCGAGCTTGCCGTGGCCGCCGGCGCAGATGACGACATACTGCCGGCCGCGGAGCATAAAAGTCATGGGCGTGGCCTGGCCGCCGGCGGGCAGCAGCGCCTGCCACACCTGCTTGCCGGTGGCGAGGTCGAAGGCGCGGAACCGGTCGTCCATGGTGGCGGCGGTGAAGACCAGGCCGCCAGCGGTGGCGATGGGGCCGCCGAGGTTGGGCGAGCCGGTGGCTTGGCCGGGCAGCAGCGAGCCCAGGGGCACCCGCCAGGCGAGCCGGCCGCGGTAGAGGTCCACCGCCACCAGCGTGCCCCAGGGCATGGGGTTGCAGGGCACCTTGCCGCGGGCCAGCAGGAAGCTGCGGTAGAGGCCGTAGGGCGCCTGCGCCTGGCGTGCGAACTCGCCGGTCATGCGGCTCTGCTTGCGGCTGCGGTAGGCGGCGCGGTACTGGGCGCGGGAAAGCAGGCGGGAGTAGGCCACCAGCGCGTTGCTGTCCACGATGAACAGGTGGCGCACCGGATCGTAGGCGGCGCTGCCCCAGTTCACCCCGCCGACGTTGCTGGGTTCATTGAGCGAGCCCCTCAAACTGGGCGGGGTATAGATGCCGTCGGAGCGCGACTTTTGCAACTGCGCCGCGCACCAGGCGCGGTCGGCGGGGTTGAGGGCGAAGATCTGGCTGGGCTGCAGCGCCGCTTGCGGCGCCAGCGCCGGCAGGGCGGAAAACGGCTGGGTGGGCGAGCTGGCTTCGCCCGGCACATCCGACTGCGGCACCGGGCGCTCGGTCACCGCCACCAGCGGCTGGCCGGTGAGCCGGTTGAGCACGAACAGGTTGCCGCTCTTGTTGGTCACCGCGATCGCCGGGGTGCCGTCCTTCCAGGTGAAGAGCAGCGGCTGCGCCGCCACGTCGTAGTCCCAGAGGTCGTGGTGGGTGAGCTGGAAGGCCCAGACCTTCTGCCCGGTGGCGGCGCGCAGCGCCACCACGGAGTCGGCGTCGGCGTCGTTGCCCGGGCGCAGGCCGCCGTAGTAGTCGGGGCTGGCGCTGCCGGTGGGCACGTAGACCAGGCCGCGCTGGACGTCGGCCGAGATGGTGGACCAGGCGTTGGCGGCGCCGGTGCGCGGCTTTTGCCGCAGCGCCCAGGGGATCGGGTCCCAGCTCCACACCTGCCGGCCGCTGCGCGCGTCGAAGGCCCGCACCACGCCGCGCTCCAGGCTGACGGCGCGGTTGTCGCCGATGGACGAGCCCACGATCACGCGGTTGCCCACCACCGTGGGGGCGGAGGTGACCTGGTAGTTGCCCGGGTCGCGCAGGTCCACGCCGCGGGTGAGGTCCACCTGGCCGTGGCGGCCAAAGTCCTGGCAGGGCTTGCCGGTGGCGGCGTCGAGCCCGATCAGGCGGCCGTCGAGCGTGCCCACGAAGACGCGCCGGGCGCAGGCGCCGCCGGGGCGCCGGGCGCTCCACAGCGCCACCCCGCGCGAGCTCATCTCGGAGAAGTCCTCGTGCTTGAGCTTGGGGTCGTAGCGCCAGCGCAGCGCGCCGGTGGCGGCGTCGAGCGCGATCACCTGGTCGAGCGGGGTGGAGAGATACAGCGTGCCGTGGTCGAGCACCGGGGTGGCCTCGAAGGCCGCCTTGCTCTTGACGAAGGCGGAGGCGCCGTGGAGCGCGCCGGTGTGGAAGGTCCACGCCACCTGCAGGCGGGCGACGTTGGCGGGGGTGATCTGCGCCGCCGCGGAGTAGCGCGTGCCGGCCACGGTGCCGCCGTAGGCGGGCCAGCCCGCCGACTGGGCGGCGAGCGCGCCGGCGAGGAGGAGAACCGAGAAGGCAGTCTTCATGCCCCTAGGTTCGCTCCGCCGCCGCGCCCGGGCTAGGATTTTGGGACGAGGCGGCCCAGGGCGGGGACGAGCGGGCCGCGCTGCTGGTAGCGCCGCGTCCAGGTCAGCTCGGCCCCGCCGCGCAGGCGCACGCGCTGCTCGCCGTGGGGCAGGCGGCGCAGCTCGGCGATGGCGCCGATGCGCACCAGCTCGGAGCGGCTGAGGCGGACAAAGGCGGCGGGATCGAGCTGGGCCGCCACCGCCTCCAGCGTGCCGCGGGCGAGCAGGGTCCGGCCGCCGAGGTGCAGCTCGACGTAGTTGCGCGCCGCCTGCACGCGGTCGAGCTGGGCGACCTCGACCAGCAGGGCGCGCCCGCCCACCTCGACCAGCAGGCGCGCGGGCCAGCGCGCCCGGGCGCGGAGCTCGGCCAGCGCCGCCAGCAGCTCGGGCGCCAGGCCGCGCCGCTGCCGCACCTGCGCCAGCGCGTGGCCGAGCACCGCGGCCAGCCGGCGCTGGTCGTAGGGCTTGAGCAGGTAGCCGCAGGCGTGCAGCTCGAAGGCGCGCAGCGCATGCTCGTCGTGGGCGGTGACGAAGACGATCGGGGCCGGGCTGGCGGCGGCGGCCATCTGCTCGGCCACCTCGAGGCCGCTCATGCCGGGCATTTGCACATCGAGGAACACCAGCTCCGGCTGGGCGGCGTGGAGGGCGGCGAGGGCGGCGGGGCCGTCGCCCGCCTGCGCCACCACCTCCACCCCGCCGGCGGCGGCCAGCATGCGCACCAGCTTGCGCCGCGCCGGCGCCTCGTCGTCCACCACCAGGGCGCGCACGGCGGCCGGCGCCGCGGCCGGGGTCACGCCGCCGCCCCGGCGGCGCGGAAGGGCAGGCGCAGCCGCACCGCGAAGCCGCCCTCCGGGCGCGCCCCCGCCTGGAACTGGTGGCGGTCGCCGTACAGCCGCTGCAGGCGCTGGGCGGTGTGGCCCAGGCCGAGGCCCAGGCCGGCGGGGGCGGCGCCGCCGCCGCCGCCGTCGGCCACCTCCAGCACCAGCGCGTCGCCCTCGCGCCGCGCCGCCAGCGCGATCTCGCCGCCGGCCTCGCCGCCGCCGTGGCGGAGGGCGTTCTCCAGCAGCGGCTGCAGCAGGAAGGGGGGCACCAGCGCCGCCTCCGTCCCGGCCGCGATGGCGTAGCGCACCCGCAGGCGGCCCTCGAAGCGCGCCTGCATGATCTCGAGGTAGAGGCGGCTGGTCTCCAGCTCGCGCGCCAGCGGCACCTCCTCGGCCGGCGGGGCCTCGGCCAGGCTGTGGCGCAGCAGCTCGCCCAGCCGCGCCAGCATGGCGTCGGCCCGCTCCACGTCCTCGTACATCGCCGCCGAGATGGTGTTGAGGGTGTTGAACAGGAAGTGGGGCTGCAACTGCAGTCGCAGGTTGGCGAGCTCCGCCCGCGCCAGCTCCTCCTGCAGCCGCGCCGCCGCCAGCTCGCGCCGGCGGTTGTCGCGGTAGAGGTCGGTGAGCCACACCGTGCCGATCATCACCACGAAGATGGTGATCTGGTTGGCGAACTCCATGGGGTAGCGGAACCACAGGTCGCCGTAGTCGTAGCGCCCCAGCCCCAGCAGCGGCGAGAGCGCGTCGCGGCTGAGCAGCATCAGGGTGGTGTGCGCCGCCGAGAACAGCGGCAGCGCGGCCAGGTAGAGGGCCAGCGGCTTGCCCCAGGCGCCGCGCCGCAGCGGGTAGCGCCGCACCAGTGGCAGCACCAGCAGAAAAAGCAGCCCGGCGCTGTAGGCGCCGGTGAACTCGGTGAGGGCGCGGAACCGGGCCGTGCCCAGCACCCCGTCGGCGCGGTCGTCGAGGTAGTGGTAGAAGAAGCTCAGCAGCCCCACCAGGCTGAACACCGCGATGCCCAGCCCCACCGCCTGCCGGCGCGACAGCCTGCCGTCTTCCATGCTCCTAGCTCCCGCCCAGATTCTTCCACAATTGCTGCGCCTGCGCCAGCGTGGGCTGGTCGGGCTCGGGCGGCACCGCCCGGTAGGCGCCGAGCAACTGCTTGGCCCAGTCGAAGTCCTGGCCGGTGGCGTGCAGCGCCTGCGCCACCAGGTAGGCGCCCAGCCGGCTGTCGGGATGGAGCTGGGCGGCGGCCTGCAGCACCTGCCGCGCCTGCGCCAAGTGCTTGAGCCGGACCAGGTTGGCCGCCTGGTAGCCGGCGTAGAGGGTGGACTGGGGGTTGAGGGCCAGCGCCCGCGCCAGTTGCGGCGCGGCGGCGACAAAGTCCTGGCGCTGGTAGAGCGCCTGGCCGAGGGCGAAGACGCCGCGCGGATCGTTGGGATGGTCCACCGCCGCCGCCCGGAACTCCGCCATCGCCTGCTCGGGCTGGCGCAGGGACTGGTAAATGCTGGCGCGGGCCAGGTGCCCATCCACCGGATCAATCTGCGCCAGCCGCTCGGCGTGCCGGAGCGCGTCGGCGCTGCTGCCGCCCAGCGCCGCCGGCAGCGCCAGGTCGAGGTCAATCCAGCCCCATTGCACGTCGGCGGAGTTGGGGTCGAGGCTGGTGGCCTTCTGCAACTGCTTTTTCATCTTGGGCAACTGCAGCAGCGCCCGGAACTGGCTCATGGTCTTGGCATGGTCGGCCATGGCCTCGAACAGGTAGAGATGGCAGGAGCCGCACTGGGGGTCGAGCCCCACCGCCCGCTTGGCCATCTGCATGCCGCCCTTCAGATCGCCGAACTTGGCCAAGACATGGCCATAATAGGCCAGCAGGCGGGCATCGCGCGCGTTGCCGGGGTCGGCCACCGCTGCCGCCAGCAGGCTGCGCGCCTCCTTCAGCCGCCCCCACTCCACCAGGTCGGCCGCCCGCTGCACGGTGGGGTCGGAACTGGTGGTGGCCGCCGCCGGCAGGCCCCCGAGAATCAATAGGCCCAGTATTCCCCCCAGCAGCCCGGCGGCCGCAAATCTCGCCATTTTGCGCATGTGAGCCAATTTTAACCCGCTCCCGGCCATCCCCGGGGTGCCCATTTGCCCTTGCCCCCGCCAGCCTTTATCCTTAAGGTGTCGGCCTATGCGCATTCTCCTGGTCGAAGACGAGCATAAGGTTGCCCAATTCATCAAGAAGGGGCTGCAGCAGGACCACTTCGCCGTGGACCTGGCCGCCGACGGCGAGGAGGCCCTCTACCTGGCCGAAGGCGGCGGCTACGACCTCATCATCCTCGACCTGATGCTGCCCAAGGTCAGCGGCTTCAGCGTCCTCTCCACCGTCCGCAAGAAAAACCCCAACGTCCCCATCCTCATTCTCACCGCCAAGACCGCAGTCGAGGACCGGGTGCGCGGGCTGGAGATCGGCAGCGACGACTACCTCATCAAGCCCTTCGCCTTTGCCGAGCTGCGCGCCCGGGTGCGCGCCCTGCTGCGGCGCGAGTGGCGCGAGCTCAAGCTCCAGCTCCAGGTCGCCGACCTGGTGCTCGACCCGATCAAGCGCAAGGCCTGGCGCGCCGACGCCGACCTGGAGCTCTCCAACAAGGAGTTCATGCTGCTGGAGTACCTGATGCGCAACGCCAACCAGGTGGTCACCCGCACCATGATCGCCGAGCACGTCTGGGACGCCAGCTTCGACAGCTTCACCAATGTGATTGACGTCTACATCAGCTTTTTGCGCAACAAGATCGACAAGGACCGCGCCACCAAGCTGCTGCACAGCGTGCGCGGGGTGGGCTACATGCTCAAGGACGAGGCGGTGCCGGCATGAGGCTGCCGGGACGCACCTGGCTCGACCGCCTGCTCTGGCGCCCGGCCTCGACCCGCGGCCAGCTCACCTTCCAGTACACCGTGGTCTTCAGTCTGCTGCTGGTGCTGGCCGCCGGGCTGCTGTACTTCACCCTCAACTGGATCCTGTTCTGGAACATTGACAACGAGCTGCAGGACGAGGCCGCCCTGGTGAAGCAGTACATCCGCTTCGACCAGGGCAAGCCGGTGCTCACCAGCCACACCCAGGACGTGGACCAGAGCTACGACCTCAACACCATCTTCAACGTCTCGCAGATCCTCAACACCGAGGGGGTGCCGGTGAAGTCCTCGCCCGAGCTCACCGCCTTCGGCTTCTCCTTCGAGCCCAAGCAGCTCAAGGGGCTGGTGGCGATGCAGCCGCCGCCCACCTTCACCACCATGGGGGGACGGCGGGACGAGGAGGTGCGCTTCGTCAACACCATCCTCAAGGGACCGGGCGGGCACCGCTATCTGATGCAGATCGGCACCCGGCTCAAGCCCATCAACGACGCCCAGGACACGTTTCTGTGGGTGATGCTGATGCTGCTGCCGGTGACGGTGGTGCTGAGCGCGGTGGGGGGCTCGGTGATGGCCAAGCGGACCTTGAAGCCGGTCACCGACATGACCCATGCCGCCCAGACCATCTCGGCCTCCAACCTGAGCCAGCGCCTGCCCACCCGGGGCCGGAAAGACGAGCTGGACGAGCTGGCCGAGACTTTTAACGCAATGATCGCCCGCTTGCAGCAGTCCTTCGATAAAATGAATGAGTTCGCGGCCAACGTCAGCCACGAGCTCCGCACCCCGCTGCAGGCGATGCAGGGGGAGACCGAGCTGGCCTTGATCGCGCGCGCCCCGCTGGCCGAGTGCCGGCGGGTGTTGGAGAGCAATCTGGAGGAGATTGACCGCCTCAACCGCATGATCCGCAACCTGCTGGTGCTGGCCCAGGCGGATGCGGGGGAGATGCGCCCGCGGCTCGAGCCTATGGATCTGAACGAACTGGTGCGCGACCTGGTGGAGCAGATGCGCGTGGTGGCGCAGGCGCGGGGGGTGGAGCTGCGGGCCGACACCTCCGCCCCGGTGGCGCTGCGCGCCGACAGCCTGCGGGTGCGGCAAATGGTGCTCAACCTGATTGACAACGCGGTGAAGTACACCCCCGCCGGGGGCCGCATCGAGGTGCGGGTGGACCGGGTGGCGGCCGGGACCCATGCCCAGGCGCGGGTGCAGGTGCGCGACACCGGGGTGGGCATCGCCGCCGACGATTTGCCCTTCATCTTCGACCGCTTCTACCGCGCCGACAAGTCGCGCACCCGCGGCGTCGCCGGCGAGGACGGCTGCGGCCTGGGCCTGCCCATCGTCAAATGGGTGGCCGAGACCCACGGCGGCTCGGTCGAGGTCTCCAGCCTCCCCGGACAGGGCAGCAGCTTCGTCGTCCACCTGCCCCTGGCGGGGGCGGCATGAGCAAGGCCCACACCCAATGGCGGGTGCGGGTGGTGGTGCCCGGGCTGCCGCTGCAGTCCTGCTCGGTGCTGCTCACCGACGCCCGCGGCCAGCACCTGCTGGTGGACACCGGCTTTCCCCAGCACGACAGCCTGCTGCTCGACGGCCTGCAGCGGGTGGGGGTGAAGCCGGCCGAGATCGCCGGCGTCGTCAATACCCACTTCCACCTCGACCACTTCGGCGGCAACTTCCTGTTTCCCCAGGCCTGGGTCTACGGCTCCAAGGTGGACTTCGACTGGGCGGTCTCCATCTACGAGAGCGTGTGCGGGGGCGAGACCCGGCGCGAGGTCTTCCGCACCTTCTATCCCGAGGCCACCGAGGAGGAGTTCGACCGCATGGACGAGGCGCGGGTGCTGCAACTGCTCAAGTGGATGTGGGACCCGGCCTCGCTGGGGGCGATGGAGCGCTACCGCTGGTGGGAGGAGCGCGAGCTCGGCCTCGCCGGGCTGCGCGTGGTCTCCACCCCGGGCCACACCCCCGGCCACCTCTCGCTGGAGGTCAACGGCCTCGAGGGCCCCTACCTGATCGTGGGCGACGCCCGCCCCTTCGCCGACGACGGCGTCACCGGCTACGACATGCCGCCCCACTCGCACGAGCTCTTCCAGCGCTCGCGCCGCATGATTGACCGCTTCGCCGGCATCCTGATCCCCGGCCACGACGATCCCTTCTCGCAAACCCGCGAGGAGGTCACCTTGGAGGAACGCCAATGAGCCCCCTTTCCACCGCCGCCCACGGCGCCTCCGAACGCGGCATCTCGTCGCGGGTCGCGCAGTTCACCGAGAGCGTCATCCGCGAGATGACCCGGCTGGCGATGGAGTACGACGCCGTCAACCTGGCCCAGGGCTTTCCCGACTTCCCCGCCCCCGACTTCATCAAGGAGGCCGCCATCCAGGCCATCCGCGACGACATCAACCAGTACGCCGTCACCTGGGGCGACCCGCTGCTGCGCGCCGCCATCGCCGCCAAGTACCAGCGCTGGTACGGCATGGACGTCGCCGACCGCCACGTCACCGTCTGCTGCGGCTCCACCGAGGCCATGATCTCCACCCTGATCGCGGTGCTCAACCCCGGCGACGAGACCGTGATCTTCGAGCCCTTCTACGAGAACTACGGCCCCGACTCCATTCTCAGCGGCGCCTCGCCCCGCTTCGTCACCCTGCGGCCGCCTTCCGCCAGCGACGGCTCGCCGTCGCAGAAGAACGACGGCTGGTCGTTCGACCGCGCCGAGCTCGCCGCGGCGTTCAACTCCCGCACCCGCGCCATCGTCCTCAACACCCCCAACAACCCCACCGGCAAGGTCTTCACCCGCCCCGAGCTGGAATTCATCCGCGATCTCTGCTGCCAGTGGGACTGCCTCGCCATCACCGACGAGATCTACGAGCACATCATCTACGACGGCCGCCCCCACATCCCCATGGCCACGCTCGACGGCATGGCCGAGCGCACCATCACCATCAGCGGCATCTCCAAGACCTTCAGCGTCACCGGCTGGCGGGTGGGCTGGGCGCTCTCGCCCGAGCGCCTCGCCGGCGGCATCCGCAAGGTGCACGACTTCTTGACCGTGGGCGCCCCCGCCCCGCTCCAGATCGCCGCCGCCCACGCCCTCAACGTCGGCGACGCCTACTGCCGCCAGCTCGCGGTGGACTACACCGCCCGCCGCCAAAAGGTCATCCCCGCGCTGCAGCGCGCCGGCTTCCCGTGCGCCCCGCCCGAGGGCGCCTACTACGTCATCACCGACGTGACGCCCTTCCTGCCCCTCTGCCAGGGCGAGGAGTTCGCCCGCTGGCTGGTGCGCGAGATCGGCGTCGCCACCGTCCCCGGCTCCAGCTTCTACCACGACCGCTCCCGCGGCGACCGCCAGACCCGCTTCTGCTTCTCCAAAACCGACCCCACCCTCGACGCCGCGGTGGAGCGGCTGCGGAAGCTGGGCGCGCGCTAGCGCCGGCAGCCGCCGGGGGCCGCCGGCCCTCAGTGGCCGACCGAGGAGACGATATCCACCTCGCCCGCTTCGGCCAGCAGGTAGGCGACCGGCATGTAGTAGTAGCCGGCGTCGCCGGTGCAGGCGCCCCAACTGTTCTTGATGATGAAATAGCCGCCGCCCGCCCCCGGCAGCGCCAGCGGCACGGCGGCGGCCAAGTCCTGGTTGGGGACGTAGCCCACCACATGCACCATGTGCCCCCCGACGGAGGTGCCCAGGTCGTAGGGCTCATAGGGCACGTAGCCGTTCGGCGCTCCCTCGAACGTGTTGGTGACGTTGAAGCCCAACAGCACCGCGTTGTTGAGCGCCAGGCCCAGGATCATGTAGTTGAAGGTCAGGGTCGGATCCGCCGCGTTCCACACGTCGCTGGCGCCGACCGCGGTGTAGGGCGAGCGCGCGCCCGGCAGCGCGGCCAGCTCGAAGCCGCAGAGGGGGGGCGCGGGCAGGCCGGGAGGCAGCGTGACGCAGTACTCCGGCGCCTGCGGCGCCGTGTCCGAACAGCCCGGTTCCGAGCCGGGATAGCCCACGCAGGTGTTGATGTAGGTGTTCACCGGCTCGCTCAGCGAGGGATTGTAGTCCCACTGGTTCTCATAGGCGAATTGGTAGTGGTTCGCCGCCGCGTCGCTGATGTCCCCCCAGGAGGAGCCGCTGTCGCCGTAGACGTCCGGCGGGTTGGTCGCCCAGAGAAGCTTCACGTGCTCCTGGAAATCCTGCTCGCTGAGGTTGACGAAGGTGCCGGTGTCGCGCGCCACCAGCTCCTCCAGCGCCGAGGTGGCGGCGAAGATGTGGCAGGTGCCGCGGTGGCCCTGGTTCTTGATGCACGACAGCAGCCCCTTGTTGAGGAAATTGACGTTGGCGTAGATCCCCTCCGGCGAGGGCGCCGGGCACCCGACGGTGTCGGTCTGGTCTCCCCAGGTCAAGCCGGCCGCGGCGGAAGGGTTGTCGCCCACCTCGCCCGGGCAGCCGATCGGCTCGAACTGCGCCGGTATCGGCGCCTGCGCGATGATCTCGCTGGCGTGCGCGGCCAGCGCCCGCACCGCCTGCCGCAGTGTCGCCAGCGGCGCGTCCCGCAGCGCCGCCGGCGAGGGCAGGTCGGCGCAGCCCCCGCCGCCCCGCGCGTCGATCCCCGCCGGCCGGCAGAACCCCGCCGGCAGTTGGTTGTAGAAGGTGGTGTAGAGCTGGAGTTGCGCCGCCGGCCGGCTCAACTCCTGGATGGAGTGCGCCAGCAGCAACAGTTTGTTCGCCTGCCCCATCATCTGCACCGTTTGCCTCTGCCCGCTCTTGTTGGTGAAGCTGAAGGCGTAGCCGTCCCCCAGCGTGCGCCGCACCTCCCCGTCGTCGTCGCGGCGGGGGCCGAAGTCGGGTGTGGCCTTGACCAGCCGCGCCAGATCGGTCAGGCCGGGATGCCGGCGCAAATAGTCCTCCACGATGTCGCGGTTGCGCCGGTCGGCCTCCAGCGTGGCCACGCGCTGCTGCGCCAGCGTCCGCGGCGTCACCGCCACCAGCGTGCCCGCCCGCACCATCGCCTGGAACTGCTCCAGCGAGATGAACTGCACCTGCCGCCGGTTGCGCCCCGGGCCCTCCTGGCCCGCCAGCGCCAGGCAGCCGGCCAGCGCCAACAGGAGCGCACGGGTGGCGGACGGGACAACTCCCGCCCCGAATCGGTTCAAAAGCGCGCGCAACATCGCCTACCCTCCTATCCAAAAAATGGCCCAGTCACGACAGCAGACACGGACATAATACGTCACTCCCATGACCTGTCAAGCCATCCCGGTGGGGCCGGGCACCCCCCTGGAACTGGGACCGCCCCGGGCGGGCGCGCCCGCGCCGGCCTGCTAAACTAGTCCTTCACCTCAAGGAGACCCTCCGCCACCATGAAAGCCGCCGTCATCAGCGCCGACTGGGCGCCCCGCGCCGATTATCCCGTCACCGCCGAAGAGACCCGCACCCACATGGCGCGCATCGGCTCCTCGGTCTGGAAGAACCCCTCTTCCGCCGTGACCACCCTGCCCGACCCCACCCCCGGCCCCGACGACGTCATCCTCAAGGTGGCGGCCGCCGGCCTCTGCGGCAGCGACCTGCACTTCTTCGAGACCGACGCCGAGGGCTACATGAAATACCCCGGCATGGCGCGCTTTCCCAGCGTCCCCGGCCACGAGGTCTCCGGCGAGGTGGTCGCCATCGGCGCCAACGTCCGCTACCTCAAGCCCGGCGACCTGGTCTGCCTCGACGACATGGTCTGCTGCCACAAGTGCGACTCCTGCCGCCGCGGCTTCCCCAACCAGTGCGAAAACCTCGACGACGTCGGCTTCACCATGAACGGCGGCTGCGCCGAGCTGCTCCGCGTGCCCGAGAGCAACTGCTGGAACATCAACGCCCTGGTCGCCCGCTTCGGCTCCAAGGCGCGCACGCTCGAGGCCGGGGCGGTGATCGAGCCCTTCACCGTGGGCTACAACGCCCTGTTCGAGTGCGCCGCCCGCATCAAGCCCGGCGCCTACGCCACCGTCTTCGGCGCGGGCTCGATCGGCCTCGCCGTCATCCAACTGCTGCGCGCCACCGGCGCGGTCCAGGTGCTCTGCTTCGAGCAGAACGCCGGCCGCCGCGAGCTGGCCACCAAGGTCGGCGCCCACGCCGTCTCCGACGGCGCCGACGCCGCCAAGATCGTGCTCGAGGCCACCCAGGGCCAGGGCGCCGACGTCCAGGTCGAGTGCGCCGGCGCCTTCAACGCCAGCCTTCCCCAGATGGAGGCCTGCGCCGCCAACGGCAGCCAAATCGTGGTCATCGGCCGCGACCCCAAGCGCGTGCCGCTGTTCCTCGAGACCTACCAGGTCAAGAAGGCCAACCTCATCGGCGCCATGGGCAACACCGGCTACGGCACCTATCCCAACGTGCTGCGCATGATGGCCGCCGGCCTGCTCGACCCCACCCTCTTCATCACCGACCGCTTCGCCCTCGACGACTTCAACGCCGCCGTCGCCAAGGCCAAAACCCGCCAGGGCGGCAAGGTGCTGGTGCAGGTGAACGGGATCAAGTAAACCCGCCCTCCCCGGCACTGCCGGGCCCAACTGGCGCTAATCGCGGGGGTCGCGCCGCTTTGCCTGCTGGCAAAATCGGCGCGAAAGGCTGCGAGATTCCGCAGGGCGGCCCGCCCCCGGGAAACCAATCCGGCGCGGCCCCAGCGAAGCGCAGCGCCGGCTTGGGGCCACGGGCCCCCGAGTCGGCGCGAGCACAAGCGGGACGCGCGCCGCAGGCGCGCTGGGGCCCGCGCCCACCAAGCTTGACATCGCGATGCCTACAATCTAGAATCGTGATGTGCGGACCACCCTGGCCATAGATGAAGACAGCTATCAGCGCCTGCAGGCGGAGATGCGCCGGCGCGGCTGCAGCTTTCGCGAGGTCGTGAACGAGAGCCTGCGCCGCGGCCTCGACGCGCTGGCCCAGCCCGAGCCCGAGCCGCGGTTTGTGGTCAAGCCCGTCCTGGGCGCTCCGCTGCCGGGGGTCAATCTGGACAGCATCAGCGCCTTGCTGGAGCAGCTCGAAGGGCCCAACTGGCGTTGATCGTCCCCGACGCCAACCTCCTGCTCTACGCCTACTGCGCCCCGTCTCCGTGGCACCCAGCCTCGCGCGCGTGGTGGGAGAGCGCGCTTTCAGGACATGAGCCCGTGGGTCTCCCTTGGGCGGTGATCCAAGCGTTCCTGAGGATCGGCACCAACCCGCGCGCCTTCCAGCCTGCTTTCGATGCCGCCACCGGGGTCGAAATTGTGAGCGGTTGGCTGCAGCGGCGCCGGGTATTGCCGCTCCACCCGGGCGAGCGCCATTGGCAGGTGTTGTCGGATCTGATCGTCACCTGCCAAATTCGCGGCCCGCTGCTCGCCGACGCGCACTTGGCCGCCCTCGCCATCGAAAACGGCGCCCTGCTGTGCAGCGCCGACCGCGGCTTCAGCCGCTTCCCCGGCCTGCGCTGGCACAACCCGCTCGCCGCCTGAGCCGGCGGCTGTCAGATCTGGTCGCCGAACTCCTTGACCGCAACCGCCAATGCGGCGTCCAGCCAGCGGTCGAACGCATCGGCGATGTCCTTCTCCTGGGTTTGGTAGGTGAACACGAACGGATCGAGCGAGCATACAATCAAGGACTTCGATGGATTCAGAGATTCCTCCGCGTCGCCAACGGACTCCAGCTGTGCGAAAGCCGTCGCCTCCATAATTCCCGAAAGCTCGCGCCCCACGTGGTGGAAGGAAACCACGAAGACCAGCCGCTCCTGTCCGACCCGCAGCGATGCCTTCAGGAAATAGTGGTCTTCGACCAAATTGGCGAATTTGCCCGCCTGCTTGGCGGTCTCGACCACGTCGCGCCGGTACCAGTGGGCGTTCCCTTGGTCGGGCCCGCCATCGGTAACGTAGATCTGCAGCCCACCCGTCTCGTCGTACGGCGTCGGGAATGCATCGAGTGCCTCGCGGACTAGCCTGCGTGCGCGCGTCCGCAACGCCTGGGCCACGGGGTTGACTTGGCGCAGTTCCGTCTGCTGCGCCCGGTGCCTTTTGCCAAACTTTTCGGCTAGGCTCTCCATCACTGCCGAGGTGAGGGATCTTTGGTGGGCGATCTCGGCTTCCGCGTCGACGCTAAGAGCCTGGAGAATTGCTTTTCTCTCCAAACCTGCAAACAGTTTGCCCAAAGGCGTCAGGTCGCCACGATCAGCCGCCTCCAGGGCGCTGAGATAGTCCGAACGCAGATCGCGGTCGATGACCAGCGGAAGCAATTGCGACCGCAGCAGGACCAAGGTTGTCAACGCTCGTGCCATCCGGCCGTTTCCGTCCTGGTACGGATGAATTTGGGTGAAGCGGTGATGCAGCCAGGCCGCCACAACGACGGGGTCATCCCCCCGATACTCCACCAACCATCCGAGCAGCTTGTCAACCTCGGCCTCAACATGAATCGGCGGGCAATACCCGTGCATGCCTCCGTCCGGCCGCCTTGGGTTGTTGGGCAATTGCTTGAAGCGGCCCCGCAAAAGCTGAATCTCACGCCGCTCCCCGAACTGGTCCACCGCCGTCGTGGTCTCCTGGTGGCGCGTCAAAATCGCATGCAACTCGTGCATCACGCTCTTGGTCAGGCCCCGATTGTTCGCCACACAGTCCATGACCAGATGGGTCGCCGCCTCTTGGTCGCGCAAGATATCGATCAACCGTGCTGGCTCCACGTCCGAACCCGACCTCGACACCAGATCCTCGGTAAAGCCATGCGCAACCAGCGCCTCGGTTGTGCCCCGGTCAATGTCGTAGATCCTCTCCAGGATTCCGGTCTCGATGCTCAAGCGGCGGACGAGGCGCTCGTTAAATTCCTTCAGCCGGGTCGGGCTGACACCCTCCAATCGGCCTTTGGACTGCCGCCAAGATGCATAGAGCGAGCCCATGCCCGCAAGATCCATGATCTTGTCCGCTTCGGAGAGCGGCTCGACCGGATGCCACACGTAATCTGCCATGGTTATTTCGATCCTGCCCGGGTGCCCGGCGTTGCCGCCGCCGACTCAGTATGAAGGAACTATGCCCAACGCGGGCCCCGCTACTCCCCGAAGCGGCGCAGCTTGGCCACGGTGGGCCCGTCCAGCTTTTGCATCAGCGCCACCATCAGGTCCACGGTGTGGTCGAAGTCGGCGCGGTCAATCATGCCGTTGTGGGCGTGGGTGTAGCGGGTGGGGATGACGATATTGAGGGTCGGCACCCCGCCGTTGCTTTTCTGAATGACCGAGGAGTCGTCGCCGTAGCCTTGCACCATGTCGAGCTGAAAGGGAATGCCTGCCTCTTTCGCGACTTGCTCGACGAAGGCCACCAGCTTGCGGTTGGGCAGCTCGCTGGGGTCCCAGAGGAAGAGGCCGGGCCCGCCGCCCAGCCGCTCCTGGGCGTTCTCGCGGTCGGTGCCGGGCACGTCGCCGGCGATGCCGACCTCCAGGGCAAAGCCGATGTCGGGCTTGATGATCTCGGCCGAGGTGGTGGCGCCGCGCTCGCCGATCTCCTCCTGCACGGTGGCGGCATAGTAGATCTGGTTGGGATGGCTGGCGGCGGCGGCCAGGCGCTTCATCATCTCGATCATGACGGCGCAGCCGATGCGGTCGTCCCAGGCCTTGGCGACATAGCGGCCGTTGGCCAGCACCTCGAAGGGCGAATCCGGCGCCACCGGGTCGCCCTTGGCGATGCCCAGGCGGGCCACGTCGGCGGCGTTGCGCGCGCCCACGTCGAGGAAGATGGCCTCGCGCGGGATCACCCGCCCACGCTCGGCCGGCGGGGTGATGTGCACATCCCAGATGGTGGTCACCGCCGGCACCGGGCCGTGCGAACCGATGATGACCCAGCGCTGCCCCGGCAGCGCCTGGTCGAGCCAGCCGCCCAGCATCTGCATGGACATGTAGCCGTCGGGGCGGATGCGGCGGATCATGCCGCCCAGTTCATCCATGTGGGCGTCCACCATGACGCGTGGCCCGCTCGTGCCCTGCTGGGCGATGACCGAGCCCAGCCCGTCGAAGCGCAGCGACTGCGCCAGCGGCCGCATCTGCGCCACCATGATCTTGGCCACCGGCTCCTCGAAGCCCGAGGGCCCCGGCGCCGCCGTCAGGCTCTTGAGCAGCGGAATCACACTGTCTTGCGCCGCCAGCGCCAACGGCGCTAGGCAGAGGGCCACCAGCAAGGACCGAACTTTCATGGCAGCAGCGTAGCACACCCCCCGGCTGTCACTTTTTGACCCCGGGGAACGTTTCTGGACCGGGGCCGTATTCAGCTTGGGCTCATCGAACCCGGTCCAGTCTCACCTCATCGCCATGCCGCCGCAGGTCGAACCCGCCGCCGCCCCCGCCGCCCCCGCGCCGGCGGCCGCGCCCGCGGTCGAGTTCGATGGCCTCACCGTCCGCTACGGCCGCCGCGAGATCCTGCACGGGCTCAGCGCCCGCTTCCACGGCCGCGTGATCGGGCTGCTCGGCCCCAACGGCGCGGGCAAGTCCACCTTGATCCACGCGCTGCTGGGCTTTGTCCGGCCCGCCTCCGGCTGCGCGCGCGTGCTCGGCCTCGACGCCGCCCGCCAGCCGCTCGAGATCCGCCGCCAGACCGGCTACATGCCCGAAAACGACGCGCTGATCGCGCCCATGACCGCGGTGTCGTTCGTGCGCCTGATGGCCGAGCTCGCCGGCCTGCCCTCCGAGCCCGCGCTGGAGCGCGCCCACGAGGCCCTCTTCTACGTCGGCCTGGGCGAGGCCCGCTACCGCAAGCTGGGCGGCTACTCGCTGGGCATGCGGCAGTTGGCCAAGCTTGCCCAGGCCATCGCCCACGGCCCCCGGCTGCTGATCCTCGACGAGCCCACCAACAGCCTCGATCCGCCCGCCCGCGCCCGCATGCTCCGCCTGATCCGCGAGATCCGCGACACCGGCGAGTGCCAGATTCTGCTCTGCTCCCACCTGCTGCGCGACGTGGAAGAGACCTGCGACGAGGTGGTCATCCTCAAGCAGGGCAACATCGTCCACCACGCCGACTTGGCGGAGGAGCGGCGCTCGAACGAGCGTTGGCTCGAGGTGGAGGTGGTCGGGGCCGATGTTGCCGGCTTCGCCACCGCCGCCGCCGCCCGCGGCTGCCAGCTCGACCCCCATGTCGGCGGAAGCTTGCGCCTGCGCCTGCCCGCCCAGCTTGAAGTCCGCGACCTCTACCAGCTCGCCGCCAACCGCGGCCTGCAGTTGCGCCGCCTCAGCTTCCGGCGCGACACCCTGGAAGACATTTTCCTGCGCGCCATGGAGGAGGGGAGCTAGCCGCCGATGGCCGTCTACAAGCAAACCTACTGCGGCTACCACGGCGCCCTCACCCCCGCCTGGTCGCGCTTCCTCATCCTCTATCGCTACGCCCGCCGCGCCATCTTCCAGTCGAAGCTCTTGCTGGGGTTCTACATCGTCGGCTTCCTGTTTCCGCTGGTGGATCTCATCGTCCTCTACCTCTCCCACAACCCGACTTTTCTCAACCGCCTGCACGTCCACAGCTTTTTCGCCATCAACCGCTACTACTTCTTCACCTTCGCCCACTATCAGAGCTTCGTGGGGTTCCTGTTCACAGCCTTCGCCGCGCCCGGACTGATCGCCCCCGACTTGGCCAACGGCGGCCTGGCGCTCTATCTGTCGCGGCCCTTCAGCCGCGCCGAGTACCTGCTGGGCAAGATCGCGGTGCTGTGGGTGCTGCTCTCGGGCCTCACCTGGATCCCCGGCCTGCTGCTCTTCCTGGTGCAGTGCGACCTGGGCGGCGCCGCCTGGCGGGCCCAGAACCTCTGGCTCGGCCCCAGCCTGGTGGCCGCCTTTCTGATCTGGATCCTGGTGCTGTCGCTGCTGGCGCTGGCGCTCTCGGCCTGGGTGAAGTGGCGCATCGTCGCCGGCGCGGCCCTGCTGGGGATCTATTTCTTCGGCGCCGGCCTGGGCCAGGCGATCAACTTCGTGCTCCGCACCCAGTACGGCTCGCTGCTCGATTTCATGGAGCTTCACCTCATCGTTTGGAACGGTCTGTTCCGCCTGGCGCCGCCGCCGCTGCCGCTCGAGCTCGAGGCTTGGGCGGTGCTGGCGGGCCTTGCGCTGGCCTCGCTGGCGCTCATCCTGCGCAAGGTGCGGCCGCTGGAGGTGGTGAGATGAAGGGCAGCGTGGCCAGTGGCATCATCTTCAAGAACGTCTCCAAGTTTTATGGCGAGGTTTTGGGGGTCAACCGCGTAAACCTCGCCATACCGCCTGGCATCACCAGCTTGGTGGGGCCCAATGGCTCGGGCAAGACCACGCTGATGAACCTGCTCGCCGGGCTGGTGCAGCCCACCCGGGGCGAGATCTCGGTGCTGGGCATTCCGCCGGGGCAGCCCGAGCGCCTGTTCCGGGTGGTGGGCTACTGCACCCAATTCGACTCCTATCCCGCCGGCGCCACCGGGCGCGAGTTCCTGCTGGCTTTCCTGGCGCTGTTCGGCCACAGCCGCGCCGAGGCCGCCGGCCGCGCCCAGGCGGCGCTGGAGCGGGTGAAGCTGGCCGAGGCCGCCGACCGCAAGATCGCCGCCTACAGCAAGGGCATGCGCCAGCGCATCCGCTTGGCGCAGGCGCTCTGCCACGATCCCCAAGTGCTCATTCTGGATGAGCCGCTCAACGGCCTCGACCCGCTCGCCCGCGCCGAGACCATCGCCCTGTTCCGCGCGCTCGGCGCCGAGGGGCGCTACCTCGTCATCTCCAGCCACGTGCTGCACGAGGTGGACGCCATCTCCGACCAGGTGGTGATGCTCAGCTACGGCTACGTCGTCGCCGAGGGCAAGATCCACGGCGTGCGCGAGGAGATGCGCGACCACCCCATGCGCTTCCAGGTGCGCTGCAGCCATCCGCGCGAGCTCGCCGCCGCCTTTGTGCGCGAGCCCCACCTGCTGGAGCTGCGCCTGCTGAACCCCAACGACGCGCTGCTCATCACCACCCGCGACCCCGCCGCCTTTTACCTCGGCCTCAACCGGCTGGCGGTCAGCGACGCCATTCCCGGCCTGGACATCGCCTCCGTCGCCCCCGCCGACGACGACGCCGGTTCGGTCTACGACTACCTGGTCGGCCACGGCGAGGAGGCGCGATGAGCCCGACGCTCGGCCAGGTGGGCGTGGTCTTCCGGCGCGAGCTGCGCAAGACGTTTTTCGCCCGCCGCGGCCTGTGGATCTATCTGCTGGCGATCGCCCCGTTTCTGCTGTTTTTCGGCTATACCCTGCAGAACCGGATCGAGGCGCGCCAGCGCTTGGCCTGGGCCAGCCAGCAGCAGAAGCCGCTCGCGGCCGCCGATTTTGCCTCGATCCGCCGCGGAATGGCCGAGAGCGAGGTGGTGGCGCGGCTGGGCGAGCCCGCCCGGCGCAGGATGTTCCTGCGCCGCCGCCGCGCGGCCAACGACCAGATCCAGTTCGTGCAGATCGAGTGGCTGCTCTACTCCGATGGCTCCAGCCTCTACTACATCGTCATCCAAGACGGCAAGGTGGTGCGCGTCCAGACCCGCCCCGCCCCCACCCTGGGCGATTTGAACCGGCTCTTCGCCACCGTCTTCCAGTTCTTCTACCTGCGCCTGGCGGTGTTTTTCGGCTGCCTCGGCATCTTCATGAACCTGTTCCGCGGCGAGCTGCTCGACAAGAGCCTGCACTTCTACTTCCTTGCCCCGGTGCGGCGCGAGGTGGTGCTGGCCGGAAAATTTCTGGCCGGCCTGGCCGCCGCGGTGGCGATCTTCGCCGGCAGCGTGGCGCTGCAGCTCGCCCTGCTGGGCCGGGTCGGCGGCCAGGGCCTGGGCCACTTCGGCGCCTACCTCGGCGTCACCGCCCTCGCCTGCCTGGGCTACGGCGCCGTCTTCCTCGCCGCCGGGCTGATGTTCAAGAACCCCATCGCTCCTGCCGTCGCCCTGCTGCTGTGGGAGAGCCTGGCGCCGTTCCTGCCGGCGATGCTCAAAAAGCTGAGCGTCATCTACTACCTCACCCAGCTCTGCCCGGTCAGCGTCGCCTCGGGGCCCGGCACCTCGCCCATCTTCGCCCTGCTGGTCTCCGCCCCCGACCCCATCCCCCCCACGGCCGCCCTCGTCGGCCTGCTGCTGCTCGCCGCCCTGGTGCTGGCTTACTCTGCCCGCCGCGTCCGCAGCCTGGAGATTGACTACACCTCGGAGTAGGGCCCTTACTTCGTTGGAAACCAGTGGGAGCTCTTGAAGTGGGAGGGCGAATCGCGAAGGCTGTCAGTGATCGGGTCGAAGCGCGGGTGGAGCAGCCTGTTCTTAAGCAACTCATAGTCCTCTGCAAATTTAGCGAAGATCTCGTCTTTTAGGTAACTGGCAACTGCGCAATAAAGGACGGATGAGAGGGTCATATCGGGCGTGGGGATACGCATGCCAACCCAGGCGGGCGGGCCGGATCGGCCTTCTTTAACAGTAGCCGTCACCTTTAGGGTATCGAGAACCTCGGGCGGCAGGAGTTCATCCGTCAGCTGTACGTGAAAAAGCGGATGGGCCGCCGGGCATTCCTTCGGGAAATCATAGTGCAACGCCTGCACAAGGCGGCTCTGCCCTTTGGCCTCAACGAAAAAATTCAAGCGGACATTCGATTCCACCAAAGCCCAGTCATTCGGTGATTTTTCTGGGCTCGAGAACCTCTCCTGCGCCCACAGAATTACGCTCAACGTCTGGCCCCTCGGGCGTTGCTTCGGCTTAAGCCCTTTCAGGTGAATACTCCTCGAAAACTTGAACTCGTGCTGTCCCGTACGCTCAAATGAGCTTGCCAAGGGCAGATCCCCCTGACAAACAGTCAGATTCGACTGGATGGCTACGTCCTCGAACTTGCTCAGGAGCGCGTCGTATGCCGTCAGGATCTTGGGGGGGGGAATCGTCGCCATCTATACTCCCAGCCATGGACCGTAAGAATCCAGGCAGGTGGAACAGACCCTGGTGAGGTCCGCGCCCCTGGGGAACCAAGGTAGACTGCCCCGAGAACTCTTGAGGCTCACCGGGTGTTCTAAAATCGGACAATAGTAACCGGCCGAGTCGGCGGGCTCGACGCTGCAGCTACTCCGCTTGGCCCTCTTGTCAACACGAGCCCGAACGAGTTCCAGCCCATCAGCGACATCGGCTGCCCCCAGGATTTCATCGAGCGCGGTACGCCACCACCGCGGATCCTGCCGGTCCGCAAACGGACCTCGATACACGGCCTTTTGGAAAAGGGCCTGAACCTGGGGTCCCTTGAACACCTTAATGCCGAGGTTGAGGTGGCTTGCAGCCGCCACCTCGTTCGCAAGGAGACCCGGATAGCGGAGGATCGAATTCCAGAGCCAGTAACCAAGAAAAAGCGAGGCCCTACGGTTGTCCCAATTTCCCTCCTTTGGCACAATTGTCAACCGGCTTTGGTCGCCCATCCCGTACTGGGCCAGTTTATCTGCCGAATCGGGCCGGCCAAGGATTGTCGCAAGTAGCCTGGAAGGGGTCTTGTCGGCTGGCGCCTTCTCGAGGGCCGCGCGAATCGTCGCAAAACCTCGCGCAATAATCAAAGCCCGGCGGGCGAGTTCGGCCAGCCTCCCCGGCTGAAACTTGAGTGTAATGTACGCTTCCTCCCAACGCCGTCGCCACTCATAATCGCTTGCCGTCGACTGCCTTGAGTAGGAGCAAAGCGGGATTGAGAGCCTTGTTGAGGCGGCCGCAACGGCATTCACGGACAGCCCGGCGAACGAGCCACCACTCTTCGAAAGATCCTGATCTGCAAGGACGAGTGTAGCGTTTGAAAGCGGCGCCTTCTGGAGGAGTTTCTCAAGGCGACTCTCATAGGTTCCGTCTTTTGGCGACACCCACTTCCGTCCAAATTAGCGTTTTTGAAAACCAGCGGTGGCGGCCTGGCCGGGCGGGTTGAGGGGCGGATGCCTCTGCTAGGGTGAAGTGGGCTCGTGTAAAAGCCACTTTGCCAAAGGGAGACA
>Ga0307372_10002421_pt1 | contig 30888 bp, 27 predicted proteins | sample OX1MG_FD_202533 | JGI IMG/M metagenome (GOLD analysis project Ga0307372, IMG submission 202533) | Soil microbial communities from Risofladan, Vaasa, Finland - OX-1 | ecosystem: Environmental > Terrestrial > Soil > Coastal area > Acid sulfate soil | place: Finland: Risofladan, Vaasa | collected... | reverse complement strand
AATCTGTACATCAGAAAGCTCCTTCTTTTTTTGCTTGCTGGTATTGTGCCAGATCAGGAGCTCTCTTGTCTTCTCTTTCCCCCATTTGTCCTTAAGTGAGATGTATTGACCACAAGGGTCGCCATCTTCTCTTGACGGACAGGGTTTTCTCGACTATACTATATTCAGACCGATTGGTCTGATTGGTCTGATTGGTCTGCTTGAAGTATAGCCGGGAAAACCCTGTCCGTCAAGCCTGATAGAATATCGGCACTCTGTTTTTTTTGTGGATAAAACAGACCGATTGGTCTGCTGATTATGAAAGGATATTTGTCATGTGCGAAAAACCAGCAGGCCGTAGCCATACTATTAGCTGGGAAGACCCTACTCCGGCTATTCAGCAATGGGCTGTGCCGTTCATTCGATGCTTCCTGCTGGCACCGCCTACACCACGCTCGAACTGAAAGTCAATTACCTGCGCTCTATGACGAGCAAAACTGGCGTTGTCTATTGCGAAGGCAAGGTTATTCACGTGGGAGGGCGAGTTGTTAGCACATGGCACAACGACCTGCATTGTAATGCGACAAGGGCAATCAGAGCGATAGCCCTATCTGAAGGAGCTACAGCATTCAAGCAATCGAATAAGAGAGGTTACTTATGCGCAATACGATACCTTTGCCACCTCAAAAGTGCGGGCCGTTCTTTAACCTTGCGGGAATAGTACGTCGGGCTACCCTTGAGACACCAGCAGGGCCATTGTTGTTGCATGACAATTGCCCTTCATCGCTTATTGAAAGCTTGAGAGCCGATCATGGATTACGTGCCTTCGCACGACGACCTGAGCGCGAACACCGACTCCTGCTCAATATCGCGAGCAAGCCGGAGAATAAGTTGACGATTGCCTACACTCCCACAGGTGATATTGTCGGCGAAGTCACCCTCGCACCCGCTGACGCACGCTGGGGGAATACGGAACATATTTACGAAGTAGCAGTTGAGGTAAGTGAGGGTTGGCGCAGATGGGGTATCGCGCACAGGCTATTGGCTTTCGCGCTCGAACTTGATACACTGGAGCAGATGATTATCGTGGGCATGGGTCTCTCCTGGCACTGGGATGTCGAAGGTGTTGGTCTTACCATGTACCAATACCGGGAGATGATGGCGCGATTGTTCGCGGCCTACGGTTTCAGCGAATACCTGACTAGCGAGCCCAATATTCGCATGTCACCGGCCAACATCTTTGTTGCCCGTATCGGCAAATACGTTGACAGGCATATTCTGAACACATTTTTCGCACGTTTATTACAATCTGATTCGCTGCCCGGACTATGATAAGGAGCTTTGTATGAGCAAAGGAACACAAACAAAAGAGATGATTCTTGAGCGATGCGCTCAACTGTTCAGCAAACGGGGCTACTTTGGCTCATCGCTCGCGGATATTATGCATGAAACAGGACTGGAAAAGGGCGGCATCTACAATCATTTTGACAGCAAGGAACAGCTTGCGCTTGAATCGTTTGACTATGCCTTTTCAATGCTCGATCAACGCATGCGACTCATGCTTGAAGGCAAAAAGCACGCGGGTGAGCGTTTATATGCCATCCTCTTTTACTTCCAGAGCTTAGTGGAAGAGCCACTGATCGTTGGTGGTTGTCCCATCCTCAACACCGCCATCGAGGCCGATGACGCTCAGCCAGCCCTGCGTGAACGCGCCTTGCACGCAATGGACATTCTGCGCTCCACCATTGAGCGTATCGTTGCAAAAGGTATCCAACGGCAAGAACTGCGCCCGGAGTTAGACGCTGCCGCGTGTGCCACCCTCTTCATTGCCACACTTGAAGGGGCCGTCATGTTGAGCAAACTCTACCAGGATACGGTGCATATGCAGCGGGCAGTCACGCATTTGCGATGGTACATTGACACTGAAATGCGCATTTGAACCGGTCAACATCCCTACCTTATCCGAATCAGTTTCATCCTATTGACGTTTGTCTTCTCACAACGCTACAATACATCAAGCATTTCGTCGAAAATGTGCGATGCATGATAAAGTCGCGTATATCAGATATTTTTTGCCCCGGACAACCGCTATCTTCGCAAACGTCTAAATTTGAAACGTTGTTATTGGCCTCAATGATGAGAGGCTTTACGAGGGAGCAACGAATGTACAATTCGATTGAAGCGTGGCCCCGTGAGAAGCTACGAGAGCTTCAAGATGAGCAATTGCGTCGCATGGTTCATTACGTCTACGAACATGTCCCCTTTTATCGCACTCTGTTCAATAATAATGGCATTCAACCGGGGGACATCCGTTCCGTGGAAGACCTGCGTAACATACCCTTCACAAGAAAACAGGATTTGAAAGACCATTATCCCTTTGGTCTGCTGGCAGTGCCACGCGAACAACTGATACGGGTGCATGCCAGTAGCGGCACCACGGGCAAAGCAACAATTGTGTGCTATACGCGCAACGATATAGAGATATTTTCTGAAGTGATGGCTCGTTCCTTTGTAGCGGCAGGCGCCCGTCCCGGTATGCTGTTACATAACGCTTACGGGTATGGTCTCTTCACAGGTGGACTTGGCACGCATTATGGCGGCGAAAAGCTAGGGTTGACCGTGGTGCCGGTTTCTGGCGGTATGACACACCGTCAGGTCACGCTCATCCTCGATTTACGACCGGAAGTGATTTGTTGCACACCTTCTTACGCACAAACCCTGGGCGAAGAGTTTAAGAAACTGGGTGTCTCACCAAACGAAATTAGCCTCAAATATGCACTGTTGGGCGCTGAACCGTGGACGGAAACGATTCGCGCCGATGTTGATGCCTCCCTCGGCGTGCGCTCCACCAATATTTACGGCCTCAGTGAGGTAATTGGCCCAGGAGTATCGCAAGAATGTATTGAGGCCCGCTCCGGTAGCCACGTCTGGGAAGACCATTTTTACCCCGAAGTCGTAGATGCCACGACTGGTGAACCATTGCCAGACGGCAAAGAAGGCGTACTGGTCTTCACCCACTTGACCAGAGAGGCCATGCCGCTTCTGCGCTACTGGACGAACGATATCACCTACCTGACACATGAGCCATGCACCTGTAGCAGAACGCATGTAAAAATGGGTGCCATTCGTGGACGCTCGGACGATATGCTGGTTGTACGCGGCGTCAACCTGTACCCGACACAGGTAGAGGAAGTGTTGATGGGCATACCCGAAGTCGTCCCTCATTACCAGGTTATTGTGACTCGTACAGGCACACTTGACGAGGTCGAGGTCAAAGTTGAACTGACTGAGCAAGTGTTTCGCGCCATAGCCGAGGAAGCCATTACTGACGATGCGCTAGAAGCCAATCAGCAGATACAACACTTGCGCCACAGCATCCAGCAAGCAATTCGCGGCGTGATTGGCCTGAATATGCACGTTACGCTGGTACCTCCCGGCACTATTCCACGTAGTGAAGGCGGCAAGTTGCGGCGTTCCGTAGATTTGAGAAATCTGTGAGATGTTCTCAGCATCTTACAAGTAGACGTTCCAGGAAGATTGGGAGAGAGCAGTATGCAACCAGAAGACACTATACAGGTGCGAGAGGGCGAGAGTTTTGATATCCAGAGGGTAGAACAATACTTGCGCGAACATATCGAGGGCATAGGTGAGGGTTCGCTTCAGGTGCGCCAGTTTCCTTCTGGTGCCTCCAATCTGACGTACCTTGTGCAAATTGGTAGCTGGGAAGGGGTGCTGCGCCGTCCTCCGTTTGGCCCGGTGCCGCCCAAGGCACATGATATGGAACGCGAGGCGGGTCTGCTACGAAACATTCATCCCGTCTTCCCCCTGGCACCTCGACCCTATGTCTTCTGCAATGATATGACTATCATGGGCGTTCCGTTCTATGTGATGGAGCGGCGACATGGCATCGTCGTCAATGAGAGCTTTCCGCCGGGGGTTACGCCTACCGACGAGCTTTGCACAAATCTGTCCCACAATGTAGTAGAAACGTTAGTACATATTCATGGCATTGACTGGCAAACCGCCGGTCTTGGACAATTTGGCTACCCGGAAGGTTTTCTCGGACGACAGGTCAAGGGCTGGATTGAACGCTACTTCCGGGCGCAAACTGACGATTTTCCGCAGGTTGAGCCACTCACACGCTGGCTGGCGGAACACATTCCCACCAACCCTGCACCGGCACTGATACACAATGATTACAAATTGAATAATATGCTGCTACAACAAGAGGACTTGACCCACATCGTGGCAGTACTGGACTGGGAGATGACGACGATCGGCGACCCATTATTTGACCTCGCCACCTCGCTCAGCTACTGGGTGCGACCCGATGACCCGGAGGAGTTACACACTGTCCTTCCGGTAGTGACGTTGCTGCCCGGCTTCATCAACCGCGACCAATTCATGGAAATCTACGCCCGGCAAAGCGGACGCGACCTCTCCTCCATGCATTTCTACATGACCTTCGCCTATTTCAAACTGGCGGTCATTCTCCAGCAGATTTGCTAGCACCTACAAAAACTCTTTCAACCTCGATTTCGTAGCGGGAGTGTTCCGTGTCCCCCGGTCGGTACATTTTTACACGTATGCCGAGGGAGCGAATAGCAGCACGCTTCTCTTCCAATGTCGGGTTTTCGAGATCGATCTGATCCATCTGTTGAAGAAAGTCGAGCGTTTCTCGCTTCGAGCGTTCCAGGCGCTCCAACATTGGCTGGGCACCCAGGCGCAGATCGCTGAGAGCGGCGAGTGTCTTTTCTTCCTTCTCAAGATCGAGAGTGAGAAGCTTGTACGTGTAGCTCTCCGTGTCTGCCTCTCGCCGCTCGTGCAGAATGCGTGCGATAGCTTTCTCGGTTTTCTCAATGAGCGTATCGATCTCTCTGGTGTCCTGTATCCCGCGAAACATCTGCTCTTCCAGTGCGCTTTTTATCTTGTGCGACTCCCTTAGCAACTCTTTCGCGTATTCCCAAGCGGCGGCGTCAACACTGTACGCCGGCGACCACGACATCACCAAGTTTTACTTTGCCTGGCACACCACCCGCTATTCCGATCATTACGACATAGGCCGGTTGCCAGCGTTCAACTACCCTGACGGTGCTGACTGCTGCCTCATCATTCCCCATTCCAAGCAACATGACGACCACAACCTCGTAGCGCTCACCTGTAGCAGGAATACTGATTTGTCCTCGATAGTACGTCAATGGTTCAAAGTCATCTTGTACTATTTCTCGCCCTTCCAGCCTTCGTAGCATTGCGTCACGCTCAACAGGTAGGGCCGTCACAAAGGCGAAATCTATTTGAGGGGACTGACCCGGTTCTCCTCGATTGCGTTGGTTTGTCATACGTTTTCCACTAACCTCTACCAATTTTTTCGACGAGCGCGATAAACGAGACAGTTCTCATTCAATCAGGCTGATTGTATTTTAATCTCTTTTCAACAAAACTTGTTGAACCCTATCTCAAAAAAACTTACGCTGGAAGCATATAGGTATGTTGCCGTCCAGCAGGAGTGATTTCCTCATGCCGTGCAAGCAATCGAGCTTGATAAAGCTTATGTAGCCGCATGCTGGCTGTATTAATTTCCAATTCGAAGTGGTCCGCGAGTTCTCGTGCTGTTAGTACTCCTTTTTGGCAAACCAACTTCCACGCTTCCTGCAAGTTTGCTTCTACATGTCCGATGAGCCGCATGTGATCACTCTCGTTGATTAACAATGCCACCTTTGCTTTACGTCGAGCAATTGTCCCTTCCAGATTATCAATAGTTGCCGGGCTGGGTTGCTCAAGTACCATCCAACGCTCACCATAACGGTTCTGCGCAAGCCCAAGTGCTAACTCAAGCACCGTTTCATCGGCAAATGAAGTATCCATAACAGAGATGCCAGCAAAGTCCAATAGCAATGCTTGACCAGGAGGTACTTTTAGAAGTGCCTGTTCCAACACTGGAAATGCTCGCCGCCCATAGTTGCGCAGCAAGAGATCTGGCCCTGCAATATCTAGTAGAACAAATAACCGTGTCATCTCAAATTGTCTCATGGAGGCCCTTCAACAAACTTCGTTGAAATGTTAAGACAGATAATAGCATAAGACGGAGACAATTGCAAGAGCTAATTTTTCAAAACTGATGTTTTGATATAAGAATTAGGGACTAATGCCAAAACGGTGAAGAACGGCCTGTGGCGAGCCGAGAGCCGACGGGAGCCGCCGGAGAGGCAGATGGGTCAACAGAGCAAATTCGGCGAGATGGAAAATCCCATAGGCGTGACCGACAAAGACGATGATTTTGTCGCGATTTTCTTCGCGTAAGCGTTGCCGCCAGCGTGCCGTCCCCTCTCCGCCAAGCAGGGCCGAACTGAGGGAAGGAGCAGCCTCAGTGGCGGGGATGGCCGTGGTGGCGACTTTCGCCTGCCACAGGCGAAAAGCAGTACACAGGGCCATCACCAGCAGCGTAAAGAAGCAATGCACTACCACTGCTGCCTCAGTACGTTTGGGAAAGTTCAAGAGATGCCAGGGATGTTTGCCTTCTTTAAAAATACCATTTTCAATCACCGAGCGCCAATCATAGGTGTCGAAAATGTGGAAGGGATTGCGCACATCCGCATTGGTCAAATAGACCGTTCCCCCGTTTTGCGGCACCCGATTCTCCCATTTGCGCACCACCACGGCATTGATGGGCTGACCGACGTAATCGCTGCGGTGAGCATGCTGCGTGTGGGCCGCATCGCCATACTGGTCGTAGCTGGTCAAAGCCTCGACGCCGACCACGACGGTGCGCACCCGCTGCTCGGTGGCGGTTTTGCCATGCCCATGACGCACGATGCGGTCGCGCTCACTGGCCCGCTCGCTTTTGGCCAACCCCTGCGCGTCCTGGGTCACCGCCATCGTGGATTTGCCACAGATGACAAAGAACACGCCTTTCTGATGCACGCGCCACAAGTCTTCTCCATCCAGATACCCGCGATCAATCACGATGGTCTCAATCTGCGCCTGCTCGCCCAGATTCTGCTGCGCCTGCTCCAGCAGCGGAACCAGCCACTTGCCCTCATACTCCTGGATTTTCACCAGTTTCATCGCCAGTGGCAGGCGCGTCTGCACCTCAATGAGCACCAACACTTTCCATCCATAGACGTAATATTCCTCTGTCGCTGCCTCTTTTTGTCCTTTGACTTTCACGCTGCGGGTTTGCTTGAGCTTCCCGCACCCCGCATAGCTCTTGGGCGTCGGCAGTTTGCTGCCATCCAGCGCCACCACCAACTTGCCACTGAACAAGCCTCGTTGGGCGAGCAAGGACACCATCTGGTTGAAGAGGTACTCCATTTCCTGCTCACCCAGTTTGCTGATGTTGTTCGCCAGGCATTGGGCCGTGAGCGGTCCTTGCTTCTTTTTCGTGGTGCGTTGCGCATCCCCGCGGGTGGTCAGTCCATGCTCGCACTGGTGCGCATTCAAGCCAATCAACTCCATCAGCCCCAGATTGCTAAAGAGCACACGGGGTAACTCATGCATCGATTGACCACCAAAGAGGACTTTGAGCAGATACAGCAGCACAAATTGTACCGTGGGTACCAGCACTCGTTTTACTCCCGGCAAACGCAGCTGCTCAAACGCCTGCATCATCCCCACCTCTTCCAGAAACACAAAAAACTCATCGAGCAATCCGGCATCGCTGAGTTCATGCATCTCTTCAATCTCTTCTCCCGCATACAATCCCTGCGCCACTTTCGTATCATCCCTCCATGCAAGCTTCCAGTTCAGTCGGTCTTGCACAATGCTTGCTTCTTGGCTTGTCTCAATGGTCTCTGGCTTGCTCTTCATGCTGTCTTCCCTCCGCCCTTTTTCCTCAGCCTATCACTTTTTCCCCTTTCCCCACAACCCCTTATATCAAAACATCAGTTTTCAAAAAGCAGGTAAGCTTCGGAAAGTGATGGCAATTTGAGTACCGGGAAAGAAACAAAGGTTATCTTGTGCAATCATTCCTGTCGCTTGTGCCAGAACGCTACCCATTTCCGAGCGGATATAGAGGCTGCCGCCATTCTCAGTTGCAATGCGCTGGATGGCACCAAGCCCTTGCCCTCCTCTCTGACCAGTACGTGCACTCAACCCGGATAATGCTTGCTCAATGTAACCAGTAGAAGTATTGGATATTTCTCCATGGACAGCTATCAACGATCGGCGAATACCCTGACCTAAATCACTGATGGCCAATTTTATTTCTACATATTGCTTGTGATCATACTTCTGGACGATGACGATTCCTGAGTCACCGCTATGGTCAACAATATTGCTGCACGCTTCTGCCAGGAGAACCACGATCTTATCAATATTGTAACTGCTATTTTTATCGAACCAATAGGCCAGGATGCGCCGAGCGCGGGCCGCTACAGCATAAACATCCTCAGATGTGCGAATAGGGAAAAGTTCGAGGACATTAGAAGATGATGAACTGCGACCCAGTTCGCATAACGGATTAAAGGGGTCTGTGGTATAGACCGTTTCAGGATCGTACTTGAAGAAGTCAATGCGTCGCAAATAAGCATGTATTTGAGTCTGAAGACCTGTAAGTCTCACTGGCTTACGGGTAAGCTGCCTGATATATCGGCAGATTCCCAGAAGACTGATAGCGCCGTAAGGATGTACCCAGGTGACCGGAGCAAGATCGAGTGCTATTGAACCGCAAATAGAAGATCCACGCAGAAGTGTAAAAAGTATTTCTACCGTGTCTGGCATTCCGCTAAGGTTATCTGAAATGATAATGGAGGTTTCACTCATACAAATTATATTGAGAAGATAGACATGGGATTTTCAGCAGACAATGACTATCTCAACTGACTTCCTTTCATATTGTTTTATTACTTAACAATCGTCTATCAGTATATTACTCATAAATGATGTGTATGTAAATGTAATCACCTCTTTGGGCTATGTAGAGCATCTTGAAAAGTATCAGAGTTACGAGTTCACGTTTAGACTAAAAGAAGCCCAGGCAATCCCCTCTTGCAGTAGATTGCCTGAGAGAGTACTGTTCCATCAAACGAAAAACAAGGAGGAGCATGCTGTGATTTTACCCACATTTAGGCAGCATCTCTGAAGCATATCCTGGCACTGTCTCACGCTCACAAGCCGATCGAGAACAAGTAGGCGGCATGGTGTTCTGTAGCATCTTTTGGCAGCGATTCAGCGTTGTGTAGTATATCGTGGCAGTGTGTTGATAGAGTGTCGTTTTATTGCTCTTTCACTCACCTTCTCTTGATTTCCTTGCCACAATATGCTACACAGTGCCAGGATATGCTTCACAGGGTTGTCTTTCTCCTCAAAATACGGGATGCTTTTTCTGTATTCATGGTTGAGCCGTGCTTTGTAGATCGGAACTTACCGTTCACTCTCACCGTCGTGCAGAGGACCGTCCTTGTAGTCAAGGGACTGGGGAATTTGGGGTGTATGAAAGACTCTGCTGGGAAATTTTGTCCGGACATCATGCCGCCAGACGTGATCGCAAGCGTGCAAAAGAAGACAGCGGACGTTTGGGCCGAGGTGAGAGTCCAAGAGCCGTGCGTTGCAGCATATGACAAATGCGCACTAGGTTGATGGCCGCCGCGATGGCCTGTGCTTGCAACTGCGTCTTTGGCTTTCCACGATAGCGTGCGCGGCGCAGACCATGACTGCGCACTCCTTCAGAAAGCGTCCCTTCGATGCCTGCTCGCAAGGCATAGCGCTGCTGAAAGGCCGGAGTGTCTTGTTCTGTGCGGCGCTGTGAGCGGGCCTCAGAGACAGCTTGAGGCGAAAGGGTGAGAATCCTCCCTTTGCTCTTCTCCCTCTTCGTACACAGTTCTTTGACTGGACAGGCATGGCAGGTGACAGCAGAAAAGCTCACCCGTATCACCTCTTCACCCCGGTTGTGTCGTCCGGGACACCAATTCTGCGAGAGGTGTCCTTGGGGACAGCGCACCTGCTGCTTCTGCCAATCCACCTGGAAAGCACTCACTCCGTATCCCGTTTCATGTTGCCATCCTCCCTCCTGTTTGAGCGGACCCACCAACTCGATCCCCAACTCTGCATGACGTGCGAGAACCTCACCACTTACATAGCCACTATCGACCAGGCGCACCTTTGGTACGAGGTCGCGAGCTTGCAAATCATGCAGTAACGGCATCGTCTCTTCGACATCTTGTTCCGTCGCCGCCGTGATCTCTGCTTGCACAATGAGATGCACCGCTTCTTCTTCTGAACAGGTCTCGGTCAGATGCACTTTGTAGCCCACCCATTCGGTGTCCCGCTTGCGGCTAGCACGTGCATCGGTCTCATAAGGCGAAATGACTCGCTCAGCACTCTCGACTGCCGGGCCGTCCCGCCAGCGAATCAGCCCATCAACTCGCTCAAAATGTTGGGCCCATATGTGCTGCAAGCAGGTGAGACTGGGACAGCAGCGCACGCTTTGCGGAGCATGCTCGTTGGTCGCTGCTTGCAAGAGATGCCAGCTATCTTCTCCCACCTGCCTGCGTAGGTCTTCTTTTGCCTGCTCGCCTTTAGGCAAACGTTGCAGCTCAAAGCGATGCACATAGCGATCAAACCAGTCGGGGCTGATGACCTCAAGCAACCAGTCCGGTGCTCTATCTGCGATCTCGTTGAGGGCTGCTCTCAAGCTCTCTCCCACACTTTCCAGACTACTCAACCCACGCACATTCGCCAGCACAAAGGTCGAGTCCGTGCGTTGCTTGCCCCCGGCTTTGAGCCATCCATGTTCGCGGCAGACCTGCAAGATTGGCTCCAGCAAGCGATCTTGTGCTTCATGCTCCAGCAAGCGCTGACGAAAATCCACCAGAATGCTGGCGTCAAAGCCTGGGTCATCCACTGGCAACGAGAGTGCATATTTCCAATCCAGTCGTCCGCGCACCATCTCTGCCGCTTGACGGTCCGAGAGGTTTTCTAGGGCTTGCAACACGGTGACCAATGCGAGTCTCCAGGCCGCTTCTGCGGCTCGTCCGCGTTTGGGAAATAGATCAGCAAAATCGCTATCTTGATAGATGGAGCCCAGCGCATCACGCAGATGCATGGCTAAGGTTCCCTTTGGAAAACTTGCGTGAGCGATCTGGCTGGTCAGCGCGGGGATAGGTTCCAGGGGTTGGGTGTGCAGCGACATCTTACTTCTCCTTATACGTCTTCATGAATCGCTTTCTTATGCCCTCTTTCCTTTACTCTACATCACTCTCCTTTTCTTGTCCACTTGTCCGGACAAAATTTCCCAGCAGAGTCTTTCATACACCCGGGAATTTGGCCTTTCCAGGATGCAACGATGATGACACCCGCCGCCTTTCAACAATGGTGCCGTACGCTCGCGCTTCCGCCTGCGACGTGCGACCTGCTTGCGACCATTCGGGCCTCCCAGCCTGTTCGTCGCGTGACTTCACGCGCCAACAACATGAGTGGCACGTACCCAAGCGACAAAATGGGTGTTACTGTCCAATTTGAGAGCCACAAAGTTGAACTCTGGGCCATTCTCGTCATGGATCGCGATCCCGATGTGCTGGAGTTCTATGATCAGCCACATACTTTCCAGCTGCGCTATCTCCGCAAATCGGGGAAGCAGATGCAGAGTCATTCCTACACTCCCGATTTTCTGGTACTGCGCGAGAGCGCCGTCGCTTTCGAGGAATGGAAAACCGAAGACGAGCTTCAGCGGCTTGCCACCCTCTCCCCTTTCCGCTATCAACAGGGAGGAAAAAGAAGCTGGCGCTGTCCTCCTGGAGAGGAGTATGCGCAATCCCTTGGTCTCACCTTTCGCCTGCGTTCCTCAGCCGAATTTTCCTCCATCTACGTTGATAACCTCAACTTCTTAGCAGACTATGTTGGGGTAGTGCTTTCTGTGCCGGTGCAAGTGCAAACGACGATCCGAGAGCGTCTCCGCGAGACACCAGGTCTTCCCCTCTCCGCGCTCGCCTATGATGGCTCCGGGGTACGTCCCAATGATGTGTATGCCATGTTGGCGCTACGCCTGCTGTACACGGACTTGTACGCGGTGCCACTCATTCAGCATGGGCGCGTTCGCCTCTACCTGAATGCTGAGCAGGCTCGCACCCATGCTCATCTTCTGCCGACACGCCTGACGGAACGTCTGGGCAGTCCCCTGCCAGAAGTGAACGCGCCGCTTGCCGTCAATACCACGCTCCTGTGGGATGGGCGCGCCTTCACGCTCATCAATCCTGGAGACACCACGACCACCCTGTTGCCGGAGAAAGGGACCCCGATCCAGATCCCCGCCGGCTTTTTCTTCCACTTGCTCGATACCGGGGTGATCACCAGACTGCACGCCGAAGAAGATGCGCCCGTCTCGCCGGAAGTGGATCGCCTCATGGACAGGGCCTCCCCTGCCGATCAGCGCCAGGCCAACGAGCGCTTTGAAAAGGTCATGGCCTACCTCCAGGGGGAGAAAGACCGCTATGCCGGGATCGCGCCTCGCACGCTGCATCGCTGGGTCGCGCGCTTTCGGGAAGCGGAGGAAACGCTTGGCTGTGGATATGTCGGCCTGCTTTCGCGCAAGGCTTCCCAGGGCAACCATGCACCCAAAGCCCCATCCGCTCCGCGCGAACTGATGGACACGTTCATCGCGGAGCAGTTTGAAACGCCACGTCATATGCCAGCTGCTTCCGTGTATCGCGCCTACGAGCAGGAATGTCGCAAGCGGAATCTGACCGCGTTGTCCGCGCGCGCTTTCTACCAGCGGATCAAGCAGCGAGCCACGCCTGAGCAAACCGAAGCCAGGGAGGGAGCTCGTGCCGCGTACCCTCTTCAGCCCTGGTTCTGGGAATTAACCGTCCAGACGCCGCGGCATGGGAGCCGCCCGTTTGAGATTGCCCATATCGATCATACCGAACTCGACATTGAGGTGCGCAGTTCCTCGACCGGCGAGCTGCTGGGCAAACCCTGGGTCACCTTCATGGTGGATGCGTATTCCCGGCGCCTGCTCGCCGTCTATTTGACCTTTGATCCACCCTCCTACCGATCGGTCATGATGGTGCTGCGCATTTGCGTGCAGCGCTTTGAACGGCTCCCGCAATCCATTGTCGTGGATGGGGGGAAAGAATTCCAGAGCGTCTATTTTGACAGCCTGCTCGCGCGCTACCGCTGCACCAAGAAGACGCGCCCCTGGGCCAAACCCCACTTTGGGTCGGTGATTGAACGGCTCTTCAACACGACCAATGAGCAGTTCATCTACACCTTACTCGGCAATACCCAGGCGGCGAAGCGGGCACGCCTGCTCACCCGCGCGGTTGACCCCAGGCACCACGCGCTCTGGATGCTCCCGGACCTCTACACCTACCTGTACGAGTATGCCTACCAGGTCTATGACCAGAATGAGCACAGTAGCCTTGGCAGGTCTCCGCAAACGGCGTACCTGTGGGGCATGAAACAGGGAGGAGAGCGAGAGCACCGCCGCATTGCCTACGACGACCGCTTTCTGAAAGCGACGTGTCCGACGACGACCAAAGGCACGGCGGTCGTCCAAAAAGGCAGTGGCGTGAAGGTGAACCATTTCTACTACTGGAACAATGTCTTCCGCAATCCCGAGGTGATCAAAACTGCCGTCCCGGTGCGCTACGATCCATTTGACCTCTCGACGGCCTTTGCGCAGGTGCAAGGCCAATGGGTGACCTGCCGCGTGCCCTACCTGAGCCTGGAGGGACACACGGAGAAAGAACTGCTCATCGCGACGACCGAATTGCGCAGGCAAGCCAAACGCTCTGGTGTCCGCGCCGACCTTGCAGCGGAGCGGCTGGCTACCCACATGAGCAAAGCGGCTAGCCACGAGGAGTTGCTGCGGCAACGGTTGCGCGACCTGGATCAGAAAAAGGTACTCGCCATCATTGCCGACCAGTCCGGGCATGTGCAAACCCTGGGTGGAGGGCCACCTCCGCCCGTCGAGCCACCGGAAGCCGTGAGAGCGGCAGAAAAGCTTGCGGCCCTTTCCATGCCGGTCGATGTGTCACGCTTGAAACGTCTGGGAGACTATCCGTAATGGAACCACACGAATTCGCCCATCTTTCTCTGGAAGAGAAAAAAGCCTTGTTTACCGCTGCCACGATCACCCATCGTCAGCTCGAAGTCGTGCATGACAAGATTCTGCGCGCGGTTCGTCAACCAGCGGGCTTTTCCTTTGTCCTGGTCCATGGCCCGACGGGCGTCGGCAAGACCCGGATGATGGAGAGTCTGGCAGGACAGGTCAGGGATCTCCTGCTCCAGCCTCGATCTCACACCTCTTCTCTCTCGCTCGCTCCTTACGGGTTGTCACCCGTTCCCATCCCGGTGCTGGTGATCGAGGCTGACCCCCCGGACAAGAGCGCCTTCAATCGCGGCTACTTCTATCGGACGGTGCTGACCCTGTTGGGAGAACAGACCTACCCCGAGCTGTCGCATGTGGATATTCATGCTGAGGCAGCTCCACCGAAACGGCGGCGCATGTCCCGCGCGGCCACCGAGTCCAATGATGTGCCAGAACTCAGAGAGGGAGCGCAAGCAGCCATGTATCGACACGGGGTCCGTGTGATCTTCCTGGATGAAGCGCATCACCTGCTCATGGGACGTTCCGGGACGCAGGGGAGCACCCTCCAGGAACAATTGGAGTGGCTCAAGTCTCTGGGCAGCAAGACTGGGGTGTTGTACGTTCTCGTAGGCACCTACGATCTGTTCAATTTTGGGAAACTCAATGGGCAAATCGTGCGCCGCTGCCTGCCCGTCCACTTTCCCCGCTACCAACTGGAACGAGAAGTGGATTGTGTGGAGTTCCAGAGCGCGCTGCTCGAACTCTTGCGGCGTATGCCGCTCACCTGTGAGGCAGAACGTTGGGTCACGGATCACTGGCTTTATTTCTACGAGTGTAGCGTGGGTTGCATTGGCGTCTTGAAAGACTGGCTGCTGCGTGCGGTTTCGACGGCACTCGATGACGGACTGACCAGGCTTTCCCTGGACTGTGTCCAGGACCATGCGCTTCCGGTGGATATCTACCGGCAAATGGCCCTCGATGCCTATGAAGGAGAGCAGAAGCTGAATCATACGGCTAGCAACCGAGAACATGTGTGGCGACTGTTGCAAGGAGGCGAACTGATTGCGCCCGTTCCTCCACTTCCTCCACGCGAGACTCCCCCCGAGATGTCAGCGGATCTGGCTTTGGGCACGCCGCCGCCATCAGGGGGAACGGAGCCCGTTTCTGAAACCCCGGTGACGAATGTTGAGGCAGCACCACCGCCACCGGTCAAAAAGACCCGCGCACGCAAAAAGGTCGAGGCACTGGAACCTTCGCAAGAATCGGGAAGCATGGTCCAGGCTGAATCAGAAGAGACACCCCTTGCCGCTCCATCGAAACGTGGCCGAAAGAAGAAAACCGCAGATCCAGCCGGAACAGCCGTCGAAACGGAAGTCAAGATCACACCCGAGCCACGAGGCAACGCACCGCAGGCTTCGACTGATTCTGAAACAGATGTGATCTTCCCCCGATTTGATAGAGTCCCGAAAGCTGAGATATACTTGATCAAATCAGGAAAGGGATCATCATGGGAAAGGTACAAAAAACCTACACACGAGAATTCAAAGAGGAAGCAGTCCGGCTGGTTCAAACCAGTGGAAAGCCTATCGCGCAGATTGCCCGCGAGTTGGGCATCTCCGATTCAGCCATTCATGGATGGCGGAAGGAATTGACAGAGCATGGGAACGAGGCATTTCCCGGTAAAGGGCATCAAAGCGAGCTCGAAGAAGAAAATCGTCGCTTGAAGCGCGAACTCGAAAGAGTTCAACAAGAGCGTGATATATTAAAAAAAGCTGTGGGCATCTTTTCGCGGGAATTCAAATGAACTATCAATTTATTGAACAGTACAAGCAGGAGTTTCCAATTGTCGTCATGTGCCGCGTGCTTGCTGTTTCGGAAAGTGGCTTTTACGCCTGGCGAAAGCGTCCTGCCTGTCAACGCCAGCGAGAAGATGCCCAACTCAGAGAAGAGATTCAACAGGAATTTACCGCTCATCATGGCCGATACGGTAGCCCACGTCTGCATGCCGGGTTGCGTGATCGAGGACGCAGCGTCGCACGCAAGCGGGTTGCCAGGCTGATGCGTGAGGCAGGGTTGTATGCCAAACGCAACCGACGGCGTGTGCTGACCACCCGCCGAGATCCCTCTCATCCTGTCGCACCGAATCTCTTAAATCGGGAGTTTACAGCAACAGAGCCGAATAGAAAGTGGGTCACAGACATCACCTACATTCCAACGATGCAGGGTTGGTTATATCTGGCCGTGATCCTGGATCTCTATTCACGCATGGTGGTAGGATGGTCGATGTCAGGTGATTGTGACGAGAAACTGATAGAAAAGGCACTTGAACAGGCTCTCGCTCGCCGTCGTCCCCAGGCAGGATTGTTGCATCACAGTGATCGAGGAAGCCAATACACGTCACAGGCGTATCAGGCCTGTTTAGAGCAAGTTGGCATACAAGTGACCTTGACCCGATTTCGTAGAGTCTCCAGAGGTTGGAGCTGAGAGCGATGAAAAACGTTTTAACGTAACGTTGACGTTGTTATTATAACATATAAAGCGTTAAACGTCAAAACGTTACGTTACATCTGCTGTTTCCTCTTTTGCTCATAATTGAATGGGCTGACGTATCCGAGCGTGGAATGTCGACGAACACGATTGTAGTACCCTTCGATATAGGTAAAAAGTGCTAAGCGTGCTTCGTCGTGAGATGCGTAGATCGTGCTTCCGACACACTCATCTTTGACTGTCCCGAAAAAGCTTTCCATAGCGGCATTGTCCCAGCAATTCCCTTTCCGCGACATACTGACGTGCATACCCGATTGCTCTAAACACCATTGATACGCTTGTGAAGTATATTGGCTTCCCCGATCACTGTGATGCAACAGCCCGGCTTTGGGATGACGACGGGCAATTGCCTGCTCGAGCGCACGTTCTACCAGGTTCTCATCACAATTGCCAGACATCGACCATCCTACCACCATGCGTGAATACAGATCCACGATCACGGCCAGATAGAGCCAGCCGTGCATGGTTGGAATGTACGTAATGTCAGTTACCCATTTGCTGTTCGGCTCTGTTGCGGTAAAATCCCGATTTAAGAGATTGGGTGCGACAGGATGAGAGGGATCTCGGCGGGTGGTGAGTACCCGCTTCCGTTTGCGTTTCGCGCACAACCCTGCCTCTCGCATCAGCCTGGCAACCCGCTTACGAGCGATGCGTCGTCCCCGTTCACGCAGCTCCGCATGCAGCCGCGGGCTCCTGTATCTGCCTTGGTGAGCGCTAAAGTCCTGTCGAATCTCTTCGTCTCCGTTGGGCATCTTCTCGCTGGCGTTGACAGGCAGGACGCTTGCGCCAGGCGTAAAAGCCACTTTCCGAAACAGCAAGCACGCGGCACATGACGACAATTGGAAACTCCTGCTTGTACTGTTCGATAAACTGATAGTTCATTTGAATTCCCGTGAAAAGATGCCCACAGCTTCGGACAGAATCTCTCATGGAATGTTCTCTCTGGCTGCTTCTTGATTTTTCAGTTGAACATATGTACCATTAGAAATGGAGAAGCTCAGTTGGGTCGCTCCCAGCTGGAAATGATCCTGCAGAACCCTCCCACGCTTTGGAGTTCGACTCTTGAAAAAAACTTGGGGGGCGTGTTCGCACACCTGATAGGAGGTTGAAGGCCATACTTCTCGTCCGAAGTTGGTAGAGGCACGCCCACAGGATCACGCTTCTCCACCCACCATGGCGGTTGACTATCATCATCACTTTGGGCAGCGATGCCTGAAAGGCTGGAAGCGCTTATGCGACATAAAACCTTCGCTCTTCCTGAACCGGGACGCTTCCCCCTGGTTGCTCAAGAAATGCTGTATGTCGGCATCGATATTGGCAAACGAACCCACGTCGCAGGCTTTCTCTCGACGACTTTGCTTGCCCGCCATCAGCGTTTTGAACACTGCCCAGCTTTAGCCTTCGAGAATTCTCGTGAAGGGTTCCGCTCACTCATTGATCGCATGCAGACCTATGTGCCGCTGGTTCAGGTTCAGGTCCTGCTGGAAGTCACGGGCCACTATCATCGAGCCTTGATGCAATACCTGCAAGATCTGGATATTTCCGTATATTGTATCCATGTCCAGAAGCGGCGGGAAGGGCTCCTCAAATCGGATAAGCGAGATGCTCTGGGTCTGGCTAACCACCTCTACAATCAACTGGAGAAAGGAATCCAGGTGGACGATCCCCTCCATGCTGTTCGCCGACTGGCTCCTTCCACCAAGGCTGCAGCACAACTGCGCGGAATGGTTCAGCATCATGCAGAGTTGGTAGTCGAGAGCACGCAGCGCAAGAACAAGCTCACCTCAATTTGTGATGAACTCTTTCCGGAATTTACTCGCCTCCTTCTCAATCCGAATCTGCCGACGGCCCTGGCTCTGCGTTCCCAGTTCCCAACTCCGGCCCTGCTTGCCCCCGGGCCAGTTTCGCTGAACTGCGCCTAGCGCGAGGCAAAACGTGCAGCGTCTCGGATGCGAAACTGAGAGATTTGCAGCGTCTGGCTGCGCAGAGTATCGGGATCAAAGATCCTGCTCGCGTGAATGCTCTGGTGTTCGAACAGCAACAGCTTATCGCGGAATTGCGTCTGCTGGGAGAACACCTGGAACAATTGGAGCAACACATTGTCCAAGTTGTTGAGCAAAGCCGGGAAGGCAAGATCTTGACCTCGATTCCTGGCATCGGATCACAGGCCGCTGCCTCACTCATTGCGACCATCGGTACGATTGCCAATTTCGAGCGCCCTGCTCAATTGAAATCATACTTCGGCTGGGTACCCAAAATCGCCCAATCGGGGTCGAGTCTGGATTGGAGCCGCCTCACTCCACGTGGGGTACGGTCGATGCGACAAACCATGTATTTGATTGTGTGGCGAGCCATTCAATGGGACGCCGACTGGAAGGAGGTGTATGATCGTCTGGTGGCACGCAAATGCCATGTTGATGAGCGAACCCGGCGGGTGGTTGGCCGAGAGAAGGTGATTGGGCGGCTGGCGGGACAAATGACAGCCGTCATCTTTGTGTTGCTCAAAAAGGACCAAGAAATCCTTGCTCATCTGGCCCCAGGGGCCACACCCCCAGAACCTCAACTCTATGATTCAGCCCTTCATCGAAAACATCGTCTGGGGTACTATCAATCATCGCAATCTGGAGTAAAGCTACGCAAGGAAATTCAGTTCGTTTCAGATTAACTCATCAGGGAGAGATCCTATAGGAGTTTTTTTAGGATATCACGCTCCTGCTGAACCCTTTCGAGTTCGCGTTTGAGGCGACGGTTTTCGCGCTTATAGCTCGCTTTGATGCCCTTTGCCTGGAAATGCAGCGTTGCCATGCTCCGCCAATTCCTTGCGCCATCCATGAATGGCCGAATCGGAGATCCCCAGCTCGCGGGCAATCTGCGCAATCGGCTTCCCACTCGTTTGAACCAGCCGAACTGCTTCCTCTTTGAACTCTCGCGTGTAGGTTTTTTGAACCTTGGCCATAATCATCCCTTTCCTGATTTGTTCCAGTCTATCTCAGTTTCCGAGACTCTATCAAATCGGGGGAAGATCACTGTGCATTTCCTGCTCTCTCCTGCCAATTGCCATGATGCCCCTTTTGCTCGTCCGCTCGTAGCACTGGCCGTGCGCCTCTCCCACATCCATCCACGCATCAACCGCTTGGATGCCGCTTATTGGGCCTCCAACTCATCCACTGGATCCATGCCACGCTGGGAGCGGTCGCCGTCATTTCCTGGAACCCGAAGCGACAAAAGAACCGCTCATGTTTGCCACCCACGCGGACCAAAGAGGAATTAGGCAAACGCAGCTCCATCGAACGCTTCTTTGGCCGTGTCTTCCTCTTTTTTCGTCTGCAACGGCCTCCTTATTCGGGCTGGTCGACCATCGTCCGGCAAGTGGCGCTCACCTATACGGCTTCCATCGTCGTTGCCTTGGCTGCTTGGCAGGCTCATCGCCCTGATCTCATCCGTTCTCCCAAACAGGTTTTAGCTCACCTTTGGGAGGATTCCGAGTTATGAAACGCCCTCAACATTCCTATATTGCCCACCAGACCTGAACAGTTTTATCTTTGCTGGCGGAGGCGATACGCTGGCTATCGGGAGCCCAGGAGACCGCGCCCACTTCGTCATTGTGGCCCGTATAGGTGAATAGGCGCGTACCGTCACGGGCAGTCCATAGCTGGACGGTGCGATCATTACTGGCAGAAGCAAGATAGTGTCCATTGGGTGACCATGCCACATCGCGCAGCGAAGCGGCATGACCTTTGTAAGCGTAGTAGAAATCTCCGGTTGTTGCGTTCCATACATGCACGGAGGTGCTATCCATAGAGGCAATGCGCTCACCATCGGGCGACCATGCGACGGTTGAGATATAGCCGGACTGCTGTTTGTAGGTAAGAATTTGCGCTCCTGTCTTTACATCGTAGATGCGGACTTCTTTACTCATACCGGCGGCAATGCGTGTCCCGTCAGGAGACCACGCGACGCCTCCGGCTGATGATGTGTCAACCAGACCGGAGTGCAGATCAAGTTTGCGTATGAGCCTGCCCGTCGTGGCATTCCAGATATGTACGGCTTTATCCAGGCCAAGATTGATGCTGGTCGAGGCGATACTTTTGCCGTCAGGAGACCATGCTGCCCAGAAGACATGTCCGATGTAGGGAACGCCGGCAAATTTGGAGTGGCCTTCGTACTGCGCACGCAGTTGTTTGCTGTCAGCGTCCCATACCTGAATAGTTGCCCGGTTCCCGCCGGAAGCAATGCGGGTGCTATCGGGCGACCATGCGACTGCCAGTACCTCGGAAAGTCTCCCGGCTTGCCCGTGATAGGTGAGTAGATTTTCGCCGGTGGCTGGATTCCATATGCGTACTGTAGCGTCACCGCCGCCGGAAGCGATGCGTGTGCCATCGGGCGACCATGCAACTGCGCTCACCCAATTGGCGTGGGTGTCATATGTGTAGAGAAGGTCTCCCTGTCGCACGTAAGAAATGCCCGGGGGATTGGCATTAGCACGCACAGGTTCGTTTTTTGTTGTGCGTACATGCGTTGAAGGGGCCTGCCAGACGTGTATCGTTTTTTCGTGGCCGCCCGATGCGATAGATTTGCCATCGGGTGACCATGCGATGGCATTCACATTACTGGTATGACCTGTGTATGTATAGAGTTCATTGCCCGTAGCAGCATGCCAGATACGAACAGTGGTATCGTCGCTCGCGGAGGCGAGGCAGGAGCTATCGGGCGACCATAAGAGTGCGTTGACTATCTTTTTATGCTCACCAAAGATGTGCGCGGGAGTCTGGGAATCTGGTTCCCACACATGCACCTGCCCGTTACGGTCGGCGGAGGCGATGAAGCGCCCATCAGGCGACCATGCAAGACTGGTGACGCTTTTTGTATGGGCATCATACGTGGAGATGCGTTTCCCGGTGTGCGCATCCCAGATGTGGACATTCTTATCGAAGAGCCATGATTCACCGAAGCCGGTACTTTTCAGATTGTAACCACCACCGCCTGAAACAATGTAGCGTCCGTCAGGGGACCATGCCAGGGCCAGTATCCAGCCAAGCTTCGGCACGATGCTCCCACTGTGTGAGTGTTCCCGGTATGTTTTCGTCAGTTGGCCGGTTTCGGCGTTCCAGATTTTGACTTGTTCATTGTTGCTGCCGGCGGCAATGAACTTTCCATCAGGCGACCACGCGATAGTAATGGTGCGTGGGTCAAGCGAGGGAATGCGGTGCAATGTGAGCTTTAATCGTTGTTGTCCCGTCGCGGCGTTCCAGATATGGATGCTGCCGTCAAGACTCGCGGAGGCAACAACTGTGCTGTCTTGCTCCTCTTGCCCGCGTTCAACAGGTGACCACGCAACCGTTTGTACAGCACTGGTATGGTAACGATAGGATGTGAGTACTGCTCCTGTCGCGCTCTCTCGAATCTGCACTGGCCCATTATCGCTGCTGGCGGCAATGAATGCTCCATTGGGCGACCAGGCGATTGAGCGAACGATGCCTCCGATATCGCGGCACGTATACTGGAACTTACCGGCTTCGATACGCTGCGCCTGTTTCATAGTAAAGAGGATCGGAAGAGGGGAGTGAGTATACAGGACGGGTGTTGCCCATTCGAGGGTCCTGGGCATGGTAATGTTGATGGCGACGCGAGCCTCGGTAACGGCAGTCTCTACCGGAACTCCGTTTGCCAGCGCGGCATAGAATGTGCTTGTGAACAGGATAGCCGCCGAGTCAGTGATTTTTGTTTGCATGGTGAGAACGGCCATGAGACTGCGGCATTGAGAGAGCAATGTCGCGGCGATGCTGGAAAAAATATCCTGCGCGTTTTTGCGTGCGCCTTCGCTGGCATTGATAATGACGAGGCGTAAGGAGGAATGCCCACTCAGTAGTTGCGCGACCTGTTCGGCGGTGAGTATCTGTGGCCCTCCATGCTCGCTGACAAAGGTAAGGGAACCCTTACCATCTTCGGCAGTTTGATCTAAACTGCCGTGACCAGTGAAATGAAAAATGTGCCATTCGTTTGTGCGCATCGCATATTGCAAATCGTGCCATGTCTGTCCAGCAACCCAGTGTATTTCGATGCTGCCATCGTTTTCCAGTTCTTGCAGCGCCTCGTGCAGGTATTGTTTTTCGTGTTTGGCATCGAGATGAGCATAATCTACCGGGTTAGCAACCATACAGAGCATGCGCAGTGGCTGTGTTGTGAGTGGTGGAAGGTCGCGCTGCAGCTGTGGGAGCGTGCGCACAATCGGAGTATCGCGATGAACGGCGAGGAACTGGTTTTTACGACCATCATAGAGCAATTCCCAGGGCAGTGTTGCCAGCGCCGGTTCCTCTATCTCGAAGCGCAACAGCAGACCAGCTTCTGGAAGTTCGTTGGCCTTGCGCAAACTATCATCATAAAGTTGCAGTATCTCATCCCTGAAGAGGGATGTAAATAGCGTATTTCCGACTGCCTGAGCGACCTTTTCCTGTTGGGGAGTCGCACGGAAAGAGGAGCGAAGATTGAGCAAGACGTTCCACAGACTCTCAACCATTTCTTGAAATCCGGCGTCGTGTAAAGGGAGTTGCACGTCGTATTCGCCATGTCCGGCAGGCGAATTAATAATGACCTTTTGCAACGCATTGCCGTTATTTGCGGTGAGACGAATATGAAAATTGAGATATTCCAAACCATAATGAAAACCATTATGATTTTCATTATGAATACCTATATCCATGGCGGCGCGATCCACTGCCTTGAACCTATTTGTGCGTGCGTCACGAAGGCTGGAAGTAGGAGTATTGAGTACTTCTGTTGGAAGGAGAATGTTCTGCCCCTCTTCAGTACTTGAAGCATCAACGTATTGCTCGAGTTGGTCTGCTAGCGATTCGTACATTCCTCCAAGATGGTGCCACACACTCGCGACGATTTTTGCAAATGGGCGACTATCCTTAGTTATGGAAAATCCACCGAGCTTGACTAACGAAGGGGTTGTAGCAAGCGCATAGAAGTCGCGCAAGTGACCATAGCGGCTGCCAAGAAATGTCGATACAACCTCGATCACCTGAAATTCGTCAGGGATAGGGACAGTCTCGCGGATAACCTCTCGTACACCCGGAAGAAAATCATATTCTACGGAATCAGGATCGTTTGTTGCCTCGTTGTGGAAAACTTCCTCCAGTAAACCACTCAGAAATATTTCTGCCACATGGACCTGTTGTGCCTGAGGCAACATTGCCTGTTGAATAAGGCGAATAACAGGAAAACTTATCGGTGCGGCAGAGAGAAGATTGAGTAGCTTGCATGCCATAGTAGAAGCAACAGCCCGGAACTGCTGTACCAGTTCTCTTGGAGAAGATGTATCATTAGCTACGAAAGGTGCGTCACTTGGCATGGACGGCAGATTTTGATAAAAAACTGCGCCCAACGTCCATGTATTTTTTGTTCCTACTATCATGTTTGCCCAATTGGATAATGCCCTTGGTTCCAGTGTGACAACAGGGATTGGCAAGAAAGGTATAATGCTAGTTTCCTGATCACCGATTTTTTCGTCGAACCAGACTTCATCTCCTCGAACAGCCATACCTGCGTTTCCTCTGTTCAAAGAGGTTGCATGAACCTGTACAATATCTGCATTGCAGAGTGCAGTGCGTGTCCAGAGTCTTTTTGGAAAGACCTGTACTATGGTAACAACATTTCTGTGTCCCCATAAATCCAATAGTTGCTGCGCTTTCCCACTATGCCAGGCAGGTGATACAGAATCAGTGACGACCAGAATTAAACGTCGTCCAGTTGGATCGATCAACTCCTTGGGATTTCGCTCTTGCTGGCTATTCGCGTTGCCTCCTGCATAGAGGTGGAGCTGATCCCTTGCATTTGTTGCTAGTCTCCAGATACGCACATCGCGGAATGCTCCATGGTGTTCCAGCAAAATTCGCAACTCGTCAATGGTTTGCCACCAGGGAGCCATGGATTCCCCACAATCTATTACGAGCGCAATCTCTAGCCAGCGCATTGGCGCAGCTTTGAGGATTGGTGTCCATATCCCTTTTTGCGTTTCAGCGATGCGATGTGCAGTGGCGCGTTCATCAATGAGCGTGTTGGTACGCGATGGGATACGTCGCATGAATGGTCGTAGCGCCCGTGCAATATCTAGCGACTCCGGCAAGGCTGAAGCTGCTGGAACACGAAAAAGCGTGGCACTCGACTCCTGAAGCAGCCTCGAATGCTGAGAGGGTAGATACACGTGTCTGGTCACCTCTGCTTCAAGTGGTATACGTACCTTTTCCTCTGCCTGGGTGGGCAACGGCTCTCTGCTCTCGGGAGTAGTTTCTTGGCGCGACAGGAAGGTATTCCCGACTACCACTTCATCCTGTCGCCCCTGTTTCTGTTCAATGTAGAGGAGGAGCCAGAGTATATCAGCGACATCTTCAGCAGCAAGCTTTAGCATGGAAGCTTGAGGTTCGGCAATTAAATCGGCCTCACTAAGAGCCGCAATGAGTCTTTCGATTCCTTTCATAACATACTGATGCCTGTAGTGCTAAGGTGACGCAATAGAGCGTCAGAGAGGTCTTTTTTGGTGCGAATATCTACCCCTCGAGAGGCAAGGTAGACCACATTGAGTAACTGATCTACCGCCAGGTATCCTTTCTTTCCTTCCTCTATGAAATACTCCACAAGTTCATTTGCGACTGGAGATACATAAGAGCCGAGATGCGCCTCAATAATCTTTAAAAGTCTGGCGCGATCAGGGGGTGCAATTTCCAGACGAATGCAACGACGTAAGAATGCAGGAGGGAATTCGCGCTCACCATTACTTGTAAGTATGACGAATGGGAATGCGTGACACCGCACCAGACCTTCAGGAATAGGAACTTTGAAGTTGTTTCTTTTATCAAAATAAATCTCTACGCTCCTGGTATCTTTTGCCAGACGACGTAACTCTGGAATCTCAAACTCGCCTTCCTCAAAAATATTTAACAGGTCGTTTGGGAGATCAATATCGCTTTTATCTATCTCATCGATGAGCAGTACACGCGGCTTCTGGCTGGGAAGAAAAGCTGCGCCCAGGGGTCCTAACTGAATGTATTGCCCAATATCAGGTACAAGGCTATCTTTTACTCTCTCCCGTTCCATAGACGCTTCCTGCAATCTTCCAATGGCATCATAATGATAGAGACCGTCGGCAAGCGTTGAACGTGATGTGATCGGCCAGCGCAGAACGGGGCCGAGTTTGAGTTCACGGGCAACCGAATACGCAAGAGATGACTTTCCACTTCCTGGTTTTCCAGTGATAAGCAAAGGACGCCTCAAGATAAGGGCAGCATTGATAAGATCAACCTCTTCTTCGCCTACCTGAAATACTTCGCCTCGAGCAAGAACGCGTTTCAGGTATGGGTCGTCCTCGGCATCAAGTGTTGGTACATCAATAAATTCTCCAGTGAATTCCCGCCAAGGTGGCGGATCCGGGAAAGTTACTTCGTGCGGTTTTCCCGATCCTGTATAAATTCTCCAATTCTGCGCTGCATCTGGTAGCATTATCCAGTTTATCCTTTCTTGATTGGTACACTAAACTGCGGTGCGGTTACAGTAGGCGGTAAGCGATATGGATCATCCCACAGAAGTGTAAGAGTGTTAGCAACGTCATGCTCTTCTCCACGTATTATTGCTTCCTTATGCCATTCCCATATCTTCCCAGGCAATGAATGCAAGGCGTTGAAAGATAACAATGATGTCAGAGCTTCAGCATTAGTAAGAGGTTCCCTGGGCCAAAGAGCAACAGGCATGCCCGTCTGGAGCAGAGTGCGGAAGATATGGTTGTTGTCATGAGGGGTACAGGAAGGCGCATAGGTAAGCGCAAGACAAACAATAGGTGAGCCACGTAGTGCAGCTTGCAGATGCTCACGCTTCTGGCACTCCTCCCGGCTACAAACAAGGATAGAAGAAGAATAGCCAGTATGCACCTGACATGTTTCCCGGCTACAGATACAGGCACAGCCCTCAAAACTGCTCTCATTCCTGCATGATTCCTGGAGTTGCGTCCATTTTTTCCTCCATGCGGGCCAGTACAATCGTTTTGTCGCGCGTCTCGCCGACCGTACCACCATTTTGTACTGTAATCCAAGCAAAAACTCATCGTCACCTACGGTCACTGACCAGTGGTAGAAATCGTGGGTAAGTAATTCGTCTGGTAATAGCAGCTCAATCACAAGATCGTCAATGGTGTCCATCAGGCTTTCAACATTCAGAATCTGCTCAAGCAAATATCCGACTAATTGGGCTATACTCTCAATCGTTCGTGGCGTATCGTCTATCATGACTCCCGTATCTACTACCTTGTTCTGTTGATCAAGTAGCCATGCCTGTACATGGTACTTTTGTGGATCAGTGCCGCTACTGGTCCCTGAATCTGTGTCATCAGAATCGAGCATAATAAGCAGGTAGGGTGTTTTTTGAGCATGGTGAGTAGGTTTATCTTTAACCTTCTCGTACAATCGCTCCAACTGGACGCTTTCCAAATTAAGCTCGAACGCTTTCCATGTTATCCAGGAACGTAGATTGTCTCGTATACTCTCATTCTCTCGATCATGCGCATAGAGCGCCAGCCGTTCGACAAACTCAAGCACTGGAAAAGTATCAGAACGTGAATGCCCAATTTTTGCTAGGTCTTTCAACATTTGAGCCAGTAAATCAGACTCCCCATAAAAGTTAGGACGTTGCCAGCCTTCTGGAATGCTTGACAAATACGCTTTCATTAAGATGTGTACTGGCCATTTCATCTCCTTTGCTGTAACCAACAAGTTTTTTCGGTCGGCATATGTAATAACGGCCGGAAATTGTTTTTGCACGAATCGATCTAGCTCCTGCCATCCCTCTGTCCGACCGGCGATCTGGCACATTGCGTACACGAGCTGCTCTATTCCTTCTTCGAACTCCAGAACTCTGCGTACAATGTTTAAAGCTGCAGTACGATCTGTATCGCTTTCACCTTTTACAATACCCTGCTTTACCTCGGCAGGAAGGAGCGCCAGCACACTCTCTCGCCTTGTGATATCGCCTATAGCACAGGCTAAAAGTTTGTCTGAAAGTGCTAGTATCAAATCTTCTTTTGAGAACATTTTTTACCCTACGCAGTGTAACTTTACAATGAAAATGAGTACTCTCTCAAAAATGCCACGACGGCTTCAACCGAACGAGTATTACCATCTATAAAGCGCGTCGCCTTGACGAGTTTTTCGACTCCTCCATCGTATTCTGTACATTTTTTAACAATCTGTAACACATCTGTAATGTCTGTATTCCCCCTGATAATTCGTTGTGTTATTTCGGTGGGAAGAAGACTTAAAACGACTTCACGTTGTGCTTTATTGCTAAGAGCAGCGCACTTCAGCAGTCTATCCACCAGTTCAACCTGCTCTAGTATGATAAGTGTTCTGCTGAAAGAGCTATTTTCGGGAGCCAGATTTGAAGGCTGTTTGCGATTCTCGCGGAATATCGTCGTTAATAGGCGGATTACATCTTCTTGTATATACTGCGCAAGTTCCACAACTGTCATGAAACGACGCACCGTTAAACCTGACGGGTTGTCAACCTTTTCTATCCCTTTCAGAAATTGGGTCAGTTGCGAATCACGTCTGTCCGTCTCAACATGTTTCTCGTAGATGAGGCAAAGTTTGCGATGGTGACGAGCGCATTCATACTCCTCAATAGTGTAAGGCCCGTAACCAATCCAGAACAGACCAATGTAGATATCACAGGTTTCGACTTCTTTGAGGTACGTAGCGCGAGTAGGTGTAGGGCGGGCTCCTGCGTCGTCCTCCCACAACCATCCATACATACGGTAATCGGAGAGTGCTGACTGCACCGCTCGACGTTCCTCCGCAAGTTCCTGCATTTTGCTGCTGATGAAAAGAGAAAGGGGCAGGTTTGTGGTCATATTATCCAACTCCATTCCCTGAAATAAAGCACCTGTAACGTCGTACCGGATCGCAAGTTTGCCCCTTTCGAAATCTATCTGCTTCAATAGTGCGACAGCAAATAATTGTGAATGGGTATTTCCTTCAATAATGTTCCATTATATATCCTATCGTTATGTCTTGTAAACACCTCCATACGGAGCATTGATGATAAACTGGCTGATACACTATTGTACAATTGGAAAGAAGTAGAAGGTGAGTGTCATCTTTTTGCAAAAAGATAGACAATCCACCCTCCGTTCGCTGTGCCCTGCGAAGCCAGCACACAAGCAAGTTCGTTGAAGCAAATCTGGCAAGCACTCAACAATATCGCTTGGCTCCGCAAGCGGATTTGACAAAAAAATGAGTGAACAGTGGGAATCCAGTATTGATAACTGGTTCTCGCTGACCTGGCATGCTCAGATCTCGCACAGGGGTGGCTTTATCTCATTGAGTAAGCGCTGGGAGCGAACCTACTGCAAAAGTATAGCGTCGATCGGGTTTGTAGTATGGGAGAGCCACCAGATCGGGGCCAGCTTTGATGTTCATGGTGCAGGAGATGTTACATGTATTGAAGTCCGTCGTGCAACCTCTCCCGAGAGATCGGGTACCTCGATACCGCATTGGTGACAGACGATGATCACTTCCTGTGTTGCCAGGACAACGATGAAAGCGCGTTGCGTACAAACAAAGCGCGACCATGCCTCCTGTCCTTGCTCAATCAGACAGGCACCGCCGCGATCCACAAGGCAGGGATAGTGCAGAGCTTCACCGATCTTCATGAGTCGGTAGCAATCCCAACAATCCAGACGGTTGGTATTACCGGACTTTTTCGGAGGGTGGAAAGTGGGAGATTAACTCCTCTGTTGTTCATAAGCCACCGGACTGAGATACTGCAGAGTCGAGTGGCGACGCTCCCGATTGTTAACCTAAGCGAAGGGGTCGCCCCCTCCGCTCGGCTTCAGAACCGGACAGGCCAGTTTCCCGGCATCCGGCTCCTCAATGATCGGGTCTTTGTCAGAGATACCATTGACCTGCTGAGCATGTCGTTCATCATGGCAATGCCGATGCAGCAAACATTTGTTGCTGAGTGCTTCTCCTCCACCTTGACTCGTTGGGGTGAGGTGGTCAATTTCAATGACATCGGTGTCCTGAAAGAGCAATTCACACCACCGACATTTCCCTTGCTGTTTGCGCAGCAAGGCCTCTTTGACTCCATTGAACATAGGATGGGTTTTGAGTCGTTGGCTCCAATAGAGAAGATCGCCGTCGTAGGGACTGGCCGCTCCCTTGACCTTGATGTGTCTCTGGACGTGCGCTTGTCCGTGTTTCCACAGGGTTGCTTGCTGGCTTCGGAATTGCCAGCCTTGTCCTTCTTGCACATGCCAGTATGTGTTGGCGATCCAGTGCCTTCCCTTGTGGGGATGACGGCGTCTGGCCCATCGTCGTAATTGAAGGTAGAGCACATTGTCACAGGAGTGGAACGTCTTTGCTGCCACCGTTCGGCGGTGGTAATTGGCCCATCCTCGGTTGACTCGATTCAGCTCTTCGATGAGCTTTTCTTGTAGGGTGTGTCGATTTCTGTCGATCACCACCTTCATATCAGCCACATGACGTTTCACCGCCTCTTTGCTAGGCGTGATGATCGTTTTGAAACCAAGCGGTTTGCCTCGCGGGTTCTTTCCCGTGTGCGTTTTTCCCACCGAGAATTGTCGGATGGTCCATCCCAGGAAGTCGAAGCCGACATGACCCTGGTATTCCCAGAGCGTGTGCGTGATGGTCGTCTTGCTGGGCTTGAGTTCGAGTCCTATCGTGTTCAACCACGCTTCCAGAAGACCTTTGGCTTTCTGCACTCCTGCTTCGGTTGGATGAAGAACGACCAGATCATCGGCGTACCGAATGAGTTGAGGGATCCCTTCTTTGTATGAGAACGCCCCTCGTATCTCTGCTTCGATGCCATGCAAGGCAATATTCATGAGCAACGGGGACGCGACCCCTCCCTATGCGAAGCAAGTAACTATGCAAAGAGATGTGAGAAAACCATGGATTTTCGGCCATTTCCAGTTGAATTCCTTTGCATAGTCTCCGATGATGGATGTGAGATTGTTCTCAAATATCTATCAGGAGAGAATGCTTATGCAACAACAACCCCTGAACGCTCTGCTCCAGGATCTGGAACAGGAATTGCTGCGCCTCGGTTACACCGAAGGCTCCATGACCTTTTACCGCAACCGCTGGCGTAAGCTTGAGGAATATGCCGACAGGAAAGGTCAGGTCTACTACACTGAACAGTTCGGCATCGATTTCGTCCAAGAATACTTCGGCATTCCACAGGATGATTTCTCGCGGACATTGAACCAGGCACAGACACAGGACCTCCGTGTCATACGTATGGTCGGCGATTTCCAGTTACACCAT
>Ga0307372_10002420_pt1 | contig 30894 bp, 27 predicted proteins | sample OX1MG_FD_202533 | JGI IMG/M metagenome (GOLD analysis project Ga0307372, IMG submission 202533) | Soil microbial communities from Risofladan, Vaasa, Finland - OX-1 | ecosystem: Environmental > Terrestrial > Soil > Coastal area > Acid sulfate soil | place: Finland: Risofladan, Vaasa | collected... | reverse complement strand
CTGCCTCGATGCCCTGGCCACTCAGAGCCAGACCGGCTTCGAGATCATCGTGGTGGCCGACGGCCGGGACCAGTTCCCCGATCTGGGCGACCATGCCGACTCGGTCACCCTCCTCGATCAGGACCACGCCGGGCCGGGGGTGGCCCGCAACCGCGGCATCGCTTACAGCCGCCGTCCCCTGGTGCTGCTGATGGGCGACGACATGATGGCCGATCCTGGCCTGGTCGACGCCCACCTACAGGCCCACAACCGCCGACCCGGACCGGATGACGCCGTCCTCGGCCTGGTCCGCTGGCACCCGGACTCGGCCCGGGGCGATATTCAGCAGTGGCTGGACTGGTCGGGCACCCAGTTCGACTTCACCGGGTTGAGCGGGGGCGATGAAGCGGGATGGACGCGCTTCTACTCCTCCAACGTCTCCTTCAAGCGGGAGTTGTTCGAACGGGTCGGCGGGTTCGATCCCGACTTCGCCTTCCTGTACGAGGACACCGAACTGGGCTGGCGCCTCGACCAGGCCGGCATGCGTCTTTGGTTCGAGCCCGCCGCCCTCACCCTGCACGACCACCGCTACGACTGGGCGGGCCTGCGCCGTCGTTTCGAAACGGCGGCCCGGGCCGAGCGGCGCATGGTGGCCAAGCACCCCTGGTTCGAGCCCTGGTTCCGAGCCAAGGCGATCGAGGCGTTGACGACCAGACCCCCGGCGCCGGGGTGGGTCGCCCTGGCCGACCGCCTGCCGGACACCCCGTTGCGCCAGAAGGCCAGGGACGAGACCAACCGCTGGTTCCACCGCCAACTGGCCCCCTTCTTCCTCAACGCCTGGGCGGCCGACCAGGACGTGGAGGAACTGGCGGCCTACCTCGGTGATGATTTCGACCTCGACCGGTTGCACCGGCACACCCACGTGATCGAAGACGAGTTGGCCAACGCCCCGGATGAGGGCACCTTCTACCGGACCAGCCAGGCCTATCTGTACGACCTCACCGCCTTTGCCGCTTGGGAAACCAAGATCCCCTACCGGACCGACGTGGCCCGCTACGCCCCGCCCGGCTCGAGGTTGTTGGACTACGGCTGTGGCATCGGGACGGACGGGTTGAGGCTGGGGGAGCTGGGATACCGGGTCGACTTCGCCGATTTCGACAACCCCAGCACCGGGTATCTGCGCTGGCGGCTGGCCCGGCGCCAGATCGATGCCCGGGTCTATGACATCGATACCGAGTCGCTCGAGCCCGGCTACCACCTGGCCTACGCCCTCGACGTCATCGAGCACGTCGATGATCCCTTCGACCTGCTCCGCCGTCTGGAATCGGTGGCCGATCTGGTGGCGGTCAACTTCCTGGAGCCCGACCCGGACGACACCCACCTGCATCACCAACTGCCCATCGCGGCCTTGATGGATCACGCCGAAGCGGCCGGCCTTCTGCGCTACCGGCTCTACCACCACCGGTCGCATCTGGTCATCTACCGCTCGCCCCGGTCGCGGTCCTCGGCGCCGTCGGAGCGCACCGACTGGGCCCGGCTGCGGTCGGGCGCCCGCCGCCGGATAGGAACGGCCCTCTCCGGCCCACAGCGGTGGCGGATGCCGGGCGCCTACGGCGGGAAGGCCTGGTCTTAGGGAAGCTCCAGCCGCCGCCCGGGGGGCCGGCCGGAGGCGAAGCGGCCGGCGGCGGCGTCCAGCCAGGCTTCGAAGCAGTCGGCCAGGGCCTGGCTGGTGAGTTGGGCGGCGGTGCGATAGCCCGCCTCGATCAGACCGGTCCGCCGGGCCGGGTCAGCGGCCAGAGTGGTGATGGCCCGGGCCAGGGCCGGCGGGTCCTCGGCCGGAACGCACAAGCAGTTGTAGCCGTCCCGCAGGTACTCGGCCGAGCCGCCGAGACAGGTCGACACCACCGGCGTTCCGCAGGCCATCGCTTCGAGAGGAGTGAGCCCGAACGGCTCCTCCCAACGGCTGGGGAAGACCAGCACGTCGGCCTGCCGGTAGAGCCGGGCCAGCTCGGAGCGCGGCCTCTGGTCGAACTGCACCGAGCCGCTCACCCCCAGTTCCTCCGCTCGCGCCTCCAGGGCCAGGCGGTCCTCGACGTGTCCGGGCCCGACCACCCTCAGGGTGGTTCCGGCCGGGAGTAGGGCCAGCGCCTCCACGGCAGTGACCGGGGCCTTGTCCGGGTCCAACCGCCCCACGAAGAGCAGCCGGCCTCCCCACTCCGGCGGGGTGTCGGCGGGGCCGAACTCCTCGGCTTCGTAGCCGCTGTAGACCACAGCCGAATCGGGATAGGTCCACCGGCTGTGCTCTTCGGCGTAGCGGTGGGTCCAGTCGCTCACGAACAGGAAGGTGCCGGAGGAGCCGATGTCGGGCAAGGTGGTCGGCAACCCGGTCACGGCCGTCGCCACCCGTCCCAGCCGGGGCCGGTCGGCCCAACCGGTGACCCAGGCGTCCTGATCGGGGCCCCACACCAGCCAGTCGTTGCAGACGGCGTAGACCAGGGGCAGGCCCGTATCCCGGAGGCGGTGCAGAACTCCCATCGACAGGGCCCCCATGGTCCAGACGCATACGACCTGGGGCCGGGAGCTGACCAGGGCGGAGTCAAGGGCCCGCCGGTTGTGCCACTCCATCCGGGCCCGCTCCCGCCGGGGAGGCACCACCACCCGGTGGTCGTTCCAATACAGCCGCAGGGAGCGGATCACATCCGCCGCCGGCCGGTAGTCGTCCCGGATGGAGGGATCGGACCAGTCGCTGGTGAGGACCGTCACCTCATGGCCGCGCCGGGCCAGTCGCTCCAGGACGTCGGCGGCGGAGCGGTCCCCGCCCAACGACCAGGGGGGATACAGGTTGGTGAGGGCCAGGATCCTGGTCACCGGTTCCCTACACTCCCCCGGTGCCGCCCAGCCCCGCCCCCGCCCGCCGGACCTGGTACCACACCATCAATCTGCCCTCGGGGCCGACCCCGGGCTACTTCGATACTCGCGACGCCCCCCGCCATGTGCCCTGGCCGGCCGGAATGAAGGGAGCCCGGGGCCTCGACGTGGGCACCTTCGACGGCTTCTGGGCCTTCGAGATGGAACGACGGGGCGCGGCCGAGGTGGTGGCCCTCGACCTGGACGACATGACCAGGATCGACTGGGCCTACGACCACCGCCGCTCCGGGCCGGAGCGGATAGCCGAGTGGGGCTCGGAGCGCGGCCCGGGGTTCCGGGAGGCGGCCGAGGCCCTGGGCTCCAAGGTGGTGCGGGTCGGCCGCTCCGTCTACGACCTCGACCCGGCCGTGGACGGGACCTTCGACGTCGTCATCTGCGGGGCGCTCCTCCTGCACCTGCGCGACCCCGTCCGGGCTCTCGAGGCCATGCGCTCGGTATGCCGCGGAACCCTCCTCCTGGTCGAGTCGGTCGATCCCTACCTGGAACTGGCCGCCCGCCGGGTCCCATCGGCGCGCCTGTGCCCGGAGTGGGACGAGTGGTGGCGGGTCAACTCCGCCGGGCTGTGCACCATGGTGGTCACGGCCGGCTTTCACATCCAGGAGACGGGCAAGCGTTTCCTGGTGCCCCTCGGTCCGGGGGCGCCGCCCGACCTCAGGCTGTCGGCCCTGGCCGGCGTGCTGTGCGGCCGGCCCGGACAGAGGGGCCTGCTGACCCGGGCCATCCGGGCCGAGCCCCGGCCCCCTCAGGACTCACCCAGCTGAGATCGGGCCGCCGCCTCCTGTAGGTACCCGGCGGCCCGGGCCAGTGAGCCGGCCGAGTGCAGCAGCACGCTGCGGTGCCACGGACCCTGGCGCAGGATGTTGCGCTGCTCGCGGGCCAGTTGGCGCAGTCCCGCTCCGGCACCCCGGTCGCGACGGCCGGACAGTTCGGAACGGTCCAGCAACCAGTCCGAGCGGCCCTGGGCCTGCATGCGGCGCAGCAGATAGGGCGGACGCAACCGTGTCTCGGTCAGCTCATGGGTGACCACGGCCCCGGCCACGTAACCGATGGTGCCTCCGGCGGCCTTCACCTTCCGGCATACGTCAACGTCGTCATCGACCATGGGCCGCCCGGCGTTGGGCCCCAACCGAGGATCGAAACCGCCGGCGGCGCTCAGAGCATCAGCATCGAAGGCGGCGTTGGCCGTCAGCAGATAATCATCGGTGTCGAGGACCCGGTCCTCGTCACCCCGGTCGTACTCGGCCAGAAAGCCCAGCAGGGCATCTCCCATCCAACGGGGGACGGGAACGGACCGGTCCAGCCGGACCCGTCCGCCCCCGGCGGTCCACCGCCCACTCCGCACCGGGGCGGTGATGCGGTCCAACCAACCCGGCTCGGGCCAACAGTCGTCATCGAGGAAGGCCACCACCCGGCGGCTGACCGACAACCCGCGGTTGCGGGCATTGGAGGCGCCCGGTCGGGGCTCGTCCACCACCCGCACGCCGGGACGATCCGCATCGGCCACCACCCGATGGGCCACCGGGTCGGCGGCACTGGCCACCACCACCACCTCCCAGTCCACCCCGGCCACGCGCTGGCGGGCGAGCGCTTCCAGGGCCCGGGCCAGACCGGCCGGGCGGTTCCAGGACGGCACCACCACTGTCACTCCCTCCGGGCGGGAGTTGCTCATCGGCCCGGCTCCGGGCCGGCGTCTCCGGCCCTGAGTCCGACCCCGGGTTCCCCACCGGAGAGGACCGAGGTGGGACGCAGGGACCCTTTCCCCCGGGCCATGGCCCGGGCCTCCCGGGACCAACGTTCAGCGGCGGGGTGATCCCGGCGCAGCCGGGCCGCCGCCCACTGCTCGGCGCAGGCCACGGCGCTGACCGACCGGTAGACGCGGGCGGCGGCCGGACCGTGGGCGCGGCGGTAGAAGTGCAGCAGGGACGCCGTCTCCAATTCGATGCGGGCGGCGCCGAAGGCTTGAACCCCGGAGGCGTTGCCCACGTGGCGGAACACGGCGCCGGGATCGAAGAGCACGTCCCAGCCGGCCTGGTGGGCCCGCCAGCACCAGTCCAGATCCTCGGCGTACATGAAGTACTCCGGATCGAAGCCGCCGATCTCGTCCAACGTGGCCCGCCGCATCAGCAGCGCCGCCCCTACGGCCCAGTCCACCCGCCGGCGTTGGTCATGGTCCCAGAAACCCTCGAGCATCTCCCGTTCCAACTGACGCGGCGCCATCCAGTGCCTGGCCCCCAGAGCGTGGATCAGGGCCATGCGCACGGAGGGAAACGGGTGGGTCGAGTGCTCCAGGGAGCCGTCGGGCCGCTCCAGGCGAGGGGCCACGGCGGCGGTGGTGGTCAGCTCGAAACTGGCCCGCAGCAGGGCCCCGACCGCCCCCGGCTCCGGCCAGGCATCCGGGTTGAGGGCCAGGAACCAGGGGGAGTCGCCCCTCTGGATGAGCCGGTTCATGCCGGCTCCGAAGCCGAGGTTGCGGTCATCGGCGTCCAACTCGGCTTCGGGCACCCCGGTCCGGATGGCTTCGGCGGTGCCGTCGGTCGACCCGTTGTCCCGCACCAACAGCCGGAACAGGCAGCCCTGGTCGGTATCGAGCAGGCGGCGCAGAGCGCCGACGGTGAGCTCGGCCGTGTTCCACGTCACCACGCCGATGTCGATGTCGTAGCCGGCGCTCAAAGCTCGATGCCGAAGCGGCCCTCCAGGTCGGCCACCCCGTCGGCGGCCGGGCGGGACGAAACGAAGAAGGGAAGAGGGGCACTGGTCCCCACCTGGGCCCGGTCGCCCTCCCCCAGACCGAAGGCCAGGGTGTAGCTGCCGGTCACCAGCGCGACCCGAAAGGACATGGTGACGTTCACCTCCGAGCCGGCCGCCACCGGTCCGCTCAGCACGGTGCGGTCCGAGTCCGAGTAGGCCGGTGCGCCCGACTCGGTGACAACTCCAACCCCCAAGGTCGGCCGGCACACCACCTGATCGAAGTGGATGGTGGCCCGCACCGTGGCCCGATCCCCGCCGTTGAGGTGGCGGGTGGGCCGACCGTCGGGACCCAGCAACTCGACGGCCTCGAAGCGGGCCACCCCCTCCACCCGCGACGGGCCGTCCTGTAGGTGGCCGCCCTCCAGATCGCGGGCCTCGCCCAACAGGTCGTGGTAGACGGAAATGGCCTCGGTGGTATCGCCCAGGTAGGCCAGGGCGCCGGCATTGATGACCCCGGTCCGCTCACACATGATGCGAACGGCGTTGAGGTTGTGGCTCACCACCACGATGGTCGTACCGGCCGCCTTGATGGCCATCATGCGGTCGAAGCACTTGAGCTGGAAGGAGAGGTCACCGACAGACAGCACCTCATCGACCAGCAGCACGTCGGGACGAGCCTGGACAGCCACCGCGAAGCCCAGTCGGACGAACATGCCCGATGAGTAGAACTTCACCGGGGTGTCGATGAATTCGGACAACTCGGCAAAGGCCACGATCTCGTCCAGGGACGAGTCGATCTCCTTCCGGGTCATGCCCAGGATGATTCCGTTCACATAGACGTTCTCCCGCCCGGTCAGCTCCGGGTGGAAACCCACCCCCACCGAGATGAGCGGGGCCACCCTCCCCCTTACGGCCAGGGTCCCCTCGGTAGGGGCGGTCACTCCGGCCAGCATCGAGAGCAGAGTCGACTTGCCCGAACCGTTGCGACCGATCAGACCCAGACACTCGCCCCGGCCCAGCTCCAGATCCACGTGGCGCACCGCCCACAGGGACGAGCGGCGGGTCCGCTGGCGGAAGCGCAGGGCCGCCGTGACCAGCATGGGGGCGTCCTCGTACTTGGTGAAGCGTTTGCCCACCTGGTGCATCTCCACCACCGGCAGGGTCACAGCAGATCCGTGAACACCCGGTTGAAGCGGCGGTGGAGGGACGCGCCGGCTCCGAGCAGCAGCAGGGTCCAGATCACGCTCACCCCCACCGTCTTCGCCCAGTCGGCATCGGCTCCCGCCGTGGCCGCCCGCATGAGCTCCACCACCCCGGTCAGGGGATTGGCCACGACCACGGCCCGTAACACGCCGTGGACCAGGCTGAGTGGATAGAAGACCGGCGTCAGGTAGAACCAGCCGATCACGGCCGCCGTGACGATGTAGCGCACGTCGCGGAAATAGACGTGCAGGGCCGAGGTGACCATGCAGGCGCCGGCGGTCACGGCCACCGCCAGGGCGGTGGCGGGCAGGATCCACAGGGTGTGCACGCCCAGGCCTACTCCGAGGAGCGGACACAGGACCAGGGTTATGACCAGGGTGATGGCGTAGCCGTAGAGGTTGGCGATCACGCTGACCATGGGAAGGACGGCCCGGGGAAAGTAGATCCGCGTCGAGAGGCCGGAGCCGTCCACTATCGACGTCGAAGCCACCGACAAGGTGTTGGAGAAGTAGGTCCAGCCGACCATTCCTGTCAACACGAACACGGCGAAGTTGGAACCGGTGTGCACCCGCACCACCCTGGAGAAGACCAGGGCCAGCACCAGCGCCTGGAACAGAGGCAGGCCGACCGCCCACAGCAGACCCAGTGACGCCCGGCGATAGCGGACGTAGAAGTCCTTGCGGGCCAGGATGGCGATCAACTCACGCGACTGCCACAGCTCGCTCCACAGCTGAGGAAGCGGGGTGAGCTCTCCCTCGAGCACAAAGCCCTGTCCGAGGGGGGGTGAGTCCATTGCGGGAGTGTAGGTTCGCCGCTCGTGACCCCCGATGAGCGCGCTCGGGCCGCTGAGGAGCGCGAGTGGTACCACACCATCGAACTGGCCCCCGGGGTGGTCACGAGGGGCTGGTTCGACACCCGGGGGGTGGCGCCCAGTCTTCCCTGGCCCGACCTCACCGGCCGACGCTGCCTGGACGTGGGAACGTTCGACGGCTTCTGGGCCTTCGAGATGGAACGACGCGGCGCCGCCGAAGTGTTGGCCGTCGACGTGCCCGATCCGAGTCAGTGGGACTGGCCGGCCGGCTCGGAAGAGGAGGCCAGGCGGGCGATCGGCTCCCGCAAAGGCGCCGGCGACGGGTTCCTCATCGTCAAGGACGCCCTCGGATCCGCAGTAGAGCGCCGGGAACTGAGCGTCTACGACCTTTCCCCCGATGCGGTGGGACTGTTCGACTTCGTCTACGTCGGCAGCCTGCTCGTTCACCTTCGCGATCCCGTGGGCGCCCTGGGGGCGGTGCACTCCATCTGCGCCCCCTCGGCCCACGTCCTACTGGTCGACGGCGTCGATTTCGCCCTCTCGGCCCTGTCACGCCGGCCGGCTGCCTTCCTCGACGGCCGAGGCCGCCCGTGGTGGTGGAAGGCCAACGCCGCCGGCATCGCCCGGATGGTCGAAGCGGCCGGCTTCCGCATCGAGGGCCGGCCCCAACGGGTCTGGATGAAGGCCGGCGCCGGCCAACGCGGCAGTGCCGGCCGTGCCGGTCTACGCCATCTCACCTCCGCCCAGGGCCGGGAGGCCCTGCTCTGGCTGACGGCCGGGGACCCTCACGTGGCCATCCTGGCCCGGCCGGTCTGAGCCCTTTCCGGCGGTGGCCCGATCCCTTCGCATAGCCCTGGTCCACCCCTTCTGCTGGCCGGAGGTGCGACGGGGAGGAGAGCGCCTGCTGCACGATCTGGCCTGGTACCTGGCCGGAGCCGGCCACCGGGTCGAGCTCATCACCGGCTCTTGGGCCGGTCCCTCTGTCACCGAAGAGGACGGCGTGGTCGCCCGCCGGCACCAGCTCCATGACCCGTCCGTCCTGCGCCGGCGGCGGCTCGGCCCCACCGAGAGCTTCGGCGCCACCGCCGCCATAGCGCTGTCCCACCGCCGCTACGACATCGTCCACTCCCTCACCCCATCGGGGACATTGGCGGCCAAGCTGACCGGCCATCGCGCCGTGTACACGGTTCTGGGTCATCCCAGCCCCAACGATCTCGCCCTGCGCCCCGGGACGGCCGCCCTGTTCCGCTCCGCCGTCCGGTGGGCCGACGTCACCACCGCCCTGAGCCGATCGGCAGCCGACCGGGTCACTCAGATCACCCGGCGGGGCCGGCTCCGCGTCCTTCCCCCCGGCGTGCGCCTCGACCTGTTCTCACCGAACCTCCAACCCCGGCTGGGCCCGGTCAAGGTCCTCTTCGCCTCCGACGCCTCGGAGGTCTACAAGGGGGTCCATCACGCCCTGGCCGCTCTGGCCGGATTGCGCCGTTCCCACCCCGAGGCCCGGCTGGTGTTGTGCGGACCCGGGGACCCGGCCTGGGTCGTGGGCGGCATCAAGGACTCGGTCGACGCTTCTTTGGCCCAGACCGATCCGCTGGCCGTCGAGGGCCTCGGACCCGATGGGGCCGCCCTGCTCGACCGGGCCACCGACCGGCTGACCGACGTGACTCCGGGGGCCCTCCCTGACCTCTACCGTTCGGCCACCGTCACGGTCCTGCCGTCCCGGGACGAGGCCTTCGGGCTGGTGCTGGCCGAGTCACTGGCCTGCGGGACGCCGGTGACGTGTTCTTCCGAAGCCGGGATGATCGAGGTGGTCGACCGGCCCGAGGTGGGGCGCACCGCCCGCTTCGGGGACGACGACGGGCTGGCCAGGGCCCTGGCCGAGACCGTCGAACTGGCCCGTCAGCCCCCGACCCCGGCCCTCTGTGCCGCCCACGCCCGCCGCTGGGGGTGGGTCGAATCGGTCGGGCCCGCCTACGAAGCCCTCTACCGGGAAGTGACCGGTCGGGCGTGACGGCGTTGTCCGTGACCATCGACGGCCGGTCGCTCACCGACGCTTCGGCCTATCGGGGACTGGGGACCTATGTCCGACAGTTGCTGGCCGGATTGGTCGAGGTCCCCGATCTCGACCTGTCCGTCCTGGCCGAGCCGGCCGGCCCGTTGCCCGCCGGGGCCACCCGCATCCCGCTCACCCACCGGGCCCCGGATCGATGGGCGACGGCGGAACACCAGTTCCTCCTCTCCCGCCGGCTGGCCGAGCTGACCCGCCGGGCCGGGAGGGTCGGCGCCGGCGGGGTCGGCGCCGGCGGGATCGGTGGCGTCGCTCGGGTCTTCCACAGCCCGGCCCTGGATCCGCCCCGCCGGGTCAGGCTGCCGTGGGTCCAGACCGTCGCCGATGTCCTGCCCCTGGCCGACCCCCACCCGGCCTATGCCGTCGAGCGCCGGCGCTGGCGACGCTGGGCCGAGCGCGTCCGGGCCGCCGATGCCGTCATCACCCTGAGCCGGCACTCGGCCGGCCAGGCCGCCGCCCACCTGGGTGTCGCCCCGGATCGGATCCATGTCATCCCCCTGGCCCCGGACCCCGGCTACCGGCCGGCCGATGCCGCCGAGGGACCGGCCGAGCCGGGGGCCCGGGAGCCGTACCTGCTGTCGGTCGGGGAGTACGCGCCGCACAAGGGGTTCACCGAGTTGAGCCTGGTCATCAGCGAGCTGATCCGGGCCGGCCTGCCCCATCGCCTGGTGGTGGCCGGACGGGTCACAGAACAGTGGCGGGCCGAGATGGAGAGGGCCCTCGGGTCGGGAGGAAGCGAGGCCCGCCGGAGGATCGACCTGATCGGCTGGGTTCCCGACCTCGTATCCCTGTACCAGGGAGCGGCGGCGCTGGTGTGCACCAGCCGGCACGAGGGCTTCGGCCTGCCGCTGGTGGAGGCCATGGCCACGGCCACGCCGGTGGTCGCCTTCGACAACTCGGCCGTGACCGAGGTGGTGGGCGATGGCGGGGCACTGGTGACCGACGGGGACTGCCCGGCCATGGCCGCCCGGCTGGCCGAGATCCTGGGAGACCCAACCGTTCGGGCCCGGGCCGCCACCGCCGCCCGGACGAGGGCCGGCTGCTTCAGCTGGGCGGAAACGGTCCAGGCTCATGTCGAGCTCTACCGCCAGGTGGCGGGTCTACCGATAGGAACGGGCCCGGTATGAACTCCGGCGTGAAGGAACCGACGTGAAGGTCGCCATCGACGCCCGGACACTGCAGTCCCAGCCCCTGGGCGGGGTCGGGCGGGCCCTGGCCGCCCTGCTGGCCCGTATCGCCCCCGACGGCGCCGACAGCCAGAACGGGATAGAGGAACTCCATCTCCTCCTGGATGACCGGCTGCCCACGCCGGCTTCGGTCCCGGCCGGGGCCGGTGTCCACCGCCTGCGGGCGCCCCGTCCCGGCGGAGTCCCCTGGCTGCAGTGGGCGGCCCCCCGATGGCTGGCCCGCCATGGGGTCGACGTGTTCCACTGCCCCTTCTACGGGCTGCCCTACCGCCAGCCCGTACCGATGGTCGTGACCATCTACGACCTCTCCTTCCAGCGCAACCCGGAGTGGTTCAGCCGGCGCCAACGCAGCGCCTTCCTGGTGCAGTCCGGCCACGCCGCCCGTACGGCGGCGGTGGTGCTGACGGGCTCCGAGCAGGTGGCCGCCGACATCGAGACCTGCCTCGGCGTCGAGCCGGCCCGGATCAAGGTGGCCGCTCCCGAGCTGCCCTCCGGGTTCGCGGACCGGGCCGCCCGGGCCCGTCCGGCCGGCGGTGGCCACTACGTGCTCGCCCTGGGCGGAGCCGCCCGCCGTCGCCTGCCGGTGGCGGTGGCGGCCTGGCAGCAGGCTCGGCGCCGGGGCCTGGAGGCCGGGTTGGTCGTGGTCGGCACCGAGGCCCCACCCCCGGGCCCGGAGGCGATCAGGTGGGTCGGCCCGGTCGGAGACGACCAATGGGCCGGGCTGCTGGCCGGAGCCCAGTCCTTCGTCTACCCCACCGCCTATGAGGGCTTCGGCCTTCCGGCCCTGGAGGCGGCCGCAGCCGGGGCCCCGGTTGTCTGTGCCGCCGTGGGCGCCCTGGGCGAGGTCCTCAGGGACGCTCCGGCCTGGGTGGACCGGCCCGCCGTGGGCCCGGTGGCCGACGCCCTGCTGCGCATCGGTACCGACCCCGCCTACCGCCGGCAACGGTCCGAGGCCGGCCAGTACCGGGCCGCCGAGCTCGCCCACCGGGCCGGGGGGCCGGAAGGAGCCGCTGCCGTCACGGTGGCCGCTTACCGGCGCGCCGCCGGGCGATGAGCGCGCCGGTCATCTCGGTGGTGATCGTGAACTGGAACAGCGGACCGCATCTGGCCGCCCTGCTGGACAGCCTGGCGGCCCAGCCCGCCGAGCCGTCCTGGCAGGCGGTCGTGGTCGACAACGCCTCGACCGACGGCAGCGCCGAGTTGGGCCAGCGGGCCGGCGTGCGGGTCATCCGGCAGTCCACCAACACCGGGCTGGCCGCCGCCAACAACATCGGCATGGCCGCCACGGATTGCCCTTACATCCTCATCGCCAACCCCGACGTCGTGCTGCCGGACAACGCCCTGGCGAACATGGTGGCGGTGATGCAACGACACCCCCGGGCGGCTTGGGTGGTTCCTCGTCTCGTCAGCCCGGACGGGACCATCCAGACCAGTGCCGGTGACCTGCCTGCGCTGAACGAGGCCTTCCTCGGCCGTCGTCTCGGCTCGCGATGGGCGGGGCGCGACCAGCCGGCCCTAGAGGGGCGGGGCTACTGGTGGCACGGCTGGCCTCACACCACCGAGCAGCCGATCGGCCGGGGCGCCGAGGCCTGCTTCCTGGTGCGCCGGGCGGCGGTGGAGGAGATCGGCCCTCAGGACCCCCGCTACCGGCTGGACTGGGAGGGAGTGGAATGGACGGCCCGGGCCCGGGCCGCCGGCTGGGAGGTGTGGCTGGATCCGGCCACCACCGTCATCCACGTGGGCGGGGTGAGCATCTCCCAAGCCCGGTTGCGCTGGGTGGTGGAGAGCCATGTGGGGATGTACCGGTACTTCGCCGGCCGGATGAGACCGGCGGCCCGGCCCCTGTTGGCGGCGGCGGTGGCCGGCCGGGCGCTGGCCAAACTGGGCGCCACCCTTCTCGGCGCCCCTCTCTACGACCGCGCCCACCGGGTCGGTGCCGGCAGCCATCCCGGAGCGGGGAGGGCGGGGCGGGTGGCTCCTTGAGGATCACGGTCGATGCCAGGCACGCCGGGCTGCCGGGGATCGGGCGCTTCAGTGTCGAGTTGACGGCGGCGCTGCGGCGGCGGGCGGAGGCCGACGAGGACGTCATGGCGCTGGTGTCCCGTCGCCCGGGGGGTTGGCTGGGCGGCGCCAGCCTGGGCATCCCCGGCGGGCCGGGAGGGCCGGGCCACGACCTGGCCGTCGCCTCGGAGCCCTTCGGGCTGCTGGAACAGCTCGAGCTGCCCGGGCTGCTCGCCCGCCATCACGTCCAGCTCCACCACGCCACCCATCTGAGCCTGCCCGTGGCGGTCCGGATCCCGACCGTGCTCACCGTCCACGACGTCCATCCCCTGGTGCACGCCGACCACTCCCGGTCGGCCGCGGCCAGGACCTATTACCGCCTGGCCATGCCCCTGGCCGTGCGCCGGGCCCGAGCGGTGGTGGCGGTGTCCGAATACACGGCCGGGGAGATGGCCCGGGTCCTCGGGCGGGAGGCTGACGCCGTCATCGCCCACGGCGTCGACCACTCGGCCTGGGCCGCGGTCCGCCCGGAAGTGGGGGTCCGCCCGGAAGCGGCGGGGCGTTCGACTCCGGCCCCCGCGTATCTCCTCTACGTCGGCACCGCCAAGCCGCACAAGAACCTGGCCACGCTCCTGCGGGCCCACGCCGGGGGAAGGGACGATCGGGGCCGGGGCCTGCCCGATCTGGTCCTGGCCGGACCGACCCTCGCGGAACTGGAAGCCGTCGCCCCGGGGGCTTCGGCCGGGCGGATACGCGCCCTGGGGCGGGTGGCCGACGCCGACCTGCCCGGCCTCTACGCCGGAGCGGCCGTGGTGGCCGTACCGTCGCGGTATGAGGGTTTCGGCCTGACCGCGCTGGAGGCGATGTATTGGGGCGTTCCGGTGGTGGCGGCCGATTCGCCCGGGCTCAGGGACACGGTGGGTGACGCCGCCCTCCTGGTGCCGACCGAGGACCCGCGGGCCTGGGCCGATGCTCTGGCCCGAGCCGCCGATGACCCGGAGATCCGGGCCACCCTCATCCAGCGGGGCCGGGCCCGGGCCGGCCGCTTCCGCTGGGACGACGCCGCCGACGCCTACCTCGCCCTCTACCGCCGGCTGGTGCGGCCGTGAAGGTCGTGGTCCATGTGCTCGAGGCGCTGGAAGGGGGCACGGCCCGGCACGTGGCGGACCTGGTCACCCACGTGGCCGGGGTGGAGCACCACGTGGCGGTGCCCCCCAGCCGCATCGGTGGCGTGACCGCGGTCGAAGCGGTGGAGGAGATGGAGGCGGCCGGAGCCACCGTCCATCGGATCGACATGCGCCGGTTCCCATTCAGCCCTCGCAACGCCACCGCCCTGTGGGAGCTCCGGCGCCTGGTGACCACCCTGAGCCCGGACGTGATCCACGGCCACAGCGCCGCGGGCGGAGCGCTGGCCCGACTGGCCGGCGTCTCCGGCCCGACCCGGTCCGGCCGGCGGAGCCGCCCCCGGCTCATCTACACCCCCAACGGCTTGTACCCCGGGGCGCCGGCGGCGACAACCGAACGCGGCTTTGGAGTCCTGACCGACCGGCTGGTGGCGGTATCGGAGAGCGAGGCGCGGCTGGTGGCGACCCGTGCCATCGTCCCCGAGGACCGCATCGTGGTCATCCGTAATGGCATCGACCTGTCTCCGCCATCCACCGGCGGACCCGATCTGCGGGCCGAGTTGGGCATCGGCACCGGAATCCCTCTTATCGGCTTCGTCGGACGGCTGGTCCCCCAGAAGGCACCGGGGCTGGTGGTGGAGGCGGCCGCCCTGCTCGCCCGTCAGGGCGTCGAAGCCATGACGGTGATGATCGGCGCCGGCCCGCTGTCGCCCGAGGTGGACCGGGCCATCGCCGACCTGTCCCTGGCCGACCGGGTCCGGCCCCTGGGTCACTTGAGCCACGCCGCCAACGGGATCGGCCAGCTGGACGTTCTGGTGCTGCCCTCGCTCTACGAGGGCTGCCCCTACGCGCCGCTGGAGGCGATGCGGGCCGGAGTGCCGGTGGTGCTGTCCGACGCCACGGGCAACCGGGACGTGGTCGACCACGGTCGCACCGGCCTCCTGTTCCCGCCCGGGGACGCGGCGTCTCTGGCCGGGGCCGTCTCCCTCCTCTTCTCCGATGCCGATCTGCGCCACCGACTCACCACCGCCGCCCGGGGACGGCTGGCCGCCGACTTCGACGTCCTCGACATGGCTGCCGCCACCGGGCGGCTCTACGCCGAGGAGGCCGCCGCCCGGCGCTGAGCCGTCAAAGAGCGAATAGGGCGGCCGCGAAGTGGTCCTCGATACCGGTCCAGCCGTAGGTCGCCTCCACCCGGGACCGACCGGCCCGGCCGATGACCGAAGCCATCCCGTCCTGGCGGCACAGGTCGATCAGGACCGCAGCCAGGCCGGCCGGGTCGTCCGCCACCAAGGCGTGGGTGCCCGGTTCCACTTCGATGCCTTCCATCCCGATGGTGGTCCCGACCACCGGCCGGCCGGCGGCCATCGCCTCCAGAGCCTTGAGGCGGCTGCCCGTGCCGATCCGCACCGGAACCACTGCTACCCGGGCCGCGGCCAGGACGGCGCCCATGTCGGCCACGTCGATCCGGAGATGCACCCCCGGATGGCGGGCCAGCGCCCGCACCTCGGCGGTCGGTCTTCTCCCGGCTATGTCGAGAGTGACCTCCGGGATGCGTTCCCGGACCAGAGGCAGCACCTGCTGGGTGAACCAGACGATCCCGTCCACGTTGGGCAGGAAGTCGAGGGTCCCGGTGAAGACCAGGCGGGGCTCAGACGGAAGGGGCGCCACATGGAAGCGGTCCAGGTCGACGCCGTTCGGCACGATGGTCACCGCCGGCGGTCCGGGGGCTACCCCCCCGGTGAGGTCGGCGGCATCGGCGGCGGACACGGCGCTGAGCAGATCGAGGCGGCCCAGAGCCCGGGCCTGGAAGCGGCGGGCGGCAGCCCCCTCAGCTCGGAGCAGGGCCCGCTGACGACGGCCCGGCGCCAGGGCGGCGGCTTGAAAAGCCATACGGGACGGGACGTTCTGAACATCCATGGATGAATGCCGGCCCAGTCCGGCCGGGACGATCCCGGCCAGGCCGAGGTGCTCGACGTGGACCACGTCATAGGGCGGGGTCGATCCGGCCGCCACCATCGCTTCCAGGTGCCGGCGCAGAGCGGCCCGTTCCGAGCCCCGGTCGTGGACCTCGGCCGGCCGGCGCACAACGAATGTCCGCCACAGGTCGTCCCACCGCCGGGAGGCCAAGGAAGTCGGGGCCCGGCGCGACTCGAAGGCCACCTCACTCACGGCACCGAGCCGGCCGGCCACGTCCAGGTCGGACAGGTGCCCGGCCAGCACCAGATCGACCTGGTCGAAGCGGCGGGCCAGGCCGGCCAGCAGATGGGCCTGGCGGATGGAGCCTCCCCCGACCCTGAAGTCGGGTGCCTCCGAACTGACCCACAGGACCCGGCTCAAGGGGCGGCGGCCCGGCCGGCGGTCAGGGCGGCGCCAACGGCCCACAGGCCCGGTACGGCGGCCAGGACCAGGAACGGATCGATGCCGACCCGGAGCCGGCTCTCCCCCAGCACCGGCACGGTCACGGCGGCCACCAGAAAAGGGGCCATCCAGACCAGCCCGGTTCCCGGCCGGGACCGGCGCCAGAGAGACGACCGGGCGCCGATCAGGATGAGGGCGGCCACCACCGCCAGCCCCACGGCATCCAGATCGGCCAGACCCGGCCCGTATCCGTTGGCGGCCCAGGAGGCCTGAGGGTCGGACAGGCCGGTGAGGTCGAAGAGGCGCAGCAGGTTCCAGCCCGAGGCCCGCACCGGATAGAGCGGATGCACGGATATGTAGTGCAGCGCAGCGCGGCGGAGGGCGGCCTCCTCGGTCACCTCATCGCCCCGCAGAAGTGGGCGGTATTCGGGCACGAAGTTGGCCGGACGCCACGCCGCCGGATGCAGGTGGTCGTGCGCCGAGGTGTCGTTGTAGGTGCCCGACGCCACCAGGCCGCCCTGGGTAGTGACCGGGATGAAGCGGTGCATGACCACGGCGTCGCGGATCAACCACGGCGTGACGGTGAGCCCGGCCAGAACCACCACCGCGGCCGGGGCCACCAGCCGGGCCCGGATACCGGACCACCGACCTCCGGCGGATGAACCGGACGGCCTCCAACCCACCGCCACCAGGAGACAGACCGGGACCAGGAGGATGAAGCTGTCCGGCCGGCAGAGGATGTCGAGCCCGCACCCGACGCCACAGCCCAGGATCCACCGGGCCGGCCGGGGCGAGCGCCGGACGGCCAGGGCGGCGGCCAGGGTGCCCAACTCCAGAGGAAGAGAAAGGGACTCGGACAACAAGGACCCGCCGGCCAGCAGAAGCGGCGGGTATACCGCGGCCAGGCCCATGGCCACCCGGGCCGGGCCCCGGGACCAGAGCTGGCCGGCCAGGGCCCCGATGAGGCCGACGGTCACGGTGCCCAGGACGACCTCCACGGCCCGGGCCACCATGACATGGACACCCACCAGCCAGTAGATCCCAGCCAGGAAGAGGGGCCACAGGGGCGGCCGGAAGGCGGTGGGCCCGCCGCCCGGGGCCACCACCGTGGGGCCGAAGCCATGGCCGGCAGCGATGGACACCGCCAGGCGCTGGTAATCAGCCGGATCGTTGACCAGGACCAGGTGCCGGGTGGCGACCAGCCAGACGACTCTCACCATCAGGGCGGCGCCCAGAATGACGGCCTCCGGCGTCAGCCGGTTCCGGAACGTCATGGCCGGCCGAGGCTAACGGGGCAGGACTTCGGGCTGGGGGAGCGAAAATCCCTTCGTGCGGAATGCCCGGACGGCCCTGACCAGCGCGCCCCGTGCCCGGGGCGGCCTGAAGCTGGCCGCCGCCCTCGGACTGGCCGGCATGGCCGCCTTGGGATTGGCCGCCTCCGCCTCCGCCGCCAGTGTCCCGGCCGGGATCACGACCGTGGCCGACGGCAGGTCCGGGCAGACCGCCGGGGCGGCGGTGCCGAACATGGGCACCGCCGCCGATGACGCGGCCCTGGCCCGCATCAAGGCCGACGGGCTCAACACCGTCTCGTTGTTCGTGTGGTGGCTGACGGCCGGGCCGACCTCGGACACCCTCAGCCCGTATCAGGGCACCCAGTCCGACGCTTCGCTGCAGGCCGAGATCCGCACCGCCCGGGCCGACGGGCTGGAAGTGACCCTGACGCCGGTCTTCTATTGCTCGGGCTGCCAGGGGGGCTGGAGGGGGACGATGGAGCCTGCCGATGCGACGGTCTTCTTCGCCGCTTATGAGGCCTTTATCGACCACTACGCCAGCCTGGCCCAGCGCGACGGGGTGTCGACCTTCTTCGTCGGTAGCGAGATGTCCTCGCTGGAGACCGACACCAGCCAGTGGCGCTCGGTCATTAGCGGGACCCGCAGCCGGTTCCACGGGACCGTGGCCTACGAGGAGAACTGGGACGTGCTCGGCCAGGCCCGGTTCCTCGCCGCGGTCGATGTGATCGGGGTCTCGGCCTACTTCCCCCTGGATGGCCAGGCTTCCCCCGACCTCTCCCGCCTGCTCGGGGACTGGACTTCGACTCAGTCCTCCAGCGCCCCGGGCAGCAACTGGGCGGACGACCTGGCCGGTCTGGCCCAGAGAACGGGACGGCCGATCGTGTTCGGGGAGGCCGGCTACATGTCCGGGGACTTTGCCGCTCGCCAGCCGTTCCTGGACTTCCAGGGCCAGGCCGACTGGCAGCTGCAGGCCGACCTCTACCAGGCCCTGCTGCAGACCTTCTCGGGGCGTTCGTGGTGGCGGGGGGTCGACTGGTGGGAGTGGTTCACCACCAGCGACTCGGCGGCCGATAACAGCCGCAGCCCGGCGGGCAAGACCGCCGAGTCACTGCTCAAGGACTGGTACGGCCGGGGCTGGCGGCCGGCCGATCCGGACCAGTCCCTGACCCTCCTGGCCTCAGGCCGAAGCGGCACCCCGGCGCCGGCGGCCCGCATCGAGTCGGCTTCGGCGCCGTCCTCGGTGACCATCCCCGGAGTGGTGGCCCCCGACGCCCCCCTGGTCCTGGCCGGAGCGGGGATCCAGTCCGGAGCCGCCTCCGGGGGCGCCGGCACCGCGCTCTCGGGTCATGACCCGGGCTATCGGGGCCGCCTGGATGGCTGGGACCAGGCCGGCCTGGCCGGCCTCCTGGTCCTGCTGGCCGGGCTGGGGGCGGCGGTGTGGATGACGCTGGGGCGGGCTCCCGCCCCGCCCCGGGCCCCGCAGTAACGTCACCAGGGGCGTGAGCGATCCCGACGACAGCGATCCCGATGACAGCGATCCCGATGACAGCGATCCTGACGACCTGGTCAGGCTGGAGAGATGGACCGGGCCGTGGGAGCCCGAGGACCCCGACGCCAACTTCAAAGCCGACGTCGCCCTCTACTCCCACCTGGAGCCGATGGCGACCATCCGGAGGTTGGCGGCGGCTATGGACATCCCCGCCGGAGCCATCGTCCGCTATGTGCTGGCCAAGTACGCCACCGGGGGCAGCGGAAGCCTGCTGGAGTTGGGGCCGACCATGATCAGGCGCCTGTGGGAGCCGGTCGAGGCGGCCGAGGAGGCGGCCACCGACCAGGCCCGCCTGGCCGCCTACCACCAGCTGCGCCAGATGCTCTCGTGGCTGCGCCTGCCGCTGGAGGACGACTCGATCTACGACTGAGCGCGGGCCGAGGTGGTGCCGGCCGGGCCGAACTCGGCCACCAGGGCGGCCACCAGCACGGCGGGCAGATCGGCCACCGACCGGAAGGCGACCCAGCGGGCCAGCCACTCCGGATGGAACTTGGCGTTGAAGCGGTAGAGGGACTCGACCTTGATCCACCGGTCGAGCAGGTGGACCAACCAATACTCGATGCGCTGCAGGCGATTCCGCTCCTCCCCCAGATCCATGAGGGTCTTGAAGGTGGCGAAGTTGAGGGATACGTATTCGAAGCCGTGCTCCCCCGCCCAGGCCACGGTGTCCACGATCATGCGCTCGTTGACCCCGTTGGGCGAGCGGAGCCGGCGCCGCATCAGGTCGAGAGACAAGGCCCCGCCCCCCATGCAGGGGGCGTAGCGCTGGAAGGCGATGAGGCGGCCCTCGGCATCCCGGCCCATGACGATGACGCACTCGGGCCGGCCCAGGGCGGTGTCGCTGTAGGTCATGGAGAAGCCCCGCTCGGGGGCCAGGCCCCGGGCCTCCTCGGCCAGTTCCGCCAACTCGGCCCGGAGGGGGCCGTCCACATCGGCCTCCCGGCGCACCTCGGTCGTGACCCCGAAGTTGGCGCTGCGCTTGGTGGCCTGGCGCACGTTGCGCATGGAGGGCTGGTCCAGGCGGAAGCCCTCCGTCCGCACCAGGGCCTCGTCCCCGACGTAGATGGCATGGAAGCCGGCCTGACGGGCCGCCTCCATGGCCGTGGTGTCCAGGCCGATGATGGCCGGGCGCAGCCGGTAGGACCGGCAGTGGGCCAGGAACCCGACCAGGGTGGCGGTCAGGGCGTCGGCGTCGGCGTCGACCCCGGAGGCGGCCCCGGCCGGCAGCATGGGGCAACCCGACGCCAGGGCCACCCCGAAGCGGGCCCGGTAGCCGATCACTCCCCCGGTCTGGGGATGCACGTAATGCACCTTGTCGGCCCGATCGGCAAAGGGATCCAGGGTGTCGCCCCCGGGCCGGTCCACCCGGCCGGCCACCAACGGGTGGCGGTTGGGCGTCGGATCGGCCGGCAGCGAGTATCGGACGAAGACCAGGGCAACGGCCAGCACCCCGTCCCCGACGAAGGGGGTCGGTCCCAGTGACCACGGCCCCACCCGCATGATCAGTGCGGAAAAGCCCAGGCCGCCCAGGCAAGCCACCGCCATCAGGGTCCCGTTCGGTCGGCGGGAGAACGCAGCCCGGCCCAGAGCCAGCACCGCCACGCCGATCAGGACATCCGGAACCGGCGCCCCACCGGGCAGGTACAGCCGTAGGGCCGACTCCACCGAGCTGACGCTGTGGGCGGGGGCACCCCCGAAGGCCCGCAGGACATAGCCGGCCCCGGCCAGGACCAGGATCGTCCCGAGGACGCTGGCCCCCAGCACCACGGCGGCGGGCGGCGCCGAACCCTCGGCCATGGCCTCCCGCCGGGCCCGGACCGGCTGGGTCAGGCGCAGGGCCGACTCCCGCAGGTCGTTCACGCGCCCAGCCGGGAGCGCCAGGCCCCCACCGCTTCGTCCAGGGTCAGCTCCAACAGGCCTTCCACCCCGATCCTGGTACCCCCGGCGCTGCCCAACACCAACCCGGGCACCCCGGCCGCCTGGGCCCGTTCCAGCACCCCGAGGGGATCGGGCGTGCAGGCCAGCACCCGGGATGGGACCTCCGACCACAGCTCGGCGTGGTCCCGGACGCCTCCGATGCTGGCGCCCACGCCGGAGGCCACCGCCATCTCGGCCAGAGCCAGGGCGATGCCACCGTCGGAGATGTCGTGCAGCCCACTCAGGGCCCCGTCCACCACCAGCCCGGCCACCAGGCCGAGCAGGGCGGCGTGGGCGTTGTAATCGACCGGCACCAGCGCACCACCGCGGTGACCGCGGCGGGCGGCCCAGGCCGACCCGTCCAGGGCGGCGGGCCCCCGCGACTCCTCCCGGGCGCCGAGCAGGACGATGGCGTGGTCCTCGACCAGGCCGACGGCCGGCGGGCGGCGCTCCAGGGTCGGGACCAGGCCGAGCACGGCCACCACCGGGGTCGGGTCGATGTCTACCCCGGCGCTCTCGTTGTAGAGGCTGACGTTCCCCCCGATGACGGGGATGGACAGGGCGCTACAGGCCTCGGCCATGCCGTCGATGGATTCGGACAGCTGCCACATGACCTCGGGATGCTCAGGGTTCCCGAAGTTGAGGCAGTTGACCAGGGCCACCGGCTCGCCCCCGCCGCAGGCCACGTTGAGAGCCGACTCGGCCACCAGCCAGGACGTCCCCACCCGGGGGTCGAGGGAGCACCAGCGGCCGTTTCCGTCGGTGGAAAGAGCCAGGCCCCGGTCCGAGCCGGCCCGGCCCAGCGGGTCGGAGTCGACCGAGTTGACCCCCGGTCCCTTGAGGCGCAGCACCACCGCATCCGAGCCCGGCCCCACCACGGTGTTGAGGAAGAGCTGGTGGTCGTACTGGCTCCACACCGGGCCGGTGTCCATCAGCATGGCCTTGACGTCATCCTCCGATTCCCCCGGACCGGGCGCCCGTAGGGCGCCCAATGCACCCAGCCCCCGGCGCTCGGCCAGGTCGGCCGGAGGGGCCAGGGGCCGGTGGTAGAGGGGGCGGTCCTCCCCGAGGGCCAGAGCGGGCACGTCAGCCAGCACCGGCCCATCCCAGCCGTCCAGGATGCGAAGACTGGAGGTGCCAGTCACCTTGCCGATCACGGAGGCCCGGACCTCCCAGCGGGAGCACACCTCCATGACCCGGTCCAGGTCGGCGGGCGTGACGATGGCCAGCATCCGCTCCTGGCTCTCCGAGGTCATGATCTCGAAGGGCTCCATGCCCTCTTCTCGGAGATGCACGGAGCGGATGTCCACATCCATGCCGACGTTGCCCTTGCCCGCCGTCTCGCTGGTGGCCCCGGTCAGGCCGGCGGCGCCCAGATCCTGGATGCCAACCACCAAGCCGGACTGGAGCAGCTCCAGACAGGCCTCGATGAGGCGCTTCTCCTCGAAGGGGTCGCCCACCTGGACGCTGGGCCGCTTGGCCGAGGATCCCTCCTCGAAGCCGGCCGAGGCCAGCACGGAAGCGCCGCCGATCCCGTCCCGCCCGGTGCGCGAGCCCAGCAGCACGGCCAGGTTGCCCACTCCGGAGGCGGCCGAGAGGACCAGGCGGTCGATGGGCAGGATGCCCAGGCACAGCACGTTCACCAGGGGGTTACCGGTGTAGGTGGGATCGAAGATCAATTCCCCCCCGACGGTCGGAACGCCCACCGAGTTCCCGTAGCCGGAGATGCCCCGGACCACGCCCTCGAATATCCAGCGGCTGCGAGGGTCCTCCAGCGGGCCGAAGCGGAGGGGGTCCATGAGGGCGATAGGGCGGGCCCCCATGGTGAAGATGTCCCGCAGGATGCCCCCGACGCCTGTGGCGGCCCCCTGGTAGGGCTCGATGGCGGAAGGGTGGTTGTGGCTCTCGATGCGGATGGCCAGGGCCAGGCCGTCCCCGGCGTCTATGACCCCGGCGTTCTCCCCCGGCCCGACCAGGACCCGCGGGCCTTCAGAAGGAAGCCGGCGGAGGTGGATTCGGGAGGACTTGTAGGAGCAGTGCTCGCTCCACATGACGGCGAACATGGCCGTCTCCAGCTCATTCCCCTCCCTCCCCAAAAGGGCGGTGATGGCCTCGTTCTCCTCATCGGTGAGCCCCAAGGCCCGGTGGAGGGGCTCAGCCACGCCCGCGGTCTCCTCCACGGACGCCACGCTACCTGGGGCCGGCTCCGGGGCGGGAGACCGCCCCATCCGACCTCCGGTGCCCAATGGAACCAGTGAAAGAGCACCAATTCAGCTGAAACTCAGGCCGGTTTAACGCAACTGACAGGTATTGGCGCGTGTAATAATGGGTCTATGACCGTCGTCGAAAACGAAACCTCAGAATCCCGTACTCCCATGTCCCAGGAGCACAAAGAGGCCCTGGCCGCCGGCCGGGACCAGAGCCGGGCGGTCAAGCGCTATTTGGAGGCCCTGGACGCCAATCGGCCCCGCCGGGGCCGCAAGAAGACCAAGGAGTCGATCCAGAAGCAGTTGGACGGGATCGAGGCCAAGTTGGCCAATGCCGACCCCCTTACCAGGCTGAATCTCCTCCAGGAGCGGGTCGACCTGCAGGCCGAGCTCAACTCGACCGGGGAGACGGTGGATATCTCCGATTTGGAAGAGGAGTTCGTCAAGGTGGCCCGCAACTACGGGGAGCGGAAGAAGATCAGCTACGCCGTCTGGCGGGAGGTCGGGGTCGACTCGGCCGTGCTCAAGCGGGCCGGTATCACCCGCGGCGCCTAGTCAGCCTGCCTGGCCCGACCGATGTCCTTAGAGCCGGCCGGCGGCCGTCCTGACGCCGGCTGAGGCCAGCAGAGAGCCGATCAAAACCGCTCCGTCCGTCCCACCCGTGAGGGGATCACACGCCCTTTCCGGGTGGGGCATGAGCCCGACCACATTCCCCTCCGGGTTGCAGATGCCGGCTATGTCGTCCACCGACCCATTGGGATTTCCCACATAGCGCAGGGCGACCATTCCCTCCTCCTCGAGGCGACGACGCGTCTCTGGATCAGCCAGGTAGTTGCCATCGAAGTGGTTGATGGGCAGCACCAGCTGGTCGCCCACATTTGTCCCGGAAGTGAGGGCGGTGTCCGTTCTTTCCACCCGGACGGTCGTCTCCCGGCACAGGAAACGGAGCCCGGCGTTCTTCTGGAGGGCCCCGGGTAGGAGCCGGGCCTCGGTCAGGACCTGGAATCCGTTGCAAATGCCCACCACCGGGCCCCCGGACCGGGCGAATTCACCCACCGCGTCCATGACCGGGGAGAACCGGGCGATGGCCCCGGGGCGCAGGTAATCCCCGTGGGCGAAGCCGCCGGGAAGAACTATGGCGTCCACGTCCCCCACCTCGGCGCGGCCGTGCCAGACGATGCGGGCCGTCCCGCCCAAAGCCTCGATGGCCTCCACGGCGTCGTGCTCACAGTTGGACCCGGGGAAGACGACCACGCCCACGGTCGGCGCCATCAGGGCCCGGCCGTGACGGTGATCTCGACGTCCTCCATGACCGGGTTGGCCAACAGGGCGTCACAGAGCGATACCAGCCGCTCCCGGGCCGCCGCCTCATCGGGGGCATCCACGGCCAGGCGGATGGCCTTTCCCACCCGCACCCCGCTGACCTCGGCGAAGCCCAACCGGGGCAGGGCCGATTCGATGGTCGCCCCCTCCGGATCGGAGATGCCCGGCCGGGTGCGGACCTCGACCATCGCCTCGAAGATCACGCTGTCACTCCGATCACCCGGTGACTCCGTACCAGTCGCTCAGCTTGTGTCCGGTGATCATCTCGTAGGCGGAGGCGTAGCGGGTGGAGGTGGCCTCGACCACATCGGCCGGCAGGGCCGGCGGGGGCGGGGTCTTGTCCCAGCCGGAAGCCTCCAGCCAGTCCCGCACCGGCTGCTTGTCATAGGACGGCGGCGTGCTGCCGGGCCGGTAGCGGTCGGCGGGCCAGAACCGGGATGAGTCCGGGGTCAGCACCTCATCACAGATGGACAGCCGCCCGTCGATGAGGCCCAGTTCGAATTTGGTGTCGGCGATGATGATGCCCCGCTCGGCGGCCCGCTCGGCGGCCCGGTTGTAGGCCCGCAGCGAGATGTCCCGGGCCGCCTCGGCCATCTCCCGGCCCACCAGTTCCACGGCCGATTCGAAGGAGATGTTCTCGTCATGGCCGGACTCGGCCTTGGTCGAAGGGGTGAAGACGGCTTCGGGCAACCGGGCCGATTCCTCCAGCCCGGCCGGCAGTTTGGTGCCGTGCACCGTCCCCGACGTCTTGTACTCCTTCCAGGCCGAACCGGACACGTAGCCCCGAACGATGCACTCGATGGGCAGCATGTCCGCCTTGCGCACCAGCATCGATCGGCCGGCCACGTCGGGCACCCCGGCCACCGAATCCGGGAACTCGGCCGGGTCCACCGCCACCAGATGGGACGGGGCGATGTCGGCCAGTTCGTCCAGCCAGAAGTCGGTGAAGGCGGTGAGGACCCGGCCCTTGTGGGGCACCGGCTCGGCCATGATCACGTCGAAGGCCGACAGCCGGTCGGAGGCGACCATCAACAGCATCCCGTCACCGGCGTCGTAGACGTCGCGGACCTTGCCCGAGTAGACGGGCCTGGGCTCGTTCATTCGCACATTCATTCGGTTATCTCCTCCAGGGCATCGAAAACCAGACCGGTGTTGCGTAGGGAACGGGGCAGGCTGAAGGCCTCATCCAGGGCGGCGTCGAGCGCGGCCCCTGGGCCGGCCAGGGCGGCGGCCACCTCGGGGTCGGCCTCCAACAGGGAGCGGAACGGCACCCGATCGGCCCAGGAACGCATGGCGTTGGCCTGCACGATGCGGTAAGCGGCGTCGCGCTCGATGCCCCCGGCCACCAGAGCCAGGAGCACGGGCTGGCTGAAGACCAAGCCGAAGGACGACTCCAGGTTTTCCAGCATGCGCCCGGGATAGACGACCAGGCCGTCGATTATGCGGGTCATGCGGCGCATGACGTAATAGGCCAGCAGGCTGGCGTCGGGCAGGATGATCCGCTCCACCGAGGAGTGGGAGATGTCCCGTTCGTGCCAGAGGGCCACGTCCTCCAGGCCGGCGCCCAGATGACCCCGCAGCACCCGGGCCAGGCCGGACAGCTGCTCGGTCGTCTTGGGGTTGCGCTTGTGGGGCATGGCCGAACTGCCCTTCTGCGACCCGACCGCGAAGGGTTCCTCGGCCTCGCCCACCTCGGTGCGCTGCAGGTGGCGAATCTCGGTGGCGAAGGCCTCGATGCTGGCCCCGACCGAAGCGCAGGCGTAGAGGTACTGGGCATGACGGTCGCGGGCCACCACCTGGGTGGCCGGGGTCGGTACCAGCCCCAGGGCGGCGCAGACATGGGCCTCCACGGCCGGATCGATGTTGGAGTAGGTGCCGACGGCGCCGGACAGCTTTCCTACCGCCACCGCCTCCCGGGCCGCCCGCAGCCGGGTCCGGTCCCGGTCGGCCTGCAGGGCCCAGAGGGCGACCTTGGCCCCGAACGTGGTGGGTTCGGCGTGGATGCCGTGGGTGCGTCCCACCATGGCCAGGTCCCGCCACTCCAGGGCCCGGCGCTTGAGGGCGGCCACCAGAGCGCCGCTGGCCCCGATGAGCAGCTCGGCCGCCGCCGTCAGGGTGGAGCACAGGGCGGTGTCGACCACGTCGGAGGACGTCAGGCCGTAGTGGACCCACGTCCCTGCCGGCGGTCCGATGGCGGCCTGCACCACATCCACGAAGGCGGCCACATCGTGGTCGGTCAACGCCTCCCGCTCGGCAATGGCCCGGATGTACTCGGGGCGGATCCAGGCCACCCCGGCCGGGCTGTCCGGATCGATGAGCTTGGCCGCCCCCTCCCGGACGGTGGCAGCATCGGCGGCCGGAACGACCCCGGCCACCGCCCAGCCCTCCACGGCCAGCACCTCCACCTCCAGCCACCGGGCGAAGCGGGCGGCGTCGGTGAAGAGTGCGTCCATCTCCGGGAGGGAGTAGCGGGGAATCACCGAGCGCCTCCGGCACGAAACTCGGCCAGCTTGGCGGCCATGGGCTCATCGGTGATGGCGATCATCTCGGCTACCAATATGGCCGCGTTCTTGGCCCCGTCGATGGCCACGCAGGCCACCGGGATGCCGGGGGGCATCTGCACCGTCGAGTACAGGGCATCCACGCCGTTGAGGCCGCCGCCCGACAGGGGCACGCCCACCACCGGGAGGGTCGTATGGGCCGCCACCACCCCGCCCAGGTGAGCGGCCAGGCCGGCCCCGCAGATCACCGCCACATACCCGTTCTCCCGGGCGCCCCCGGCAAATTCCGCCACCATCTCCGGGTTCCGGTGCGCCGACATGACCCGCTCATCGGCCACGATTCCGAACCGCTCGAGCATCTCCACCGCCGGGGCCATCTTGGGCCCGTCGTTGGGTGAGCCCATGAGCACCGCCACCTTCATGTAACTGCTCCTTCCCGCCGCAGGGCCCGTGCCCCGATGTCACGGCGATAGTGGACTCCCGCCCACGAGATCATGGATACCGCTTCGTAAACCCGGTCCCGGGCCGAGGCCAGGTTGGGGCGGCGGGCGGTCACGGCCAGCACTCTCCCCCCGGCCGTGTAGAAGGCACCGCTCGGGTCGCGCAAGGTTCCGGCGTGGAACACGGTCACCCCGTCCAGGACGCCGGCCTGCTCCAATCCGGTGATCTCGTCACCGGTCCGCGGCCCGTCGGGCGTCCCGTAGCCCTCGGCGCACATGACCACGGTGACGGCGGCGTCGGAAGAGACCGGGGCATCCCCGTCCAGAGCACCGGCGGCGGCCGAAGCCAGCCAGGCGCCCACGTCCCCGTCCAGGAGAGGCAGCACCGCTTCGGCCTCAGGGTCGCCCAGGCGGACGTTGTACTCGATGATCCGGGGCCCGGACGCCGTCAGCATCAGCCCGGCATAGAGGACGCCCCGGTAATCGATCCCGTCGGCCCGTAGGGCGCCGAGCATCGGGGCCACACACTCCTCCACGGCCCGGCTCAGATCGGCCGCGGCGATGTGGGGAACGGGTGAGTAGGCCCCCATACCCCCGGTATTGACGCCGGTGTCCCCGTCGCCCACCCGCTTGTGGTCCTGGGAGGCCGGCAAGAGGGAGAAGTCGCGGCCGTCGCACACGGCCAGGACGGTCACCTCCTCGCCCACCAGGCCCTCCTCCAGCACCACCGTGGTGCCGGCGGCGCCGAAGGAGCGGCCCGACAGCTTGGCCCGCACGTCCTCGGCCGCCTCCTCCCGGGACTCGGTGACCAGCACCCCCTTGCCCGCCGCCAGCCCGTCGGTCTTGACCACCAGGGCGCAGCCCGAGGAAGCCAACTCCTCGAGGAACTCAAGGGCCGGCCCGGCCTCGGTGAAGGCCCCGTAACGGGCGGTGGGGACACCGGCCCGCACACACATCTGCTTCATCCAGGCCTTGGAGCCCTCCAGGCAGGCCCCGTCGGCCCCCGGCCCCAGCACCAGGCGGCCGCCGGCCCGCAGCCGATCGGCCAGCCCCTCGACCAGGGGCACCTCGGGACCGATGACGAAGAGGTCGGCGTCGATGTCCTCCGGCCGCTCGGCGGTGATGGTGATGGCGCCGCCTTCGCGGCTGCGCTCATTGGTGCCTCCGGCACCGGCGGCGGCGCCGACCATGCCCGGGTTGCCCGGGGTGACCACCACGTCGGCGTGGCGGGAAAGGCTGTGGGCCAGAGCGTGCTCTCGCCCGCCGGCCCCGACCACACAGATTCGCTCCATGCCCCTCATGCGGCGAACTGAACGACCTGGTCCCGCCCCGGGCCCACGCCCACCAGCTTGACCGGCACCCCGATCTGATCGGCCAGGAACTCGACGTAGGCCCGGGCCGCGGCCGGGAGCTGGTCGCCCCGGGTTACCGCGGTCAGGTCCGCCTTCCAACCGGGCAGGTCCTCGTAGATGGGCGTGACCTTGTGCAGGACCGACTGGTGGTAGGGCAGGTGGTCGTAGCGCACACCCTCGGCCTCGTAGGCCACGCAGACCTTGAGGGTGTCGAGCTCATCCAGCACGTCCAACTTGGTGAGGGCCACTTCGGTCAGGGAGTTGAGCCGGACGGCCTGGCGCAACATGACGGCGTCGAACCAACCGGTGCGCCGGCGCCGGCCGGTGTTGGTGCCGAACTCGTGACCCCGCTCCACCAGGTAGTCGCCCAGCTCCTCGTGCAGCTCGGTGGGGAACGGCCCGGCCCCCACCCGGGTCACGTAGGCCTTGGCGATGCCGATGATGCGGTCGATGTCCCGGGGGCCGATGCCCGAGCCGGTGCAGGCTCCGCCCGCCACCGGGTTGGAGGAGGTGACGTAGGGATAGGTGCCGTGGTCCAGGTCCAGGAAGGTGGCCTGGGCTCCCTCCAGCAACACGTGCTGGCCGGCGGCCAGGGCGTCGTGGACCATGCCGACCGTGTCGGCGATCATCGGCGCCAGTCGCCCGGCGTACTCACCCAGGTAGGCCTCGCAGATCTCATCGGCCGACACCGGCAGGCGGTTGTACACCTTGGTCAGGATGAGGTTCTTCTCCCGCAGGACGACGTCCAGTTTCTCCCGGAAGATCTTCGGATCGAGGATGTCCTGGACCCGCAGGCCGACCCGGGACGCCTTATCGGCGTAGGCGGGCCCGATGCCGCGCCGGGTGGTGCCCAGGGCGTTCTTGCCCAGGAAGCGCTCCGTGACCCGGTCCAGCTCCTGGTGGTAGGGCATGACCAGATGGGCGTTGCCGCTCACCACCAGCCGGGAGCAGTCCACCCCCCGCCGGGTCAGCATGTCCATTTCCTCCAACAGGACCTTGGGGTCGACCACCACCCCATTGCCGATGACCGGGGTGATGAAGTCGTAGAGGACCCCGGAGGGCACCAGCTGGAGGGCGAAGGCCTCCCCGTCCACCACAATGCGGTGGCCGGCGTTGTGGCCGCCCTGGTAGCGGACCACCAGCGACATCTCCTTGGCCAGGAGGTCGGTCAGCTTGCCCTTACCCTCATCGCCCCATTGGGCTCCGACGACCACTGTCGCGGGCACGCGCGTCCTCCAGGAGAAAGTCCTTTGCGGTGGCCCAAGGATAGTCGAACCGGCCCGCCGGCCGGGCCGGATTGCTGCCCAGGGGACACGCTCCCGGTCGGGGCCCCCAGGGCAGGGACCCCGACCGGTCGAGGATCATCTCTGGCCCGGCGGGCTCAGCAACTACACGACGGATCCTGGCTGCCGGCGGCGGTGAACATGGCCGGCAGGGAGCTCGGCCAGGTGCCGTCGGTGTACCGCTTCCCGTTGAACATCCGTACGAAGGTGCCCTGCTTCTGGTTGACCGGCGACGTGGCGCCGCCGTTCCAGTAGACCCAGCCGGCGTCGGCGATGGCGGTGTGGTCACCGGTGCCCGCCTTGCCGCTGGGGCCGGTGTTGAAGTTCCACCCGCCGTAGTTGTAGTCGGGGGCGCCCATGGGCGGCATGGCGTGGATGCCGGCGGCCTGGAGGAAGTCGAACATCCGGATCAGGGACCCGTAGTTGCCGTCGGTGCCGGCCGGGATCTCGTGGCCGGTCAGCTTCTGGAACAGCTTGCCCGCCGGCGAGGTCGGCCCGAAGAAGTCGGTCTCGGGCGGGGCCTCGGACTGGCCGAATAGGTGGCCGGTGACCTCGGACTGGTCGTAGGTCTGGGCCACCGAGTCGGTGTCGTCGAGGGCCACGCCGTTCATGACCCACTCGGGGTGGTAGTTCTGGGCCTTCGCCGCCTTGGTCAGCAAGGCGAGGGAGAATGGGTCACA
>Ga0307372_10002419_pt1 | contig 30901 bp, 43 predicted proteins | sample OX1MG_FD_202533 | JGI IMG/M metagenome (GOLD analysis project Ga0307372, IMG submission 202533) | Soil microbial communities from Risofladan, Vaasa, Finland - OX-1 | ecosystem: Environmental > Terrestrial > Soil > Coastal area > Acid sulfate soil | place: Finland: Risofladan, Vaasa | collected... | reverse complement strand
ACAACATCCGGATGGAGGTCGAGCTCATCGCCCCCATCGCCATGGACGAGGGCCTGCGCTTCGCCATCCGCGAGGGCGGCCACACCGTCGGCGCCGGCGTCGTCGCCAAAATCATTAAGTAACGAGCGATGGCAATCGAGAATCGAAATATCCGGATCCGGCTGCGGGCCTACGATCACCGCATCCTCGATCAATCGACGAGCGAGATCGTCAACACCGCGAAGCGCACCGGTGCGCGCGTGCGCGGTCCGATTCCGCTGCCGACCAAGATCGAGAAGTTCACGGTCAACCGCTCGCCGCACATTGACAAGAAGTCGCGTGAGCAGTTCGAGATCCGCACGCATAAGCGGATCCTCGATATCGTCGATCCGACGCCGCAAACGGTGGACGCGCTGATGAAGCTCGACCTTGCCGCCGGCGTCGACGTCGAGATCAAGCTTTAGGGCATTCGCATCATGCGTAGCGGCCTCATCGCCAAGAAAATGGGCATGACCCGGCTCTTCACCGAGGACGGCAACCACCTGCCCGTCACGGTGCTGAAGGTGGACGATTGCCGCGTCGTCGCCGTGCGCACCGCCGAGAAGGACGGCTACACCGCGGTCCAGTTGGGCACGGGCAATGCCAAGGTCAAGAACGTGTCGCAGGCCATGCGCGGCCACTATGCCAAGGCGAAGATCGAGCCGAAGCACAAGCTGGTCGAGTTCCGGGTCACGCCCGATGCGATCCTCGAAGCCGGCGCCGAGATCAAGGTGTCGCATTTCACCGCCGGGCAGTACGTCGACGTTACCGGCACGACGATCGGCCGCGGCTTCGCCGGCGTGATGAAACGGCACAATTTCGGCGGCCTGCGCGCGTCGCACGGTGTATCGGTGTCGCATCGCAGTCACGGCTCGACCGGCCAGCGCCAGGATCCCGGCAAGGTTTTCAAGAACAAGAAGATGGCTGGCCACATGGGCGATGTGCGTGCCACCACGCAGAATCTCCAGGTCGTCGCGACCGACGAGGCGCGCGGCCTGTTGATGGTGACGGGCGCGGTGCCGGGTGCAGCCGGCGGCTATGTCCTGGTGCGCGATGCCGCCAAGCGATCGAAGCCTGGCCGCCCGCCGCTCAAGGCGGTCGAACGGCCGGTCGAGAAGACCCCAAAGGCGGCCAAGGAAAGGCCGGCAGCCAAGCCGGCCGCTGGAGGCGAGAAGAAATGAAGCTTCCGGTCAAGAGCCTCGACAACAAAGCGGCCGGCGACATCGAGGTCGCCGACGAAATCTTCGGCTTGCCAGTGCGCAAGGACATCCTCGCGCGCGTGGTGCAGTGGCAGCTCGCCAAGCGCCGTGCCGGCACGCACAAGACCAAGGGCATCAGCGACATCTCGGGCACGACCAAGAAGCCGTGGAAGCAAAAGGGCACCGGCCGTGCCCGCCAGGGCTCGCTGCGTTCGCCGCAGTTCCGCGGCGGCGCGGTGATCTTCGGACCGGTGGTGCGCAGCCACGAATACGGTATCCAGAAGAAGGTCCGGCGCCTGGCGCTGAAGACCGCGCTGTCGGCCAAGCAGGCCGAGGGCAAGCTGGTCGTGCTCGACAGCGCCAAGGTCAAGGACGCGAAGACCAGCGCGCTCGCCAAGAGCTTCGCCAAGCTCGGCCTGGTATCGGCCCTGATCATCGACGGCGCGACTCTCGACGAGAGCTTCGCGCGCGCCGCACGCAACCTGCCGAACATCGACGTGCTGCCGCAGCAGGGCGCCAACGTCTACGACATCATGCGGCGCGAGATGCTCGTCCTGACGCGCGACGCCGTGCAAGCGCTGGAGGCGCGCCTCAAATGAGCCGCTTTCGCTACATCAAGCGCGAAACGCCCGCGCTCACCCGCGATCAGATGTACGACATCGTGCGCCACCCGGTGATCACCGAGAAGGCGACCATGATCTCGGAGCACAACCAGGTCACCTTCCGCGTGCCGCTGGACACCGACAAGCGCTCGGTCAAGGCCGCGGTCGAGGGCCTGTTCAAGGTCAAGGTCGCGGCGGTCAATACCGTGCGCGTCAAGGGCAAGCGCAAGATATCGCGCGGCCGCCGCGGCGAGCGCTCCGATTACAAGAAGGCGATCGTCACTTTGGCCGAAGGGTCGAAGATCGACGTGACGACGGGAGTCTAAACCATGGCACTCAAGACATTCCGGCCTGTCACGCCGACGCTGCGGCATACGGTGCTGATCGATCGCAGCGAGCTGTGGAAGGGCGACCCGGTCAAGGCGCTCACCATCGGCAAGCGCGAGCAGGGCGGTCGCAACAATCTCGGCCGCATCACGCAGCGCTGGCGCGGCGGCGGCCACAAGAAGCGGTACCGCGTGGTCGACTTCAAGCGCGGCAAGATGGACATGCCGGCCGAGGTCGTGCGGCTCGAATACGATCCGAACCGGTCGGGCTTCATCGCGCTGATCAAGTACCAGGACGGCGAGCTCAGCTACATACTGGCGCCGCAGCGGCTGAAGGCGGGCGACAAAGTCGTCTCGGGCGACCATGTCGACGTGAAGCCGGGCAATGCGATGCCGATGCGCAACATTCCCGTCGGCACCATCATCCACAACGTCGAGATGAAGCCCGGCAAGGGCGGCCAGCTGGCGCGTGCCGCCGGCACCTTCGTCCAGCTCGTCGGCCGCGACGCCGGTTACGCGCTGCTGCGTCTCGCGTCCGGCGAGGTGCGGATGGTGCGAGCCGATTGCATGGCGACGATCGGCGCGGTGTCGAATCCCGACGAGCAGAACGTGGTCATCGGCAAGGCCGGCCGTTCGCGCTGGCTTGGGCGGCGCGGCAACGTTCGCGGCGAGGCGATGAACCCCGTTGACCATCCGCTCGGCGGCCGCACCCGCGGCAACCGGCATCCAGTTTCGCCCTGGGGCAAGGGCGCCAAGGGCAACAAGACGCGTCACAACAAGGCGACCGACCGCTACATCCTGCGGCGGAAGCGCGACAAGTAGGAGACCCGAGCGTGGCACGTTCCGTGTGGAAAGGACCGTTCGTCGACGGCTATCTGATGAAGAAAGCCGAGAAGTCGCGCGCCTCCGGACGCAACGAGATCATCAAGACATGGTCGCGGCGGTCGACGATCTTTCCGCAATTCGTCGGCCTGACGTTCGGCGTCTACAACGGCCACAAATTCGTGCCGGTGCTGGTGACGGAGCACATGATCGGCCACAAGTTCGGCGAGTTCGCGCCCACCCGCCTGTTCCACGGCCATACCGCCGGGGACAAGAAGGTGAAGCGCGCCGAGGAAGGTCGGTAACATGGGCAAGCAAGCCGCGCCGCGCCGCCTGCACGAGACCGAGGCCTCGGCCTATGCGCGCGCCCTCAAGACGAGCCCGCGCAAGCTGAACCTCGTGGCGCAGGCGATCCGCGGCAAGGCGGCGGCGGCGGCGTTGAACGAGCTCGCCTTCAACCGCCGGCGCATCGCACGTGACGTGCGCAAGGTGCTCCAGGCGGCGATCGCCAACGCGGAGAACAACCACCAGCTCGACGTTGACCGGCTCTACGTCAAGGAAGCGACGGTCGGACGCGCCTTCAGCTTACGCCGCGTTCACGTGCGCGGCCGCGGCCGCACCGCGCCGATCGAGAAGTACTTCTCCAACCTGCTCGTCGTGGTGCGCGAGCGCGCGCCCGAGGAGCGCGCCGCCGACGCGGAGCAGGACAAGGGCGAGGCGGAGACGAAGGCTGCTGGTGGCGGCAAGAAGACCAGGGCCAAGACCAAGGCCGGCGGCAAGGAGAAGGCGTAATGGGCCAGAAGGTAAATCCTGTCGGGCTGCGGCTCGGCATCAACCGCACCTGGGATTCGCGCTGGTTCGCGCGCAAGGACTATTCCAATCTGCTGCACGAGGACATCAAGCTGCGCAATTTCCTGATCGAGCGGCTGCAGCAGGCCGGCGTGTCGCGCATCGTCATCGAGCGCGCCGCCAAGAAGACCCGCATCACCATTCATTCGGCGCGGCCTGGCGTTGTCATCGGCAAGAAGGGCGCCGACATCGAGAAGCTGCGTGCCGACCTCACCAAGATGACCGCCACCGAGGTCAGCCTGAACATTGTCGAGATCCGCAAACCCGAGATCGACGCCAAGCTGATCGCAGACGGCATCGCCCAGCAGCTCGAGCGTCGCGTCGCCTTCCGCCGCGCGATGAAGCGCGCGGTGCAGTCGGCGATGCGCCTGGGTGCGCTCGGCATCCGCATCAACTGCTCGGGCCGCCTCGGCGGCGCCGAGATCGCGCGCATGGAGTGGTACCGCGAAGGCCGCGTGCCGTTGCACACGCTGCGCGCCGACGTCGATTTCGGCTACGGCACGGCGAAAACGACCTACGGCACCTGCGGCGTGAAGGTTTGGGTGTTCAAGGGTGAGGTGCTTCAGCACGACCCGATGGCGCAGGACAAGCGCGCCGCCGAAGCACAGCCGGCGCGCGCCTGAGGAGAGAGATTTAGGGTTTCACCATGCTGCAACCGGCATTCAGCAAATACCGCAAGGCGCACAAGGGTCGCATCCACGGCCTTGCGACCAGCGGCAACACGCTCGCCTTCGGTACCTATGGCCTCAAGGCGACCGAGCCGGGCCGCGTCACCGCGCGCCAGATCGAGGCCGCGCGCCGCGCCATCACGCGCCACATCCGGCGCGTCGGTCGCGTCTGGATCAATATCTTCCCCGACGTGCCGGTGTCGCGGAAGCCGGCCGAGGTGCGCATGGGCAGCGGCAAAGGCAGCCCGGAATTCTACGTTTGCCGGGTCAAGCCGGGCCGCATCCTGTTCGAGCTCGACGGTGTGCCGCACCAGCTCGCGCTCGAGGCCTTCGGTCTCGCTGCCGCCAAGCTGCCGATCGGCACCCGCTTCGTCACTCGCTTGGGTCACGCGGAGGAGCCGAGCGCATGAAGGCCACCGATATCCGCCACAAGACCGACGACGAGCTCCGCAGCGAGCTCGATCAGCTGGCGAAGGAAGCGTTCAACCTGCGCTTCCAGCGCGCCAGCGGCCAACTCGAGAACAACGCACGCGTGCGTCAGGTGCGCCGCGACATCGCGCGCATCAAGACGATCATGGGCGAACGCGCCCGCAAGGCCTCCTAAGGACAAGAAACCATGCCGAAACGCATCCTCCAGGGGGTCGTCACCAGTGACGTCATGGACAAGACCGTGACGGTGCGCGTCGACCGCCGCTTCCAGCACCCGGTCTACAAGAAGTTCATCACGCGCTCGAAAAAGTACGCGGCGCATGACGAAGAGAACGCCTACAAGATGGGCGACATCGTCCGCATCGAGGAGACGCGCCCGATCTCCAAGCGCAAGCGCTGGCGGGTGATCGAGGCCGTCACGCGCGCACCGGCGCCGGCGGCGCCGCGTGCCGCCGATCCGGTTTCGGCGGAGGCGCAGGGCGGCCGCAAGCGCGTTCGCCGTGGCAAGGCCGGCATCGCCGAAGCGGCGCCGCAGAAAGCGGAAACGCCATGATCCAGATGCAGACCAATCTCGACGTGGCGGACAATTCCGGCGCCCGCCGCGTGCAATGCATCAAGGTGCTCGGCGGCTCGATGCGTCGCTGGGCGACCGTTGGCGACATCATCGTCGTTTCAGTGAAGGAAGCGATTCCGCGCGGTCGCGTGAAGAAGGGCGACGTGCACAAGGCGGTGATCGTGCGCACCGCGCAGGCAATCCGTCGCGCCGATGGCAGCGCCATCCGCTTCGACCGCAATGCCGCGGTGCTGATCGACAATCAGAACGAGCCGATCGGGACGCGTATCTTCGGGCCGGTGACGCGCGAGCTGCGTGCCAAGAAGTTCATGAAAATCATGTCGTTGGCACCCGAGGTGCTGTGATGCTGAAGATTCGCAAGGGCGACAAGGTCGTGGTCCTGACCGGCCGCGACAAGGGCAAGGAGGGCGAGGTTCTGCGTGTGCTCGCCGACGACAATCGCGTAATCGTGCAGGGCGTGAACATGGCGAAGCGCCACACGCGGCCGCGGCCGGGCGAGCCCGGCGGCATCGTCGAAAAGGAAGCGGCGATCCACATCTCGAATGTTGCGCACAAGGATCCGAAGTCGGGCAAGGCGACGCGTATCGGCTTCAAGGTCCTGGCCGACGGCAAGAAGGTGCGCGTCGCGCGCGCATCAGGCGAGGTGCTCGATGGCTGAGTCGCGCCCGACCCCCCGCTTGAAGGAGCACTACGAGAAGGTGGTGCGGCCGGAGCTCATGAAGGAGTTTGGCTACAAGAACTCCTTCGAGGTTCCGCGCCTCGAGAAGATCGTCGTCAACATGGGCGTCGGCAAGGAAGCCGTCGTCGATGCGAAGAAGACCGACGCCGCCGCCAAGGAGATGGCCGCGATCACCGGCCAGAAGCCGGTTGTCACGCTGTCGAAGAAGTCGATCGCGACGTGGAAGCTGCGGGAGAACCTGCCGATCGGCTGCAAGGTGACGCTGCGGCGCGAGCGGATGTACGAGTTTCTCGACCGGCTGGTGAACGTCGCATTGCCGCGCGTACGCGATTTCCGTGGCCTTTCGGGCAAGAGCTTCGACGGGCGCGGCAATTATGCGCTCGGCCTCAAGGAGCAGCTCGTGTTCCCCGAAATCGATTATGACCAGGTCGACGCGGTGCGCGGCATGGACATCATCATCGTCACCACCGCGAAGACCGACAAGGAAGCCAAGGCGCTACTGCGCGGCTTCCAATTGCCTTTCGTCAACTGAGGACAGCGATATGGCGAAGACCAGTTCGATATGGCGCAATCGCAAACGCGAGCGGATGGTGAAGCAATTTGCCGCCAAGCGCGCGAAGCTCAAGGCGATCGCGAACGACATGTCGCTGACGCCGGAGGAGCGGTTTGCCGCGCGGCTCAAGCTCGCCGAGTTGCCGCGCAATTCCTCGGCGGTACGCATTCACAATCGCTGCGAGCTGACGGGTCGGCCGCGGGGCTATTACCGCAAGTTCAAGCTGTCGCGTATCGCGCTGCGCCAGTTGGCCTCCGCCGGGCAGGTGCCCGGCATGGTCAAGTCGAGTTGGTAAGGGAGAAGACGGTATGATGACCGACCCTCTCGGCGATTTGCTCACGCGCATCCGCAACGCGCAGCAGGCGCGCAAGGCCACGGTGCAGTCGCCGGCGTCGAAGATTCGCGCCAACGTGCTCGAGGTTCTGCAGCGCGAAGGCTACATCCGCGGCTTCTCGCGCGAAGAGGTTCGCCCCGGTGTTGCCGAGCTGACAATCGAGCTCAAATACGTCGACGGCGAGCCGGTGATCCGCGAAATCACGCGTATCTCCAAGCCCGGCCGCCGCGTCTACTCGCGGATTTCCGATCTGCCGCGGGTCTATAACGGGCTCGGCATTTCGATCTTGTCGACGCCGAAGGGCGTCATGTCGGACAACGAGGCCCGCGTCGCCAATCTCGGCGGCGAAGTCCTCTGCCGCGTGTTCTAGGGGGCGTAGCGTCGATGTCGCGCATTGGCCGCAATCCGGTCACGATCCCGCAAGGGGTGACCGTCGAGGTATCGGGCGGCAAGCTCACCGCTAAGGGCAAGCTCGGCAACCTCAGCATGCCGCTTTCGACCGAGGTCAGCGCCACGGTGAAGGACGGCAAGGTGTCGTTCGAGGCCAAGGGAAACTCGAAGCGCGCGCGCATGCATTGGGGCACGATGCGGGCGCTGGCGAACAACATGGTTGCCGGCGTGTCGCGCGGCTTCACCAAGAACCTCGAGATCGAGGGCGTCGGCTATCGCGCTGCGGTCCAGGGCAAGAATCTGGTACTGCAACTGGGCTTCAGTCACGAGGTGGCCTTTCCGATTCCGCCCGACGTCAAGATCACGGCCGAAAAGCCGACCAGCATCACTATCACCGGCGCCGACCGTCAGCGGGTCGGCCAGGTCGCCGCGGTGATCCGCGCGTTCCGCATGCCGGAGCCCTACAAGGGCAAGGGCATCCGCTACGCCACGGAAACTGTGCGACGCAAGGAAGGGAAGAAGAAATAGGTGCGCCGATGAGCCGCAAAGCCGTCGATCTCTTCACCCGCCGCCAGAATCGTGTCCGCTATCGTATCGGCCGCACGGTACGGCGCCAACCGCGCTTGACCGTGTTCCGGTCGTCGAAGCACATCTATGCTCAGGTGATCGACGACGCGAGCGGCCGCACGCTCGCGGCGGCGTCGAGCCTCGACAAGAACGTCAAGGAAGGCATCAAAGGCGGTGCCAACAAAGACGCCGCTGCTGCGGTCGGCAAGCTCCTTGCCGAGCGAGCCAAAGCCGCCGGTGTCACCGCCGTCGTCTTCGATCGCGGCGGCTACCTGTTCCATGGCCGGGTCAAGGCCCTGGCCGACGCCGCCCGCGAGGGCGGACTGCAGTTCTAGGAAGAAGGCATCATGGCACGCACACCCGGATCACGTACGGCCGGCGGACCACCCAAGCGAAGCGAAAGCGCCGGCGACCGTCCGCCACGCGACCGTCGTCCGCGCTCCCGCGAGCGCGACAGCGACGGCGCGGGCGAAGGTGAATTCGTCGAGAAGCTGGTCGGCATCAACCGCGTCGCCAAGGTGGTGAAGGGTGGCCGACGGTTCGGTTTTGCCGCGCTCGTGATCGTCGGCGACCGCAAGGGCCGCGTCGGCCACGGCTCGGGCAAGGCGCGCGAGGTGCCGGAGGCGATCCGCAAGGCGACCGAGCAGGCCCGCCGCGCGCTCGTGCGTATTCCGCTGCGCGAAGGTCGCACGCTCCATCATGATATCGTCGGCCACTTCGGCGCCGGCCGCGTCGTACTGCGGGCGGCGAGCCCGGGCACCGGCATCATCGCCGGCGGTCCGATGCGGGCGATTTTCGAGGCGCTCGGCGTGCAGGACGTGGTCGCGAAATCGATCGGCACGTCCAATCCGCATAACATGATCAAGGCGACGTTCCAGGCGCTGACGCATTCGGTTAGCCCGCGGTCGGTTGCACAGCGCCGGGGCAAAAAAGTGAGCGAGATCCTCGGCAAGGGTACCGCGGCGGCAGCCGAGGCGCGGGAGTAGCGCATGGCCGAGCAAGGCAAGGCGAAGCGGCCGACGAAAAAGGCTCCGGCTGCGGCCGGCAAGGCCATCCGCATCACCCAGATCGGCAGCCCGATCGGTCGGCCGGATTGGACGCAGGCGACGCTCAAGGGGCTCGGTCTCAACAAGCGCCACCGCTCGCGCGTAGTCGCGGATACGCCGGCGGTGCGCGGCATGATCGAGCGCGTGAAGCATCTGTTGCGGGTCGAAGCGGCGTCGTGAGCCCGCGATTGCGGGACCGGCTTGCGTTTTGCGATAATCGGGTGAGCGGACAATGAAACTCAACGAGATCAAGGACAACCGCGGCGCCCACTACCGCGCCAAGCGGCGCGGCCGCGGCATCGGCTCGGGCAAGGGCAAGACCAGCGCCCGCGGCGGCAAAGGTCAGACGGCGCGTACCGGCGTCGCCCTCAACGGCTTTGAAGGCGGCCAGACGCCGCTGCATCGCCGGCTGCCCAAGCGCGGCTTCAACCGCGAGGAATTCCGTAAGCGCTATGCCGTGATCAATCTCGGCGCGTTGCAGCGCGCGGTCGACCAGGGTGTGCTCCAGAGCGGCGCCACAGTGAAGGGCGAGGATCTGGTCAAGGCCGGTGTGCTGCGCCGGACGTGGGACGGCGTAAAGCTCCTCGCCAAAGGCGAATTGAAGGCGCCGTTGACGTTGGAGGTCGCCGGTGCGTCGAAGGCCGCGGTTGCCGCGGTCGAGAAACTGGGGGGCAAGGTCGTTTTACCGGTCGCCAAGGCGAAAACGCCGGCGGCGACGCAACCCCAGCAAGGTTAAGCGCTGATGGCTTCCGCTGCCGAGCAGCTTGCAGCCAGTCTCAATCTCGGTGCCTTCGCCAAGGCGACCGACCTCAAGAACCGCATTTGGTTCACGCTTGGCGCGCTGATCATCTATCGCATCGGCACGTATATCCCGCTGCCGGGCATCGACCCGCAGGTTCTGGCCGAGGTGTTCCAGCGCAACGCCGGCGGCATTCTCGGCATGGTCGACATGTTCTCGGGCGGCGCGCTCGGGCGCATGACCATCTTCGCGCTCGCGATCATGCCGTACATCTCGTCCTCGATCATCGTCCAGCTCATGACGGCGGTCTCGCCGCAGCTCGAGGCGCTGAAGAAGGAGGGCGAACTCGGCCGCAAGAAGCTCAATCAATACACGCGTCTCGGCACCGTGGTGCTGGCGGCGATCCAGGCCTATGGCATCGCCGTGGGCATCGAAGGTCTGCACGGCAGCGCCGGCGCAGCGGTGACCAATCCCGGCCTGTTCTTCCGCCTGACGACGGTGGTGACGCTCACCGGCGGCACCGTGTTCCTGATGTGGCTCGGCGAGCAGATCACGGCGCGTGGCGTCGGCAACGGCATTTCGCTGATCATCTTCTCGGGCATCGTGGCGCGCATGCCTTCCGCGCTGGCTGCGTTGCTCGAATTGGGCCGCACTGGCGCGCTCTCGACTTTCTTCATCATCGTCTTCCTGGTGCTGGCGATCGCGGTCATCACTTTCATCGTCTTCATGGAGCGGGCGCATCGCCGGATCCTGGTGCAGTATCCGAAGCGCCAAGTCGGCAACAAGATGTTCGGCGGCGAGGCGTCGCACCTGCCGCTCAAGCTCAACACGTCCGGCGTGATTCCGCCGATCTTCGCGTCGTCGCTGCTGCTGCTGCCGGCGACCCTGGCCAGCTTCGGCGCCAACCAAACCGGATTCCTCGGCGAAATGGCGGCGTTTCTCGGCCATGGCCATCCGCTCTACATCGTGCTCTATGTCGCGCTGATCGTGTTCTTCTCGTTCTTCTACACCGCGATCGTGTTCAACCCGGCCGAGACGGCGGAGAATCTGCGCAAATACGGCGGCTTCGTTCCCGGCATCCGGCCGGGCAACAACACCGCCGAATACCTCGACTACGTCCTGACGCGCCTCACCGTTATTGGCGCGCTTTATCTGGCCGGCGTCTGCGTCCTGCCCGAGATACTGGTCTCGCAGTATTCCGTGCCGTTCTATTTCGGCGGCACCAGCCTGCTCATCGTGGTCAGCGTGACCATGGACACGGTGGCCCAGATCCATTCGCACCTGCTCGCCCATCAATACGAAGGCTTGATCAAGAAGGCGAAGCTGCGCGGGAGAAGCGGGTGAACCTGATCCTGCTGGGGCCACCCGGCGCCGGCAAAGGGACCCAGGCCAAACGTCTTGAGGAACGCCGCGGCTTGATCCAGCTCTCGACCGGGGACATGTTGCGCGCCGAGCGCGCGGCCGGCAGCCCGATCGGCAAGAAAGTCCAGGCGATCATGGATTCGGGCCAGCTGGTCTCGGACGAGATCATCGTCGACCTCATCGCCTCGCGCATCGACCGCCTGCCGAAGGGCAAGGGCTTCATCCTCGACGGCTTTCCGCGCACTCAGCCCCAGGCCGAGGCGCTCGACGCCATGCTCGTCCGCAAGGGCCTCAAGCTCGATTACGTCATCGAGATGAAAGTCGAGGAGGCGGAGTTGATCGAACGGATCGCCGGCCGCTTTTCCTGCACCAAATGCGGTGCCTCGTACCATGACGCCCACAACCGGCCGAGGCAGGACGGGGTGTGCGACGTCTGCGGCGGGCGCGACTTCGTCCGCCGGCCCGACGACCGTCCGGAGACGGTCAAGGCGCGGCTCAGGACCTATCGTGAGCTGACGGCGCCGATTCTGCCCTATTACCGGGCCAAAGGCGTGCTGCGGACGGTCGACGGCATGGCGCCGATCGACCAGGTCGCCGCCCAGATTGAAAGCGTTTTAGAGAACGCAGGAGCCGTCCCGAATGGTTGACTTTGAGGCTCGGATTTCTATAATCCGCGCCCTCGGCCTGGAGCGGGCCTGGGTCGTGTCCAACATCGCGAGCTGAACGGAGAGCGCAGTGGCGCGCATTGCCGGCGTCAATATTCCGAGTCAAAAACGCGTCCCCATCGGATTGATGTACATCCATGGCATCGGACGCACGACGGCCGAGAAGATTTGCAAGGAACTGGCCATTCCGGCGGCGCGGCGCGTGCACGAGCTGACCGACGGCGAGGTTCTCCGCATCCGTGAGCTGATCGACAAGAACTATACCGTCGAGGGCGATCTGCGCCGTACCGTGGCGCAGAACATCAAGCGGCTGATGGATCTGGGCTGCTATCGCGGGCTGCGCCATCGCAAGGGTCTACCAGTGCGCGGCCAGCGCACCCACACCAACGCCCGCACCCGCAAGGGTCCGGCGAAGGCGATTGCGGGCAAGAAGATGGCGCCGAAGGGCTAAAGGACAGAAGGAACGGAATCGACCATGGCGAAGCCTGCTGCTGCAGCTCCCGCTGCCCCGACCGGCGCGACCGCGAGCGGAACCGGTGCCACCGGCACGGCCGGCGCGTCGCGCATCCGCCGGCGCGAGCGCAAGAACATCACCGCGGGCGTCGCGCACGTCAATGCCACCTTCAACAACACGATGATCACCATCACCGACGCGCAGGGCAACACCATCGCCTGGTCATCGTCGGGTACGATGGGCTTCAAGGGCTCGCGCAAGTCGACGCCATACGCGGCGCAGGTCGCCGCCGAGGATGCCGGTCGCAAGGCGATGGATCACGGCATGCGCACGATCGAGATCGAGGTCAAGGGGCCGGGCTCGGGACGCGAATCCGCGCTCCGCGCGCTGCAGGCGGTGGGCTTCACCGTCACATCGATCCGTGACGTGACGACGATACCGCACAACGGTTGCCGTCCGCCGAAGCGGCGGCGTGTTTAACAAGGAGTTCTAAGGGAACGGCGCTGCCCCGGCCCGTGGCGGGTCGTCGGCGCGCTCGCAGGAAATGGCCAACGGCGGCTCGTCCGCAACGGCAAAGGAAAGACTCGTGATTCAAAAGAACTGGCAAGCGCTCATCAAACCGAAACAGCTCGCAGTCGAAGCGGGCGATGACCCGGCCCGGATGGCAACCGTGGTCGCCGAGCCCCTCGAACGGGGCTTCGGACTCACTCTCGGCAATGCGCTGCGGCGCGTGCTGCTGTCGTCCCTCCAGGGGGCGGCCATCACCTCGGTCCAGATCGAAGGCGTGCTGCACGAATTCTCGTCGCTTCCCGGCGTGCTCGAGGACGTGACCGACGTCGTGCTCAACATCAAGGGCATCGCGCTGAGGATGCACGGCGAGGGGCCGAAGCGCATGCGGTTGCGGGCCGGCGGACCAGGCGAGGTGCGTGCGGGCATGATCGAGGTCGGTCACGACATCGAGATCATGAATCCCGACCATCTCATCTGCACGCTCGACAGCGGCGCCAAGATCTCGATGGAGCTCACCGTCGAGACCGGCAAGGGCTACGTCCCGGCGAGCCAGAACCGTCCCGAGGACGCGCCGATCGGCCTCATTCCGGTCGACGCGCTGTTCAGCCCAGTCAAGAAGATCAGCTACAAGGTCGAGAACACCCGTGTCGGACAGGTGACCGACTACGACAAGCTGTCGATGCGGATCGAGACCAATGGCGCGGTGACGCCGGAGGACGTCGTGGCGCTCGCCGCGCGCATCCTGCAGGACCAGCTCCAGCTCTTCATCAATTTCGAGGAGCCGCGGGCACCCAGCGCTGAGGAGCGTCCGTCCGAGCTGCCGTTCAACAAGAACCTGCTGCGCAAGGTCGACGAGCTCGAGCTCTCGGTGCGCTCGGCCAATTGCCTCAAGAACGACAACATCGTCTATATCGGCGACCTGGTGCAGAAGACCGAGGCCGACATGCTGCGGACGCCGAATTTCGGCCGCAAGTCGCTGAACGAGATCAAGGAAGTGCTGGCGCAGATGGGGCTCCATCTCGGCATGGAAATCCCGAACTGGCCGCCCGAGAACATCGAGGAGCTCGCCAAGCGCCTCGAGGAGCCGTACTGAACCATGCGCCATCGTCTCCGCGGCCGCAGCTTCAGCCGCAAGTCCGCCCATCGCAAGGCCATGTTCGACAACATGGCCCATGCGCTGCTGAAGCACGAGCAGATCACTACCACGCTGCCCAAAGCGAAGGACCTTCGCCCGGTGGTGGAGAAGCTGATCACGCTCGGCAAGCGCGGCGGCCTGCATGCGCGACGCCAGGTTCTGGCGGCGCTGCAGGATGCCAAGATCGCCGACAAGGTGATGACGACGCTGGCCGAGCGCTACAAGTCGCGCGCCGGCGGCTATTGCCGCATTCTCAAGGCGGGTTTCCGCCACGGCGATGCGGCGGCGATGGCGGTGATCGAGCTCGTCGACCGCGATGTCGCCGCCAAGGGTCAGGATTCGGGTCCGGTCATGGCGGAGGCGGAGACCGAGGGCGAAGAAGCGCCGGCCGCCTGAGCGCCAGCGCGGCCGCGAGCGCCGCGTTCGCCACGCCCAGCACCAGGAAGATCGCCGGGACGCCGGTCCCGAGCTTGAGCATGATCGCCGAGCCGCCGCCGGCGACGACGATGAACAGTGCATTGAGGATATTGTTGGCCGCGACGATGCGGGCGCGCTCGGCCTCGTCGCTGCGCGCCTGCATGATCGCGTACAGCGGCACGACGAAAATTCCCGCCGCCGTGGCGACGCCGACGAGGTCACTGACGATCCGCCAGTTGTGCGGCGTGGCGAGGAATGCCGCCACGCCGGTCAACGCGGCTGCGTTTTGCGCCGGTGGGCTGGCGAGCCACAAATCGAAAGTGAAGACTCCCATGGCAAGAGCGCTCCATGGGACGAGCCGCGCGCTGATCTCGCCGCGCAGAATGCGGTTCGCCGCGAGCGATCCGGCGCCGACTCCGATCGAGTTGAGCGCCAGGAACAGCGTTACGACGTGATTGTTGGCGGCGAGATATGCTTTCGCGTAGTTGGGAAACTGCGAGATCACGGCGGCGCCCACCAACCAGAACCACGAAATTCCGAGAACCGCGCGCCACACCACCGGGCGCTCGCGCGCTTGGCCGGCGATCTCCCAGGTCGATGCCAGAATGTTGGCGCGCAAGCGCACCTTCGGCTGGGTCCGGCCTGTTCCCGGGATGAACCAGCTGGCGCCATAACCGAACAGCGCCAGCACGAGCAACGCCGCTCCGGTCGCAATCCGGCCGCCGGGCACCAGGATCAGCAAGCCGCCGACGATGGTGCCGATGAGGATGGCGAGGAACGTGCCGGCATCGACCAGTGCGTTGGCGGCAAGCAGCTCGCTCTCCGGCATCAGCTCCGGCAGCACGGCGTATTTGACGGGTCCGAAGACGGTGGCTTGCGCGCCCAGCAGGAACAGCACGCCGAGCTGCAGCACGATGTTGTCGCCGAGCAGCGACAGCGCGCCGAGGCCGACGACACCGATCTCCGCCAGCTTGGCCTGTCGCAACAGCCACGATTTCTCGTATTTGTCGGCCAGCTCGCCCGACAGCGCCGAGAACAGGAAGTACGGCAGGATGAAGACCGCCGTCGCGATGGTGACGATCACCTCGCTCGCTTGGCCGGACTGTGCTTCGCGATAAGCGACCAGGATGACATAGGCGTTCTTGAGCAGGTTGTCGTTCACCGCGCCGGCGAACAACGCCCAAAACAGCGGGCCCAGCCGCCGCGTCGGCAACAGGCGAAGTGCTGCTCCCCCCGCCGCCACGCCTCAATCCGTCGGGAACTCGAGGAAATCCGCCGAGCCGTCGTCCTCGGCCGGGCTTTGGCGCACGTCGATGACCTGCGCGAGCGGCGGTCCGAACCGGCAGGCCGCCGCCATCCCCGCAACCGCTTCCGCGTCGCCGATGACGAGTGTCTCGACGCTGCCGTCGTGCCGGTTGCGCACCAAGCCGCGGAGATTCCGACGCAGCGCCTCGTGCACGGCCCACGCCCGGAAGCCCACGCCCTGGACGCGGCCGACGATCGACAGACGTAGCGCGGTCACGGCATTGCGCGCGGCGCTTGTGCCATTTGCGGCAGGCACTCGAACAACGCGTTGCAGCGGCCGTCGCCGGTCAGTTCGGAGAACGACGCCCGTTTGCCATATTGCGCACACGAGGCGCGCGCCACCGCCGTCGCGTCCGCGAGCGTGGCGTCGTGGGAATCGTATTGGATCACCGCCCGATTGGCGTCCGAGCGCAGTTTGACCGGTCCGCGGGCGGCGAGCCCGAGAGTCAAGCCTAACGGAAAGAAAAGCACGGCGCGGCGCATGGCGGAAATCTAGGCACGCCCGCCGTCGCTGTCCATGCTGTCGCCGGTTACAATTCGTTCAAATTCCAGGATCACCTGATCGACCGCGAGGCTGTCGCCGGGCTTGGCGACGATCCGGCCGACACGACCGTCGTGCTCGGCGCGGAGCACGTTCTCCATCTTCATCGCCTCGACCACGGCGAGCGCCTCGCCAGCTTTGACGTCCTGGCCGGCCGTGGCGGCGATCGAGACCAGCAGCCCGGGCATCGGCGAAACCAGATGGCGCGAACGCGTCGCCGCTGGCTTCGGCTTCATGCGCCGCAGCAAGGTCGCGGCGTGCCGTGGGACCACCATGGCCTCGAACCTCGCGCCGCGCCGCGACAGACGCCAGAGCAGGCCGCACCGCTCGATTCGGAATACTGCCTCGGTCTTGCCGATCAGCGCCTTCAGCACGGGCTGACCGGGCCGCCAGGTGGTTCGCACCGGTTGCATACGATGGTTGCGTACGATGGTTGCGCCGTCGGATGCACGCCTTGCGACGACGGGATAATCGTCGTCACCGATCATCACGCACAGGGGCGCGTCGCCAATGCTCGGTGCAGCGATGGTTTGCGCCGTCGCTCCGACGAGCACTGCCAACTCGATTTCCTCGCGGGTCGGCTTGGCGCCGTCGAAGCCGTCGGGGAATTCCCTGGCGATGAAATCGGTCGACAGCTTGCCGGCGCGAAAGCGCGGGTTGCGCAAGACCGCAGCCAGGAAGTCGACGTTGTTCGAGACGCCCGCGACGACGAAACCGTCGAGCGCCTGAGCGAGGCTCGCCGCGGCGGCCGGACGGTGCTTGGCGTGGGCCGCCACCTTGGCGATCATCGGATCGTAGAAGATGGGAATTTCGGCTCCTTCGTAAACGCCGCTGTCGACGCGCACGCCGTCGCCCGCGGGCTCGGCATAGCGTACGAGCCGCCCCGCGGAAGGCAGGAAGTCGCGGTGGGGGTCTTCGGCATAGATGCGCGCCTCGATCGCCGAACCCGATAGCTTCAGATCGTTTTGCGCGAACGGCAGCCGCTCGCCGGCGGCGATCCGGATCATCAGCTCGACGAGATCGAGCCCGGTCACCATCTCGGTTACCGGATGCTCGACCTGCAGCCGCGTGTTCATCTCGAGGAAATAGAAGTTGCGCTTGCCGTCGACGATGAACTCGACGGTGCCCGCCGAACGGTAATTGGTGGCCTTGGCCAGTGCGACGGCTGCTGCACCCATGCGTGCGCGCGTCTTGGCGTCGAGGAACGGACTCGGCGCTTCCTCGATCACCTTCTGGTGACGGCGCTGTATTGAGCATTCGCGCTCGAACAGATGGACGACATGGCCGTGGCCGTCGCCGAGAATCTGGATCTCGATGTGTCGCGGGTGCTCAATGTATTTCTCGATGAAGAGACGCGCATCGCCGAACGCGGTCCGGGCTTCGCCGGTCGCCCGGCGGAACGCCTCGGCCAGATCGGCGTCACTCGCGGCCACGCGCATGCCCTTGCCGCCGCCGCCGCCGGCCGCCTTGAGCATCGCCGGATATTTGAGCCGGTGGGCGATGGCGATCGCCGCCTCGGCATCCTCGATCACGCCAAGATGACCCGGCACGGTCGGCACGCCGGCCTTCACCGCGATCTGCTTGGCGGCGATCTTGTCGCCCATCGCGGCGATCGCGTCCGGATCGGGGCCGATGAAGGCGATACCGGCCTTGGCCAGCGCGCGCGGCAGCGCCGGGTTCTCGGACAGGAAGCCGTAGCCCGGATGCACCGCCTCGGCGCCGGTAGCGCGGCAGGCGGCGACGATCTTCTTCACGTCGAGATAGCTCTGCGCCGACGGCGCGGGCCCTATTGGAACGGCCTCATCCGCTTCGCGCACGTGCCGTGCGTCGGCATCGGCCTCGCTGTAGACCGCGACCGTGGCGATCCCCATGCGCCTCGCCGTGCGCACGATGCGGCAGGCGACCTCGCCGCGATTGGCGATCAGGATTTTCTTGAACATTAGCGGGTTGGCAGTCCGGCGACGGGCGCTAGAATCGCCCTACCGACGCGACTGTTCGGCGAAAACGAAACGCCGCGCGCATTGTTGCTTTTCAAAATCGTCGCCTTGGCATCTTTCAAACCAACGCGCCAACGATTCCTTTGCCGCGCGACGTAAATTCTTACGCCCTCGTCTTTTGCGCGCCGCTTTAGTTGCTTGATAGCTTCTTGGACGCTTGGGAGATCATCTATACGGCAGCCCTTTCGCAAGCTCCAGCGACCTTTCCCAAAACTCACGGAGTGGTAAGGCACAAGCTCGATAGCTGCAAGAATGGAAGAAATAAGTCTCAACGCCTCGCGGTACGAGACTTTCTGCCGCTCACAAATCACTAAGGCCGTCTTGCGTAGCTTCTTTTCCCACCACTGAAAGCCGGGCGACCAGCAAAAGGCAGGGTTGAGCAGAAAAAACTTGAACTCTGCCCCCGACAAACGTTGTGCAATTGTGTTGCGCCGTGCCCGCTTGAACGCATCGTCGTTGTTCAACTCGGCGTAAAAGTCACCGCTATTAAAGCCGGGGTTGAGCAACAAGACGATTACCTTCGCTGTGCGAAGGTCACCTAAATGAGGGCTCGGATAGAGTGATAACTGAAAGCCATTCGGACTTGGCTCGAATTGTGACCCCCTCACGTAATCGTCGAACGAGCGGATTGCCGGCGTCTCAAGCGCCTCCGGCTTCAAATACTCCCCGTCCTTCGGATGAACGTAAGGCGGTTTTCGACGCCTGAATTGCCTCCAGAAGTGCGACATCGGGGCTATAGCGGGATGTTGTCGTGCTTTTTCCACGGATTCTCGAGCCGCTTGCCGCGCAGCATGGCGAGCGAGCGGCAGAGGCGCCGCCGCGTCGAATGCGGCATGATCACGTCGTCGATGAAGCCGCGCGACCCGGCGACGAAGGGATTGGCGAATTTCGCGCGGTATTCCTCGGCCCGTTTCTCGATCTTCTTCGCATCCTTGAGGTCGCCGCGGAAGATGATCTCGACTGCGCCCTTGGGCCCCATCACCGCGATCTCGGCCGACGGCCAGGCGTAATTGACGTCGCCGCGCAGATGCTTCGAGCTCATCACGTCGTAGGCGCCACCATAGGCCTTGCGCGTGATCACCGTCACCTTCGGCACCGTCGCCTCGGCGAAGGCGAACAGCAGTTTGGCGCCGTGCTTGATGATGCCGCCGTATTCCTGCGCCGTACCCGGCAGGAATCCCGGTACATCGACGAAAGTCACGATCGGGATATTGAAGCAATCGCAGACGCGCACGAAGCGCGCCGCCTTGCGTGCGGAATCGATGTCGAGGCAGCCGGCCAGAACCATCGGCTGGTTGGCGACGATGCCGACGGGATGGCCCTCGAGCCGCGCGAAGCCGACGATGATATTCTTGGCGAAGTCGGGCTGCAGCTCGAAGAACTCGCCTTCGTCGGCAACTTTGGCGATCAGCTCCTTCATGTCGTAGGGCTTGTTGGGATTGGCCGGTACCAGCGTGTCGAGCGAGGCTTCGTTGCGGTCGGCCGGATCGTCGGTCGGCCGCACCGGCGCCGTCTCGCGGTTCGACGACGGCAGGAAATCAAGGAACCGGCGCAGCTGCAGGATCGCCTCCGCGTCGTTGGCGAAAGCGAGGTCGGCGACGCCCGATTTCGCGGTATGCGTGCGCGCGCCGCCAAGCTCCTCGTGCGAGACACTCTCGTGCGTCACCGTCTTCACCACGTCGGGCCCGGTGACGAACATGTACGAGCTGTCCTGCACCATGAAGATGAAGTCGGTCATCGCCGGGGAATAGACGGCGCCGCCGGCGCACGGGCCCATGACTACCGAGATCTGCGGCACGACGCCCGACGCGAGCACATTGCGCTGGAACACCTCGGCATAGCCGGCGAGCGAGGCGACACCCTCCTGGATGCGTGCCCCGCCGGAATCGTTGAGGCCGACGATCGGTGCGCCGACCTGCAGCGCCTGGTCCATGATCTTGCAGATCTTCTCGGCATGGGCTTCGGAGAGCGAGCCGCCGAAGACGGTGAAATCCTGGCTGAAGGCGAAGACGCGACGGCCGCTGACCAGCCCGTGTCCGGTGACAACGCCGTCGCCCGGCACCTTCTGCTGCTCCATGCCGAAATCAGTCGAGCGGTGCTCGACGAACATGTCCCATTCCTCGAACGTGCCGCGGTCGAACAGCAGGTCGAGGCGCTCGCGCGCGGTCAGCTTGCCTTTTTCGTGCTGCTGTGCGATGCGCTTCTCGCCGCCGCCCTTGCGCGCGGCTTCTCGCTTCTCCTCCAACCGCCGCAATATCTCGCGCATACAGTCCCCCTGGCAGCGTCCGGGCGGCCAGTTTGGCCTGTTTACGCTGCGCGGTGAAGGGCGGCGAAGCGGGCCGCGAGCGCGACGTCGGCGCGAATGCCGGCACGGCGCGCCATCGCCTCCGCGTCCGCGCCCCAGCGCTCGATCTGGAAGGTGTGGTCGAGCTCGGCGGCGGCGAAGGCTTCTTCGGCGTCGAGCCGGCCCTCGATCAGGGCCAGCGCCAGAACCAGCGAGCCGAGCGTCGTCGTCGCGAGGTGGAGGGCCGCCAGCGTCATGTCGTCGTAGGCGGCAATGGCGCGGCGATAGGCTTCGAGCGAGTCCGGCGTCTGGGTCACCGGCGTAACGCCGGCGGTCACCGCAAGCGGCGCATACCGGCCGCTGGCCCAATCGAGATGCTTTTGCCACGCGCGATTCTGGCGCACCGCGATCTCAGACAGCTCCTCGGCGCGATAGCAGACGAGATCGGTCTCGGCATATTTTGTGATCTCGTCCACGATCCGATCCCGTCGCTGCGCGACGAGATCGATCGCCGTGCCGGCGAGCCGCGTCAGCGGCAGTGTCGCGGCCGTGATCGTCTCGCCCTGGATCTGCCATTCGGCGGCGATGGCTTCAGCCAGCGCCTTGCTGCGCACGATGAGCGGTGCTTTGGCCGGCGTGCGGAGCGGCTTACCGTCGAGCAGAATGGTGTGCCCGCCAGCAGACTCGGCGGGCGCCGCAACCTTGAAAAACCGCTTCATCGCTCGCTGCGGGCTTTCTCGGGCGCGAGCTCGGCGAAGACGTCGCGTTCCTGGCCGTCTTCGAAGCCGAAGAAGTCCCAGGTCTCGCGCATATGCGGCGGCAGCGGCGCCATCACGATCAGTGTGCCGCCGGCCGGATGCGGAATCGCCAGCGCGCGGGCGTGGAGGTGCACCCGGCGGTTGCCTGGAACACCGGCGACGTGCGATGCCGCGCCGCCGTACTTGCCGTCGCCGAGGATCGGCGTGCCGATTGCGGCGCAATGGGCGCGGAGCTGATGGGTCCGTCCGGTCACGGGCTCAAGTGCAAGCCACGCCACGCGGTCGCCGGCATGTGCCACTGTGCGATAGTAGGTCACGGCGCGCTTGCCTTCCTCGTCGGGCACGACCCGCTCACCGAGCCGGCCGGGCAGCTTCGCTAGCCGTTGGTCGATGCGGCCCTGGCGCGGCTCCGGCACGCCGACCACCACGGCCCAATAGATCTTGCGCGCGGCCTTGCCGCGAAATGCCGCCGCCAAGCTGGCGGCGGCGCGGGCACTGCGCGCCAGCACGAGTACGCCGCTGGTGTCCTTGTCGAGCCGATGAACCAATCGCGGCCGCTCCTTGGTGTCGAATTTGAGCGCATCGAGCAGCCCATCAAGATGGCGTTCGGTATTGGTGCCGCCTTGGACCGCGAGACCTTGCGGCTTGTCGATGACGATGACGTCGTCGTCGCGGTGCAGGACGCACGCCTGGATCATCTTGGTGTCGCGTGCGCTGGGTTCGAACGGACGCTGCATCGGTGGGCGCGTCGCAGCGGGCAACGGCGGCACACGCACGATCTGGCCGGCGGCGACGCGATCGCGCGCGGCGGCGCGCTTGCCGTCGAGCCGGATCTGCCCCGTGCGCAGCAATTGCTCGAGCTTGCCGTGCGGCAGGTCGGGGAAATGCCGCTTGAACCAGCGGTCGAGGCGAATTTCGGCGTCGTCGGCCGCAACCGCGATCGATTGCACCTGTGCCATGCGCCGCAATCTAGCGGCGGAGGCTCGCCGGCGCCACCCTGCGGGCGCCGCGATGCCGGCAGCTACGCCCGGCGATCAGCGCCGCCAGTGACCGCCGACCCAGACCCAGCCGCCCGGTCGCGCGACCCAATGGCCGGGAACCCAGACGGCCCCGGCATAGGGGCCGTGGACGTAGCGGCCGCGAATCCAAACATAGCGCGCACCGTTCCAGCGCCAAAAGCCCGGGCGCCACACCCAATAGCCGGGCGCGGCGGGCGGCGGCGGCGCCTGTTCCACGATCGGCGCGGGCGGAGCCACGCCGATGACGACCTCGGCCGCGCTCGCCAGCGAGACACCGGTCAATAACATCGCCGCCACGGCGACACTCCGAAAAAGCGAGGATTTCAGCATACCTGGGCTCCACGTCGATTGGACTCGCCGTGCCTGTATATAGGCGCGTGAGTGCGCTCGCGTTCCCGCGCGCAAGGGCACAGATTTGCTACTCGTCCGTCTCCTCCCGGCGCCGTCCCGTGCTCGACGCCGGGCCCGTCAGTGCTGCTGGAGCCATTTCTGGGCATCCGGATCGCCGTTGACCGCAGCTTTCTGCATCCAATAGCGGGCTTGCGTCGGGTCCTTGGTGACGCCTTGGCCGTTCCAGTACTTAAGCGCGAGATTGTGCTGCGCCTCGCGTTGTCCCTTTTCCGCAGCCATCAGATACCAATGCACGGATTGGGCGTAATCCTGCGGCACGCCGTAGCCTTTGGCGTAGAGGAAACCGATATTGGCTTCGGCGACGGCATATCCCTGAGCCGACGCTTGGCGGTACCAGCGCATCGCCTCGGCATAGTTTTTGTGATCATAGGCCTCGTCGCCCCGCTGGTTGGCGTCGTGGGGCGATAGGGCCTGGGCGAGTTGATCCGGAACATAGGTTTGCGCCGCGGCGGAATCGCCGGCACTCAGCGCAAGCAGAACCGCGACGGCCGGTGCCGCGATGAACGAGCGGTGCATGTGGATTTTTCCCCACCCCCCGAGCTTGAATATTAGTCCGATTTTCTTTCGCGGTCATGTGCCGGTTACAGACTCTTGGCGCGGTGCGCACAAGAGAGCGCCTTCCACCGCTATTTCTCCTCCTTCCGCCTGAGTTTCGCCCAATAATCGAGCCGCTTGCGAACCTCGCGCTCGAAGCCGGCCTCGATCGGGCGATAGAAGCTTCGTCGCCCCATCGCCTCGGGAAAATAGTCGAGACCGGAGAAGCCCTCCGGCGCGTCCGGATCATAGACGTAGCCGCTGCTGTAGCCGAGTTCGCGCATCAGGCGGGTGGGCGCGTTGACCGCGTGCATCGGCGGCATCAGCGATCCGGTCTCCTGCGCGGCGCGGGTCGCGCTGCCGAACGCGACGTAACCGGCATTCGATTTCGGCGCCGTAGCGAGAAAGATCACGGCTTGCGCCAGGGCCAGCTCGCCCTCCGGCGAGCCGAGCCGGTCATAGGCCTCCCAAGCGGCGATCGTCTGCGGCAGCGCGGTGGGCTCGGCCATGCCGATATCCTCGACCGCCATGCGCACCAGCCGCCGCGCGATATAGATCGGATGTTCGCCGCCGACCAGCATGCGCGCCAGCCAATAGAGCGCCGCGTCGACGTCGGAGCCGCGCACCGATTTGTGCAGGGCGCTGATCAAGTTGTAGTGCCCCTCCTGCGCCTTGTCGTAGAGCGGCGCGCGGCGCTGCACCGCCGCCATGAGACCCTCGGTGTCGAGCGTCGTTCCGGCGGGCAGTGCGGCAAGCTCTTCGGCGACGTTGAGCACGTAGCGCCCGTCGCCGTCGGCCATCGCCTTGAGCGCCTGGCGTGCGCCGTCGTCGACCGGCAGCTTGCGGCCGAGCGCCGTTTCGGCGCGCCCGAGCAGGGTCTCGAGCGCGTCGTCGTCGAGCCGCCGCAGCACGAAGACCTGACAGCGCGACAGGAGCGCGCCATTGAGCTCGAACGACGGATTTTCGGTCGTTGCACCGATCAGGGTTACCGTTCCGGTTTCGACATAGGGCAGGAACCCGTCCTGCTGGGCGCGGTTGAAGCGGTGGATCTCATCGACGAACAGCAGCGTGCCCTGGCCGGCGACGCGGCGTTGCTTGGCCGCATCGAACACCTTGCGCAAATCGGCGACGCCCGAGAACACGGCGGAGAGCGGCTCGAAATGCATGTCGGTCGCCTCGGCCAGGATGCGCGCGATCGTTGTCTTGCCGCAGCCCGGCGGGCCCCAAAGGATCATCGAGGCGAGCCGCCGCGCCGCCACCATGCGGCCGATCGGCGCGTCGGACGCGAGCAGATGGTCCTGGCCCACCACTTCGGCAAGCGTCCGGGGCCGGAGGCGATCGGCGAGTGGACGCGGAGCCTGCTGCTCGAAGAGGCTCATCGCACGACAAGCGAGAAGGTCTTGTCGCCGCGAGCGATGAGCAGGGCCCAAGGTGCGCCACTGCCAGCGAGCATGTCGCGCAGCTGCGCGACATTCGTGATTTCGCGATGGTCGAGGCTGGCCACGATGTCGCCTCGCCGCAGCCCCAGCTGCGCCGCCGTGCTGCCTGGGTTGACGGACGCGATCACGACGCCGCGCCGGGTTTGCGGCAGATTCAGTTCGTCGGCAAAGGCCGGATTGAGGTTGCCGACCGCGGCGCCCGCAAGCGGCTGACGGCCGGCCAAGAGGGTGATCTCGCGCGGCGGCTGTTCGGGCGGCGCGATCAGCGTCACCGCGACCGCGTTCGTCTTGCCGTCGTGCCAGAGCGTGAAATGCGCCGTACTCTCGACATGATGCGTCGCCAGCCGAAAGCGCAAGGCTTCCGCGTCTTCGACGTCGTGGCCGTCGACCGCGAGGACCACGTCACCCTTGCCGATGCCCGCCTTGGCGGCCGGACTCCCGGCGGTAACGTCCTCGACCAGAACGCCGCCCGGCCGCGATAGGCCGAGCTTCCTCGCCTCGTCGGCGCCGACGCCTTTTCCGTCGACGCCGAGCCACGGCTGCTGCACGACACGTTCGCCGTGCCGCACGGCATAAAGCACCGATCGGACGAGGCCGGTCGGTATGGCGAAGCCGATGCCGATCGATCCGCCCGATTCCGAGAAGATCGCGGTGTTGATACCCACCAGTTTGCCGTCCATGTCGACCAGCGCGCCGCCCGAATTGCCGGGGTTGATCGGCGCGTCGGTCTGGATAAAGGAACCGAATTCATTGATTCCGGTACCGGTACGCGCCAAGCCCGAGATGATCCCGCTGGTCACCGTCTGGCCGACGCCGAACGGATTGCCGATCGCCAGCACCAGATCGCCGACCTCGAGCCCGTCGCTGTCGCCGATCGGCAAGACCGGCAGCTTCTCGCCGGGCACATTGATCTTGAGCACGGCGAGGTCGAGATACTCGTCGGCGAGCAGCACCTTGGCCGCGAATTCGCGGCGGTCGCTCAGCACCACAGAAATCTCCTCGGCATCCTTGATTACGTGGTCATTGGTCACGATCAATCCGGAGGGGTCGAGGATCACGCCGGAGCCGAGTGAATTCAGCACGCGTTGACGCGGCACGGCCAGCGGAAAGGCGTTGCCGAAGAACCGTCGCAGCAGCGCGTCGTTGAAGATCGGCGCGCGCGTCTGTACCACCCGGCGGGAATAGACGTTGACCACCGCGGGCGCCGCCTCCTTCACGACAGGCGCGAAGGTCAGATGGATTTCCGTCCGCCCCGATGGCGTCCGGGTGACTGGCGACTGCTGCGCCACGGCGGACGACGCCGCAAGGAGCGCAATCGGCAGAACCAGCCCGGCCCAGCGAATCATTTCGTCTTCGGTCGCACTTCGATGTAGTCGACGACGCGGCGCACGCCGGCGATCGATCTGAGATGCGCCAACGTCAGCGCGCGTTCAGACGCCGATAGGGCGCGGCCAAGGACATAGAGCGTCGCAAAAGCATCGGTCGCCAGCCGGTAATTGAGGTGGTGGACGTCCTTGGCCTCGGCCAGGGCGACTTCGGCTTTGGAGTTGATCTCCAGCGCCCGCGCCCAGGAGATGATTCCATTCTTGTTCGCCTTCTGGTCGGCATCGCTCATATAGACGACGCGCCAATAGAGCTGCTTCACGCCCGAGACGCCGCGGACACCGGTCTCGAACTTGTCATAGGTCGGCTTGTCGTCGAACAGGCCGGTCACGAGGAGACGCTGTTCATAGATCTCGGTCGACGCCTTGATGCTCTCGACTTTGGCCATCACGGCGTTGACCTTGATGACGATCTCGTTGTCCTTGGCGATGTCGACGGCGCTGCGGTCCTCGAGCGCGCGATCGATGAGAGTGACTGGTGCGCTGAGCACGGTGCCGATTTGCGCGAACGCCCGATGGGCCGAGAACGTCGCGCCCGTGCTGAGGGCGGCGATCACCGCGCGACGCGTACAATCCATGGGTTCCAGCCCCCCGATGCCGGATCATAGCTCACGAAAAGACCGCGACGAAACACGCCTTGAGCGTGTCGTCGACCTCGCGCATGGCGGGATGGACGCCGAGCGCCGCGAGCGACGTAACGCCGTGCTCGCGCACGCCACAAGGCACGATGCCGCGATAATGGGAGAGATCGGGCGCGACGTTGAGCGAAATGCCGTGATAGCTCACGCCCCGACGGACCCGCACGCCGATTGCCGCGATCTTGTTCTCGTTGCCCGTCTTGTCCGCGATCCAGATGCCGACCCTGCCGGCGCGCCGCTCGCCGGTGACGCCGAAGGCAGCGAGGGTACGGATAAGCCACTCTTCGAGGTTGCGCACGAAGACGCGCAAATCACCGCCGCGGCGGTTGACATCGAGCATGACGTAAGCAATGCGCTGGCCCGGCCCGTGATACGTCCATTGGCCGCCGCGGCCGGTGTAGTGCACCGGCAGGAGGGGGGCGACGAGATCGGCGCGGCGGGCGCTCGTGCCGGCGGTATAGAGTGCCGGATGCTCCAGCAGCCAGACCAGCTCGGGCGCTGCGCCGGCGCGGATGTCGCGGACGCGCGCCTCCATCGCTAGCACGGCCTCGTCGTATGGCACCGGCGTATTGTCCGTACGCCATTCGACGGCTTCCGTCCGGGGGGGCGCGCTTGCTATGCTCATGGGGATTTGGTAATCAGCCGCGCCATCGGCGGCAATTGCCGAATCCTATCGCGGTCGTGGCGGAATTGGTAGACGCGCTAGCTTGAGGTGCTAGTGGGGGAAACCCCTTGGAAGTTCGAGTCTTCTCGACCGCACCATTCCCTTACCGCCGACGGATGGATGCCCGGCAAGAGCGCCGAAGCGTAATCCGTGCGGCATCCTGAGGAGTAACGATGGCCGACGACATGCGCGACGGGGCGCTCGAATATCACCGGCACCCGACGCCCGGCAAGATTGCCATCGTTGCAACCAAGCCGCTCTCGACCCAGCACGATCTGTCGCTGGCCTATTCCCCCGGTGTCGCCGCCGCGTCGCTGGCGATTGCCGCCGATCCGCAGGAAGCGTCGAGCCTGACCGCGCGGGCCAACCTCGTTGCCGTGGTCACCAACGGCACCGCAGTGCTGGGCCTCGGCGCGATCGGCCCACTCGCCGCCAAGCCGGTGATGGAAGGGAAGGCGGTGCTGTTCAAGAAATTCGCCGGCATCGACGTCTTCGACATCGAGATCAACGAGCGCGATCCCGACAAACTGGTGGAGGTCATCGCTGCGCTCGAGCCGACCTTCGGCGGCATCAACCTCGAGGACATCAAGGCGCCGGAGTGCTTCGCCATCGAGGAGAAGCTCCGCAAGCGACTCAAGATACCCGTCTTCCACGACGATCAGCACGGCACGGCGATCATCGTCGGCGCCGCTGTGCGCAACGGGCTGAAGCTGGTCGGCAAGCGCATCGAAGACGTGAAGGTCGTGGTTTCGGGGGCCGGCGCCGCGGCGCTCGCCTGCCTCGATCTCCTGGTCGACATGGGTCTGCGGGTCGAAAACGTGTTCGTCACCGACGTCCACGGCGTCGTCTACGAAGGCCGCAAGGAAGAGATGGATCCGCGCAAGGCGCGCTACGCCAAGAAGACGAAGGCGCGCAAGCTGGCCGACGTGATCGGCGGCGCAGACATCTTCCTCGGGTTGTCGGCGCCCAACGTGTTGAGCGCGGAGATGGTCAAGACGATGGCGCCCAACCCGCTGATCCTGGCGCTCGCCAATCCGACGCCCGAGATCCTTCCCGAAGTCGCGCTCGCGGTGCGACCGGACGCGATCCTCGCCACCGGCCGTACCGACTTTCCAAACCAGGTCAACAACGTCCTGTGCTTTCCGTTCATCTTCCGTGGCGCGCTCGATGTCGGCGCGACGACGATCAACGAGGCGATGAAGCTCGCGGCGGTCAACGCGCTCGCCGATCTGGCGCTGGCGGAGCCGTCGGACGTCGTTACCACCGCCTACGGCGGGACGACCCTGACTTTCGGCCGCGACTACATCATTCCGAAGCCGTTCGATCCGCGCCTCATCATCGAGATCGCGCCGGCCGTGGCAAAGGCGGCGATGGATTCCGGCGTCGCGACGCGGCCGATCACGGATTTTCCGGCGTATCGCGATCGGCTCAACGAATTCGTCTTCCGCTCCGGCCTGCTCATGCGGCCGATCTTCGAGCATGCGCGCAAGGATCCGAAGCGCGTCGTCTACAGCGAGGGTGAGGACGAGCGCGTGCTGCGCGCCGTGCAGCAGGTCGTCGACAACGGCCTCGCTCGGCCGATTATCATCGCCAGGCGCGAGGTCGCGCTGAAGCGGATCGAACGGCTCAACCTGCGGATCAAGCTCGGCGTCGACGTCGACCTGGTCGATCCGACCGGCGATCCGCGCTTCAACGAGTACTGGTCGCTCTATCACCAATTGATGGAGCGCAAGGGCGTTTCGCCCGATTTTGCCCGCCACATCGTACGCACGCGTACGTCGGTGATCGCCTCGCTCATGGTCCGCCGCGGGGAGGCCGACGCCATGATTTGCGGCGCCGTCGGCCAATATCACCGCCATTTGCGGCATGTGCTGGATATTCTCGGGCTCGTGCCCGGCGCTTCGGCGCCGGCCGCCCTGACCGGGCTCATCATGCCCAAGGGCACGTTCTTCCTGTGCGACACCTATGTCGTCGACGATCCCGCGGCCGAGCAGATCGCCGAAATGACGTTGCGCGCCGCACGTGCGGTGCGCTATTTCGGCGTCGAGCCCAAGGTCGCGCTGCTGTCGCATTCGAACTTCGGCGGCTCCGACATGCCGGGTGCGCGCAAGATGCGTCAGGCGATGGAGCTGCTGCTCAAGCGCGCGCCCGAGCTCGAGGTCGAGGGCGAGATGAACGGCGATGCCGCGGTGGTCGAAGAGATCCGCAACCGCATCTTCCCGAATTCGCGGCTCAAGGGCGCCGCCAACCTGCTGATCATGCCCAATCTCGATGCCGCCAACATCGCCTTCAACCTGCTCAAGGTGCTGGGCGACGGCCTCAATATCGGGCCGATCCTGCTCGGCATCCGGAAGCCGGCCCATATCGTGACGCCGGCGATCACCGTGCGCGGCCTGGTGAATATGACAGCGGTCGCAGTCTATGATGCCCAGGTCTCGGCGGGGGACCAGCATGAGTTGGGACTTCAAAGTCTCTGACGTCATTCCGGCGGCGCCGCAAGCGATCTACGACGCTTGGCTCGATAGCCAGGGCCACGCGGGCATGACCGGCGGCCAACCGGCAAGCTGCTCCGCCGGCGTCGGCGGTGCGTTTACCGTCTGGAACGGCTTCATCAGCGGCAAGAACCTCGCGCTCGAGCCGGGCAAACGCATCGTTCAATCGTGGCGGACGACACGATTCACGCCTGCCGATCCGGATTCCGAGATTGAGGTGCTGCTGGAGCCGGTTGCGAGCGGCACGCGCGTGACCGTCAACCATCGCCACGTGCCCGACGGACACACCAGCTATCGCGATGGCGGCTGGCAGCGCAGCTATTTCGATACGATGAAGGCCTATTTTTTCGCCAAGCGTTAGGCCGACGGGAGCGGCCGGCCACGCTCGAGGAAGAGTGGCCGGCCAGGCGGCGTGCCGCCGATCAGTCGAAGTGACGGTGATGGCGGTGGAAATGCGCCGCCAGGATGTCGTCAGCCATCTTCTTCTGGTCGGGCGACAAGCTCTGGTACAGCGGCCGGAACGCTGCGAGCAGACGATCGTTGTTCTTGGCCATCGTCTCGGCAAAGCGTCCGCGCGCCTCGAGCGCTTGCACCGCGTCCTTCGGTTCGCCGGTGAACTGCGCCCGCGTGGCGTCGATGGCGTGCGCGTTGGACCGCATTGCGTCGGCGACCTTGTTCCACTGCGGCTCCTGCTGCGGCGTGACCTTCAACTCGGCCTTGAAGAACGCGATCCGGCCGGGGACGAAGCGTTCGGCGCTCCAGTGATGCGGTTGCCGGGGTCCGTGGGCGCCGGGCGCCGGCGGTTGCGCGCCGTAGCTCGGCGGCGCAGTCGGGCCCGGAGGAGCGGCCTGGGCGAAAGCCGGTGCGGCGGCAATGAGCCCGCCCATGCCGATAAGCAAGGCGAAGGCGGGCGCGGAAAGACGGCGTGTATTCACGGTTGGGTACTCCTGCGAGAAGTGCGACTGTCGCCAAGTTCTAGCCCGGATTTCTCACCGAGGGTAAGTGTTCGAGATTGTGTCGGGGAGATTCGGCGGGTTTGGCGTGAGAGTGTGATTTGGGGCATTTCCGGGACGCGGCGGACGCGCTGACGGTCGCCGCG
>Ga0307372_10002417_pt1 | contig 30923 bp, 33 predicted proteins | sample OX1MG_FD_202533 | JGI IMG/M metagenome (GOLD analysis project Ga0307372, IMG submission 202533) | Soil microbial communities from Risofladan, Vaasa, Finland - OX-1 | ecosystem: Environmental > Terrestrial > Soil > Coastal area > Acid sulfate soil | place: Finland: Risofladan, Vaasa | collected... | reverse complement strand
CGTCTCCAGCTGCTTCATTGTGTCCAAGGACACCCCCACCACGATGAGCACGGCAGTGCCGCCCAGGTAGAGCCCCTGGTTGGGTTGCTGGCCGGTCAAAAGCGCAGTCAAGATTGGCAGCACGACCGTGATCAGGCCTAGAAAGATCGCTCCTGCCAGGGTTATCCGGCTCATCACCCGGGCCAGATACTGGGCCGTGGCTCGACCCGGCCGGATTCCGGGGATGAAGGTGGCGCTCTTCTTCAGGTTGTCAGCGGCATCCTCGGGATCGAAGGTGACTGCGGTGTAGAAGAAGGTGAAGCCCATGATCAGCCCGAAGTAGATGAATTCGTAGCCGATGTCGACCCAGAGAATCGGGCCGAAGGGATTCCAGTTGGTGTGCACCCAGGTGGCCAGGCCCCCGATCACCCCTCCCCCATGGCCGCTGGCAGGCGCGAAGAAGTTCCCGAATATGGTCGGGAAGAACATGATCGAGATGGCGAAGATGATCGGAATCACCCCCGCCTGGTTCACCCGCAGGGGCAGAAAGCTGCTTCGACCCTGGTAGACCTGGCGGCCGACCACCCGCTGGGCCGACTGGATGGGGATCTTACGGGTCGCCTGCTGGACAAAGATGATCCCGGCGGCGACCACGATTCCAATCACGGCGAACATGAACACGGTGAAGGTCTGGGCCGAGCCGCCGTTGGTGAAGGCCAGCACGCTGCCCGGGATCTGACCCAGGATGCCGGCCATGATGATGATCGATACGCCATTGCCGAGCCCGTACTCGGTGATCAGCTCCCCGAACCACATGATCACGATCGTCCCCGCTGTGAGAATGATCACGATCTCCAGGATGGTCGGCCAGGAGGTGGTCGGCGAGAGGATGGTCTGGCCCTGGTAGTTGAAGCTCTCGAACAACCGGGTGTAGCCGAACCCCTGAACCAGGGCCAGCCCGACGGTCAGGTAGCGGGCGTACTGGGTGAGCCGGCGGCGGCCCAGATCACCCTCTTTGGACAGTTCCTTGACCCGAGTGGAGATGACCGTCATCAGCTGCATGATGATGGTGGCGTTGATGTAGGGGTTCAGGCCCAGGGCCACGATCGAAATGCCTGCGTTCGAACCGGCCGTGGAGAATCCGCTGCCTGAGAACAGGTTGATCAATCCCAGCAGACCGTTGGTGCTGAAGAGATCGCGCAGGGCGGCGCTGTTGACCCCGGGGATGGTGATCGTGGCCAGAGCCCGGAAGACCACGATCAGCCCGATCGTGATCAGCAGCTTGCGCCGAAGCTCGGGGACCTGCATGGCGGCGCGAAGCGCCCCGAACAGGCTCATGTCGAGCTTTCCTGCCCTCCGGCCTGCGACTCATCGGTGCCCGGCTGCGGATCCCCTACCGGCTCTTCGGCGCTCGCCAGCTTGGCCCGACTCGCCGCGCGCCTCCGCTGGGAGGGCGTCGACTTCTCGCCTTCCTCTGGTTTCGGCTTGGGTTCGTCCAGCAGTTCGACCGCGCCACCCGCCTTGGTGACCGCGTCCATCGCCGCTCGAGAGGCGCGGTTGACCCGGATCGTCAGCGCCGGAGGTGCCCCTCCGCCGGCGAGCAGCTTGATCGGCAGATGCGAGCGCCCCACCAGTCCAGCCTTGACCAGCTGCTCGACGTCGACCACAGCTCCCGCCTCGAAGCGGGCCAGCTTGCCGCAGTTGACCACCTCGTACTCGACCCGGAAGCGGTTGTAGAACCCGCGCAGCTTGGGCACCCGCTGGGTGAGTGGCATCTGCCCGCCTTCGAAACCTCGGGGCACGCTCCACGAGCTCCGCGACCCCTGCCCCTTCTGGCCCCTACCGGCCGTCTTGCCACCGCCCGCCGAGATGCCGCGACCGACCCGTTTTCGGGGCCGCCGGCTGCCCACCGGGGGGCGCAATTCGTCCAGCCTCATCTGCGTCCGCTTCGGGCCGGCCGGGGACCCGCCGCCAGGGATTCCACTCCCTCTACTTGGACCAGATGGCGGACGGCGCTGACCATGCCCCGCACCGATGGCGAGTCAGGGTGCTCCACCGTCTGGTGCAGGCGGCGCAGGCCGAGGGCTCGGATGGTCCGCTTCTGGTCGGCGCCGTAACCGATGGCGCTCTTCACCCAGGTCACGCGCAGGCCCTGGAGCTGGTCAGCCAACGACGACCTCCTCGGAGCCGAGCGCGGCCTGCGAGGGCCGCAGCCCCAGCTCGGCCAGGGTTTTGCCTCGTAGTCGAGCGACCGTCTCGGCCGTGCGCAGTTCGCCCAGGGCCGCCATGGTGGCGCGCACTGTGTTGATCGGGTTGTCGGTGCCCAGCGACTTGGTCAGGATGTCCTTGATCCCGGCCAGCTCGACCACCGCGCGCATGGCGCCTCCGGAGATCACCCCGGTGCCCGGCGACGCCGGGCGCAGCAGCACCTTGGCGGCGCCTTGCTTGCGGAGCACCTGATGGGGAATCGTGCGTCCCACCATGGGCACTCGGATCATGTGCTTCTTGGCGTCGTCAACCCCCTTGCGGATCGCCTCCGGGACCTCGCCGGCCTTGCCCAGCCCGGCGCCCACCCGGCCCGCGCCGTCACCGACCACCACCAGGGCGCTGAACGAGAAGCGCCGGCCGCCCTTCACGACCTTGGCGACCCGGTTGAGGCTGACCACGCGCTCGGTCAGCTCCCCACGGGCGTCCCGGTCCGGGCGCGACATGTTCATGCTCATCAATCAGCCTTCAGAATTCCAGACCGGCCAGGCGGGCCGCGTCGGCTAGGGCTTGGACCCGCCCATGGTACAGATACCCCCCGCGATCGAAGACAACCTGCTTGATGCCGGCCGCCAGGGCCCGCTCCCCGACCACCTTGCCGACCACTGCCGCACTGGCCCGGTTAGCCCCCTTGGTGTTGAGCGTCGGCTCAGCGGTGCTGGCCGCGGCCAGCGTCCGACCGCTGTCGTCGTCCACCACCTGGGCATAGACGTGGCGCAGGCTGCGGTAGACGCACAGCCTCGGCCGCGCTCCCGAGCCGCTGACCCGAGACCGGACCCGGCGGTGACGATGCTGGCGGGCTCCGCCTCTTTCAAATTGGGACATGAACTAAGTCTTGGCTCCCTTGCCGCTCTTGCCGGCCTTGCGCCGGACCACCTCGCCGCGGTAGCGCACACCCTTCCCCTTGTAGGGCTCGGGCTTGCGCGTGGCCCGGATCCGGGCCGCGGTCTGCCCCACCAGTTGCTTGTCATTGCCGAGCACGGCTACTCGGGTGGGTTCGGGAACCTCAATCCTGATGCCCTCCGGGGGAGTCAGCCGGATCGGGTGCGAGTAGCCGAGAGCCAACTGGAGATCGCCGCCCTGAAGCGAGGCCCGATAGCCCACCCCCTGGAGTTCCAGCTCCTTGCGATAGCCGGTGGTCACCCCAGTCACCATGTTGGCGATCAAGGTCCGGGTTAGGCCGTGAAGGGAGCGATGGGGGGCGGAGTCGGTGGGGCGCTCGACCAGAACCTGCCCATCCTCTTGGCGGACCGTGATCACCGCAGGGAGGTCCTGGCTCAAGGCGCCGAGCGGACCGGCTACTGAGACCAGGTTGCCGAGCACGGTGACGGTGACTCCCGCCGGGATGGGGATCGGAGCCCTTCCAATTCGCGACATGGTGGCCTACCAGACCTCGGCCAGGACTTCGCCGCCCAGGTGCTGCCGCCGAGCCTCCCGGCCAGTCATGATCCCCTTCGAGGTGGAGACCACCGACACGCCCAGGCCGCCGAAGACCCGGGGGATCGCCTGGCTGCCCCGGTAGACGCGCAGCCCGGGCCGGCTGACCCGGCGCAGACCGGTGAGCGGGCGTCCCTGGGCCGTGCGGCGCTTGAAGTCGAGCCACAGTTGAGGGTGACCGCCCACTTCCTCGAGGCCGAATCCCTCGATGTAGCCCTCGGCCTGAAGGACGCGGGCAATCTCCGCCTTGACCTTGCTGGCCGGCATTCCCACCCGGTCGTGGCCCGCCAGGTTGGCGTTGCGGACCCGGGTCAGCATGTCGGCGATGGGATCGCTCAGCATTTCCTCTTTACCAACTCGACTTGCGGATCCCAGGAATCTGTCCCTGGGAGGCACGGATTCTAAAGCAGATTCGGCAGAGCCCAAATTTCCGCATGTATCCCCGCGGGCGACCGCAGAGATTGCAACGGCTGCGGGCCTGGACCGGAAAGCGGGGAGCCCGCCGACTGGCCATGATCTTCGACGTTTTGGCCATGGGCCGACCTCCTCAGCGCCGGAACGGCATGCCGAGCGCGGCCAGCAGGCTGCGCCCCTCGGCATCCGTCTTGGCGGTGGTCACGATGGTGATCTCCATTCCCCGCAGCTTGTCGATCTTGTCGTAGTCGATCTCCGGGAAGATCAGCTGCTCAGGCAGTCCCAAGGTGAGGTTCCCGTGCCCGTCGAAGCGGGCCACCACCCCGCGAAAGTCGCGGATCCGAGGCAGTGCCACGCTCAACAGGCGGTCGACGAACTCGTACATCCGGACACCCCGCACGGTGACCTTCAGTCCGACCGGCATCCCCTCGCGAAGCTTGAACGCGGCGACCGACTTCCGGGCCTTGCGGATCGAGGGCTGCTGGCCGGTGATGATCCGGAGGTCGTTGGTGGCAGCGTCCAACGCCTTGGCGTTCTGGCTGGCCTCGCCGATGCCAATGTTGACGACCACCTTCTCCAGCTTGGGAACCTGCATGACGTTGAGGTAGCCAAACTCGGCAACCAGTCCGGGGATCACCGTCTCGCGGTAGTTCTCCAGCATGCGGGGCGCCGCCGCGACAGCTGCGCTCATGCCCGGGGTGGCCTCAGATAGGCCTTGTCGCAGCGCTTGCAGTAGGCCACAAAGTGGTCCCCTTCGAGGCGCCGCCCGAGCCGGGTCGGCTGGTCGCAGTTGAGGCAGATGAGCTGCACGTTGCTGTAATGCAGGGGCGCGGGAAAGTCGACGACCCCGCCCTGCATGGCCGTCGTCCCGCCCCGCCGCGCCCCCGCCCGCTGATGGCGCTTGCGGATGTTCACCCCAGTGACCACGATGCGCTGCTCGGCGGAGAGGGTGCGCTCGACCACCCCCCGCTTGCCGCGCTCGCCGCCCGCGATGACGACCACGGTGTCGCCCGAGCGGATGTCCAGGGCCCGCACGTGGGGGAGTGGCTGCCGTCGATTCCGGCGCATGGTCAGATCACCTCCGGGGCGAGCGAGACGATCTTCATGAAGTTGCGCTCTCGCAGCTCCCGCGCCACCGGCCCGAAGATCCTGGTGCCGCGGGGATTGTTCTGGGGGTTGATCAGCACCGCGGCGTTGTCGTCGAAGCGGATCCGGGTGCCATCCGGCCGCCGACACTCCTTGGCAGTGCGGACCACCACCGCCTTGACCACGTCGCCCTTCTTCACCCCGGAATTGGGCTGCGCGACCTTGACCGCGGCGACGATGACATCGCCCAGCGAGGCATAGCGGCGCGCGGAGCCGCCCATCACCCTAATACAGAGAATCTCTCTGGCTCCGCTGTTGTCTGCCACCTTGAGCACGGTCTCCTGCTGGATCACTGACTACCTGGCCCTCTCCACTATCTCGAGGACCCGCCACCGCTTGGTTCGGCTGATCGGTCGGGTTTCCATGATCCGAACCCGATCTCCGGTGTGACACTGATTGGCTTCGTCGTGGGCCTGAAAGCGGTGACTGCGGCGAAGGACCTTGCGGTAGAGAGCGTGGGCGCGCAGGTCCTCGACCTCCACCACCACGGTCTTCTCCATCTTGTCGCTGACCACCATCCCCACCCGGACCTTGCGGCGTTCCCGCAGCACCGGATCTGTCTCGGTCATCCCGGCTCTCCCGCCAGGTCCTCGATCTCGCGAGCCCGGATCAAGGTATGCACTCGAGCGATGCCCCGGCGTACCTCGCGGATCCGCCGATGCTGCTCAAGCTGACCGGTGGCGCGCTGCAGTCGAAGCTGGAGGAGCTCCTGGCGCCGGTCACGAAGCGCCTCGACCAGGCCCAGGTCATCGAGGTCCCGCAGCTGCTGGACATCCAGGGTCTGCTTGGTCATTCGCTTCCTTCCGAGGTGCCGGCATCTTCGCGGGCGACAAAGCGTGTTTTCACGGGCAGCTTGTGAGCCGCCAGTCGCATCGCCTCCTTCGCGGTATCCAAGCCCACACCATCCATCTCAAACAGGATCCGTCCCGGTAGGACCACGCTCACCCAGCCCTCGGGATTCCCCTTGCCGGAACCCATCCGGGTCTCGGCGGGCTTCTTCGTGATCGGCTTATCCGGAAAAACGCGGATCCAGATCTTACCGCCTCGACGGACGTGCCGGGTCATGGCCCGGCGGGCAGCCTCGATCTGGCGGTTGGTCATCCAGCACGGCTCCAGGGCCTGCAGCCCAAAGGGCCCGAAGGCCAGGGTCGAGCCCCGATAGGCGGCGCCGGTCATCCGACCCCGGTGCTGCTTGCGATGGCGGGGCCGGCGGGGGATCAGCATCTCACTCGGCCTCCGCGGGCTTGGTCACGCTCTGGCGCGTAGGTGCCGCCTTGGGCGGGGCTGACGCCTTCTTGACCGCGGGGGGCGCCTTGGGCGAGGCCGACGCCTTCTTGACCGCGGAGGTCGCCTTGGGCGGGGCCGACGCCTTCTTGGCCGCGGCCGCCACCTTCGGTTGCGGAGCCGCCTTCGGGGTCGCGGCGGCAGTTCGCTTGGCTGCCACCGCCTTCGGGGCTGGAACTGCCTTCTCGGCCTTCGGCTTAGCGGCCTTGGCGGGGGCGGCGGTCGCCGTCGCCTGGGCGCGTGCTCGCGGTTTCGCCGCGGCCGGCACCCCATGGGTGGGAGCCGCAGGAGACCCCTCCGAGACCATCTCGGCGGACGCCGCAGTCGGGGCCGGTGCCTCGCTGGGGGCCACCGGGGACGCTTCGGCCATCACCGGAGCCGGGATGGGGGCGGGGCTCGTCGGGACCTCGCCGGTTGACTCGGGAGGGGGCGTCACCGCCACCTGGGGTTCGGTGAAGTCGCCTCGATAGATCCAGGCGCTGACCCCAATCTGTCCGAAAGTGGTCTTGGCCTCGGCCTGCCCAAAGTCAATGTCGGCGCGCAATGTGTGGAGCGGGACCCGACCGTCGCGGTCCCACTCCCGCCGGCTCATGTCCCCTCCCCCAAGCCGGCCCGAGACCTGGATCCGGACCCCCTTGGCCCCGGCCCGCATCGAGCGCATCACCGACTGCTTTACCGCCCGCCGAAAGGCGATTCGCTTCTCCAACTGGTTGGCCACGTTCTCGGCCAGCAGCTGGGCGTCCAGCTCGGGCGTCTTGATCTCCTGGATGGTGACCCGCACCTTCTTGCCGGAGATCCGCTCCAGGTTGTCCCGCAGGGCGTCGACCGAGGCGCCGCTGCGCCCGATCACGATTCCCGGTTTGGCGGTGTGGATGATCACGGTCAGCTGGTTCGCCGAGCGCTCAGTCTCGATCCGGGCCACGCTGGCGTTCTTCAGCCGGCTCGCGATCAGCTGGCGCATGGCCAGATCTTCCTGAAGCAGCTTGGTGTACTCGGGCCCGCTGGCGAACCAGCGCGCATCCCAATTGCGATAGACGCCAAGGCGGAATCCGTTCGGGTGGACCTTTTGTCCCATGCCCTTGCCTACTCCTCCTCTTCTTCAGCCGGCGCCGGCTGGCTGGCGGCGCGTACGGGTCGGGTCCGGCCCCGAGCGCGCGTCGGTCGCTCCAGGCTGTCGTCGAGCACCGCCTTGAGATGGCAGGTCCGCTTGAAGATCGAGAACGACGCGCCCCGGGCCCGGGGCCGGAAGCGCTTGATCGTTGGCCCTCCATCGACCTCAATCCGGAGCAGCTGGAGACGGTCCCGCTCCAGGCTGAAGTTGTTCTCGGCATTGGCGGCAGCCGACCGGACCACCTTGGCCACGTCCTCGGCGGCGGACTGGGTCATGAAGGAAAGTGCCGTGAGGGCGTCGCCCACCGGCATTCCTTCAACCACATTGGCCACCAGCCGGGCCTTGCGCGGGGGCACCCGGACCCACTTGGCGGTCGCCTGTACCTGCATCGAGTGTTCTCTCCAGTCCTATTTCAACGACGAGCTGCGCTCGGTGTGGTGGCCGTGAGTCCGGAACTTGCGGGTGGGCACGAACTCGCCCAGCTTGTGGCCCACCATCGCCTCGCTGACGAAAACCGGCACATGCTTGCGGCCGTCGTGAACCGCGATCGTGTGGCCCAGCATCTCGGGAAAGATGTCACTCCGCCGCGACCAGGTGCGGATGACCCGCTTCTCTTTGGCTCGGTTCATCTCCAGCACCTTCTTCAGCAGCGGTGCGTCGCAGAACGGGCCTTTCTTGACTGACCTACTCATCGGCTACTTCTTTCTCCGGCGCACGATCATCCGGTCCGTGGCCTTGTTGTTGCGGGTGCGGTGGCCGAGCGCCGGCTTGCCCCAGGGCGTCTGAGGGTGCCCACCCGGCCCGGAGCGGCCCTCGCCACCCCCATGGGGGTGATCGAAGGGGTTCATCGTCGACCCCCTGACCGAGGGCCGGAAGCCGCGCCAGCGGGTCTTGCCCGCCTTGCCCCAGGTCTCGTTGGAGTGGTCGGAGTTGCCTACCTGACCAATCGTCGCGCTACAGCGCACGTCGATCAGTCGCACCTCACCCGAGGGCATTCGCAGCTGGGCGTAGCGGCCCTCTCGAGCCACCAGCTGGGCTCCGACTCCGGCGCTGCGGACCAGCTGACCGCCCTTGCCCAGCTGGACCTCAATGTTGTGGACGGTGGTGCCCAGGGGAATCCTGGTCAAGGGCAGGGAGTTGCCCGGTTTGATGTCGCTCTTCTCGCCGGCCATGATCTGGTCGGCGACCGCCAAGCCCTCGGGAGCGAGGATGTACCGCTTCTCGCCATCCCGGTAGTGGATGAGGGCGATCCGGGCGCTCCGGTTGGGGTCATACTCGATGGTCGCCACCGTGCCCGGCACCTCGAACTTGTCGCGGCGGAAGTCGATCACCCGGTAGATGCGCCGGTGCCCTCCGCCGCGGTGCCGGACCGTGATCTTTCCGGTGGCGTTGCGCCCGGAGTGCTTCTTCAACGAGACCGTGAGCCCGCGCTCGGGCTTGACCTTGACCACGCCCTCGAATGAGCTCACGCTCATGAATCGGCGCCCGGCCGAAGTGGGCCGGTAGCGCTTCACTGGCATCTCAGACCCCCTCGAAGAGGTTGGCGATGGTCTCACCTGCCTTGAGGGTGACTATCGCCTTTTTCCAGTCGCGACTCCGACCCACGATCCGCCCACCCCGACGCATCCGGGTGCGGGTCTTGCCCTTGATCGTCATGACGTTGACGGCGACCGTCTTGACCTTGAAGGCGGACTCCACCGCGGCCTTGATCTCCAGCTTGTTGGCGTCACTGGCGACCCGGAAGACGTAGCGCTGCTGGGCCATTCCGGCGTAGGACTTCTCGCTGATCACGGGCCGGATCAGGAGCAGCGAGGGATCTCTCATGCGAGATGCTCCCCGACCGCGTCCAGGGCCGCCTTGGTGAAGACGACGGTCTCGGCGGTGAGCAGATCCCGGACGCTGAGGTTGCTGGCCAGGACCACCTTGAGTTGAGGAATGTTTCGGGCCGAGAGCTCGACATTCTCGTGGCGTTCGTCGAGCACCAGCAGAACCCGCCGCCCAGCTTCGACCTTGTCCAGGAAGGTGGCCAATCGGGAGGTCTTGGGCGCTTCGTAGTCGAGCTGCTTGACCACCTGGATGGCTCCGTCGGCCGCCCGCGCGGCCAGTGCCGAGCGTAGGGCGAGCCGGCGCTGCTTGCGGGGCATGGCCTGCCGATAGCCATGCGGGGTGGGTCCGAAGATGGTCCCTCCGCCCCGCCACTGGGGCGCCCGGATCGAGCCCTGTCGGGCCCGCCCCGTTCCCTTCTGGCGGTAGGGCTTGCGGCCGCCGCCACTGACCTCACCCCGGGTCTTGGTGTCATGGGTCCCCTGCCGGGCGCCGGCCAGCTGGCGCAAGAGCGCCTGGTGCAGCACCGCCCGGTGGACGTCCCCGCCGAAGGCACCCTCAGGCAGCTCGACGGTTCCCGTCTTGCCCCCTTCCGGTCCGCGGAGGACGGCGCTCGGCATCAGTGCTGCCCTCGTACCTTGCGGATCCGGGAGCGTGACTCGGTGACCAGCAGGACTCCGTTCTTGGCACCCGGCACGGCGCCTTTGACCAGCAGCAGGTTGCGCTCCAGGTCGACCCGCAGGAGCTCTAGACGCTGGACCGTGGTCCGGGCCGAACCCATGTGGCCGGCCATCTTCAGTCCCCGCCAGGTCCGGGCCGCATCGACGGAGCCCACCGAGCCCGCCTGGCGAATGTTGTGACTGCCGTGGGTGACCGGACCGCGGCCGAAATTGTGCCGCTTGTGCTGCCCGGCGAAGCCCTTTCCCTTGCTTACTCCCCGAACGTCAATCAGGGCGCCGGCTTCGAATCCTTCCACCGTGAGCACCTGGCCGACGCTCACCTCACCCAGTCCCTTGACCTCGGCAGTGTGCCGGTGGGGAGCCAGGTCGGCAGCCTCGAAGTGGCCCCGGACCGGCTTGGAGACTCTCTTGCGTTCCGGGGCAAAGCCGATCTGGGCTGCCTGGTAGCCGTCCTTGGCGAGATCCTTGATTTGGACCACCGGGCAGGGGCCGGCCTCCAGCACGGTGACGCCGAAACAGCGACCGTCCTCGCCGAAGAGCTGGGTCATCCCGACCTTGCGGGCCAGCAGGGAGCGGGCCATCAGAGCTTGATCTCGATATTGACGCCGCTGGGCAGGTTGAGGTGCATCAAGGCGTCGACCACCTTGGGGTTGGGATCGAGGATATCCACGATTCGCTTGTGGGTGCGCATTTCGAACTGCTCGCGGGAGTCCTTGTCGATGAATGGGCCCCGGATCACCGTGTACTTGTTGATCTCGGTGGGCATCGGCACCGGACCCACCACCCGCGCCTGGTTGCGGGTCGCGGTCTCGACGATTCGAGCCGCAGCCTGATCCAGGACGCGATGGTCATAGGCCTTGAGCCGGATCCGGATGCGCTGCGCCATTCTTTGCCTTGGGGCTCCTGCTGGGTCGGCTTACTTGTCGATCTTGGTGACGACGCCGGCGCCCACCGTCCGACCCCCCTCGCGGATGGCGAAGCGCATGCCCTCCTCCACCGCGACCGGGTTGATCAGTGAGACCTTGAGCTCAACGTTGTCGCCGGGCATTACCAGCTCACGACCCTCAGGCAGCGAGACCTGGCCGGTGACGTCGGTGGTGCGGATGTAGAACTGGGGCCGGTAGTTGCTGAAGAAGGGGGTGTGCCGGCCGCCCTCGTCATTGCCCAGCACGTAGACCTGGGCGTCGAACTCAGTGTGGGGCTTGATGGAGCCGGGCTTGGCCAGCACCTGGCCTCGCTCGACATCTTCGCGCTTGACCCCTCGGAGCAGGCAGCCGCAGTTCATCCCCGCCTCGCCCTGATCGAGCAGCTTGTGGAACATCTCGACCCCGGTCACGACCGTCTTGGTGGTGTCCTTGATGCCCACGATCTCGACGGTGTCGTTGACCTTGACCAGCCCGCGCTCGATCCGGCCGGTGACCACGGTGCCCCGGCCCTCGATCGAGAACACATCCTCGACGGGCATCATGAACGGCTGCTCAATGGGGCGCTCCGGTACTGGGATGTAGGTGTCGACCGCCTCCATCAGCTGGCGGATTTGGGTCACCGCTTCGGGGTCTCCCTCGAGCGCCTTGAGGGCAGAGACCCGGATCACCGGAACATCGTCGCCGGGGAAGTCGTTCTTGCTGAGAAGCTCGCGGACCTCGAGCTCAACCAGCTCGAGCAGCTCCTCGTCGTCGACCATGTCGACCTTGTTGAGCGCGACCACGATGTAGGGCACGCCCACCTGGCGAGCCAGCAGGATGTGCTCCCGGGTCTGGGGCATCGGGCCGTCGGTGGCCGCGACCACCAGGATCGCGCCATCCATCTGGGCGGCTCCGGTGATCATGTTCTTGATGTAGTCGGCATGACCGGGGCAGTCCACGTGGGCGTAGTGCCGGGTTGCGGTCTCGTACTCGACGTGGGAGGCGGCGATGGTTATTCCCCGCGCCTTCTCCTCGGGAGCGTTGTCGATGCTCTCGAAGGCGCGGAAGTCAGCTAGACCGTCCGCCGCCAGGACCTTGGTGATGGCCGCCGTCAAGGTCGTCTTGCCATGGTCAATGTGGCCGATGGTCCCGACGTTGATATGCGGCTTGGTCGAGTCGTACTTCTTCTTACCCATTCTTTCCTGCCCTTAGCGTTTGGCGCTCTGCACCGCTGCGAGGTTGATTCAACTCTTGCGCTTGGCCGTGATCTCTTCGGCCAGGTTCTGCGGCAAATCCTGGTAGTGGTCGAATTCCATGGTGTAGCTGGCGCGACCCTGGGTCATGCTCCGCAATTGGGTCGCGTAGCCGAACATGTTTCCCAAGGGCACTTCGGCGTGCACGATCTGCATGCCGCGCCGACTCTCCATGCCCAGGGTGTGGCCCCGCCGGGCGGCGAGGTCCCCGATGATATCGCCCAGGTTGGCCTCGGGCACCGTGACGTCCACTTTCATGATCGGTTCGAGCAGCACCGGCGAAGCCTTGCGCATGCCGTCCTTCATCCCGATCGAGCCGGCGATCTGGAAAGCCTGCTCGGAGGAGTCGACGTCGTGGTATGAGCCGTCGTAGAGGGTCACCTTGACGTCCACCACCGGATAGCCCGCCACCACCCCCGACTGGAGGGCGTCGATGCAGCCCTTCTCGATCGGCGAGATGTACTCGCGGGGGATCGTCCCACCCACGATCTTGTTGATGAACTCGAACCCCTTGCCGGTCTCGTTGGGACCGACCAGGAGCTCGCAGTGACCGTACTGGCCGTGACCTCCGGTCTGGCGGACGAAGCGCCCGGTCCCCTTCGCCTCCTTGCGGAGGGTCTCTCGGTAGGCGACCTGCGGCTTGCCCACATTGGCGTCCACCTTGAACTCACGGAGCAGCCGGTCGACGATCACCTCGAGATGGAGCTCTCCCATCCCCGAGATCAGGTTCTGGCCGGTCTCGGTGTCGGTCCGGACCTGGAAGGTGGGGTCCTCCTCGGCCAGCTTCTGGAGAGCGATCCCGAGCTTGTCCTGGTCGGCCTTGGTCTTCGGTTCGATTGCCACCGAGATCACCGGCTCTGAGAAGGTGATCGACTCCAGCACGATCGGATGGCCCTCGTCGCTCAAGGTGTCCCCGGTCGAGGTGTGCCGGAGCCCGATGGCGGCCGCGATGTCGCCGGCCAGCACCTGCTCGATCTCCTCGCGGCGGTTGGCGTGCATCTTGAGGATCCGGCCGACGCGCTCCTTCTCGCCCTTGCTGGCGTTGTAGACATAGCTGCCCGACTTGAGGGTTCCGCTGTAGACCCGGAAGAAGGTGAGCTTGCCCACGTAAGGGTCGGTCATGATCTTGAAGGCCAACCCGGAGAAGGGTGCCTCGTCGGAGGCCTCCCGGACCAGCTCCTCACCACTCTTGAGGTCGTGCCCGGTGATCGGGGGCCGGTCCAGCGGACTGGGAAGGAACTCGACAACCCCGTCCAGGAGCGGCTGCACTCCCCGGTTGCGCAGGGCCGCCCCACAGAAGACCGGGAAGATCTCGGCGACCACCGTGCCCTTGCGCAACGCCCGGCTGAGCTGTCCGGGGTCGATCGGGCGGTCGTCGAGATACGCCTGCATCAGCTCGTCATCGAACTCGGCGGCGACCTCGACCAGCTCCAGGCGGGCGGCCTTGACCGCGGCGGCCATCTCCTCCGGCATCTCCGGGTTGGTCACCGAGGTGCCGAGGTCGTCCGTGTAGACGGTTGCCTGCTCCCGGATCAGGTCGTACACCCCCCGGAAGCCGTCCTCGGCCCCGATCGGCAGCTGGACGGGGATGGCGCGGGCGCCCAACCGATCTTTGATCGAGGCCACCGCGGCGTCGAAATCGGCGCCAATCCGGTCCATCTTGTTGATGAAGCAGATCCGGGGCACGTCGTAGCGGTCGGCCTGGCGCCACACCGTCTCGGATTGGGGCTCGACCCCACTGACGGCGTCGAAGACCGCGATCGCGCCGTCCAACACCCGCAGGCTGCGCTCCACCTCGGCGGTGAAGTCGACATGGCCGGGGGTGTCGATGATGTTGATCTGGTGGCCCTGCCACTCCGCCGCCGTCGCCGCCGACGTGATGGTGATCCCGCGCTCCTGCTCCTGGACCATCCAGTCCATGGTGGCGGCGCCGTCGTGGACCTCACCCATCTTGTGGATCCGACCGGTGTAGAAAAGGACCCGCTCGGTGGTGGTCGTCTTGCCGGCGTCGATGTGAGCCATGATCCCGATGTTGCGGACGTGGCTTAGGGGAACCCGCCGGCCCTTGGCGCCAGCGCCGCTGGGCGCTACTGACATCTGGGTTCCCATCAGTAGCGGAAGTGGGAGAAGGCCTTGTTCGACTCGGCCATCTTGTGGGTGTCGTCCTTGCGCTTGACCGCCTGCCCCATGCCGTTGCTGGCATCCATCAGCTCGGCGGCCAGCTTGTCAGCCATGCTCCGTCCGTGCCGGGCCCGAGCTCCACGGATGATCCAGCGTCGAGCCAGGGCTAGGCGCCGGTCGTGGCGGATCTCGACCGGGACCTGATAGGTGGCGCCGCCGACCCGCTTGGGCTTGACCTCGATGATCGGGGTGGCGTTGCGCATGGCCTGGTCGAAGACCTCGAGCGGCTCCCGGCGCTGGCTCTTGGAGATCCGCCCCAAGGCGTCGTAGACGATGTGCTCGGCGGTCGAGCGCTTGCCATTGAGCATCACCGAGTTGATGAACTTGGCCAGACCCTCACTGTGGAACTGGGGGTCGGCGACGATGACACGGCGGGAGATCCGCTGCCGACGGGGCATCTCAGGAAGCCCGAGCCGGCTTCTCGCGCTTGGCCCCGTACTTGCTGCGCGCCTGCTTCCGGGCCTTGGTCCCGGCCGTGTCCAGGGCTCCCCGCACGATGTGGTATCGAACTCCCGGCAGATCTTTTACCTTGCCGCCCCGGACCAGCACCACCGAGTGCTCCTGCAGGTTGTGACCGATCCCCGGGATGTAGGCGGTGACCTCCGTCTTGGTGGTCAGCCGCACCCGAGCCACCTTGCGGAGCGCCGAGTTGGGCTTCTTCGGGGTGGTGGTGAATACGCGCACGCACACCCCGCGCCTTTGCGGCGATCCCTTGAGGGCGGGCGACTTGGTCTTCTTGATCACCGACCGGCGACCTTTGCGGACCAGCTGCTGGATGGTGGGCAAGTTGAATTTGACCTATGGGGAACATTGGCCGTTCCGGGGCGACGACCAAGCGCGGACAAGCTGACGCCCCTCCGGAGGCGCGGACGCTTAGTCTATCGCCGCAGGCGGGTACTGTCAAACTTGAGCCGTTCTCAGCCGCACCCCGGGACTGGCCCCGGCGCCGCTCGGTCCAGACCCGGCCCGGGAAGATCGGGCGGCTAGGCGAGCGAGAACATCACATGCTTGACCAGGGTGTACTCCTCCAGCGAGTACATCGACAGGTCCTTGCCGTAGCCACTCTGCTTGAAGCCCCCGTGCGGCATCTCGTTGACCAAGAGGATGTGAGTGTTGACCCAGACGGTGCCGAAGTGGAGCCGGCGCGAGACCCGCAGGGCCCGACTCACGTCCCTGGTCCAGATGGAGGCTGCCAGCCCGTAGTCGACGTCGTTGGCCCAGGCCACCGCCTGATCCTCGTCCGAGAAGGACTGCACTGTCACGACCGGACCGAACACTTCGCGCTGGATGATCTCCGAGCGCTGCCCTGTGGGCAGCACGACGGTCGGCCGGTACCAGAATCCGGGCCGATCGATCCGGGCCCCGCCGGTGGCGATGCTGGCCCCCTCCTGGCGGGCCCGGTCGACGAACCCCGAGACCCGGTCGAGCTGCTCCTGGGAAACCACCGGGCCCATCTCAGTCGACTCGTCCTGGGGGTCGCCCAGGGTGAGCGACTCCACCGCCGGGACCAGCTCGGAGAGGAGGCGGTCGTGGAGGTGATCGGAGACCAGCACCCGGGCGGCGGCGGTGCAATCCTGACCCGAGTTGAAGTACCCGCCCACCTTGATCCCCTCGACCACGGCGTCGATGTCGGCGTCGTCGAAGACCACAACCGGGGCCTTCCCGCCCAGCTCCAGATGGACCTTCTTCAGGGTCTCCGAGGCAGCCCGGGCAACCGCCTTCCCCGTCGCGACGTCGCCGGTCAGGGAGACCATGCCCACGCCGGGATGGCGGACGATGCCCGCTCCCACCGGCTCGCCGTCCCCGGTGATGACGTTGAGGACTCCGGGAGGCAGAATGTCGGCCGCCAGCTCCGCCAGCAGAAGCGCCGAGAGCGGCGTCCATTCCGAGGGCTTGAGGACCACGGTGTTGCCCGCCGCCAGAGCCGGGCCGATCTTCCAGATCGCCATCATCAGGGGGTAGTTCCAGGGGGCGATCGACCCGACTACGCCGATGGGCTCGCGCCGGATAACGCTCGTGAAGCCGCTGGCGTACTCACCCGCGGCCTTCCCCTCCAGGCAGCGGGCCGCCCCGGCGAAGAAGCGCAGGGCGTCCACCATCGGCGGGACCTCCTCGTTCACGACCAGGGAGATGGGCTTGCCCACGTTGGCCGACTCGAGTTGAGCGATCTCGGCGCCGTGGTCCTCTAGGCGGTCGGCCAGGCGCAGCAGCGCCTCACTGCGCGCGCGTGGGGTGGCTTCCCCCCAACCCCCGTCGAACGCCCGGCGGGCGGCCACCACTGCCCGCTCGACGTCCTCCGAACTGCCCTTGGCGGCGTGGGCGATGACCTCACCGGTGGCCGGGTTGAATACATCTTCGATTTCGGCTCCGGAGCTTTCCACCCACTCGCCGCCGATGAAAATCTTGCTGCGGTCCAGGACTGCCGCCATCGCACACTCCCTCCTGTGGGGCGGCCACGGGGCCGGCCTCCGGCTGACTCTAGTCCCTGGCCCCGCTCGCCTGCGCCAGCTCCTGCTCCAGGGTGTCGAGCCCCTGGAGCAGGAGCTGCTCGGGTATGTTCAGTGGCATCAGAGTGCGGATCACGTTGTGGTGCGGTCCGGCCCGCAGGAGGAGCAAACCCCGCTGGCGGCAGCCAGCCACGATCCGCTCCGTGGCCCCCGTGGCAGGCTCCCGGGTCAGGCGGTCGGAGACCAGCTCCAGCCCGGCCATGGCCCCCAGCACCCGGACATCACCGACCAAGGGGTAGCGGCGTTGCCACTCCCCCATCCGCTCTTCCAGGATCGATCCCAGCTGCTGGGCCCGGCCCAGCAGCCCCTCGCTCTCGACCAAGTCCAAGACGGCGAGCGCCGCCGCGCAGGCGACCGGGTTACCGCCGAACGTGCTCCCCAGCTGACCCGGGGTGGGACCATCCATGACCTCCGCCCGGCCGACCACGGCGGCAATAGGGAAGCCACCCCCCAGACTCTTGGCGCTCGCCACCAGGTCGGGGGCCACCCCGCTGTGTTCGATCGCGAAAAGTCGCCCGGTGCGGCCGATCCCGCTCTGGACCTCATCCGCGATCAGCAGCATGCCGCGGCGGTCGGCCAGCCGGCGCAGTCCCTGGAGGAACTCGGGCGGGGCCGGGACGAAGCCGCCCTCGCCCAGAACCGGCTCGATCAGGAAGGCGGCCATCCGGTCCGGGGGCCAGCTGGTGCGGAGGGAATCCTCGAGGGCGCTCAGCGCTCGGGCCGCGTCCCAGCCCCAGTACTGGTAGGGGAAGGGGGATCGATAGACATCCGGAGCGAAGGGTCCGAACCCCTCCTTGTAGGGCTTGACCGCGTCGGTCAGGCTCATCCCCAACAGGGTGCGCCCGTGGAAGGCCTGGCTGAAGGCCACGATCCCGGGCCGGCCACTGTGCGACCGGGCGATCTTGACCGTATTCTCGACCGCCTCGGCCCCAGTGCTGAACAGGATCGCCTTCTTGGGGAAATCGCCCGGGGCCAGCTGGCAGAGCCGGTCGGCCAGCCTCAGGTAGGGCTCGTAGAGGGCGACCTGGGCGGAGACGTGGACCAGCCGGTCAATCTGGCGGTGGGCGGCGGCCAACACTTCGGGGTGGCCGTGGCCTACGTTCAGCACTCCGATGCCGCCGACGAAGTCGATGAACTCCTCCCCCTCAGAGCTCCAGACCAGGGAACCGGCGGCCCGGTCGACCACGAAATCCAGCGCCGGACTCAGGCCCCGGGGCAGCGCCCGCTGCTGGATCTCTCGCAGCTCAGCTGATTCGGCCCAGGCCGGCGGCGCCTCCATAGGGTGACCTTAGGCTCCGCGGACAACCTCGGCTAGGTGCCCCAGCCTCAGAAATCGGGCGCCGGTTTGTGCGCAACGGACATCAGGTTCATCGCCAGCTGGAGCTGAAACCGGACCTCGGGATCAGCCAGGTCGAGATGGAGCAGATCGCCCGCTCGCTCCAGCCGGTAGCGCAGGGTGTTGGGGTGGACGTGGAGCACCGCGGCGGCCCGGCGGCGGTGGAACCCCTGCTCGGCCAGGGTCAGCAGGCTGGTGACCAGGGTCGCCCCTCCCTTGGCTCGCTGGGCCGGGCCGAGCAGCTGGTCGATGAAGGCCAGCCGGGCACTCTCATCTCCGCTGAGGACCCGCCAGAGCAGCATCTCCTCATAGCGGCGCAACTGTCCCGGCTGGACCTGGTTCGCGATCGAGAGCGCCTCTAGGTAGCTGCGCCGAACCCCGATCGCCCCCGGCTGAGCGCGGCCCACCACCAGGGCCGCCCCCGCGCCCGAGGGCTTTTCCCAAGCCGCCTCCGGCGCGACCTTCTCTGCCAGCAGGAAAGCCACCTGGTTGAGCCGAGATGAGGTGATCGGGATCTCACCCAGCTGGCTCAGCCGCTGCCGCATCAGCTCCGCGGCCCGGTCGCGCAGAAGCACCCCCTCACGGCTCAGGGGCAGCTGGGTCTGGAAGATCAAGATGCCCACCCGGTAGGCGGCTTCGGGAAGGAACCCGACCAGTCGGGCCCGCTCCAGGTTGTGAGCGGTGGCGTCGAACTTCCCCTCCAGAAGCGCGTCCAGGAAGGTGCTGCCCAAGCGAACCTCCAGGGAAGCCAACTGCCGCTGATTGGCGATGTGGAGAGCGGCCACCACCGCCGCATGTTCGGCCGCCCGCAGGTGCAGCTCACTGAGCTCCTGGTCGCCCTCCACGATCCAGACCATGCCCACCAGCTCGTCGCGCAGCCAGATCGGACAGACCACTCTACCCAGCAGCTGGATCTCCGGATCGGCCGGGATCCGAACCGGGAAGGGGCTGCTCCTGATCCGGTCGAGGTGGCCAAGCCGGTCCAGCTGCGCCATCACCTCTGCCGGCGACCGACCCAGTTCCAAGGTTGCGCGCCGGACCGGGTCTGAGGCCCGGCCCCCGGGCCAGGCCGCCAGCACCCGGCCTTCGACATCCTCCAGGACAATCTCACGATCGATCAGCCGACCCAGGGTGTCGAGCAGGTCCTGCAGGCTGACCGCGGTCACCGCCGCCTTGGTCAGTTCCCGGTGGATCCTGGTGGACTGCTCGATTACCTCGTACTGCTCGGCCAGGATCACCCGGTTGACCGCCTGGGTCACGGTCGAGAAGGCCACCTCCCAGGGCAGCTCGAGCAGGGGCAGGCGGGCCGCGTCGGCAGCCTCCCGGGCAGCGCTGGGGAAGTGATCGAAGTACTTGGGAACGGCCAGGGCGACCCCGGCCAACCCGCGCCCGCCCAGCTCGGCCACCAGCTGGCGCTGCTCTTCGGAGGCGGTCGGCCAGGCGAATCCGGTGGTGAGCAGCAGCTGGCCGGCACTTACCCAGGGCAGGGGATCGGGGATGTCGACCACGTGGGCCCAGCGAAGCTCTCGATCAACCCCGTCGAGTCCGGCCACCAGCTCCGCCTGATCCAGCACCGCCAGGTCGAGCGCCTGGCTCAGTCGCACGCTCTCATCCCTTACCTCCGCCCCCGTGCCGGCGCCAGTGTAGCCACGAGAGGGCGAGCTCGACCCGAATTCAATGAGCAGCCAGATGGCGCGCCAGCCCCCAGGCGGGCAGCGGCCTCCCGGTGCGCTCGCCCCGGCGGTCGAGCCGGGAAAGGGATGCCTGCACGTAGCGGACCCCGAGCCAGCGCAGAGGCTCCATCTCCCAGCTCGGGGAGCGGTGACCGACCAAGGGCAGCCGGGTCAGCTCGGTATCTCGGCCGGTGATCAGGTCGGCCAGGGTGCGGCCGGCCAGGTTGGCGGTGGCGACCCCGTGGCCGGTGTACCCGTAGGCGAAAGCCATGCCCTGGGCCGGGTCGAAGCCGAACTGAGGGATCCAATCCCGAGGCATTCCCAGTACCCCTCCCCAGGAGTGGGTGAAGCGGACGCCGCGCAGGGAGGGAAACCACTCCCCGAACATCTTCTGCAGTCCGGCGTGGGTGGGGGCATGGTGCTCGTTGGCGGCGCTGATCCGGGATCCGAACTGGTAGGGGGCACCCCGGCCGCCCACCAGAATCCGGCCTTCCTCGGTTCGGGCCAGGTAATCAACCGAGAGCCGCATCGAGGCCACGCAGATCCGATCCGACCAGTGCACGCTTGCCAGCTGCTCGGCGCTGAGCGGCTCGGTGAGCGTGATCAAGGAGTAGAGGGGAAGTACTCGGCGATGAAACTGGGGCAGCTCGGCCAGGTAGGCCTCGAGCCCCAACACCACGACCCTGGCCTTGACGGTGCCTCCCTCGGTCTCAATCAGCGCGGGCTGGCCCGGTCGGAACCGGGAGGCCCTGGTCCGCTCGTAGATGACCGCGCCCCGGCGCTCAACTGCGTTGGCGAGCCCCCGAACCGCCCGCCCAGGATGGAGGGTCGCCGCATTGCTCGAATAAAGAGCCGCCTCCATCCCCGCGACGTCGAGCAGGTCGCGGGCGGCCCCCTGCTCGAGCCATCGGTATCCGTCCTCCATCCCCACCATCTGGTAGCTCCGGAGTTGTTGCTCGAGGAGGGGAACCTGGTACCCGCCGCGGGCGACCAGCATCACCCCGGACCGGTCAAATTGAGCCTCGACCTCCTCCTCGGCGAGGGCGCTCGCCACCGCGTCGAGAGTCGTGCCCAGGGCTCTCATCACGGCGCCGGCCTGGTCCCAGCCGAAGCGCCTGGCCAGCGCCTCGGGGCCGGCGTTGAGCTCGGGGATGCACCAGCTGCCGTTTCGGCCCGAGGCGCCGTAGCCGGCGACCTCAGCCTCGAGGAGCGCGATCCGCAAGGCAGGGGCCCGGCGCTGGAGCTCGTAGGCGGTCCAGAGCCCGGTGAAACCGGCCCCGACCACTGCGACATCGACCTCGAGGTCGCGGTCCAACCGCGGTCGGGGGGTGATCGGCCCCACCGACTCCAACCAGAAGCTGGCCGACTCGGCGCCAGAGAGCGGAGGCGAGGTGGTCATCGCCACTGCGCCCCCTCCCGCCCAGACGGCGGCAGTTCCGGCCGAGCCCGGCGAAACCTCATCTGGCGGCCATCCTACGTCCGTCGTCAGCGGCCCGGGCGAACTTGTGCGCTGCGCACAGCGGGAGTTCGAGAACTGTGGCCGTCAGCAACATAGACTGTCCCCACCAGGGCGACTAAAGTTGGCCGCCAGTGGACGTCACCAGCGCCCCGATGGGGGGGATTGAGCGAGGGGTGCGTGCCGAGGAGCCAACGCTCCGCGGCAACACCCTCAGCCTTTTTGACACGACCGCGATAGCGGTTGCCAGCGTGGCCCCCGCCTACAGCATCGCGGCCACCATCTTCCTCTTGGTCGCCGCCGTCGGCTTCGGGACTCCGGCGATCATCCTGATCAGCTTCATCCCCGTCCTCTTCATCGCCTTCGCCTACTACTTCATGAACCGCCGGGATCCCGACTGCGGCGCCTCCTACGCCTGGCTGGCTCGGACCATGAACCCCTACATCGGATGGTTCAACGGTTGGGTACAGACCGCGGCCAGCGTCCTCTTCTGCATCGCCGCCCCCGCCCTGGCGGGGGCCAACACCCTGGCTCTGCTGGAGTCGTTCGGCTGGATCAGTGGCAAGACCGCCTCCAGCACCCTCTTAACGGCTCTGATCGGACTCGCCTGGCTGATCTTGGTCAGCGCCATGGTGATCTATGGGATCCGGCTGACCGCCAACTTCCAGTGGGTCATGGTCTTGATCGAGTACCTGGTGGTGCTCGCCTTCTCGATCACCGGGCTGATCCGGGCCCTGGCCTTCCATCCCGCCGGGTCGAGGGCGTTCTCTCTGACCTGGTTCAGCCCTGGCTCGGTGGGCGGATACACCGGGCTCGCCGCCGGGGCGGCGCTGGGGGTATTCCTCTTCTGGGGATGGGACACCGCCGCCAATCTCAACGAGGAGTCGGAGGCGAGCGAAAGCACCCCCGGGATCGCCGGAATCCTCAGCATGTTCATCCTGCTGGTGATCTTCCTCATCAACGCCGCTTCGATGCAGACCCTGTTGCCCGCCCACACCATCACCCAACAAGGGGGCAACGCCCTCTTCTTCTTCGCCCAGCGCCTGGCCCCGGCACCTTTCAACTACCTGATGCTGCTGGCCATCCTCAGCTCCACCGTGGCGACCACCCAGACCACTCTGTTGCCCGCCTCGCGGGTCACCTACTCGATGGCGCGGGACGGAGTCCTGCCCAAGCTGTTCGGCACGATCAGCCCCCGCTTCCGCACCCCGGCCCAGGGAACCTTTGTCCTGGCGCTGGTGGCCGCAATCGGGCTCATGGTGACGACCCTCTCCCCGACCGTCAGCGGCACCTTTGGGGGCCTCATCGGCGACATTGGGGTCCTGGTCGCCTTCTACTACGGGATCACCGGCTTCGCCTGCGCCTGGGCCTACCGGCACATCCTCTTCAAGTCACCGACCAACCTGATCCTGGCCGGGATCCTGCCCTTCGTAGGCGGACTGTTCCTCTTCTGGGTCGCCTACCAGGTGATAATCCAGTCCGGAATCGGGTACTCGATCCCGATCATCGTCACCTTCGGATTGGGGATCCCCCTCGTGATCCTGGCCCGGCTGCTGGCCAAGACTGATTACTTCCACCGCCCGACCGTGAGCTACCAGGCGGAGTAACCTCAGAGCGCTCTTCAGCTGGAGATCGGAGCAACTTCTGAAGGCACCGCCCGAGGCCCACCGGAGGCACTCATGACCCAGTCCTCAGCGCCCAAACCAGTCGATCCCGCCCGGATCGCCGCGCTTACCGAGCGGGAGGAGGCGGCCTTCAAGGCGGCCCGGCCCAAGTCGCTCGCGTTGATGCGCCGGGCCGAGCGTCACAGCCCGGGGGGGGTGCCCTCCTCCTTCCAGGCCAGTCCTCCCTTCCCGATCTTCATCGACCGGGGACTGGGCAGCTCGGTTTGGGACGCCGACGGTAATCACTACGTCGACTTCCACAACGGCTTCGGGGTCAACGTGGTCGGCCACGCCCATCCCAAGATCGTGGCCGCGGTCACTCAGCGGATCGGCCAAGGCTCTCACTTTGCCCAGCCGGGCGAGGAGTTCGTGGTGGTGGCGGAGGAGCTGGCCCAGCGCTTCGGACTGCCCCAGTGGCGGTTCACCAACAGCGGGACCGAGAGCACGCTGGACGCGATCCGGCTCGCGCGCGCCTTCACCGGCCGCGAGGGGGTCATGAAAATCGAGGCGACCTACCATGGCCACCACGACTCCCTGATGGTCTCGGTCGAGCCCAGTCCGGACAAGATGGGGCCCGCCGACGCACCCCAGGCCGTCCCCCAGAGCGAGGGCATCCCCCACTCGGTGGTCGAGCTGGTCACGGTGGTGCCCTTCAACGACCTGGCCGCCGCGGAAGCAGGGTTCCAGCGCCGGCCCGGTCAGATCGCCTGCATCATCGTCGAGCCGGCCATGATGAACGTGGGAATCGTCATCCCCGAACCGGGATACCTCGACGGACTCCGGGAGCTGGCCCACCGGCACGGGGCGCTCTTGGTCTTCGACGAGGTCAAGACCGGTGTCACCCTGGCCCCGGGCGGCGCCACCGACCGCTTCGGAGTGACTCCGGACATCGTCTGCCTGGCCAAGGCGATCGGCGGCGGACTTCCCTGCGGAGCGGTCGGCGGCCGGGAGGACATCATGGCTCTGATCTCCGATGGTCGGGTCAGTCAGATGGGGACCTTCAACGGCAACGCGCTCACCATGGCAGCCTCCCGAGTCACGCTGACCGAAATCCTCACCCCCATGGCCTACGCCCACTTCGACGCCTTGGGGGAGGTGCTTCAGGGGGGGCTAGACCAGGTCATCAGCGAGCACGAGCTGCCCTTCCATGCGATCACCATGGGTGCCCGCGGCGGCCTCACCTACCGCGCCCAACGGGTGCGCAACTACCGCGACTACTTGGAGACCGACAAGACCATGGCCTACTTGTCGTGGCTCTTCCAATCCAACCGGGGCGTGCTCATGGCCCCGGGAGCGGAGGAGAACTGGACAGTCTCGGTGCAGCACTCGGAGGGTGACGCGCAGCGCTTCGTGGACAACTTCTCCGCCCTCGCCCGCGAGCTCCGCGACTAGCCTAGGCCCCGCTGTCTGGGCCTGGTCTAGGCTTCTCCCGATTGGGGGGCAAGGACCGCCTCAGGCCCCGAGTCGGGCCAGGGCAGAACGGTTAGCTCGGGCCACTCCTGGAGATACCGCCTGACCTTGGCTTCGTACACGATGCGCGGGGCCAGGACCGAATTGGGCCGGACGACCATGCCGAACAGATCGGTGAGGCCGAAGGGAGCGAAAACCCGGATAGACCCTTGAGCCTCCAGGCGGACCCCGACACTGGTGGCCGTGGTGGGATATGTGGATATCGCAGCCTCGACCGACGGGTAGGGCGGAGCTGGGACCCCGAAGTGGGCCTGGTACCAAAGATGGACCCGGGCCTGATTGCGCACCTCGACGACCGCCGGCAGGTCGGCGAACTGGTCGCGGGCGGCGCGAATGACCCGGTCCTCAGCCGCCCAGCTCAGGTCGGCGGCGTCGAAATAGGGGAGGTCATAGTCCCGGATGCCGGCGTCGGGAGCCCTGCCGGAGAGGAGGTTCCACACCGTTTGGGCGATGCATCCGGCCGCCAGATACCAGTCCGGGAGTTCCAGCTGGCGCGCCCCTTGGAGAACGGCATCGAGCCGGGGATTCTGCCGCAGGGCCCGGCCCAGCGCCTCCAGCTGCCGCTCGGAAGGGGCGGCAGGCGGGTGGATTGCTTCGCTCAGGGTCGAACCCGACCGAGACGCCGGTCCGAGGCGGCGCCCTCCGGCCGGCAAGCCAACCCGGAATCCGGCAAGGGGAGGCCCGCCGCCTCGAGCCGCGGCCTGAGCGGGGCCCCGTGGGGCCCGCGCTCAGTCGCTGACCTGGTCCAAGACGGGCAGCACCACCTCGGCGTCCTCGAACTCGTCTGAACCCTCACCCACCTCCTGGACCGCACCTTCGGGCAGGGCCTTGCCCTCCTCCAGGTAGCGGACCGCCTCCTCGCGGAGCTTGCGGTAGTAGTCGAGCCCGGTTCCAGCTGGGATCAGCTTGCCGATGATCACGTTTTCCTTGAGCCCGCGGAGTCGGTCGACCTTGCCCGAGATGGCCGCCTCGGTGAGGACCCTGGTCGTCTCCTGGAAGGACGCGGCCGAGAGCCAGCTGGCGGTATTCAGAGCCGCCTTGATCAGACCCAGCAGCACGGTCGCAGCGATGGCCGGCTCGCCGCCCTCGGCCAGAACCTGGGCGTTGGCCTCGTCGTATTCCCACTGCGAGATGATCTCGCCGGGAAGCAGCTCGGTGTCACCTCCGGACTCAACCCGGACCTTGCGCATCATCTGGCGCACGATGACTTCGATGTGCTTGTCGTTGATGTCCACTCCCTGGGAGCGGTAGACGCGCTGCACCTCCCGGACCAGGTAGTCCTGAACCGCCTCCCGCCCGGAGATGTACAGCAGTTCCTGGGGGCTGATCGATCCCACGGTCAACGCGTCGCCGGCCTTGACCTCGTCGTCATCGCCGACCCGCATCTGGGCACCGTGGGGGATGGGATACTCCTTGACCTCCTCATCCAGAGCACGCACCCGGACCTCGCCCCCGGCGCGGCCGACCTTGGCGTGGGTGACCCGCCCGCCAATGCGCGCATTCACCACCGCCAGCTGTCCCTCCTTGGTGCCGCGGGCGAGCAGCTGTCCCTCGCTGACCACCGCCCCGTCGACCACGGCTGCATCCAGGACCAAGCCCTTCCCGATGGGATGGGTGACGTCGAACTCCTCGTGACTGACCACTCGAACTTTGCGCCCGGTCTCTCCTCTGATCACCTCGACCCGGCCCGCCGACTCGGCCAGAATTGCCTTGCCCTTGGGGATGCGCGCCTCGAAGAGTTCCTCTACCCGGGGCAATCCCTGGGTGATGTCCAGTCCAGCCACCCCACCCGTGTGGAAGGTACGCATGGTCAGCTGAGTGCCGGGCTCACCGATCGACTGGGCGGCGATGACTCCCACCGCCTCGCCGATCTCGACCAGCCTTCCCGTGGCTAGATTGCGTCCGTAGCAGTAGCGGCAGACGCCGCTCTTGGCCCCGCAGGTGAGCACGCTGCGCACCCGGACCCGGGGCACCGCCAGCCCGGCGATCTTTCGCGCCAGCGAGTCGGTGATCTCCTCCCCCGCTCCCAGCACGAGCTTGCCGTCGGGATCGACCACGTCGGCGGCGGTGATTCGTCCGGCGAGGCGCTCCATGAAGGGCTCGCCCTCGACGCTCAGGTCGGAGAGCCAGATTCCACCCGTGGTGCCGCAGTCCTCCTCGCGCACGATCACGTCCTGGGCCACGTCGACCAGGCGCCTGGTCAGGTAGCCTGAGTCGGCGGTCCGGAGGGCGGTGTCGGCCAGCCCCTTGCGGGCTCCGTGGGTGGAGATGAAGTACTCGAGAACCTCCAGGCCCTCGGAGAAGTTGGCTTTGATCGGCATATCGATGATCCGGCCCGTGGGGTCGGCCATCAGTCCCCGCATCCCGGCCAGCTGGCGGATCTGCTGGTAGGTACCGCGCGCCCCCGACTGGGACATCATCAGCACCGAGCTCAGGGGATCGAAGTGGGCCATGGTCGCCTGGGTCACCGACTCGGTGGCCTGGGTCCAGATCTCCACGGTCTTGGCGTAGCGCTCGTCCTCGGTGATCAGGCCGCGTCGATGCTGCATGCCCACCTCGTCCACCGCCTTGTCGGCGGCGGCGATCAGCCCCGCCTTCTCGGGAGGGGTCTTGATGTCCATCGCGGAGAGGGTCACCCCCGACTTGGTGGCGTAGTCGAAGCCAAGTCGCTTGATGTCGTTGACCATGCCAGCGGTGACCTGATTCCCGTAGAGCCGGAAACAGTCGGCGACCAAGGCCCGGAGCTCCTTGCGATCGAAGACCTGATTCTGGAAGACCATCGCCTTCCCCTCGGCTCCTTCCCGCACCTCCAGCCCCAGGGGCAGCACCTCGTTGAAGATGACCCGCCCCGGGGTTGTCACCAGAGAGACGGGCGCTTCGGAGTCCTCGCCGCCGGGCACGAACTCCCGCACCCGGCGCGGAACCCGCACCTGGATGGGCTCGTGGGCCTCCACCACCCCGGTGTCATAGGCGAGGAGCACCTCCTCGGGCGAGCTGTAGCGGCGGAGCTTGTGGGGGTCGTCGACCTCGAGCGGAGTCCGCAGCATGGTCAGCCAGTAGGAGCCGAGCACCATGTCCTGAGTCGGGGCCACGACCGGGTTGCCGTCGCTGGCGGAGAGGATGTTGTTGGAGGACATCATCAGGTTCTTCGCCTCGGCGATGGCGCCGCTGAAGAGAGGCACGTGCACCGCCATCTGGTCGCCGTCGAAGTCGGCATTGAAGGCGGTGCACACCAGGGGATGGATCTGAATCGCCGACCCTTCCACCAGGACCGGCATGAAGGCCTGGATGCCCAGTCGATGCAGCGTGGGCGCCCGGTTGAGGAGCACGGGGTGGTCCTGGATCACCTCGTCGAGGACGTCCCAAACCTCGGGGCGAGCCCGCTCCACCATCCGCTTGGCGCTCTTGATGTTCTGGGTGAAGCCCTTCTCGACCAGCTCCCGCATCACGAACGGCTTGAACAACTCGAGGGCCATCCGCTTGGGCAGGCCGCACTGATTCAGCTTCAGCTCGGGGCCCACCACGATCACCGAACGGCCGCTGTAGTCAACCCGCTTGCCGAGCAGGTTCTGGCGAAAGCGGCCCTGCTTGCCTTTGAGCATGTCGCTGAGAGACTTGAGCTTGCGATTCCCGGTTCCGGTGATCGCCCGGCCCCGCCGCCCGTTGTCGATCAGGGCGTCGACCGCCTCCTGCAGCATCCGCTTCTCATTCCGGACGATGATCTCGGGGGCGCCCAGCTCGAGCAGACGCTTGAGCCGGTTGTTGCGGTTGATGACGCGCCGGTAGAGGTCGTTGAGGTCGGAGGTGGCGAAGCGTCCCCCGTCCAGTTGGACCATCGGCCGCAGCTCGGGCGGAATCACCGGGAGCACCTCCAAGACCATCCAGGTGGGAGCGGTCTCGCTGGATCGGAAGGCTTCCACCACCCGGAGTCGCTTGATCGCCTTCTGCTTGCGCTGCCCACTGGTGGAGAGCAGCTCCTCGCGGAGCCGAGTCCCCTCCACCGTCAGGTCGAGGGTCTCCAGCATCTCCTTGACCGCGGCCGCGCCCATGGCAGCGTGAAAGACCTTGGGAAACTTCTCGACGTACTCGCGGTACTCACTGTCGGTCAGCAGTTGCCGAACGGTGAGTGCCTCCAGCTTGGTGCGGGTATCCTCCAGTTCAGCCCGGAGGGTGGTCAACTCCTCTTCGCCCGGCGATCCTCCTCCCTCCTGCTGCTGGGCGAGCTCGACCCGAGCGGCGGCCAGTTCCGTGCCAGTCCGCTCCCGGGCGGCGTTGACCGCCGCGTCGGACTCCGCCGAGATCTCAGCCACCCGAGAAGCAACCAGCTCGCGCAGCTGATCCTGATGCTCGGCGGTGAGGGGCGCTCCCTTCTTGGCGACCAGCAGCTTCTCGCTGCCGTCCTTGACCACGAAGTCTGTCGGTGCCTTGCGACCCACCGCCGCCTCGATGCGCTCGGAGAGCAGCTCTGCGGCGGTCTCCAACTCCTGGCGCCGGGTGTCGGCCGCGGTCTTGAGAGTGGCCAGCTCGGTTGCGCTGGCAGCCTCGAGGTCGGCGATCCGCTCCTCGGTTAGGCGCACCGACTCCTCGGTCTGCTGGCTGGCCGCCTGGCGCAATTCCTTGATCCGCTCGCTGCGCTCGGGGTCGAGCGCTTCCAGCTCCTTAGCCCGACTCTCCTCGTCGACGCTGGTGACGATGTAGTTGGCGAAGTAGAGGACCTTCTCCAGATTGCGGGGGGACATGTCGAGCAGGAGTCCGAGTCGACTCGGGATTCCCTTGAAGTACCAGACGTGGGAGACCGGGCTGGCCAGCCGGATGTGGCCCATCCGCTCCCGGCGCACCTTGCTCCGGGTCACCTCGACGCCGCACTTGTCACAGATGATGCCCTTGTAGCGGTAGCGCTTGTACTTGCCGCAATGGCACTCCCAGTCCTTGGTGGGACCGAAGATCTTCTCGCAGAAGAGTCCATCCCGCTCCGGGCGCAGCGTCCGGTAATTGATCGTCTCGGGCTTGGTAACCTCGCCGTGCGACCAGGAGAGAATCATCTCCGGGCTGGCGAGGGAAAGCTTCAGGGCATCGAAGTTCTCAAGCTTGAGCAATGCTTGTCCGCCTCCTGGCGAAAGGGTGGGTGGGGGTCGGTCGTGGGGCCTGTCCGCGGCCCATCGGGCGGGTCGAGTTGGGGGTCACGCCTACCTGCCGATATCCTCGGCATCGTCGCGCTCGTCGCGTTCCAGATTGATTCCCAGGCCCAGTGGCATGTCGGGCATGTCATCCTCCGTGAACACGATCTGCTCTTCGTTCTCGGACATGATCTCCACGCCGAGAGCGAGCCCCTCCAACTCCTTGACCAGGACTCGGAACGATTCCGGGATGCCGGCGTCGAGGGTGTTGTCGCCTTTGACGATGGCCTCGTAGGCCTTGACCCGGCCGACGATGTCGTCTGACTTTATGGTGAGGATTTCCTGGAGGATGTGGCTCGCGCCGTAGGCCTCGAGCGCCCACACCTCCATCTCGCCGAAGCGCTGGCCCCCGAACTGGGCCTTGCCGCCCAGAGGTTGCTGGGTGACCAGGCTGTAGGGGCCGGTGCTGCGCGCGTGGATCTTGTCCTCGACCAGATGGGCCAGCTTCATCATGTAGATGATTCCGACCGTGATCGGCTGGTCGAACGCCTCCCCCGAGCGACCGTCGCGGAGCATCACCTTGCCGTCACGGGGCAGGCCGGCTCGCTCCAGTTCGTCTTCGATCTGAGCCTCCGAGGCGCCGTCGAAGACGGGGGTCGCCACCTTGATGCCGAGGGCTTCCGCGGCCCAGCCGAGGTGGGTCTCCAGCACCTGCCCGAGGTTCATTCGGCTGGGCACGCCAAGGGGATTGAGCACGATCTCGACCGGCGTCCCGTCGGGGAGGAAGGGAAGGTCTTCGATCGGCAGGATCCGGGCGATCACCCCCTTGTTGCCGTGCCGACCCGCCATCTTGTCGCCTTGGCTGATCTTGCGCTTCTGGGCGACGTAGATCCGGATCAGCTCGTTTACTCCGGCGGGGAGCTCGTCCTTGTTGGACCGGCTGAATTTCTTGACATCCACGACCACCCCGCGTTCGCCGTGGGGCACGCGCAGGGAGCTGTCCCGAACCTCCTTCGCCTTCTCGCCGAAGATGGCCCGCAGGAGCCGCTCCTCGGCGGAGAGCTCGGACTCCCCCTTGGGCGTGGTCTTGCCCACCAGGATGTCTCCCGGGGCGACCTCGGCCCCGACGTAGACGATCCCCCGCTCGTCGAGGTTGCGCAAGCTTTCCTCGCCGACGTTGGGGAGCTCGCGGGTGACCTCCTCGGGCCCGAGCTTGGTCTC
>Ga0307372_10002415_pt1 | contig 30924 bp, 40 predicted proteins | sample OX1MG_FD_202533 | JGI IMG/M metagenome (GOLD analysis project Ga0307372, IMG submission 202533) | Soil microbial communities from Risofladan, Vaasa, Finland - OX-1 | ecosystem: Environmental > Terrestrial > Soil > Coastal area > Acid sulfate soil | place: Finland: Risofladan, Vaasa | collected... | reverse complement strand
AGTTTGGCAGCTCATGGGCTGGACTTCTGTGGCCTCTCGAGGACGAAATCGCTCAGCCGAGTCGGTAATTGAACTCGACTGAGCGCTTGGTACTCGGGGCGTCAATCCCCGTCTCCCGCTCCAGCTTGATTTGCATCAATACCGGCATCTGATGGCAATTAGTTGATTTGCTATCATGGAGCGGTGAAGGCGAACGCACGTGTGAGGCGTGCTGTACGAAGAAGTGCGGTTGCCGAGCGCCCCACCATCACGGTGAGGTTCAACGACCCGGCGCAGCACGAGCTGCTCTCGCTGGTGGCTGACGAGCGTCATACCTCAGTGAATCAGCTCATTCAGGACCTCATCGATGCCCCGCTACACGAGGCGGCTGGCGAACTGGAAGGGAAACTCGTGCGAATGGTGGACAAGCTTCGCAGCATGACCAGAGGTCAAAGAGCTCGGTTGATCACCGCTGCGGCAAGGGAGACATCCGAGGCCGAGGGCAAGTACCAGGACCCTCTCCGGGCCAGGCGCATCTCCCGGGAGGATGCTCTGAAGTTGCGACGGACGCTCGACGAGGCGACGCGCTGAGCCGATCTGGGGTAGGGAAACCCCGGAGTCTCAACACCGGATTGCGCGCAACTGCGCCCTGATCCTCCGCCGCGTCATCGCCAATTCGAGAAACCGGGTCGCATTCTCGTTAGACCTCATGCGTGGCTGGCATCGCGACGTCAATGCCGGGGTAAAGACTGATCCAGACTATCCATTAGGGGAATTCCGCGGAACCGGCGTTACGGAGGCCCTGCGGGAGTGCAACGTAGCGGTCGAGAATGTTCCCGGTGTCTTGGCCGAACGGGTAGCGGCCGAGCTTCGGCATTTTGAAGAATCCTTGAGTGGGCGGCTCATAGACCTCGATGCGGAAAGCCCGGGCGATGTCAGCGAGTCCGCCGCCTTGCTGAGAGTCGTTGAGCTTGCCTCCTTCGGACATGGAGAGTGGGTCCGGATCCACCCATTTGCCGATGGAAACGGCCGGACTGCTCGCATCTTGAGCAACTGGATTCTTGTTCGCTATGGGTTGCCGCCCGTGGTACGGCTGCGGCCCAGGCCCGATTCAACCGACTATGCGAACGCCTCCGAACGGTCCATGGCGACGGGCGACCACCGCTTGATGGAGCGGTATATCGTCGATCAGCTCAGCAGGCGGTTTGGCTAGCCGTCCTCGATACCAACCAGCGCATCCGCTCGCGGGCGTCGTGAAGGTTCGAACAGGCGAACGTATGGTGCTCCAGCATTTCCTCCCGCACGTCCTCGAGTGCGCATAGAACTATGTACCCGGTGTAGTGCTAATATGTACATATGACCAAGCGAACCACAATCGAGATTGACGAAGGGCTTCTCGCGCGTGCCAAGAAGGCGCTGGGGGCCAAGACTACTCGCGCCACGGTCGAGGAATCGCTGCGCCTCGCGGCAGAAGCGATGGAGGGCGCGCGCTCGACGCGGGCAAGTGGACAGCAGGGTTATTTTCAACGGCTCAGTAAGCGTGCGGACCTCAAGGTGCTGAGATCGGAGGACATGTGGCGGTAGCCGGCTGGATCCTCGACAAAAGCGCCGCGGCGCGCGTAGACAATCTCCAGGTTGCCTCCCAATTGCAGGAGATGGCCGGCTCACTGTTCGTCTGTCACGTGGGCGAACTTGAACAGCTGTATTCAGCTCGATCGGCGCAGGACTACGACGAACTCAAGGCCGACCTTCGTGCGAATTTCGATACCGTCGCCGCGCCGTCCGACATATTGGAACGCGCCCTTCGGCTTCAGCGAGACCTTGCGCACCATCACGGCATGTGGCATCGCACGCCGATACCTGACCTGCTCATCGCCGAAACCGCGCTGCACCATGGCCTTGGCGTGGTTCACGTCGACCGCGACTTCGATCGAATCGCCGAAGTTCGTCCTCTCACAGTTCGGCGACTAACCCATGGTCGCGCCCAGCGCTAACCGCTGAGGTCCAGGCAAGCCCCGCACACGTTCGCGGGCCTCGGCCAGGTTCGAACAAGCGAACGTGTGGTGCTCCAGTACAACCCTCAAAAGACGGCTTCCAAGCTTCGCGTGGGACAGCTACGACGCAGAGCGTCCCTTCTGGCAGAGCCTCCGCCGCAAGATGTTCGAACAACTAGCCTACCCGGGATTCCAGGCATGGCCCGAGGCACTTTCCGCGCACCTCAGGCATCAATTTTGATGATGCGCCCAGGCGATCCGGCAGCCTTCGATCCTATCAGTAGACTTGTTGGTGTTTGCATAACAACATCTGCGGGATCGCTGTGAAGCGCCCGATGCCTGCTTTCGCTGGGGTACTGGCCATCCTGCTAGTGGCTGCGTGTAGAGGAGCAGCAGGCTCAGCCTCACATTCGCCGACAGAGAACTTGGGGGCGGACTATGCGGCGATTGTTACGCCCTCCGACGCGGCCACCGCCGAGTTGTGGAGTGCGGTCACTGCTCAGTCGACGGACACCGCAACGATCCGAGCGGCTGCGAATGTCTGCTTCGACGCGGACATGAAGATGAACAGCAATCTACTCGCGTTCGAGAAGAAAGTGCCAGCCAACGTGCAGCGCGACATAGAGACTGCTCGTACGGCAACCTCCAAGGAGATCGCGGACCTTAAGCTCATGACGGCCAGCACTACGGACGACCAACTCATGGGAGCATTCGATGCGTTTGCTGCAGATGAGACACCACTCGAGTCTGCGTTCGTGGTCTTGCGAGGCGACCTGGATTCTCCGACACCGTCGTGACCGAATCGGATCATCGTGATTGGCATCGCGCGAATCAGATGGGGATCGGTGGAGGGTTGTCGGACTACCTGTCAGCGTGATCGCTTGGTTCGCCTTACGGCAGGTATGTCGCTATCAAACGCTCCCTCCGTCATACGGTTCAATGCCAGCCGCTTGAGCGCTACTCGAGCCGATAACTGAATTCAACGCGGTGCTTGGTACTAGGGACGGAAATCCCCGTCTCCCGCTCCACCACAGCTTGTGCTACAAATAGCACATGGCAACTGTTGGTGTTCGTGAACTTCGTCAGCGTGCCAGCGAACTGCTGCGCCGCGTTGAGGCCGGTGAAACCATAGAGGTCACCGATCGCGGCAGGCCAGTCGCGGTGCTTGCCCCACTGCCCGAAGCCGGACGGTTAAAGCAACTCCGCGCGGCCGGCGAAGTGATGCCTGCTGCAGGCAACCTCACAGATCTCCCCGCACCCTTGCCGGTGCCGGCCGGAAAGGAATCACCTTCGGTGATCCTGGCTCGGCTGCGTCGCGATGAACGCTGAGCGCGCGATCTACCTGGACTCGTCCGCGATCGTGAAGCTCGCGGTCGCTGAGAAAGAGTCGTCCGCTCTCCGGCGTTACCTGCGACGCCGGGCGCCGGTCGTCGTAAGCGCCCTCGCGCGGACCGAGGTCGCTAGAGCGCTATTACCGCTGGGTCCAGTGGCGGTGCAAAGGGGCTATGAGGTGCTGAGCCGCGTTGAGCTGATTCGGGTCAGCGACCGGATCCTCCTCGACGCGGGGACGTTGCTGCCGGCGCAACTTCGCTCGCTGGACGCCATTCACATCGCGACCATGCGCCAGCTAGGCGGCAGTCTTCGGCGGGTAGTCACCTACGAGAGCCGGATGGCGGAGGCAGCTTCAGCGATGGGGATGACCATAGTCGCGCCCACCTGATTGGTCAGCCGAGCCCATCCGACCCAGCGTCAAAGGTATATGTCGTCGACAGACTCCGAAAGACTGCGCGGTGCGCCGTTGATGACTCCGATGAAAGGCGTGAGGTGGTCGATCTGACCTGAGGCGTCAAGTGACGCCTCCACCGCCGCGACGATGAGCGCGCTTCGGGAGATGCCCCTCTTTTGTTTACTGCGTACAGCGACACGATCAATACCTGATCAGAAACTGCGGAGACGACCCGCTCCACCTCCGTCCTCAGTCCACTCGATTCACGGCAAGGTCCGGAGCACGACGTAGGGACTACGGCCGAGGAAGCGGCGCTGCTGGCTCGACACAAGAGCAGTCGCTGGTGGGATGTTCTGATGGATAGACCTTGACTTGGGCGATCTGCTCTGCGATTTTTCGCCCTGATATGGCACTATGGAAATATGGCTAAAGTGAAGACGACTCTTTCGATCGACGAGGGGTTGATGCGCCAGGTGCGGGTCCGGGCGGCTCGCACCGGACGCCGCGACTCTGAGGTTTTGGAGGCTGCCCTACGGGAAGGGCTGGGGATCATCGACCGCATCAGGGCAAAAGCCGCCTTGGGCGAGGAGGAGGCACATGATCTGGCCCATCGCGCCGTCCACGAGGGCCGGCTGAAGCCGCCTCCCAGGAAATCGCCGTCCCGATCGTCACGTTCCTGATCACGCTTGCGCGTCGTCATCGATGCGGATTGCCTGATTGCCGGCGTCCTGGCCGTCGCGGGGGCAGCGTGCCGGCTCCTGGATCTCTGGCGTGACGGTGCTTTCGAATTGATCGCATCTCCGCAGCTGGTGGGCGAAGTTCGCAAGGCTCTCCTCGACCCGAGGATTTCGAGGCGCTACGGCATCACGCCAGATGAGGTCGATGAATTCTGTCGCCGCATTGAGGAGGATTCGATCTGGCTTGCCGACCCAATTGATCCGCCGAGGATGGTGCCGGCAGACGCTGGCGACGACTACCTCATCCAACTCGCAAGGGAGAGTCGCGCGGACGCCCTAGTTACGCGTGATCACCATTTCGAGGGCATCGTGGTGCGCGGCCTCGAAATCCTTCCGCCGCGCGCGATACTTCCCCGCTTAAGTGTTTAAGTCAGTTAGCCAAACCGACCACGAACTAACGCGATGTTTGGTACGGAAAGACAAACCCGGCCTCCCGCTCGAGGTTTCGCCTCCCAATAACCTGGTTAGTTGCTATATCCCGCGTCAACGGAATCAACAACCCCACCTGCCTGGTAGGGCAGATTGTCGAGGTGGCGAATGAGGTAGACGCGAAAATTCGTCGCGGAAGGAAGCGCCTGGTGTCAGGCGACCCTCCAGGGCAGATCGATTGCCCCCGTAGGGGTTGAACGGACATGATCTAGCTGATGGCAGGACCGCCAACGAACGAAAAAGCCAAGCGCCGCGCGGATCAAGCGTTGCTGGCCACATACCACGAGGCGAAGCTGGCCGATCTTCTCGAACGTGTCCGGGCAGGCTTTGTTCGGTACGACGCCGGTGAGATCGACACGTTTGGGCTCGACGATCTGATTCACCATTACCAACTGGCAGCGAGTGAACTCTGGAAGTTCTGTGCCGTGTCTGGTGTTCACGTGGGGTTTGCGGTTCGCACGCTCGAGCGGTGGGAGGAGCGAGGTGAAAACGCCGGACCGGTGGCAGGATAGCGAGCGAACGCGGAGGTGAAAAAGGGCATCATCCCGCTACCTCGAAGAGGGTCGCGTGTACGCCACGGCACATGGATCTCGGTGCAGGTTGAGCTCGTTCAAGGCCGTGGTGAACACTATTGGCCGCGCCCGGGTCGAGGCTTCGCTGCGGCTGCAGATCATTCATTTGGTGAGCTTGCAACTGCGATTGACGACGCATTTGCGAGGTGGGACAGGTCACATCTGCATGAATTCGAGCTTGGCGACCGCACTCGCATCGGGATCGCCGAGGCAGAGTGGGAAGACGAAGAGCCTGTTCTCGACGAGCGCGTTGTGAAGCTTTCTCTTCTCGAGCCGGGGCAGCGGTTTCTATATGTCTTCGACCTCGGTGACGATTGGGCCCATCTATGCACGACCGGTACGGCGCCCATTAATCCACTTGAATCTCTCGGCATTTTTCCCGCGAGACGCCGGCCGTACTTCGGCTGGGGCGCGCTCCCTGACCAGTACGGCAGGGCGTGGAGTGCTGACGACGGCGAGGGCCAGTCACCGCAAGACCCCGACCTCAGCGACCTCCCACCGCTTCGTCCGGGGTGGGGACCTCGTCAGCGAGCCAGTCGTTGAGGCTAGTTAAACGGATTGGCCCCGACAACCGACCTCGGGGCACGATTTGCCGCCGCAGGGGATGCAGGTCCGGGTTTGCGCACCCGGCGCTGGATTCGCAATTCGGCAGGGTCGAAGGGAGAGAGGGAGACGGGAGATGAAGGGCAATCGCAGGGTTGACCAGTTGCAGGCGCTCGGCGACGAAACCGACATCGCCCAGCGCGCCTTCCCATGACCACGGCCCATCTCCTGAGGGGAGCCACCCATTCATATGGTACTGTTCTGGTATGAAGACAACCATTGACAAGGCGGGTCGGTTGGTTATCCCGAAGACGCTACGGGATCGCTTGGGCCTGCGCGCTGGTCCCGTCGAAATAGATGCCGACGGCGCCTCCCTGCGGGTCGAGCCAATCACCGGAAAGAACCTTCAGCGACGCTCGGGACGTTTGGTCATTCCCGCCTCCGGCGTGAAACTCAATGACAACGGTGTCCGCGCCCTTCGTGATGCCGACCAGAGGTAAACAGCCTGACTTCTTAGTCGACACGAGCGTAGCCGTCGCTCTTGTCCTCGCCGATCACGAGCATCACCTCCAAACAGTGAGGTCGATAGGTCGCCATCGGCTAGGCCTTGCGGGCCATGCCGCATTTGAAACATTCTCAGTACTCACGAGGCTTCCGCCACCAGCCCGCCGCTCTCCAAATGTAGTTTCGAGGCTGCTACATGAGAACTTCCCAGAGAGTCGATACCTCTCACCTCAACGCGCCGATGAGTTGATCGAACTGCTCGGGAATGTTGGTATCGCCGGTGGCTCGGTGTACGACGCGTTGGTCGGTGCGACCGCTATCGAGCATCGAGTCAAGCTCGCCACGCGCGATCAGCGTGCGCTGGCGACGTACCGTGCACTTCAGGTGGACGTCGAGCTGCTTTTAAGCGAAGACTTGGGCGGGGCCGGATAACTGGCGAGTGCCGCCGTCAACCCAGACGATAAATGAGTTGGACTGGGTGATTGGTGAGGCCTTGGACCTCGTCTCCCGCTCCAACTCACCCCTCACGGTTCCGGACCGGGTTCGGATCCCGCGGACACCAGAAATTTGAAGCCAGAAATATTCAACGTGCCCAACGGGTCTGGGCGGACCGCGTCGGCAGCGAAATCGGTGAAGCCGAGCTGCGCCAAGCCAATGCACTAGTCGACAACCTGACACGGATCCTCAAAGCCCAGTAAGGGCCGGTTGCGCTCCGAATCATCGTGTTCGTGCCGGCCGCCAAGATCTTACTGGGGAATCAAGGTTCAAGGCCTCGGGCCAAAGTCAGCTGCGGTAATCCCGTAGGGGTGTCCTGGAGGCCATTGCACCAGCTCGATTCGGTAGCCGTCGGGGTCGGTGAGCCAGGAGGTCAGTGGTCCGTCCGGACCACCGGGCCGCTCCAGTGGCGCGGGAGTGAGCCCCGCCTTCAACAGCGCTTCGATCGTGGTGGTGAGGTTGTCGACCTGGACGGCGAGGTGGCTGAATCCGGTGCCGACATCAACCGGTCCGTCCGCCGGCCGGTGTATCAGTTCGAGCGTCACCACCTGTTCGTCGGCGAACTTGAGCATGGTCAGGCTCGCGCCGACGCCGAGGTCGACGCGACCGACCGGCTCGTAGCCGAGCGTCGCGTAGAAGTCGATCGAGATCGGCAGGTCCGTGACGCGGTAGGCCGCGTGGAGAGTCCTTAGCCTCAACTGTTCTCACGAAGGACGTTTGGCACCTCAACCGTTGCGCAGAGACTTGACCGAGCTTTTACCGGTGCCGGCCGGAAAGGAATCACCTTCGGTAATACTGGCACGGCTGCTTCGCAATGGCCGCTAAGCGTGCGATCTACGTGCACTCTTCCGCGATCGTGAACCTTGCGGTCGTATAAGCGACCAAAACCGACCCAGATGGCGAACCCAAGGGAGCGCAAGCGCCGGCGGAGGCGCCGACATTCAGGAGAGGTCGCCCACCAAGATCGCTGTTCACGCGACGTCTCGACGCGTTGGGAAGTACCAGTTTCGCTCCAGCCTAGCCACCGAGCCGCGCACGAAATCCGCGCGGTGATTGGTAGTGTTGGGTGAACCCCTTCGCCGTTTTATGTTGCAGAGGAGACAGCGCGTGGAAGCTGGAAGAGGATTTCCCCATCTGGTGCAAACCGTCTTGGATTGCACCGACGCGCGTCAGCTCGCGGAGTTTTACAGACAGCTGCTCGGGTTCGAGTATCGGCCCGGTGATGAGCCTCCTGCTGATGGCAAGCCGGAACAGCCCGACTGGCTCGTTCTTCGCGACTCCAATGGCTCGAATCACCTGGCGTTTCAGCTGGTGGAAAAGCTTCCCAAGGCGACCTGGCCCGAGGGCCCGATCCCGCAGCAGCTCCACCTGGATCTGTCGGTGCCCACGATGGCCGACTTCAATGCGCAGCACGAGAAGGCCCTGGCCCTCGGTGCCAAGGTGCTGCGCGATCGGTCGAACGATCCTCAGGAACCGCTGCGCGTCTACGCCGACCCGGCTGGCCACCCCTTCTGCATTTTCGTGTCAGCCCACTAGCGACCCGGGCAGGGTCGCGGCTACTCTGAACCGACGTCGGCGGTCTGACTGACGTCGACTCGCGTTCTACAGGGAACGAGGCATAAAAAAGGGTGGAGGAGACGACGTGAAGAGAATCGCCAGGGGTGGCTTTGAGATAACCGACTGGCAAGAAAAGCCGGCCGGAACGTCCACCGGTCCGAAGGTGACCAGGGCATCGGTCAAGCAGAAGTTCACAGGCGATATCAAGGGAACGGGAACCACCGAGTACCTCACGGGTTACCGGCCCGACAAGACCGCTGATTATTCGGGAGTCCAGGTGATCAATGGCACCATTGGCGCCCGAAAAGGGACGTTCGGGCTCTTGCTCCGCGGTGAGTACGACGGCAAAGAGGCCACCACGAAGTGGGAGGTGGTCCCGGACGCCGGCAAGGGTGGCCTGAAAGGTTTGACCGGCAAGGGCGGGTTCGGCGCCCCGATGGGCAGCAAAGACAAATACACGTTGACGTACGAGCTGGCTGACTGAGCGCGCCGGCTGCCTCCCTCGTTTCGAGATCCTTGAGGTCCACAAGAGGGGCATTTTTCCGTAATCAGCCGGCCCTAACCTCAGATGGGATTTTGAGGGACAGCGCCAGCCAGCCCATCGCGGCGGCAGCGGCGACGCCGGGGACGAAAGCGAACAGCGCTCGGCCGCTTGCGTCCCACAGCGCACCGGCGATCAACGGGACGACGAAAGCTGTCGCGTATTGGAGGGTGAATACTGCCGCGCTCATGCGGTGGACGTCGCCGGCCGCGGCGAGCCTGGGAGGCAGCGTCAACGTGACGATAAAAGCAAGCGCGGTCGCGAAGCCCAGAAGCAACGCGGACGGGATCACCCACGCGCCGGGCAAAGTCACCACGCCGATCTGCGCGAGCGCCATCAGCACCGCAGCGCCGACGAAACCGGCGCGGCCGGTCAGCAGGCGGTCCCAGATCGCTACGACCGGCGCCGTGAGCAGCTGTCCTCCGTTGAGAACGGCGAGGGTCGGAGTGATGAGGGAGTGCCGGCCCGACTGGTCGAGGTAGTCGGGGATATAGGCGTTGGCCCCGAAGTAGACGGCCGACGCCATGCCAATGACCAGACCGATTCGAATCGACTGGGACTCCAGCCAGCTCGGCCACCAGCGCGCGGGAACCGCCAGGCGTTTGCGCGTCGGTGCCGCAAGCCCAATGGCCACGGCGCTGATGGCGACGATGATCGACCACAGGGCCAGCGCCAGGTGCCAGTCTCCATGCGCGAGGGGCAAGACGCCAACCGGCGTGGTGAACGTCGCAGGTAGTGTCTCGCCGATGAGAATGCCATTGCTGTAGACGGCGGTCGCGATCGCGATCCGCGTCGGGAACCAGTCGCGCACGAGTGATGGAAACGCGGGCTGGCTCACGGCGACGCCGAGTCCCATGAGGAACGTCGCGGAGAACAGGATCACTGGGCTCGAGCCCGCTCCGCGGAGCGCCCCGAAGATCGCGACGAGCCCGAGCCCCGTGATCAGCGCACCCCGCACGCCGAGCTTGGCGATGAGCAGCGCTCCGGGGACCGAGGCGAGTGCCAGGAGCAAGACCGGTAGAGAGACCAGCGCGCCGACCCCCTTCTCGTCCAGGTGAAGGTCCCGATGGATGAGCGGGATCAGCGGCGGCACGGCCAGTAGCGCGAGGCGCAGATCGACGCCTCCGAGCCACAGCAGAAGAAGGCGGACGAGATCCTTGCGGCTGAGCTTCATCCTGACCTCATGCGATGCGCATACTGAAGGCCGTGCCGAGCCTGCTCATAGTCACCTCGACCGGCGCCGAAGATCCGACGCGCGCAAGCATCCCCTTCCACATCGCCTGCAATGGGGCCACACCCGCGGGCACCGAGTGCGGCGTCGCGTTGGCCGGCGACTCGGCGGAGCTGCTCAAGCCCGACATCATCGCGAATGTTTTCGGGCTTGGGCTGCCACCGCTGCGCGAGCTCCTGGACAAATGCGTGGTCCAGGGCATCAAGTTCTATGTTTGAAAAGGCTGTGCTGAGGCCCGTGGGGTCTTGCCGGAGATGCTTAGCGAGAATGCGTCGTTCATCACACCGCCCGACCTGGTGCGCTTGACCATGGAGGCCGACAAGGTCCTTTCCTTTTAGTCTCTAGTGGCGCCGATCGCGGCGAGCGAGCTGGGGTTCTCCAGCGAAGACAGGTCGCCAGGATCCTTGCCCGTGTAGACCGAGCGGACCACGCGCCGCAGGATCTTTGCATTGCGGGTCCTGGGCAGGTCGGTCACGAAATGGACCGCTTTCGGCCGCAACGGCTTTCCGAGGGCGGTCGCGATAAGGTCTGAGAGCTCCTGCGCGAGCTCAGCGCTTCCGGTCGTGCCTTTACGGAGGACGACGAAGCAGACGAGCGCTTCGCCCTTGAGCTCGTCGGGCACGCCGATGGCGGCCGATTCCGCCACTGATTGATGCGCGACGAGCACCGACTCCACTTCCGCAGGGCCGAGGCGCTTGCCCGCCACCTTGATCGTGTCGTCGGAGCGGCCCAGGACGTACCAGAGGTCGTCTTTGGGGTCGGCATAGGCCCAGTCGCCGTGGACCCAAACCCCATCGAAGCGGCTCCAGTAGGTATCGAGGTAGCGCTGCTTGTCACCCCAGAAGCCGCGGGTCATGCCGGGCCAGGGGTTGCGGATCACGAGCTCGCCGACCTCGCCGCGCACCGAGTTGCCTTCGGCATCGACCACGTCGGCAGCCATCCCCGGCAAAGGTCCGGCGAACGAGCACGGCCGCAGGTGGGTGATGACGTTGCCGCACAGAATGCCTCCTGAAATCTCGGTGCCACCTGTGTAGTTGATGATTGGGAGGCGCCCGCCGCCGACCTTCTCGAAGAACCATTTGAACGGCTCCGGGTTCCACGGCTCGCCGGTACCCCCGAGGATCCGCAGGCTCGATAGGTCGTGCCGCGCCGGCAGCTCGTCGCCGTGGGTCATAAGGCCGCGCACGAGGGTGGGGGAGACTCCGAGCACAGTGACCTTGTGGTCGTCGACCATGCGCCACAGCCGGTCGGGCGCGGGGTGGTCGGGGGTGCCCTCATAAAGGACCATCGTTGCGCCCAGCGCGAGCGACCCGAAGATGAGCCAGGGGCCCATCATCCAGCCGATGTCGGTGTACCAGAAAATCGTGTCGTCGACGCCAACGTCGAAGCCGTGCGCCATGTCCTGCGCAGTCTTGACCGGGAAGCCGCCGTGCACATGGATGGTGCCCTTCGGGTTCCCGGTGGTGCCCGACGTGTAGATGATCATCAGCGGGTCCTCTGGGTCGAGCTCGTGCGTGGGCGCATGCCGGGGCTCGTCCTCGAGCAGCACCTCCCATACCTGGTCGCGACCATGTGTCCAGGGGATCTCGCGGACGACGCGCCGGTGCACGATGACCTTCGTCACGGTCGGGCACGTGACGAGCGCCTTGTCGGCGGTCTCCTTCATGGGCACAACCTGGCCGCGGCGGTAGAAGCCGTCGGCGCAGATGAGCACCTTCGCCTCGGCGTCCTGCAGCCGAGTTGCGATGGCTTCGGCGCCATAGCCCGAGAAGATGGGAATGATGACCGCGCCGATCTTCGCCGTGGCCAGCACGGAGATCGCGACCTCAGGGCACATCGGCATGAAGATGCCGACGCGATCGCCGGATCGCACGCCTAGACGGCGCAGAGCACTGGCAAGTCGGCAGACCTCACCGTCTAGCTCGCGATAGGTGAGCTTGCGGACGTCGCCCGGCTCTCCCTCCCAGATAAGCGCGACCTTGTCGTGAAACTCGCTGTCACGGTGCCGGTCGAGGCAGCTCTGCACGATGTTCATGCGTGCGCCGATCCACCATTTGGCCCAGGGCTTGCCGTCTGAGAGGTCGACGACCTTGTCGTAGTGGCGATAGAAGGCGATGTCGATGTCCTTGATCGCGGCATCCCAGAACCACTCGATGTCATCGTCGGCACGCTTCAAGAGCTCGCGGAAGGTCTCGATCCCGTGCTGGTCCATGAAATGCTTGAGCCGGCTCCGAGCGATGACCTCGTCGCTCGGCTCCCAGATCACGTCTCCGATCACTACAGGCTGCATGGCCTTTGAAGTCTAGACGGACCCCTAAACTCGGCCGTGATGGATCAACTGCCGCCCGATTTCGCCAAGGCCCTGGCGAGGGTAGTCGAGCCTGGAAAAGAGGCGGCGCTTGCAAAGATCATCCAGATGGCGACCTCGCTGAATGACGAAGAACTGCGGATCTTTCTGGAGAAGTTCGCCACGCGAGTCCGCGCTTCGCCCAAACCGGTGACTCCCCAGGAACTGGTGCAGTTTCTACACGAGGTCATCCAGGGCGGCCAATGAAGCGCCTCTTGATCCGTTCCGCCTCCTGGTACAGCTCCCAGTAGTTCAGCCAAGCGGTTTGGGCGACGGCGAATGCGATCAGGGGCTTGAAATGTGCACGAGCGCCGCGCACGGCATGCTGTTGCGCGTAGCACCACCGATCCCAGGCTCGCTCGACTGTGGATTCGACGAGCTCGAGCCACTCATCGTCTGCGGCGCCGCTCGAAGGGGGTGGCAGGGTAAGCAGCTTCCATCGCCGTTCGTCGCGGACCATGGTCACGATCGGCTGGCCGCCCGGCCGTCCGATGTGCCGGTTGGGGCGCGGGTTCTTCGGGTTGGCCGCCATGAGGCGCTGCTGCACCGCGAAGACGAGATCGTGCGCAGCCCGCAAGGTTGCGGGAGGTAGGGGGGGATCGTGTCTGCCCAGCCTGATCTGAAGCGTGCGGATCGCATCGCGGAGTGTCTGTGGCGCTTCGATATGGTCGTCCAGGTGCAGAGCCTCGACCTCGTCTAACAGAGCGTCGGACTCCGCAAGGAGCGACCTTCTGCGCGCCTCGCCGGCCGTTTCTTGTGCTGCTGGCAAGGCGATTGCGATCACGAGTGCAACATAACCGCTGTGCGGTGATTGTCAAGTATAGGTTTACAGCACGTTATGGACCCCTTCTTGCCTGATGCATTTACAAGCAGGCTTGGCGCGGCTCCGATATGGGTTCTAAGGTCGCCTCGATATGATCCAAAGAAAGAGGTGGTTGGTTGCGTTTGCTGCGCTCGGAATCGGGGGCGCAGTCAGTGCGACCCTTCTCTTCCTGGCCAATCCGGCTCGTGATTCGGTCGATGCCTACGTCGCCGCTCGAGACTTGCCCGCGGGCGCATCGCTTGGTGCCGACGCGGTCGCAATTGAACCAATGCTCCTGGCTTTACACCCGTCACTTTTCTTCGGCCGTGGCGACGCAACCATGCTCGCCGGGATGCGCGCATCTCATGACCTCATGTCCGGTCAGCTGATCCAACGAAGCGATGTGATGGACTCCAGCTCCGCCGTCGACCTCCGTCTCGTGTTCGTGCCGGTGCAGGACGTGCCTGCCGCGGACCCCGGATCGAAGGTCGACCTGCTCGTCGTCGGTGGAACTCCCGATCACCCGACGGTGATCCCATTCGCTCTCGGCGTCGAGGTCCGCTCGACCAGCCCCAATGGCCTCATCCTCATCGTCACCTCGAGCCAGGCGTCTGCGTTCGTTTACGCCGCCAATGCAATGCGATTGGTTGCCGTCATCGCCGAGCCCGGCGCCGCAGCGGGTGCCGAGGGTCCGGTTTCCAGCGCTAGCGAGGCGATGGCTGCGGCCGCGCAGGGATGAGCCGGGTGATCGCGATCGCCGGCGCCAAGGGCAGCCCTGGTTGCTCGTTTCTGGCCGTCGCGCTTGCCAGGCGCGCGGCGGAGAGCCACGTCTCGACTCTACTTCTCGATGCAGACGCCGAAGGGGGAGGGGTGGCCGCGGTCCTCGACCTCGGTTCTAGCGACATGAAGAACACAGATTCGGTCGACGCGCCCCCGATAGAGGTCGAGCAGAACCTGTGGTTTGCGGAAGTTGGCCCTGCAAATGGCGAGGCGGCCGACAGCTTTCGGTACCTGACCGACGCCCGGGCGCGACACCAGGTGGTCATCGTCGATCTCGGCCACAGCACAGAGGCGATGCAGCGTCAGCTGTCGGCCGCGGCCGACTGGCTTTTGTGGGTGGTCGTACCTGACCGCAGTGGATTGCAACGCGCCGATGCAGCCATGGCCACAGGTGTGCTCGGTGCCGCCAACACGGGTCTGGTTTTCAACCGCGTGGGTCGCGCTTGCCTCGAAGGGGCCGAGGACGCGCTGTGCAGCCGCCATCGGCTCCGCGCGCTGGCACGGTTCACGGCGGATCGACAAGTGGCCGACCGGATGGCTGGCGGCCTGGCGGTGCATCGTCTCTGGAGTCTTCGTCGTCCACTTCGTGAGCTGGCAAGGTCGATCCAACTAGAGGCCGGCGCGGCGGTCCCGGCATGGCGATAAGCGCGAGCGATCGCACCGCCGTTGAAGACGCGATCCGCTCGCGCGTCGAGTCCGAGCTCGCGGTCGAGCTGGCGCGCCGCGACCTCACGCGCGTGCGTGTGGATGACCAAGCGTGGATTTACGAGCTGGTCGGGCGGGTGGTCGGCGAAGAGCAACGACGTACGGTGCCGCCGATGCGAGATGAGGAGTCGCAGCAGATGCTGAGGCGGATCTTTGCCGCTGTGACCCCGCTAGGTCCGCTTGCCGAACACCTCGCCGATCCAGATGTGGAAGAGATCCGCATCAACGGCACCGAAGCCTGCTTCATTTTCAAGGGCGGGCGCCGTACCGAAGTCGTGCCGCCATTCGCGGACGAAGCAGCGCTGGTGGACCTTGTGCACTGGTACACCGACGGAACCGCAAGTGCACGCCTCGACCGCGCCAGCCCGACAGTGACGATGACGCTTCCAGAAGGAAGCCGGCTCCACGCGGCGCTCTCGCCGCCGGCACGTCCAATGAGCTTGACCATCCGCCGTCATCCGCCATCGCGGTTCCGGAATATTGCCGCGCTGGCCGACGCTGGGTTTCTGCCTCGCGCCTTGATCCCCTTGCTGGAGGCTGCAGTTGCAGGTCGGCTGAACATTCTCATCGCCGGCGGCGCCGGAGCGGGCAAGACAACTTTCATGCGTGTGCTGGCCCGGCTCATCGCTCCAAACGAGCGGGTGGTCACCATCGAAGACCAATCCGAGCTTCATCTTTGGCGTGACCTACACGACTGCATCTCTCTGGAAGGGCGGCCCCCCAATACCGAGGGCCGAGGCGCGATCACGATCCAGATGCTCGTGCACGAGGCGCTTCGAATGTCGCCGGATCGCATCATCATCGGTGAGGTTCGCGGCGGCGAAGCGCTGGATCTCCTCGATGCCATGAACACCGGCCATCCGGGCTCAATTTGCACGATTCACGCAGACAGCCCCCGCGAAACGTTGCCGCGCCTGGTGCGTGTGGCCCTGCGTAATCCGCACGCGCCGCGTCCAGAAGCGGTCCTCGGTGAGGTGGCCCACACCGTCGATCTCGTCCTTTATGCGGGATTGGTGCGAATTGCCGATGCCGAAGGCGAGTCCAGGGCCCGCCGGCTGTTATCTCTCGGCTGCGTACAGGGGGTTGACGATGGCCGAGCCAACCTGCAAGAGCTGGTGGCTTACGGCCACGACGGTGGCTGGCACCGCGTCGGCTCGGCTGCGGCGATGCCGGAGCGCGTGCGCTCGAAGCTCGCCTTGGTGTGCGATCCAATGCGACTCCTGGATGCCTTCGATGCTTGAGTTGGCTGCCGCGCTCAGCGCCGGACTCGCGACCTTCGCCGCAATCCTGACTGTAGCCGTGCCGGCTCCGCGGCCGGAGGATACGCCACCCAACCGATGGCTTTTGAAGTTCGGTGCTCAGTTGTGGTCAGCCGAAGCCTCGCTGGTGCGCAGCGCCGGCTGGCCATGGCTGACCCCTCTCCGGCTCGCTGCTCTCCAGCTCGCCGCTGCCGGTGCCGGCGGCATATTCGCGAGCACTATCACCGGCCTGGTTCCGCTCGCGGTTCCCGCGGCGGTCGGAGGCGTGGGGACGGTTCATGCGGTTGTATCCGCCAGGGCGAGGTCCCAAAAGCTGATGCGACAGGACGCGGTGCTGGAGGCGGTGAGGATGCTCCGGCAGCTGCTCGAGACCGGCGCGACGAACGTCCACCAGGCAGTCGAGATCCTTGGCCAGCGAGGGCCGATGCCATTGCGCTCGGAGTTTCGCCTGATCGCCAGCGCGACCAGGGGACGTCGCCAGGCGTGGTCGGCGGCGCGATCGCGGATCGCCGAACCCCTATTCGACATGCTCGCCGCAGCCGTTCTGATTCAGGGACCTGGTGGGGGCGAGCTCGCCCCGTTGTTCGCTGACCTGGAAGCCTCGGTTAGTGCAGCGCAAGAGGTTGAACGAGAGGCTCGAGCCCTTCAGGTGCAGGCCAGGTCAGCGTCAAGCATCATCGTGGCCCTGCCGATTGCGTTCCTGGTCGTTCTATCTGCGCTGCACTCCCCTTACCTTGACGCGTTTCAAAAACCCGCCGGTGAGGTGTTCTTGTTGGCGATGCTCGCAGTCATGGGCTGCAGCTATGTCTGGATGCGACGCTTGTTGCGGCTTCCCGGCCTCGAACGCGTGAGGCTCACCGATGCTTGAGTCGATCTATTCATTTGCAGCAATTGCCGCCGGCGCGTGCTGCGTAATCGCAGTCATTGCCGTCGGCGATCATCCGAAAGGCATCAATGCCGCTGCCTGGCTGCGGCGAGCGCGGCACGAAGACGCTCCGGATAGCTCAAAGACGCCAGAGGCGTGGTCCAGAGCCCTGGCGATGACGGGAGTGAACACGCGGCTGGCCAACCTCATCGAGCGAGCTGGCTGGACAGAGAGCCCCGAACGACTGTCGGCATTTGCCGTCGGGCTGTCGACATGCATCGCCGTGACCGGTGCCGCGGCTTCGTCGATCCTGGGGTGGGCCGGAGCTCCAGTCCTGGGGGCAATAGGGCTTGCAGCGGGGATCGGGCTCTGTTCGCTCGCCCTGCGGACTGCCATCGTGTCGCGGCGACGCCGGCTCGCAGCCCAATTGATCCCATTGCTGGAGCTGTTCACTCTCGAGTTGAGCGGGGGTGGCAGCGCACTCTCTGCGTTGGGCACCGTGTCGATGAAACTGGAGGGCGAGCTAGCTCGAGACGTTCGACGCCTGCTGATCGCGTCGCAGGTGGTCGGCTCAGCCCCATTCGAGTCGCGCCTGTTGCGCTACTCGGAGCATCTCGACATACCGCCGATCGCCAGCCTAGCTACCATTCTCGCGGCAAGCCGCGAATACGGGACTGGAGCGCTGCAGGGCGTGCGCGCGCTCGCCGCCGACCTCCGCCATGCCCAGCGCCGGGACCTCATCGCTCACAGCCGAAAGGCGCTGAACCACGTGCTGCTGCCGGCCGGAATCGGTGTGCTCCTGCCCTTTCTCGCTGTCGTCATGTTTCCCGCGGTCACCGCGCTGCAGCACAACCTGTATTGAGCGATCGAGTGCGTCGGATGCGCGGCACGGCGCTAATCGAGTTCGCCTTGGCCTGGCCGGTCGCGCTCCTGCTGGCGCTCGGCTCGGTCGAGACCGCGGTCTGGGGCTCGGAGGCTTTCGCCGCGCACTCTGCCGCGCTTGCGGGCGCCCGTGCAGCCGCGGCAGCAGGAGGTACGCCGGCGCTGGCGGTCGACGTGACACAGCGAATGCTGGCGCCCAGCCTGGTCGGCGTCACGGCCGTAGCCTGGTGCCCGGGCGAACCCCAGGCCCCACCTGAGTTGTGGGTCTGTGCGAGCGATCTGGGCGACGCCATTCAGGTGGAAGTCGGCGGCATGGTCCCGGCGGTAGTTCCGCTTGCCGGCCCGGACGGCCTGCCCCTGCAGGCTCGCGTCGTGGTGCAGAAAGAGGTGTTCGCGAGATGAGGGTGGCTCGCGGTCAAGCCCTCCTCGAGCTCGCGCTCTGTGCGCCGGTGGTGCTTGTACTGGCATTGGGGACGGTGGCGGGCGTTCAGGTCGCGAGCGCTCACGCCGGCCTTGAGGCTGCAACTCAGGCGGCCGCTCAAGCCGCCGCTCGCGCTCCTAGCGCGCAGGCTGCTACGGCAGCTGCCCAGACTCGTTTCCGGGGAGTCGTCTCCGGTTATCCAATGCGATCGGCGACTCTTGTCCTTTCGCTCGGTGACTTCGACAGGAGCGGGATCGTCACGGCATCGTCGTCCGCCAACATCGATCTCGCGTGGGCCGCCTTTCTGCTCCTGCCACGTCAGATCACGCTGCACTCGCAAGTCCGAATGCAGCTTGAGCAGTGGCGGTCACGGAGCGCGTGATCCGCCGCGATCGCGGGCAGGTGCTCGCGTTCTACGCCGTCCTGCTGCCTGTGATCTTGCTTCCTCTGACCGCCTATGCGGTGGATGCTGCGTTCGCGAGCGCACGGGCTGCCGGCCTGCAAGCGGCTACCGAGCAAGCGGCGGAGGAGGCGGCACAGCAGCTCGACGTCGGTGCCCTCCGCTCACGGTCCGTGCTGATCGTCGACCCGCTGACTGCTCGCGTGGTCGCCGCGAGCGCGATCAGGGATTCAGAGCCCGGAGCAATTGTTGATTCAGTGGTGGTTGCCGGTCCGATGGTGACGATTTCGTCTCGCGAGGTCGTCAGGCTTCCTTTCAACTTCTTGCCGGCACAGACGGTTGTGATTCGCGCCCGCGCCACCGCGCGCCTGGTTGGCGGTTATGACAGACCGAGCAGCCGCTTGCCGTTGCCGACCAACAATTTCTGAAGCGCCGGCTCGGGTATCTCGATCGTTGCCAGCTCCTCCAGGCATCGTTCCGGTTGGATGAACGGATAGTCGCTGCCGAACACGAACTGGTCTTGGAGTCGGCCCTTCATGTCCCGCAGGACCTCGGCCGGGATGTAGCGCGGCGCCCAGCCCGAGATGTCGATGTAGATGTTGGTCTTGTGCAGCGCCATCGCCAGTAGCTCGACGTGCCACGGGTAGCCGAAGTGCGCGGCGATGATGTTGAGGTTCGGGAATGAGGCCGCGACCGCGTCCAGCCTGATCGGACGCGCGTAATCAAGACGGATGCCTTGCCCGCCCGGTTGGCCCGCGCCGATCCCGCTCGTCCCCGTGTGGAACAGGATCGCGAGGCCGAGCTCCTCGCAGCGCTCGTACAGGGGCCAGTAGCGCTCGTCATCAGGCGCGAAGGCTTGCAGCGACGGGTGGAGCTTGACGCCCTTGAGCTCCATGAAGCTGATGTTGTCGAGCTCGGCGACCGCCCGCTCTCCTTTGAGCGGGTCGACGCTGCCGAAGCCAACGAACGCTTTCGGGAAGTCGGCGCATGCCTGGGCGACTAGCTCGTTCGACACCCGGGGCCGGTTGGTCGCCGTCTCGGCGTCCCACGCCAGCAGCACGGCCAGCACATCGATTTTCTCGTAGTCGCTCGCAAGCTCCGCGAGTGTGCGCCGCACAATCTTGGAGCGGAAGTAGGCCTCCGCCGCCTCCACGTAGCCCTTCATCGACTTGTCGAGCCAATCGGGGGTGGGCAGGTGGACGTGAAAATCGATAGCGCGCACGGCGGGCCGATGATAGTCGTGATGCAAGCCACGCTGCTGGTGCTCGCGGGCGGTGACAGCCGGCGCATGGGCCGAACCAAGGCCTGGCTGGAGGTGGGCCAGACCACGCTCCTGCAGTGGGTGGTGGATCGGCTCGCCCCCGCGTTCTCTGAGGTGGTGGTCTCGTTTGCGGAGCCAGAGCAGGTCCACGACCATCTGCCCTACCGCCTCGTTTTCGATCGCAAACCCTCCGCAGGGCCACTCGCTGGTCTCGAGGCGGGCCTGGGTGCTGCCAAGTTCGATATCACGTTTGCGGTCGCGTGCGACATGCCGTATGTGACATGCGAGTTTGCTGAAATGGCGGTTGCCGCCGCTGGCGGCTGCGATGCCGCGATTCCGCGAATCGGCGGCCGGCCCGAACCCACATGCGCGGCATATCGGCGCTCGGCGCTCATGCGAATAACGGCCGCTCTCGACGCCGGCCAGCTCAAGGCTTCCGACCTCGCCGAACAGCTCGACGTCACCTGGCTCGAAGGCCTCGATCCTCACCTCTTTCGAAGCCTCAACGGTCCCGATGACTACGAGCGGTTTCGTCACGAGCTGAGTCGCAGCGATAATTGACAGGTTCTCTTCCCTTACTGGAGGCTGCCTAGTGAAGATCGTTGTCACCGTCAAGCAGGTGCCGGACCCCAACTCCGTGACCACCCTCGAGGCCGACAACACGTTGGCTCGCGATAAAGAGGTCGTTCTCGATCCCGGCGATGAGTGCGGCGTCGAGGAGGCCCTCCAGCTGAAGGAAGCCCTTGGGGGAGAAGTCATCCTTGTCTCGATGGGCCCGGAACGCGCAAAGGACGCGATTCGCAAGGGCTTGTCGATGGGCGCCGACCGCGGCGTCCTCATTAGCGACGCCCAGCTCGCCGGAGCCGACGCCCTGATGACGGCACGCGCCCTGGCGGCGGCGATCAAGACGGAATCGCCGGACCTCGTGATCTGCGGCACCGAGTCGTATGACGGAAGCACGGGCATGGTGCCTCCGATGCTCGCCGAGCTGCTTGGCATGCCGCAGCTGACCACCGCCAAGAAGGTGGAGATGGACGGGACGACAATCAAAGTGCACCGCCAGACCGCTGACGGTTACCAGGTGGTCGAGGCGGCAACCCCTGTCCTGATCAGCGTCACCGCGGGCATCGCCGAGCCTCGATACGCCTCGTTGAAGGGAATCATGGCGGCGCGTTCGAAAGAGATCAAGCAGATCGGCATGAGTGAGCTCGGCATCGCGAAGGGCGAGCCCGCCGAGACGATCGAAGGCCTGGCTCAAGCGGAGACTCGAAAGGCTGGCACGATCATCCAGGACGATGGGACGGCAGTCGACCAGATCATCCAGGTCCTCGTCAATGCGAAGGTGCTCTAGATGGCGAAGATCTGGGTCTACGCAGAACTGAACCAGGGCAAGCTGCAGCCAACCGTGCTGGAGCTCATGGCGAAGGCGCGCGGGCTCGGCGACGTCGAGGCGGTCGCGCTTGGATCCGGCGCGAAGGCGGCGGCCGAAACGCTCGGCAAGCATGGCGCGAAGGTCGTCTACGTCAACGAGGACAAAGCGTTCGACGATTTCATTGCGGAGCCGGCGACAGACGCGCTCGCCGCGCTTTACAAGGAGCACTCGCCGGACCTCGTCCTGTTTGGCTTCACGTCAGATTCCCGCGACGTCGCCGGCCGGCTGGCCGCCCGCCTTGATGCGGGTCTCATCTCGAACGCGGGCGATGTCGATGCAAAGGACGGCGGTTTCGTCGCCAGCGTGCCCTATTTTGGCGGCGCCAAGGTGGCCTCGATGCGGGCGAACAAGAAGCCAGCGATCATCCTCGTGCGGCCAAAGTCGTTCGAAGCTTCGGAAAGCGGCGGGACGGCTGAGATCAAAGAGATCAACGCCGCCATCGGCGCCGATTCGAAGCGCGCGCACATCGTCGAGCGCGTCGTCGAGGCATCCGAGAAAGTCAAGCTCGAGGACGCCAAGGTCGTCATCAGCGGCGGTCGCGGCATGGGCGGTCCGGCCAACTTCCCGTTGCTCGAGGCACTCGCCGGCGCGCTGGGCGGCGCGGTCGGCGCAAGCCGCGCAGTCGTGGATGCCGGCTGGGTCCCGTACGCGATGCAGGTCGGGCAGACCGGCAAATCGGTGCGGCCGGGCGTCTACATCGCCGTCGGGATCTCCGGCGCCATGCAGCACACGGTGGGCATGAAGGCCTCGAAAATCATCATCGCCATCAACAAGGACGCCGAGGCTCCGATCATGAAGATGGCTGACCTCGGGGTGGTCGGAGACGCGCTGAAAATCGTACCGGCGCTGACCACCGCGGTTAAGGCCAAGAAGGGGTAGAGGCGGACCGCAGCCGGGCGCGCGCCGGGCGCCTTACCAAAGAACAGGCCGAACAGCTGCTGGCTGATCGCGTCGAACGCCGGCTCAATCGCGACTTCGAGGCGGCCGATGCGATTCGCGAAGAGCTGCGCGCGGGCGGGTGGGACGTGCTGGACAGCACGACGGGGAGCGAGCTCCAGGCACTAGAGGCTCCGGCGCTCGGCGACGCAGCGGTGACGTCTCGTGCCGTGTCCCTGATCGCAGTCGCGCACGGGTGGATCCCCGACCTCGAACGGTGGCTGCTCTCCGTTTTCACCCACTGCAAGGCGGATTTCGAAGCCATCGTCGTCGACAACTCAGGCGACACCCGAATGGCGGGTTGGCTTCATACTCGTGCCGCCTACCGGCTGCGATCGATAAGGCTGGATCCTCCGCTCGGCTACGCCACCGCTGTCAACGCCGGCATCGAGGCTGCCACCGGGGACATATGCGTGCTATTCGACCCCGGCATCGAGCTCACCGGCGACGCGGTCACGCCGTTGATCGAAGCGCTGAGTGATCCGTCAGTGGTGATCGCGGGTCCGTATGGGATTCGGGGCAAGGGCACGCTGAAGGAGTTCGAGGAAGACCCAGGTCCCGATGTCGACGCGATCGAGGCTTACTGCATGGCTTTCCGGCGCGCCGACGCCCAGGCGGTCCACGGCTTCGATCCGAAGTTCCGCTTTTACCGCATCGCCGACATCGACTTCAGCTTCCGGCTTCGGGACAAAGGCGGCCGCGCCATCGTCGTTCCGGGCCTGCCGATCGAGCGCTACGAGCATCGTCTGTGGGAAGCGACAGCCTCGGCTGAGCGCGACCGCCTTTCGCGCCGAAACTTCTACCGGTTCCTCGATCGGTGGCGCAAGCGTGAGGATCTCCTTGTGGGAGGATCACGCCCGTGAGCGAGGACTACTCGGCCAAGGTCGCGGATCTCAAGGCACGGCGCCAAAAGAACCTTGCGATGGGCGGGAAGGAGAAGATCGCCAAGCAGCACGATCGGGGCAAGCTCAACGTACGCGAGCGGATCGACCTCCTCTTCGACAAGGACACGTTCGTCGAGTTCGGCTTGCTCGCCCAGCAGCAGGCGGTGCGTGGCGGCGAGCCGGATGCCGACGGCACGCCAGCGGACGGGGTGGTCACCGGCCATGGCGAGATCGAAGGCCGGGAGGTCTGGGTCATCGCCTACGACTTCACGGTCATGGCGGGATCGATGGGTGCGGTGGGCGAGCAGTTCAAGGCCGCCAGAGTGCGTGAGCTCGCACTCCGTTACCGGAGGCCGATCGTTTGGCTCCTCGACTCGGCAGGGGCGCGCATCCAGGAGGCTGCCGGCTCCACGTTCGCCGGCACCGGTTATTTGTTCTACGACCAGGTGGTGATGTCGGGCGTCATCCCGCAGGTCGCGGCCATGCTCGGTCCGTGCTCGGCGGGCACCGCCTACATCCCTGGCCTCGCCGACTTCGTGCCAATGGTCAAGGAGACCTCGTCGATGTCCCTTGGAGGTGCGCGCCTGGTCAAAGCGGCGACAGGCGAAGACGTTACCGACCATGACATGGGCGGTTCGCAGGTGCACTGCTACGAGTCCGGGGTGGGCGACAACGAGGTCGCCGACGACCAGGAATGCATCGCCATGGTTCGTCGATTCCTGTCCTACCTGCCGTCGAGCAACGCCGACGAGCCGCCGTTCCGAGCCACCGACGACAGCGGTGATCGATCCGTCGACGGGCTCGAGAAGATCGTACCGATCAACCCTCGCGCCGCCTACGACGTCAAGCGGGTGATCAAAGTCGTTTTCGACCGCGACTCTTGGTTCGAGATCAAGCCGGCGTGGGCGAAGAACATCGTGGTCGGGTTCGCGCGCGCCGGTGGACACGCGGTAGGCGTGGTAGCGAATCAGCCGATGCAGAAGGGCGGCATCCTCGACTCCGACTCGGCCGACAAAGCCGCGCGTTTCATTCGTATGTGCGACGCGTTCAACGTGCCACTCGTCTACTTGATGGACGTGCCGGGATTCATCGTCGGCTCGCACGTGGAGAAGGAAGGCATCATCCGCCACGGCGCGAAGATGCTGTACGCCACCTCGGAAGCCACGGTGCCCAAGGTCACTGTGATTATGCGCAAGGCCTACGGCGCCGGCTACTACGTCATGTGCGGCAAGGGTTACCAGCCGGACCTCATCGTGGCGTGGCCGCTCGCAGAGATCTCGGTGATGGGGCCCGAGGGCGCAGTCAACATCATCTTCAACAAGCAGATAGAGGCCTCGGCCAACCCTGAAGCGACGCGCGGACAGCTAATCGAGACGATCAGGTCGCAGATCAACCCTTACCTCGCCGCGGGCTGGGCGATGATCGACGACGTCATCGATCCCGCTGAGACGCGACGCGTGATCATCCGCGGCATCGAGCAGGCGCGCAATAAGAAGGTCGAGCGGCCATGGCGGAAGCACGGAAACATCCCGGTATGACGGCGTCCATCATCACGGCGGCCCTCACCGGCGTCCTTGCAACCCGAGAGCACTGCCCCGCCATCCCTTACACGCCGCAAGAGATCGGCGAGGAGGCAAAGCGCGCCGCCGACGCGGGCGCCGCCATCGTGCACATCCACGCCCGCACTCCCTCGGGTGGCCCCGACTGGCGAGTCGAGACATTCGCTGAAATCTTCGCTGAGGTTAGAGCGCGGACCGACGTGATAGTCAATTTCTCGACCGGGGCGGTCGGCGTTCCGCGCGAAGAACGCCTCGAGCACATAAGCGAGCTGAGACCGGAGATGGCAGCTCTGAACATGGGCTCGATGAACTACGCGATCTACTCGGCCAAACGAAAGATGTTCGTGCACGACCACGTCTTCGCCAACCCGTTTAAGGACATCCAGTTCTTCCTGGAAGCCATGAACAAAGCGGGCGTGCGGCCAGAGATGGAGTGCTTCGATGCGGGTCATATCGGCAACACCCGGCCGTTCATCGACATGGGCGTTCTCAAGGCCCCATACCAGTTCAGCCTCATCATGGGCGTCCTGGGTGGCATCCCCGGCACCCCCCGCCACCTCGTCAACCAGGTGGACTCGCTCCCCGCAGGCTCGCACTGGCAGGTGATCGGAATCGGTCTCGACCAGTGGGCGCTGGTGGGGGCAGCGATCGCGATGGGAGGTAACGTCAGGGTCGGACTCGAGGACAACTTCTACCTGGAGGAGGGGAGGATGGCGAAAAGCAACGGCGACCTGGTCGAGAAGGCGGTGGCGCTGTGCCGGGGTCTCGGCGCCGAAGTGGCTTCTGTGGCGCAGGCCAGGACGAAGCTGGCACTCGAAAGCGCGCCGCGTCCGGCCCGTAACCTCGGCCGGTCAGGCAGACCGGCATGACCGAGGTCAAAGCGGAGCTGGTCGGAAACGTGTGGAAGATCACAAGCAAGCCCGGCGATGAGGTCGCCGAGGACGATGTGCTCATGATTCTCGAGTCGATGAAGATGGAGATCTCGGTGACCGCGCCGCGAGCGGGCAAGATCAAGGAGATACGGGTCAAAGAAACCGAGGTGGTAAAGGAGGGCCAGGTGCTGGCGGTGCTGGAATGAGTGAGCTCCCAATTCGGGTCAAGGTCCAGGAGAGCGCCAACCAGGTCGTGTACACGGACGCCGTCCTGATCAACGGCAATCCGCTGGGCTTCGTACTCAACTTCGGCCAGTGGGCTCCGGAAGAGCCGGGCCTGGTTCGGATCTACACACGCGTGGGGATGAGCCCGAACCACATGAAGCTGCTGTCGCAGCTGCTCGCGCAAAACGTCGCCGCGTACGAGGAGAAGTTCGGCGAGATGGCGGTCGCGACCGACCGCGCCGCCGAAGCCCACCGCATCGGTTTCGACACCATTCCCCCGGTACCGAAACCCAAGCAGCCTTAATGAACCCGGCCCAGCTCCTGCTCCGCTATCAAGCCCAGGTTGAGCGGGAACGGGCCGTGCGAGAAGTGATCGAACGGTTGGAGTTGCGCCTCGGGTCCGACCCGGAGGTGGTGACGCTCGAGGAGTCGATGCAGGCGGCAAAAGCCGCCCAGGATGCGGTGGCGGCACGGCTTCGCCAGTCCGACCACACACGGGAAGATCACCGATCCAAGCTGCGCTCTCGTGAGAAGGAGCTGATGAGCGGCCGGATCCGCAACCCCACCGAGCTCATGCAGTTGTCCGACGAGGTCGCTCACATGAAGGCGCGATTCGCCGAGGAAGAGGACGCGCAACTCACCCTCATGGAGGACGCCGAAGCAGCGGACGATGCGATGCGGAGCGTGACCGCCAGCCTGGCTGAGGCAAAGAGCCGGTCGGCGGCTGAGGAGCCGGCCCTGAAGGAAGAGCTCGAGGCGGCGCGCACGGAGCTGGCGGAGATCGAGGCTGAGCGCGACGAGATCTGGTCCCAGGTGCTGCCAGTGGCTCAGGCGGCGTACAAGCGCCAGCGCGCGCAGCCACCCGTCGCGAAGGTTGTGGGCAACCAGTGCACCGCCTGTCGTGTGACGGTCACGTCGTCAGGAATGCAGACGTTACGCAAGGGCTTGGACGAGCTCGTTCACTGCGAAAACTGCGGCCGTATCCTGGTGCTCGCCTGAAGACCCTGCGGCTGCGAACAGACGGCGCGTCGCGAGGCAACCCAGGGCCTGCCGCGACCGGGGTGGTGATCGAAGACGACAAGGGCAACCGGCTGCGCACCTTTCATCGTTTCATCGGCATCAGGACCAACAACGAAGCCGAATATCAAGCACTCATCGACGGGCTCAAAGCGGTGGCCGAGTGGAACCCGGATCGCCTCGAGATCTATCTCGACTCCAAGCTGGTGGTCGAGCAGGTCAACGGAACCTACAGAGTCAAGAAACATGAGCTGCAGCCGCTGTACACCGAGGTCAAGCATCTTTTAGGCGGGTTTGCTGACACCCCCGAGATCAAGCACGTCGAGCGGGAGAACAACAAGGGCGCGGACAAGCTCGCGAACATGGCCCTGGACGAGCAGGTTAAGAAGGCGGCACCTCGCGGGTAGAATCACCTCGGGCCGAGGCGGACGGGTGACCGCCGGCGAAGTAAATAGCGTTGGAGGAAAGTCCGGGCTCCACAGAGCAGGGCGCTGGGTAATACCCAGTCAGGGCGACCTGAAGGAAAGTGCCACAGAAAATTACCGCCGGCAGCAAGTGTCTCCGGAGACGAGCTGCAGGTAAGGGTGAAAAGGTGGGGCAAGAGCCCACCGGCGGCCGGGTGATCGGTCGGCCAGGCAAACCCCGCCCGGAGCAAGACCAAATAGGAGGGCGTTACCGGCGGCTCGCCAAGTCCTCGGGTATCGGTCGCTAGAGGTGCCGGGCAATCGGCATCCAAGACAGATGGTCACCGTCCCGCAAGGGACACAGAACCCGGCTTACAGTCCGCCCTCGGTCCACCAAACTCGATTCCGTGTTTGCAAGAGCGAGCACGTCTTTGCAGAACTCCGCCTTCTGTCGGTCGGTGTCGAGATGGAGCAACTCTTTGAAGTCAGCGCCGGTCGTCTCCCATTCCTCGACAAGCTCTCGGACGAGCGATTCTTGCCCTGAGATCTCGCGTTGAGTCGCGATCACGAAGCCGATATACGACGGCCTCACTTGGCACCAACCCGTCGTGATAAGTGGTTTCCCAATGCAGTGGTCATCGTGAAGGCGGTGGGCAATCGCAATCGCGGATCCCTGGCTGGCATCCACACCCATGCCCTGCAGTACGTCCTTCAGTTCCACCAGCTTCGCGTCAGCGAACGTTTCCGCCCGAACTTCGCTGGCTTCAATGATTCGGCGCAGGACTTCGAGGTCCTCAGGCAGCGGTTTTACCTGCCTGAAGAGTCCAGGCCACTGCGACCGCAGACCGCCGGCCCGGACGATCTTCTTGCCGTTGGTATTTGACCGGAACATGGCGTACTGGTTGTCTGCAAGCCCCATTGCCTCCAAGTCCTGTCCGGCGCTATTCAAAGCCAGCCGCCCGACATCATCCGCGGGTACTGACAATTCAGATCCCAGCATGTGCCCGTGGACGCCGACCAACCCGTAGTTCCCGTCGGTTTCCGTGTGCCTGACCGCCGCTGCCAGGACGATATCGACCCATTCCAAATAGGTCATTGGATGTCAACGTTAAGAGGCGTCATTCCCGCCGGTTGGGCAAGATCGAGCCTGTATCCAGTTGCTGTTGCCTCGACTCCGTCAAACATGACCTTGCCACTTGCAAACGGCGTGCACCCCTGGCTCGCGTAGAAGCCTTGGGCCTTCTTATTGCCATCTACCGCCCATACGACCAGAGCCCTGTAATCGCGTCTGCGTGCTAGGGTCTCCGCGGCCTTCCACAGTTCGCTACCAACACGGTGGCGCTGGAATGCGGGGTCGACCGCTATCGGCTCTATTAGCAAGGAGCCGTCTGGAAGGGGGCGGAGATCTATCACTCCGACTACCTGGCCCCGTATGTCCGCGACGATCGGGATTCCCTTGTCTCGCGGATACTCATAGCTGAAGGTCTCTTCGGGCCTCTCACCCCGCAGCAGCCTTTCAACCGACCTAGGGAACAGGTGGCCGTGTCCACTGATCCATGCGGCGTCGACGACGCGCTGCTTGGAATGGTTGTCTTGAGGAACTGCCGGGCGAATCCTCAGGCCAGGTGGCGGCACGACAACCCATACAGTAAGTCCGGCGTATTAGTACGCATTTAGTGGGCAGCCGCATCCAACTGCAGCGTGTCGTTGGATGTCGTTTCATATTCGGATGCTGAGCGGATCTGGGTCACGGTCCGGCGAGGAAGCGGTCCCACGCCGCCACGCACCTGTCTGCCAGGTCGAACATGTCGACGGGTTCACTGCCTTCGCTGGTGAACACCCACTGCTCATGTTGGCCAGGGATTGGCGTTAACTCCGCGGTGCCGGCCGGAAACGAGAACGTGAACAGGCTGGCAGTTGACCAGTTCGGGCTCGAGAGTGCGCTTTCGGCGTCAATGTGGAAGTGCTTCATTCCGGTGCATATGTCTCGACAGAGGGCAAGGTCAGGATCGGCGCGCACAAAATCATCGACCTCCTTCTTGGTCTTGAACCGTGACGCGATGATCCAGTCGCGCAGGTGGTAGCAGTTCAGGAAGAAGGCGTACACGTCGTCCAGGGCTTCCGCCTGGCTCTTGTCGGGCGGGATGCCACGCCTGATTGCGGCGAGCCGCCTGTGCCATCGACCTACTCGCGCGTGCTGATCCTGCCAGCCGGTCCCGAGGTGCGAGGTGCTCACTTTCTCGGAATCACGGTTTCTTGGCCGGGAGGCGGAAGCGTTCAGACAAGGCTGACCCGCAACTCCTTGGTGAAAAAGTCCGCCGGGTCGTCTGACCATTTTCCCGACCACACGATTTCGACCGTCTGCCGGACAACCGGAGCGTCGTCTGCGCCGATTGCGACCACAAGCCGGTAGGTGCCAGCCCGTTTCCGTGTCGGATATGACGGCGAATCCCCCGGTGGTTGCACCGCGATAGGGGTCACCTGTGTGTTGAATTCGATTAGCAGGTTCGTGCCATCGACGCTGCGGCCCGTGGCGATTTGAAGATTCGGATCGAAGCAGGTCAGAAGGTCGAACGGCTTGGCGATGCCTCTGAGCTTGGCGTCCGGTGTCAGCCAGGCGGCGGGTTACCTGGGCAGTTGGGACTTCGGGGTCGGTGTGACCGGCATCAAAGGAGCGAAATCCTACGCGCGGTTCGAACGCAACCACTTTGCCGGGCCCTCGTACAGCGGAGACAAGTACACCATGACCTCCCGGGCGTCGCTTGCCGAAATTGAAACCGACTCGGGCCCCGTCCTTGAGCGGCTTCTAGGTCGGTTGATACGGGCGATTGGGGCCGACCAGATCGAGTCCAACAAGAACCATTTCGCCTAGGCATCGGTGTCGGACCTCCGCTGTCAGAACTTCTTCCGGCAGTCGTCAAGAAATTCGGTAGGTAAAGGGTGCTGTCCTCACAGGTCCGTTAGGGAAGTGGTGCATCTGATCTCGCGGACCCCGATGACAGTAGAGGACATCCTTGGTAAGGAAAAGGTCCCCGGTTCGAATCCGGGCGTGGTGTCAACGGACACCAGGATCTCCCCAAGGGCGGACAGCTGACCTCCCCGTAGACGGACACGAAATCTCCCCACGGACGGACAGCAGAACTCCCGGTCGGAGGCTAGGTCAGAGGCTTCACCCCCTTGCCGGCGGCGGCCTCGGCCAGGCGGCGCGAGGAGACGTCGGTGTTGATTAGGTGCGCGTGATGGAGTAGTCGGTCGACAGCGGGCGTGGCCAGAGCTTTGGGCATGATGGTGTCGAAGCCGGCGGGGTGGAGATTGCTGGTCACGGCGAGACTGCGTTTTTCGTAGGCGGCGTCGACCACGCGGTAGAAGGCTTCAGCTCCGTCCTGACCGATGGGCAGGGTGCCAATGTCATCGAGCTATGCCGAACTCGGCATAGCTCGACCTATGCCGACATCGCAACTATGCCGATGTGGGGCGCCGCCCGAATGGGGACGGCTAGCTTCAAGTCGGCATAGCTACAGGCTCTCGAGGAACGCGAGGACGGCGTCAGGGGCCCGGTAGCGAC
>Ga0307372_10002411_pt1 | contig 30965 bp, 28 predicted proteins | sample OX1MG_FD_202533 | JGI IMG/M metagenome (GOLD analysis project Ga0307372, IMG submission 202533) | Soil microbial communities from Risofladan, Vaasa, Finland - OX-1 | ecosystem: Environmental > Terrestrial > Soil > Coastal area > Acid sulfate soil | place: Finland: Risofladan, Vaasa | collected... | reverse complement strand
GCGGCTTGTCAAGATTGAGCCCGCCAGGAACCGGTGTCGCCAGCGGAATGCCGTCGTATAGGCCACGTCACAGCGGCCCGCCGCCTTGGCAACCGTTTCGCCGCTGATCAAGGCCCGCGCCTGGTCGTGCCAGCGATCCATGTGGCGCAAACCAGCCAACGGCGTCCCGGTCAACGCATTGAATGTCTTGCGGCAGCTTGTGCAGCGGTAGCGCGGCTTGCCGTTGGCCTCGCCCCACCGGCGAATGGCATCGCCGCCGCAGTGCGGGCAGCCAAAGTTGGCGATCCGGGCCTGCCCGATTTGCGCCATCACATCTCCGCCCGGAGCGGGATTGACGGAACTCTCGGCCCCCGGTGGCGCGGCTTCGGCCGCAACCTGCAATGGGCCCCCGGCGGCCTCTGGGTTCGGCAGGTCAATTGGATCATTCGCTTCAGCGAAAGCCAGGTCCTGCAACACCGCACTCCGTTGGCCCCGGTCCAATCCATCAACCCCGATACGCCACACCGCGAATGCAGCCGCGCGCCAGATGTATCGCACCAGGATCGGGAGCGGCGGTCCGGTTCCGAAGTTGTGAAGCGCAGCAACCGAGCGAGCCGATAGCGGGCTGGCGTCGCACGCCTGCGTCTGAACAGGATCACCGTCAACTGCCCCAGGCCACTCCGGCAGCGGTGGGCCGGCCCTTCTGCCAGCACTTAGTTCTGTCCAGGAAGAGCTCCCTTCTTCCTGGACACAGCGCGGTGAGGGATGCCGCAATGGCCGCTGTTCAGGCGGCCGTGCCCGCCTTCGCCTGGGATCGAACTGCGCAGGCGTCGTTCTCGTTTGCCGCCCCACCCTGGGTGAGCAGCGATGGCGTTGCTTCAGTCATGCATCCAGAAACACCGTCTCCCCGTCGCCCTGCAGGCGAATGTCCAGCCGCCACGTCGCCGTCCCCGCCGGTCGCGCGATCAACGTGTCGCGGCGTGACGGGTCGTCGATCGACGTCAGCAGCGGATCGGTCTGGTTCAGCGCCTCGCCATGGAAATAGGCGCGCGTCACCAGCCCTCGCATCAGCCCGCGCGCCATCACGCAGATCGCGATATGCGGCGCCTGCTGCGCGTTGCCGCGCCCCGGCACCGGGCCGGGCCTGACGGTCAGGAACCGGTACTCGCCCCGTGAGTCCGTATTGCTGCGGCCAAACCCCGGGAAGCTGTCGGACGCCGGCGGATCCGACTGCCAGATCTCCACGCACGCATCGGCGCAGGGCTGGCCGTCGCCATCCAGCACCGCGCCGGTCAGGGTCAGTTTTTCTCCCGTGGCCCCGAACCGCGTCAGGTCGGCCCAGGTCGGATCCTCAAGCAGGTGCCAGTATGGCCCAACGGTCTGGCTGGCGGTGGCGATCGGCATCGGCCTATTCCTCCATCGGCGTGGCGACACGGCCGCGCAGCACCACGTCGAACCGATAGCCGAGCGCATAGTCCGCCTCGGTGATCTCGAGGTCGAACCGCGCGACCAGCCGGTTGCGCGCATGCTCGTCGGCGGTGCCGTTGAAGATCGGGTCATAGGCCAGCAGCGGATCGCCCGGGAAATACATCTGCGTCACCAGCCGTGTGGCGAAGGCCGGCCCGAACAGCGAGAAATGGATGTGGTTCGGCCGCCAGGCATTGCGGTGGTTCGGCCAGGGATACGCGCCCGGCCGGATCGTCAGGAACCGGTAGCGGCCCTCGGCGTCGGTGAACACCCGGCCGACGCCGCGAAAATTCGGATCGAGCGGTGCGTCGTGCTGGTCGGCCGGATGGTCGTAGCGGCCGGTCGCGTTGGCCTGCCAGATCTCCACCATGGTGTTGGGCACCGGCCGCCCGTTCTCGTCCATGACCGTGCCGGCGACGATGATGCGCTCGCCCAGCGCCGGCTTGCCCGTGGTGTTCGCAGTGAGGTCTTCGGAAGGCGGGAAGCGCAGCGGGGAAAAGCTCGGGCCGGTGGTCTCGGTGACGGTCTGCGGCAACGCGTGCAGTGCCTGATTCGGATGCCGCTTGCGCGTGCTGAGATAGGCCGGCGTGTCATAGTCAGGCTGCGTGCCTTGGGTATAGGGTCGGAAGGGAACCGGATTGCTCATTCGCCTGCGCTCCGTTCGAGGGCGGCGCACCGTGTCATGGCGGCCTGACGGGTGCAACACGCCACACCGGCGCCAGCATTTTGCACTCCGCCGCCGACCCGCCAAAATGAGAGTCGCCGACCGATGACACCGAATCTGCTGATCTTTGGCCTGGGCTATTGCGGGGCCGCCGTGGCAGGCGCGGCGCGCGACGCGGGCTTCGTCGTGACCGGTACCGCGCGCGGCGCACCCGGCGCCGGCGCCATCCCGTTCGACGCCGCCGCGCCCGGCATCGCCGAGGCCACGCATCTGCTCTCCACAGTGCCGCCGGACGCGCGGGACGGCACCGGAACGCGCGTCGCCGGCGATCCGGTGCTGGCGCGCTATGCGGACGCCATCGCCGCGGCGCCGCATCTGCGCTGGATCGGCTACCTGTCCAGCACCGTCGTCTATGGCGACCGCGGCGGTGGTTGGGTGGACGAGGACACGCCACCCGCACCATCGCAGGAACGCGGCCATCGCCGGCTCGCCGCGGAAACCGCCTGGCGTGCGTTCGCCGCCGGCCGCGCGGTGGACATCTTCCGGCTGGCCGGCATCTATGGCCCGGGACGATCGGCGTTCGACACAATCCACTCCGGTCAGGCGCGGCGAATCGTTAAGCCCGGCCACGCATTCGGTCGCATCCACCGCGACGACATCGCCGGCGCGGTGTTGTCCGCGATGCGGCAGGACCGCGCGCCGGGACCGCGCATTCTCAACCTGGCGGACGACACCCCGGCGGAAACCGCAACGGTGATCGAGGAAGCCGCGCGCCTGCTGGGCGTGCCACCGCCGCCGGCCGTCGCGTTCGCCACGGCCGCGCCGGCGATGAGCCCGATGGCGCGCAGCTTCTGGGCGGAGAACCGCAAGGTCGCCAGTTGCAAGACGCAATCGATGCTGGCGTTCGCCTGGCGCTATCCGAGCTATCGCGAAGGGCTACCCGCCGTCCTGCGCCAGGAAAACAGCACTCACAATCTGGCATAGCAGCGCGAGGTCCGACGGGCGCGACAGCCGATGGTCGCCGTCCTTCACCACCGTCACGCGCACGTCGGTGCTGGTGACCCGGTCGGCGATCCGCATCGCCATCTCCCAAGGCACGTCCGGATCGGCCTGCCCATGCAGCAGCCGCACCGGACAATCGAGCACGATCGGCGCGGACAGTAGCAGATGATTGCGGCCATCCTCGATCAGCGCGCGGGTGATCGGGGCAGGATCGCCGTACTGGCTCGGCAGATGAATCACCCCGTCCCGCACCAGCCGCGTGTGCTGCTTGAAACTGAGCGCCTGGGACATCAGGGTCTCGGTGAAATCCGGTGCCGCGGCGATGCCGACCAGCGCCGCGACCCGGTCGCGTCGCGCCAGCGCGCAGAGCAATGCGATCCAGCCGCCCATCGACGATCCGACCAGAATGAGCGGCCCGGCGGTCAGACTGTCCATCGCGATAAGGGCGTCTTCGGTCCAGACGCTGATCGTACCGTCCTCGAACCGGCCACCGCTAATTCCATGACCGGAATAGTCGAACCGCAGCATGGCGTGGCCGTGCATGGCACAGAACGCAGCCAGTGCCGTGGCCTTGTCGCCGGCCATGTCACTGCGGAAGCCAGGCAGGAACACCAGCGTCGGGCCACTCCCCTCCTGCTTCGTCCAGGCGAGTTCCACGCCGTCGCCGCGGTCCAACCGTCCGGTGCTTGCCATGCGCGCCTCTCGCGGACTGACTTGACAGACGGCGATACCAGCGCGCGAGGCCACGCGATGCAAGCGAGTTCAATATCGGCCCGGCCGCAGGCGATCACCGGCTGACGGTCTCCGGTTGTCGGAGTCCGACTGGCCCCGGGCGACCGTCAATCCGGCAGCGGATCAGGCGCTGGCGGTGCGGCGCGATGCGGTCTCGCGGCCCGTCGCGGCTGTCTTGCGGGAGCCGTTGCCGGTGGGGCTGGCGGCCTCGCTCATGATCACGCGCAGATCGCGCAGGAACGCCGCACCCTTCATCGTACGCTGCACCAGAACGCTGCGGCGGTCGAGCGGATCCACCTTGCGGCGCGCGAGGTCGAGTTCGCCCAGACGGTCCAGCGCGCGGGTGATCGCCGGCTTTGAAACATTCAATTCGGCGGCCAGGCCGCGCACCGTGTGACCGCCGTCGCGCAGGTAGCAGGTCAGGAACACCCCCAACTGCCGCGCCGACAGATCAGGCCCGTCTCGGCGCACCAGTGCCACGACCGTCTCCCGAAGGATGCCAACCAGTTGGTCGGCAGACTGATTTGTTGCCATGCGTCAATCCCTTTGCCACCCGAACGAGTCGGTATTGACTCGTTTCCCCATCCGTCACGATGTAGGGCTGGACGGTCCGATGTCAACTTTATTGCAGAAAAGAAATCCGCAAGCGATTTCCCGCTCGCGCCGAATTGTTCAAGGACCGCTGCGGTTTTGTTTCAGCCTGCCGCTGTCAGGCGCTCTTTGATGGCCGCGAACACCCCCCGCACCGCCTGCGCTTCGCCGCCTTCGGGCCGTCCCGCCTGGGTCTGCTCATTCCAGGCATAGAGATCGAGATGCAGCCATGCGGTGTCTTTTGGAATAAATCGGCGCAAAAATAACGCCGCCACGATCGCGCCGGCAAACGGTTTCGATGAAATGTTGTTAAGGTCGGCCACCGGACTGTCGAGCCAGGTATTGTAACCGTCCCAAAGTGGCATGCGCCAGACCGGATCATGACACGCCCTCCCGGCGCGCAAGGCCTGCTCCGCCCATGCATCGTCATTGCAAAACAGCGCGGGCAGGTCTGGGCCGAGCGCGACCCGCGCCGCGCCGGTCAAGGTGGCGAAGTCGATCAGCAGCGCCGGCCGCTCCGTCCCGGCATCGGCCAGCAGATCACACAGCACGAGCCGCCCTTCCGCGTCGGTATTGCCGATCTCGACGGTCAGGCCGCTGCGTGTGCGGATCACGTCGCGCGGCCGCATGGCAGTGCCGGACACGGCATTTTCGACGCAGCCGATGCGCACGGCGAGACGGACCGGCAGATCGGCCTGCATGAGCAGTTGTGCCAGGGCAAGAACGTTGGCGGCGCCGCCCATGTCTTTTTTCATGTGCAGCATCCCGCCGGCCGGCTTCAAATCGAGACCTCCGGTATCGAAACAGACTCCTTTCCCGCACAATGAGATGAGCGGCGCTTCGTCATGCGCCGCGCTGCCCCGCCACCGGAAGATCGCCACGCGCGATGGACGGGGCGAACCGGCGCCGACGGCGGCGACGGCCGGATAGTCCCTCTCGAGTGCCTCGCCTTCGATCAGTTGCGTTTTTGCACCGAACCCGCGGCCGAGGGCGATGGCGAAATCCGCCAGTTCGACCGGTCCCAGCAGGTTCGCGGGGGTATTGATCAGGTCGCGCGCCATGCAGATCGCGCGCGCCTGCGACAAGGCCTCGGCGTGTTCCGCCGGCACGACCAATCGGGCGGGTGCGCGATCGGCCGCCTTCAGTGCCGTGTAGCGATAGGCCCCGAGGCAGAAGCCGAGCGTCGCCGAGCCGGCATCGTAATCGCCCGGTTCCAGGCGCCACGTCGTAGCCTCCGGCAAGAGGCGCGCGAGATGGCCGAAGGCGAACGGGGAGCAGTTGTCGCCCAGCCCGCAGACCGCGCCGGCGACGCCGTTCGGCCCGGGCAGGAATCCCACCTCGCCGGATTTGGCGGTGAAGCCGAGGTCGCGCAGGTAACCGGTCTGTGCCGCCGGAAGCCGGTCCAGCAGGCTCGCCAGTTCCGGCGGCCGAACGGGAAACAATGGCCGCGCGTTGTCGTCGCGATCCACCACGCAGCCGAGCTCGAACATGTGCATCTCTCCCGCCTCGCGGGGGAGGTTATACCGGACTCAGCGCCGCCACCCCAGGCAGGGTCTTGCCCTCCAGCCATTCCAGGAAGGCACCGCCGGCGGTGGAAACGTAGCTCATCATGTCGATCACGCCGGCATGGCGCAGCGCCGACACCGTGTCGCCGCCGCCGGCCACGCTGCGCAGCCCGCCGCTCCGTGTCGCCGCGGCGACGGCGCGGGCAACCGCCGTCGTCGCCGCGTCGAACGGCGGGGTTTCGAATGCGCCCAGCGGCCCGTTCCACAGCAGGGTCTTCAGCTTGCCCAGACGTCCCGTCAGGTCCGCCACCGTCGCCGGACCCACGTCCAGGATCATCGCATCCGCCGGCACGTCGTTGATGCCCACCGTGCGCGTCGGCACGTTCGGCCTGAGTTCCGTCGCAACCACCGCGTCGAGCGGCAGCACGATCACGCGTCCCTCCGTCCGGGCCTGCGCCAGGATTGCTCGCGCGGCAGCGTGCATCCCGGCTTCCTGCAACGACCTGCCGACCGCCACCCCTTGCGCCGCCAGGAAGGTGTTGGCCATGGCGCCGCCGATCGCCAGCACATTGACCCTGGACAGCAGGTTGCCGAGCAATTCCAGTTTGGAGGAGACCTTGGCGCCGCCGACGATGGCCGCCACCGGCCGGACCGGGTTGTGCAGCGCCGCGTCCAGCGCCTCCAGCTCCGCCTGCATCAGCCGGCCGGCATAAGCGGGCAGCAGGTGCGCCACGCCTTCGGTGCTGGCGTGCGCGCGGTGCGCCGCGGAGAACGCGTCGTTCACATACAGATCGGCAAGCCTCGCCAGTTCGGCGGCGAAGGCCGGGTCGTTGTTCTCCTCGGCGGCGTGGTAGCGGGTGTTCTCCAGCACCAGCACGTCGCCGCGCGCCATGCGCTCCACCGCCTGCTGGGCGGCGATGCCGACGCAATCCTCGGCGAACCGCACGCGCTGGCCCAATACCTCGCCGAGCGCCGCCGCCACCGGGCCGAGCGACATCTCCGGCACGCGCTTGCCCTTGGGCCGGCCGAAATGGCTGCAGACGATGACCTTGGCGCCCTTGCCGGCGAGTTCCCGGATGGTGGGCGACAGGCGCTCGACGCGCGTCAGGTCGGTTATTTTCCCGTCGTGTACCGGCACGTTGAGGTCGGCGCGCAGCAGGACGCGCTTGCCGGCGACGTCCAGGTTGTCGAGCGTGCGAAAGGGCATGGGGCTGTCCCTAGAGGTGGTAGAGCTGTTTGAACCAGGCCACAAAAGCAGCAGCCGCAGTCTTTGCGTTCGGGTCCAAGGTCTTGCGCGTCAAGGCGCGCCCCAGGCTCTCCCCGGGCGGGTCTTGCCATGCAAGCCATGTATGGATGCGAGCCTTGTCGGAATGTGCGGCCCGACAAGGAGACCCGATCCGGCAGGCTGCTTCGAACGATGACTCGGCGTGCGCCCAGAGCGGCGCGTCGGGTTCGGGCACCAGGTGCCGCACCAGCATGCCGGAGGATGAGCAATCGGGCATCAGCCATAGGCCAAGCCTGAGGCCGGATGCGTTCTGGGCAATCAGCCCCGCGGACGGAAGCGTGTCGGGCATGCCGGGAAACGCATGAATGCAGGTCGATCGAAAGCTGTCCCACCGCGCCTTTGGTTCCACGTCAGCGTCAATCATCACGCCCAAGGCAGCAAGTCCGCTTTCCTTCAGCGTTGTCCGGAGGAAACTTGCCTTCAATATCTCGCTGACGCTTCCAACGCTTTCAATGTAAACTGGCGGTTCGACCGGCCTGTCCGGCCAGTCAACGTGATGCTCCATCAAACCGACGACGGAAAATTTGTCGTCCTGACCTTCGACGAGCAGTTGCTTCGATCGCAGTGAGGCCATCGTCAGCGGATTTCTATTTGCCGCTCCGCGGCGGTGCGGATTTCGATCTCCGTAAACGGCGTCGCCACTGGTTTGTCCGATTCGATTCGCTGGATGGTTACTTCGCTCCCGGCCGATTCGTCCGCGCGACAGATGGTGGATAAGCTATGCACGCAATCATAGCTGTGCGTACTGGCGAACACCTGGACGTCGAATTGCCTGGAAGCGGCATGGATTAAGTGCCACATCTCTGCCAAGACGGTATAATGCAGTCCGGTGTCTATTTCATCGATAAACAGCATGCCGCCGGCACACTGCGTTAGAATGATTGCCAGCGTTAGCATGCGCCAGGCGCCATCCCCGAGGCTGCCAAGCGGAAACGGCAAGGGTTCCTGCTTGCGCTTGACCAGAAAGCCGCCTCTTGGGCCGTAGGCGCTGCCTGTGCCAAAGGATCGTATCTGCTCTATGGAAGGGTCAACAAAGCGCAATGCCTGAAGCACCAGCGCTTCGTCCGGTGTTAGTTGAATGCGATCCCAATGACGGATGAGTTCATTGCCGCTCAAGGACTCCGTAGAGATGAAGTGAACGTTTGCGGCACGTTCACGGTTCAGCCGGCCAGGCGGGCTGCTGGCAAGCTCCGCGTTCTCCTGACCCAATCCGCCCTGACGACTTAGTGGTATTATCTGCTGCCGCCGCAGGCCAGGTGACCTGATTCTGAGGGCCATACGGCGCCGCGTCAGCGTCTCTTCGTCCCGGATCAGGTCGGGTTCGTCTTCGCTTTCTCGCTCGGAGAAATCATCTATGGCGACGTTCACAAGCTGCCTTTTCGAGCGGTTATTTCCCTCGATAGAGAAGGACTGCCCAATGGTGAGTTCGTGACCTGTAAACAAATGCGAAACGTCCACTTCGGAGCGGCGCGGATAGCGAGATGGCTCGCCTGCGAAGCGCTCTCCGCGCCGATTGCAGATGCGCCAAAGTGCGGCCGGGTCGCCGCCGGACCCGAGCACATAGCCGGCTTCGAGCACAGACGTCTTCCCGCTGTTGTTCCTCCCGACGAGGAGGTTCACGCGGCCAAGCTCCCGCACCTCGTAGCTGGAGAGCCCGCGATACCCACTGACCTGGATCGAATGGAACATGGCGGGCGATCTCCTGACCGTGATGCCGTTCCACCGGACAACACGCCGGGGCGATTTGCGAACTGTGGTTCTGAGGCGGAGCGCAGGCCATGATCGCAGGATTCCGCGGAGTCGACCACCCATGCCCCGGCTTTCAGCGGCCGGGGCATGACAGCATGTCACGTCTGTCAGAGACTTCCGAACAGCGCGGTGGTGTCCGACATGCGATTGGAGAAGCCCCACTCGTTGTCGTACCATCCCATCACCCGCGCCAGCGCGCCGTCCACCACCGCGGTCTGCGTCGCATCGAACGTGCATGACGCCGGGTTATGATTGAAATCGATGCTGACCAGCGGCGCGGTGTTGTAATCCAGGATCCCCTTCATCTCGCCCTTCGACGCATCCTGCATCGCCGCGTTGATCGCTTCCCGCGTCGCCGGCTTCGCCAGGTTCACGTCAAGCGAGACGAGAGAAACATTCGGCGTGGGAATGCGGATCGCCGTGCCGTCCAGCTTGCCCTTCAGCTCCGGCAGCACCAGCCCCACCGCGCGCGCGGCGCCGGTGGAGGTGGGAATCGCCGACACCGCCGCCGCGCGGGCCCGGTGCAGGTCATGGTGCAGCGTATCGACCGTGTTCTGGTCGCCGGTATAGGCGTGGATCGTCACCATGTAGCCGCGCAGGATGCCGAATTTGTCGTGCAGCACCTTGGCCATCGGCGCCAGGCAGTTGGTGGTGCAGGACGCGTTGGAGATCACCGTCATCTCCCGCGTCAGGATCTTATGGTTCACGCCATAGACCACCGTGGCGTCCACGTGGTCCCCCGGCGCGGAGATGACCACCTTGCGCGCCCCCGCGGCAATCAGCGCCGAGGCCTTTTCCTTCGACGTGAAGATGCCGGTGCACTCCATCGCCACGTCGATGCCGGCATAGGGCACCTTGGTGGGATCGCGCTCGGCCGAGACCTTGATCGGCCCATACACCTTGCCGTTGTGGCGGATGGTGATGGCGTCGCCGGAGATTTCGAGCTGCCCCGGGAAACGGCCATGCACGCTGTCGAAGGCGAACAAATGTGCGTTCGCCTCCACGCTGCCCAGATCGTTGATGGCGACCGGAACGACGTCCTGCCGTCCGCTCTCGACAATGGCGCGCAACACCAGGCGCCCGATGCGTCCGAATCCGTTGATGGCGACCTTTACGGCCATGGTCTGTCCCTTTCCTGCTGCATTTCCCGGCATTCCTGGCGGCAACACATGAACGGATCATTGATGCGGATCAATGGTCCGGAGCGAAAGGGTGATGCGCCCGGAATCCGGGACTTCCCGCCTCCGCTTGAGCGAGGGTTCTTGCGCCACACACCCCTTCCCTCAAGGGGAGGGGGAGTCCTGGCGACTTTAGTCTGTCCTCGTTATCCCAACCGCTTGCGCACCACGCTCACGATCGCCTCCGGCGTGATGCCGAAATGCTTGTACAGATCCTCGAACTTGCCCGAAGCGCCGAAGCCGTGCATGCCGATGAAGTCGCCGTCCGGGCCGAGCCAGCGATCCCAGCCGAAATCGCCGGCGGCCTCGATGCCGATGCGCGGAGCACCGCCCAGCACCTGGGCACGGTAGGAAGGGTCCTGCGCCGCGAACAGCTCCCAGCACGGCAGCGAAACCACCGCCACGCCGATGCCGTCGGCGGCCAAAGCCTCGCGCGCCGCCATCGCGATCGGCACCTCCGACCCGGTGGAGATCAGCGTCGCCTGCCGCGCGCCCTCGCTTTCCGCCAGCACATAGCCGCCGCGGCCACAGCGGTTCTCGGCGAGGTCGGTGCGTTGCGCCGGCAGCCCCTGGCGGGTCAACACCAGCAGGCTCGGGCCGTCGGTGCGGCGGATCGCCAGTTCCCAGCATTCCGCCGTCTCCATCGTGTCCGCCGGGCGGAACACGTGCAGGTTGGGCATGGCGCGCAGGCTGGCGAGGTGCTCGACCGGCTGGTGCGTCGGCCCGTCCTCGCCCAGCCCGATCGAATCATGCGTCAGCACATGGATCACCCGCAGCCGCATGATCGCGCCCATGCGGATCGCCGGGCGCATGTAGTCGCTGAACACGAAGAACGTGCCGGTATAGGGGATCAGGCCGCCATGCAGCGCCATGCCGTTGGCCGCGGCGCACATGCCATGCTCGCGCACCCCGAAATGGATATACCGCCCGGCATAGTTGCCCGGGGTGACGCTGCCCATGCCCTTCACGAAGGTGAGGTTGGAGCCGGTCAGGTCGGCCGAGCCGCCAACCAGCTCAGGCGTCGCCGGCACCAGCGCGTCCAGGCAGCGTTGACTGGCCGCGCGGCTGGCGAGGTTCGGCTTGCTCTCGGCGATGCCCTGTTTCAGCGCCGCCACGGCATCGTGCCAATTGTCCGGCAGCTTGCCGGCAACCGCGCGTTCGAACTCGGCCCGCATGGAGTTGTGCGCCAGCCGCTTCAGCCAGGCGCGGCGTTGCGCGGCGCCACGGGCACCCACCGCGTGCCAGCGCTCCAGCAGGTCCGGCGGCGTCGCGAATGCGGCTTCGTGCCAGCCGAGCGCGGCCTTGGCGGCGGCAGCCTCCTCCGGCCCGAGCGGCGAGCCGTGCACCGCGTTGGTGCCGGCCTTGTGCGGCGCGCCCAGGCCGATGATCGTGCGGCACAGAACCAGAGTCGGCTTCTTCGAACGTATCGCGAAGGACAGCGCCGCGGCGACCTGCTGCGGGTCGTGGCCGTCCACGTGCTTGGTCGCCCAGCCATAGGCGGCGAACCGCCTGGCCACGTCTTCGGAAAACGACAGGGCGGTGTCGCCGTCGATCGACACGTGATTGTCATCGTACAGCACGGTGAGTTTGGACAGGCAGAGATGGCCGGCCAGCGCGCCCGCCTCGTGGCTGATCCCCTCCATCATGTCGCCGTCCGAGGCGATGACCCAGGTGCGGTGATCGACCAGCGAGCGGCCAAAGCGCGCCGCCATCATGCGCTCGGCCAGCGCCATGCCGACCGCGGTGGCGAAGCCCTGGCCGAGCGGCCCGGTCGTGGTCTCGATCGCCGGGTGCTCGCCGTATTCCGGATGGCCGGCCGCGGGGGAGTGCAACTGGCGGAAATTGCGGATGTCCTCGATCGTCATCCCGGCATGGCCGGTCAGGTGGATCAGCGCATACAGCAACATCGAGCCGTGGCCGGCGGACAGGACGAACCGGTCGCGGTCCGGCCAGCGCGGGTCGGCGGCATCGAATTTGTGAAACCGGCTCCACAGCGCGGTGGCGACGTCGGCCATGCCCATCGGCAGGCCGGGATGGCCCGATTTGGACGCCTCGGTGGCGTCGATCGCCAGGGCCCGAATGGCGTCGGCCATGCGCCGCTCCGGCGTCATGGGCCGCGCCAAAATGGCCGCCTGACGGGCGAGCACGGAGTTTTCGGCGACGAGTTCGGTGGTGGCGGCCATGGTCCCTCCTCGTGGCCCCGGCGCTATAGGGGGAGGTCCGGCAGGGGGCAAGGGGGACTGCCCCCACCGGCAGGCCGCAAGGTCAACCCGGGGTAAGTACAGCTCGCCCACGTCGCCGGAGACGTTGCGGCGCGCGAACACCGAGAGTGAGGCGATCGCATCGTCCCGCCGCACCGTCACGCCTCGCCGCGCAACGCGCCGATCCGCCGAGCACCCAACGCCGGCGAAGCGAATGCAGGTCCTTCAATGTGCGGTCTTCTTGTGGCGCTGCTGGGCCTTCGCCACGTAATTGCGGAACAACCGGTCGGCCTGCTGCTTCTGCTGGTCGGACAGCGACGCATACAGAGTCTGGAATGCCGGCACGAGCTTCTGCATGCCCTGCGACCGGGTTTGTTCGATCTCCGCGTAGGACTGCATGTTCTCGACCGCGTTCATCGACTCGAACCTGGCCCCGCGCTGCTGATAGGCCTGGTCGAGCTCCTTGGCGTTGTCCCGCATCACCCGGGCGAACCGGTCCCATTCCTGTTGCTCCGCCGCGGTGATGTGCAGCCGCGCGTGCAGATGCGCTATCCGTCGATCGACCATCTGCCGCATTGTCTCGCCCGGCGCGCGGGTGCCGGGCCGCGTGTGGTGGGTCATCGTCGCGTGATGCGTCGCGGTCGCGCTGCCGGACGGCATGGCGCCGGGGCTGCTGCTCGCGGCGGGAGGCGTGGTGCCAGGCGTGGTCTGGGCGAAGGCGGCCGCGCCGCCTCCACCGGCCAGGATGGCGGTCAGCAGAAGTGCCGGGGCGGTACGGGCAAGCAGCGAGGCTTTCATGCAGGTTCTCCGGATCATGGTCGGCAGGCGCGGCGATTGCTCGCGCGTCCGCGCCGCGCCTGCATCGGGGCGAATTGCGGCAGCATTGGTGCGCTCTCTGAAAAGTGCTCGCGTGGCGCGGCCGTGGCGATCACGCTGGACCGACCGCGCCGCGGCGCGGACAGTTTCCGTCGCAACTGCCCGCGCCTGCCGCCGGCGTGCGACGCGGAACAGCGACCCGACGATCCAGCCTCGGCTTTGCCACGGTTCCGTCGCGCCGGAGTTGCGAAGAATCTCTCGGATTCGCGCACTGCTTCCGCACCGATCTCGCGGGCATCCCGACCGAAACGGCACTTGGCATCCTGCCGGACCCGAGTCAGCCAGGCTTGCAAGGCCCGCTCTTCAGGCTGGCCTATGGAGACCAAAGTGCCGCGGGTCATCCGCGGGGTCATGCCACGTGGCGGCGATTTCCGCTGTCCGGCGTGCACGCTGCCGCTCTGTCGGTGCCAGCCTCCGGCCAGGCACTCGCGGCTGTGCCTGATGTGCGGCAGGCGATCACGTTCCGGCGGGCCGTTCCCCGGCCCGGCTTGGCGGCGGTAGCAGGCGTGCTGCGGTAGCAGGCGTGCTATAGCCCCGCCCGCAAATACTGCGGCGGCAGCTCCGGCTTCACCCCCAGCGCCTTCGCCGCGCGCAGCGGCCACGCCGGATCGGCCAGCACCGCGCGGGCCAGCAGCACCACGTCGGCGCGCCCGTTGGCGAGGATCTCGGCCGCATGGGTGGGCTCGGTGATCAGCCCGACCGCACCGGTGGCGATGCCGGCGCCCTGCTTCACCGCGTCCGCGAACGGCACCTGGTAGCCGGGATGCAGCGACGGAATCCTCTGGTCCGCCGCCACGCCGCCGGACGAGCAATCGATCAGGTCCACGTCGCCGCGCGCCGCGATCCGCTTGCACAGTGCGACGGTATCCTCAATGGTCAGGCCGCCCGCCGTCCAGTCGGTGCAGGACAGCCGCACCCACAGCGGCAGGTCGCCCGGCCATTCGCCGCGGACCGCGTCGATCGTCTCCATCAGGAAACGGCTGCGGTCTTCCGCGTCGCCGCCATAGGCGTCGTCGCGGCGGTTGGCGATCGGCGACAGGAAGGCGTGCAACAGATAACCGTGCGCGGCGTGCAGTTCGAGCATCCGGACGCCGGCCTGCCGCGCCAACCGGGCGGCATGGGCGAACTGGCCGGCGACCTCGCCGATCTCGCCGACGGTCAGAGCATGCGGATCGACGGCGCCCGGGACCATCGGAATCGCGCTCGGCGCCAGCGGCACCCAGCCGCCGTCCCGTGGCGCGATCGGCGCGCCGCCCTCCCATGGCCGCCGCACCGACGCCTTGCGGCCGGCATGCGCGAGTTGCACGCCCGGCACCGCGCCGCCGCGCTCGATGATCGCCACCAGCCGCCGCAGCAGTGCCTGGTGCTCCGCGTTCCACAGTCCCAGGCAGTGCGGCGTGATGCGGCCGGCGGCGGACACGTGCGTCGCCTCGGTGAACACGATCCCCGCGCCGCCCATGGCGCGGGCGCCCAGATGTTGGACGTGCCAATCGTCGCCCAGGCCGCCGGTGGCGCTGTACTGGCACATCGGCGAGACGACGATGCGGTTGCGGGCGGTGACTGCGCGGAAGCTGATCGGCTGGAACAGCAAGGGCGTGTGCGGCATGCCTGTGGCAATCCTTGTGCGGTGTGCGTTGCGATGGCGTCGCCCGCCCGGTCGTTGCGAGCCTCCGACCGACCCCTCCCCCCAACCCCCTCGCTCAAGGGAAGGGGGAGTTTGTTTCTTGCCCGCGAAGCGAAGCAATCGCCCGGCCGTGGGCCGCGCCTCCCGTCGGGCGAGAGATTGCTTCGTTGCCAGCCGCTTCGCAATGACCGTGCGACGGTCGGCGGCGCTGACCGGATGGCCGCAACGCGCTAGGCTGCCGGGATGACGGACCCCCCGCCCGCGCAGCGGACGCTGCATATCCTGTCGATCCAGTCCTGGGTCGCCTATGGCCATGTCGGCAACGCCAGCGCGGTGTTCCCGCTGCAGCGCCTGGGGGCCGAGGTGTGGACGATTAACACCGTGCAGTTCTCCAACCACACCGGCTACGGACATTGGACAGGGCAGGTGCACACCGGCGCGCAGGTGCGCGACCTGGTGGACGGCATCGCCGCGCGCGACGTGCTGCGCCACTGCGACGCGGTGCTGTCCGGCTACATGGGCGACGCGGCGGTCGGCCAGGCGATCCTGCACGCGGTAACCCGGGTGCGGAGCGAAAACCCCAAGGCGGTGTATTGCTGCGACCCGGTGATCGGCGACGTGGCGGAAGGCGTCTATGTGCGCCCCGGTATCGAGGCGCTGCTGCGCGACCACGCCCTGCCGCGGGCCGACATCGCCACGCCCAACCGCTTCGAGCTGGAACGGCTGACCGGGCTGCGCTGCGCCACGCTCGCCGCGGCAAAGCAAGCGGTGGCGGCGCTGGCGGCGACGCTGCGGCCGGACGGATTGCGCTGCGTGCTGCTGACCAGCCTGGATTCGGAAGAAACGCCGGGTGACCAACTGGACCTGCTGGTGGCCGAGGCGGGGCGCTTTTCCCTGCTGCGCACGCCGCGCCTGCCGGTCGCGGTAAATGGCGCCGGCGATGCGATCGCCGCGCTGTTCCTGTTCCATCGGCTGCGCACCGGCAGCGCCGTGGCGGCGCTGGAGGCCGCCGGATCGGCGGTGTACGGCCTGCTGAAGCGCACGGCGGAGGCCGGCTCACGCGAAATCCTGACGGTGGCGGCGCAGCAGGAATTCGTCACGCCCTCCACGTGGTTCACCGCGGTGCCGTGCTGACATGGCAAACGTCACCTCCTGCGGCGTGATCGTCACCGATGGGCACCGTCTCCTGCTCGGGCACGCGACGCATTCGCCGCGTTGGGACATTCCAAAGGGGATCGCGGAGCAGGGCGAGAGCTTCGTCGCGGCGGCAATGCGTGAACTGGACGAGGAGACCGGGCTGCTGGTGACGGCGGACATGCTGCGCGATCTCGGCGTGCATGCATACATGCCGGGCAAGGACCTGGCGCTGTTCGCCTGGACACCGGACGAGATGCCGCTTGCCGAGCGCCTGGTGTGCCGGTCCGTGTTCGCGTTGCTGGGTGGGGCAATGGTGCCTGAGTTCGACAAGTTCGGCGTATTCGCGTGGGATGCCGCGCTGGGGAAGGTCGGCAAGGATCTGGCGCGGCTGCTGGCGGAGGTACGCGGGGCGTTGCCGGCAAGAAACTGACGCGGGCGACAACGGACGGGCATTCGTCTGGCCCGAGGCAACGGAGCCGGAGGCATCGGCGTTGCGACCCCGCCGTGGCGGGCAAATACTGCGCGTGACGAGTCGGTTGGAGGATGTGATGGACGCCTTGCCGCAACTGGGGCTCGCATTGGGCCGCGAACAGCGGATGCGGATCCGCGCGGGCGCCTTCACCGGCTGCACGGCGGGACTGGCGCCGGGCAACGTCCAGGCAAACCTCGTGATCCTGCCGCGGGCGCTGGCGCACGATTTCCTGCGCTTCGCCCAGGCCAATCGCAAGCCTTGCCCGGTTCTCGCGGTCTCCGAGCCAGGCGATCCGTCGCTTCCCACCCTTGGGTGCGACATCGATCTGCGCACCGATCTGCCGCGCTACCGCGTCTGGCGGCAAGGCGCGCTGGTCGAGGAGCCAACCGACATCACCCATCTCTGGCGCGACGACCTGGTCGGCTTCGCCATCGGCTGCTCGTTCTCGTTCGAGGAGGCGCTGACCGAAGCCGGCCTGGAAATGCGCCACATCACCCGCGGCGGCAACGTCCCGATGTTCCGCACGTCGATCCAATGCGTGCCGGCCGGCGCGTTCCACGGACCGCTGGTGGTCTCCATGCGCCCGCTGCGTCCGGCGGATGCCATTCGCGCCGTGCAGATCACCGCGCGGTTCCCCTCGGTGCATGGCGCTCCGGTGCATCTCGGCCTGCCGGAGCAGATCGGCATCCGGGACATCGCGATGCCGGATTACGGCGACGCGGTTCCGGTGGGGCCGGACGAGCTGCCGGTGTTCTGGGCGTGCGGCGTAACGCCCCAGGCGGCGATCGCTACCGCCAGGCCGGAGTTCTGCATCACCCATGCCCCTGGTTCGATGTTGGTGACCGACCTTCGCAACGCCATGCTGGCGGTCTCCTGATCGGGGCAGAGGGGCGGAGCGGCGCGGCCGCCCGGATCGGGCCGAAGCCCGCTGTGGCGCATCCTGACCTGTCATGGGCGAGTCGTTGACCCTGGCGCAGGGGGGTCCTATCTGCCACGGGTGGACTTGTCCGGTGCCCCTGGATGGTGAGGGGGCGGCCGTGGCCGGTCGCGCCGACCTGGAAGGTTCGCATGCTCGCTTCGATCGCCCGCGCCATTTTCGGCACCGCCAACGAACGCTCGCTGAAGGCGTATCAGCGGAGGGTGCCGCAGATCAACGCGCTGGAACCGGCGATGGAGGCGCTGTCGGACGCGGCGCTGGCCGCCAGGACGGTGGAATTCCGCGAGCGGCTGGCGGGCGGCGCCACCCTCGACGAGCTGCTGCCGGAGGCGTTCGCCGCGGTGCGCGAGGCCGGGCGGCGCACCCTCGGCCAGCGGCATTTCGACGTGCAGCTTGTCGGCGGCATGGTGCTGCACGCCGGCAAGATTTCCGAGATGAAGACCGGCGAGGGCAAGACCCTGGTCGCCACCCTGCCGGTTTATCTGAACGCCCTGGCCGGCAAGGGCGTGCACGTCGTCACCGTGAACGACTACCTGGCCCGCCGCGACGCCGAATGGATGGGGCAGATCTATCAGTTCCTCGGCATGAGCGTCGGCGTGATCGTGCATGGCCTGGACGACGACGCGCGGCGCGCGCAGTACGCCGCCGACATCACCTATGGCACCAACAACGAGTTCGGCTTCGACTACCTGCGCGACAACATGAAATACCGGCTGGAGGACATGGTCCAGCGGGATTTCTTCTTCGGCATCGTGGACGAGGTGGACTCCATCCTGATCGACGAGGCGCGCACGCCGCTGATCATATCCGGGCCCGCCGAGGACAGTTCCGACCTGTATCGCAGTGTCAACGCGGTGGTGGCCGAGCTGGTGAAGGACCCGGACACCTACGACAAGGACGAGAAATTCCGCACCGTGTCGCTAACCGAGCCGGGATCGGAACGCGTCGAGGACATGCTGCGCGAAGCCGGCATCATCACCGAAGGCAATTTGTACGACATCTTCAACGTCTCTGTGGTGCACCACGTGCAGCAATCGCTGCGCGCGCACACGCTGTTCGCACGCGACGTGGATTACATCTCGCGGCAGGACCAGATCATCATCATCGACGAGTTCACCGGCCGCATGATGCAGGGGCGGCGCTACTCCGACGGGCTGCACCAGGCGCTGGAGGCGAAGGAATTCGTCACGGTGCAGGCCGAGAACCAGACGATGGCGTCCATTACTTTCCAGAACTATTTCCGGCTGTATCCCAAGCTGGCCGGCATGACCGGCACCGCGCTGACGGAAGCCGACGAGTTCGCGGAAATCTACAACCTGGACGTGGTGGAGATTCCCACCAACGTGGCGTGCATCCGCAATGACGAGGACGACGAGGTCTATCGCACCGCGGACGAAAAATACGAGGCGCTGGCGGTGTTGATCGAGGATAGCCGCAAGCGCGGCCAGCCGGTGCTGGTCGGCACCACCTCGATCGAGAAGAGCGAGACGATCAGCGAGCTGCTGAAGAAGAAAAAGGTGCCGCACGCGGTGCTGAACGCGCGCTTCCACGAGCAGGAGGCGGAGATCGTGGCGCAGGCGGGGGCGCCGGGAGCGGTGACGATCGCCACCAACATGGCCGGCCGCGGCACCGACATCAAACTCGGCGGCAATCTGGAGATGCGGCTCCGCAAGGAACTGGCCGGCATCGAGGACGAGGGCGAGCATGCCGCGAAGGAAGCGGAGATCCGTGACGATCTGGCCGCGGCGCATGAAAAGGTCAAGCAGGCCGGCGGCCTGTTCGTGATCGGCACGGAACGGCACGAGAGCCGGCGGGTGGACAACCAGTTGCGCGGCCGGTCCGGTCGGCAGGGCGATCCGGGGCGCTCGCGCTTCTTCCTGTCGCTGGAAGACGACCTGATGCGCATCTTCGGCTCCGACCGGATGGGCGGGATGCTGCAGCGGCTCGGGTTGAAGGACGGCGAGGCGATCGTCCACCCGTGGATCAACAAGGCGCTGGAGAAGGCGCAGAAGAAGGTCGAGGCGCGCAACTTCGACACCCGCAAGAACGTGCTGAAATACGACGACGTGATGAACGCGCAGCGCAAGGAAGTCTATGCGCAGCGCAAGGAGTTCATGCAGGCGGCCGACGTGGCCGAGACCGTGGCGGAGATGCGCTCCGAGATGGTCGCCGCGATGGTGGCGCGCCGGGTGCCGGAGAAGGCGTTCCACGAGCAATGGGAGCTGGCCGAGCTGCAGCAGGACGTGCAGCGCGTGCTGAACGTCGATCTGCCGGTCGAGGCATGGGGGCGCGAGGACGGCATCGACGAGACGCATCTGCGCGAGCGGGTGGCGCAGGCGGCGGACTCCCTGATGGCGGCGAAGGCAGCCAATATGGGGCCGGAGCTGATGCGCTTCATCGAGAAGTCGCTGCTGCTGCAGGTGCTGGACGCGGTGTGGAAGGAGCATCTGTATGCGCTGGACCATCTGCGCCAGGGCATCGGGCTGCGCGCCTACGGTCAGCGCGATCCGCTGAACGAGTACAAGGCCGAGGCATTCGCGCTGTTCAACGCCATGCTGGACGAGTTGAAGGAGCGCGTCACGATGATGCTGGCGCGCGTCGAGCTGGCGCCGGACCAGCCGCCGCCGGTGTACCAGCCGGCGCTGATGCAGGTGGTGGAGAGCCATCCGGAGCCGATATCGGCGCTGGCCGGCCGCGAGCCGGAGATGGCGCTGGAGGGGGCGTCGGCCGGCCCGGCCCCGATGGCGGTGTCGGCGCAGCCGATGCGCGCCATCGCGGTGGACCCGAACGATCCGGGCACCTGGCGGAACGCCGGGCGCAATGCGCTGTGTCCGTGCGGCTCGGGGCGGAAGTACAAGCACTGCCATGGGCGGCTGGGGGCGTAGGACGCGCGCCGGTGCTGTGATCCAGGATTGGATCTTGCGGTTTCGGCGCCGATAGGCAGCACACCACGACCCTGCGGAGGGCTGCAGGACCGGCATCCCGAACCAGCCTGCAACCATCACAGGATCGCCTTTGGGGCTGATCTGCGTAAGCCGGCATCCTTTGCAGCCGGCATCCTTTGCCGGCATTCAGGTTCCGCGCTTTTCGAATTGTCGGGCCGTCGCGGTTCCCCGTCATCCCCGCCAAAGCGGAGACCCATGCCGCACGGGTCCCCGCTTTCGCGGGATGACGGGAGCCGTGCCCGCCCCATGACAACCGGCTCACCTATATCTGGGCGTCGCCTGTGCTCGACTTTCCGCAATTCACGCGGCGAGGCACGGAGTCTCCACGAATCGATTTAGCAATCGGGCGGGAATTTCGACGGTCTCGCCGCCCGACCGGGACGCGGATAAATCCTACGGGGTCCAAAGTACACGCCGGACAGCCGCGATTGCATCGCTGAACGTGGGTTGAGACTTATTGTACCATGCGGTCGCATGGGACCGGACCGCGATGGTCGGTACGCCGATCAATCCGTGCGCCCAAAGGGCGACCAGCGAGTAGAGTCCGAGCAGCGCCGGGGTGGTGCGCAAGATGGCCAGATCGGACCATTGCCGTTGCGTTTCGACACCCAGGTGCTCGCGGACTTCCTGGAAGGTGGTCTCGATCCGCCAGCACCAGGATGTGGTGCCAGACCGGCGCGGTGAAGCACGGGCGGAACACCGCCAGCCAGTGACCGAGGACCGCCGGTATGCAGGACGCGGCGGATATGGATTCGGGGCGCTCTTGTATCATCAGAGTCTTCGAATCGCGATGGCCGATTCGCGCAAGAGTCTTCTGGCCGGTTCGCGGGCATTTTTTCAACCCCCCACGACACGGCCCATGGCCTGCCTTATCGTGGGGACCGATGACTGACGCGATCATCCAACAAATCGAGCGCTTCCGCTGCCCCCGCGGGGCTTTTCACGCGGAACGCCGGAACCGCGGCTACACTCTATATGATGACGCGTCCGGATACGATGACGCGTCCGGCGCCCCGGTCGCGCACCTGCGTTCAGTCGAACACGAGGACCGGTTCGAAGTTCTCTACTGGTCGCTTTGGAAGGAGCGATGGGTCGCCACCGGCGCCTCCGGACGCACCGTCCTGTCAATCGATGACGGGCTACGATTTATCGCCCAGGAAGATATCTTCTGGGTCATGACATGATGGCCTGGATTTGAAATTGCGGAAAGTCGAGGTGAGGCCCGCGACAAATACGGCACCTGCGAAAATCCGCTCCCTGGAATGGCGGATAAGCGGTCGGATGACCGCCATGAGCGCGAAGCAGCCGGTCCTACCGACCGGGGAGCTATGGCAGCTTCGTCCCCGAGACCGGGCCTCGGTCGGCCGGCTCTGAATGTTGCAGTTGGGTTGCAAACTGCCGTCAGCACTCTTCATCGATGAACGTTTGACTGCCGATATTGCAGACGTCGAAACCGCCATCCCGCCTTCGGCCAAGTAGTCCAACCCAGCCGCCCAGCGCAGTGCCAACCACTTGCGTGGTGCCGCCACCAGCGCCGTGATCCGTCCGGATAGCCCGCTTTCACCCCACCCACTCCCCGAACCCCGGTAAAATCGCCGCCCAGCCACTTGAATCCGTTAGTTAGACTTGTTATCATCCCACGTCGGTCACACTAACCAACCCGGAGCCACGCCAATGTCCGCCTTCTCCCCCACCGCCAGGCACGAATATTACGCCGAACTCGGCAATTCCCTGCCCCCGCCCGTCCTCGACCAGCCCGAATACCGCGAACGCCGCCACATCACCGCGGTCGAGACGTTCGAAGCCCTGCGCCCCGGCGACGCCTACGAAGCGAGCCTCGCCATGAAGATCGTGCTCTGCGGCGCCCGTGCCGTCGAGGGTCTGCGCCTGGCCGGCGTTCACCGCGACGACTTCGCGAAAATGACCCGTTGCTGTGCCCAGGCAGCCAGCATGATGCGCGCGGAAAGCGCGGCCAAGCGCGCGCTGGAGCGGGAGCAGAAGGTGCGGCTGGCGACCGAAGCGGTGGCGAACACCCCACAGGCCCATCCCGCCACCGCGTCCGCCCCGCCGCCACAAGCCGAACCGCAAGCGCCGCCCCCCGTCCAGGCCACGGCCGCCGCGCCACCGCCCGCCGCCGTGCCGCCGCCCGCCGCACCGCCGCTCCTGGCAGTCACCCAGTCCGCGCCGCCGCCCGCGCAGGCCGGGTCCACACCGTCCCCTTCGCCCGAGGCGATCGCCAAAGCCGAGGCCTTCGCGGACGAGGACATTGTGGCCGCGGCGCAGATCCGCCACGACCGCGGCGTCACGCCGCAGAACAAGGCGTATTTCCGCCACCTGGCGCTGCCCACCGATCCGGCCATGATCGACGCGCTGGTCCGCGGCACCAGCGCCGTCCTGAACCTGCTCGACGAGGTCGGCGGCGAGACGCTGCACGACGCCGCCTGACGGGCCCGGCACGGAAACAGAGCACGCAGTCGCATGAATCGGGATTTTGAGACGGCAGTAAGACGGTCCTGGCGCTCGGTACCCGGCCGCGACTGGACTTCGCGCCAACCGTTTGAAAGGAGCGTAATGGGTCGGACCCGGCGGTTCGGGCCAATCAGCTCGACCGCCGCTGCTTCAGATCGGCAGGTGACGTTGAAGCTGACCCGCTACAAGCAGGCGAGCGAGGTTTTCGCCGCGCAACGGCGGGTGAGGATGACGCGAGACGCACGGTGCGGTTGGCGGCACCGTCACCCTCGCCGCTAACGCGTCTTGACCTCTCCCGCTCCCGCGGGAGAGGTTTGGAGGACGTCAATTCGCCGCGTCAGTTCATCCGCCGCAGGTGCCGCTTCGGGCATCGTCCCGAGGAGCAGTACCCGCGTCTTGTCCGCCTTCGCGACGCCGGAGCGGAACGCCTCGCGCAGCCACGTCCGATCCTTCTCGCGCCAGGCACAGAGTTTGGCGATGGCGATGTCCTCCGCGCTGGGACAGACCGCGGTGGCGAGGCCATCCGGCGTCGCGTACTCGACGGCGCGGCTGCGCCAGTCCAACGGCATGACCGCCGTGCGTTGACTGACCCCGTCGCCGTAGTAGCCGAACGTCCGGTGGAACAGCGAGTACCGCCCGATCGACCCGTCGATCAGGTCGGAGATCCACTCCGGGTCCGCCACGTCCTCGACATAGATGTCGATTTCCTCGGTCAGCATCATCGCGACGGGAATGTGCCTGGCGGTGGCGATGACCGCGCCGGTGCCGACCATCACGAACCGCGCGTGGCCCGACAGCGAGGCGGCGGCGCGCAGAATATGGTCGATGTCAGGCCGCCGGAGCATCCGCGTGCTCGATCAGTTCGGCCACGTCGCGCGAGGTCAGCCCCTTGCCGAACACCGGCGCGGTTTCCCGCAGCAGCCGGCCACGCGGGCTGTCCTCGGTCAGCGCCGCGGCGATCGCGGCGGGCGGGTGCGACAGCAGCTCCTGCCACATCAGCGCGTAGTCGCGCTGGTGCGGATCGGGCAGCATCCGGGTTACGACGAACCTCCGGGCGTCGGCGACCATCGAGGGATCGGCCACCAGCCGTCGCGCCACCTCGCATGCCTTCAGGTAGTCGATCCACTCGTGCCGATCGTGAAAGTGCTTTGCCATGGCAGCAGCTTAACGGTTCGCGAGGACGCGGCGCAACGGCGTGGACGCGACGAGACCGAGATCCCCGCGCAAAGGCCCCGGCAATGCGCCTGCGCCGCGGACCATACGGCAAGGGCTGCTGGCCAGCACAACGCCGGTGCCGGCGGGCGAGGCATGAGTCCCTCCCTCCACTCACTGGCGGCCAAGGAAAGCCTGCATGTGACCCAACACCGAAGCCGCCGCCTCACCGGCCGTGGCGTACAGCGGAACCACGTCCGGCACGGAGATCAGGCGCTGGATATGCGTGCCGATGTCGGCACCGGCCGTGGGCAACTGCACGGCCAGCGTGCTCAGGCTCCGCTGCAGATTGTTCGGCGGCTTGGCGGCGGCACGCGCGACTTGTTCCGGCGCCGGCGGGATGGCAGGCGCGGTGACGAAGGCAGGCCCGTCATTGTCGGCCTCCGCATCCAGCGCCGCCAGGAGGTCCGGTGCCGCGGCGTCGCGCCGCGTCAGCGGCGCGAGATTGAAGAGCCTGCGCAGCGTGGCAATGATGGACGTATGGTCGAATGGTGTCGTTCCAGGCGGCCGCATGACGCTGCCGGCCCGCACATAGGGCGACACGATGACCGCCGGCACCCGCACGCCGAAATAGCTGAAGTCGAACCCGTCCGGCCGCAGCACGTCAGGCGGCGTCGCGGCCGGCGGGGGCACGTGGTCGTAGCAGCCACCGTGCTCGTCGCAGGTGATCACCAGCAGCGTCTGCCGCCACCCCGGCCCGCCGCGCACCGCGTTGTACACGCTGGCAACCAACTGCTCTCCATACGCAACATTGTGCGGTGGGTGCGCATCGTTCGGGATCCTGTTCAGCACGCTGTCGGTGAAATAGCGAGGTTCTATGAAGCTATAGGCAGGCAGCTTCCCGCCGGCGGCGTCGCGCGCGAAGTCGGTCTCGAAATTGCTGAAATTCGTCAGCACGTTGGCCCAGAGCTCGGTGAGCGTGGCGGACTGCGGGATGTCGTGGAAATAGATCTGCCAGGTTTGCCCGGCCTTCGACAGGAGGTTGAATACCGTCGGCATCTCATAGGGAAAATGCGTCGGAGAATTGTTGACGTAACCGGCAGCCGTTCCGGCGTGCACGAAAAAGCGGTTTGGCCAGGTCTGGCACGGCGCGGCGGCGTGCCACCTGTCGGACACGCCAAAGGCACGCGCCAGTTGGCTGATGACCGGTACCTGGTCCGGCGTGAAGTAATGCATGGGCGAGTATGGATCGGGTGCCGGAGTCGTCGTCGGCTGGCGCATATAATTGTCAACGAAGCCGCTCATGGTCGGCGCACCGGTGTTGACCGAACCGTCGTCGGCCAGCCCGCGGAGCTGCATCTGGATGTCAGTGAACAGCTCCCCTGGATCCGGGTCAGGGATGCAGACCGTCTGCGCGGTCAGCGCCGGATCCTTCCAGACCTGGATGTTCTGCCGCGTTCCGTCCGGCTTGTGCCAGGGGTTGAACTCGGTGCCGATCAGCCCGTCGAATGCCGCGCTGTTCGGATAGAGCATGCCCAGCATGCAATCGAACGAGCGGTTTTCCAGCATGAGAACCACGACGTGCTTGATATCCATCGTTCCCTCCCGGTGCCGGGCGCGTCCCGGCGTTGAGCGTCACCGGCATGGTAAACCTCGCCTGGCCGCAGCGGGAGAGACGTCCGGTCGCACACCAGCCGCGCCGGGCCGGCCGGCGCACCGGCGAACACGTCACCTGCACCGGTGGCGCGATAGATCACGTGCTCGGCCTCGGTCATCTGCAATGGCGCCATTGCCGCGGCCCGCGCCAGGGACACGTTCTTCCCAGCGAAATGCTGCAGCCTGAAGGCACGAAGCACCGGGCGAGGATGCAGCGGGGCGACCCGTTCACCCGCGTCGCTTCGGGCCTCGATCTCTCCCGCGCGTAGCGCGGGCGAAATGTTGAGGCGGATTGCTCCCCGACCCGCCGACCCGCTAAACCATGTCCCAATCGCCAACGGGAGGGCCCCAGCCGATGGACATCGAGACTGCGCCGACAACCGCAACCAACGCCGACAGGCAGGCGCGCGTCGATCTCGCCGCCGTGTATCGCCTGCTGGCGCATCACGGCTGGGGCGACGTGATCTTCAATCACGCCGGCATGCGTTCACCTTCCAACCCACGCCATTTCTTCATCAAGCGCCACGAGCTGCTCTACACCGAGGTCACCGCGTCCAACCTGGTCGAGGTCAGCATGGACGACGACCTCGACGAGCGCGCCGGCGTCAACCGCCCCGGCTTCACGCTGCACAGCGGCGTGCTGCGCGGCCGGCCGGACGTGCAGTGCTCGGTGCATGTCCACCCCGAGGAAGGCGTCGCGCTGTCCGGCCTGAAGCACGGCTTGCGGCCGCTCTCGCAGAACGCCATGCGCTTCTACAACCGGACCGGCTACCACGAGTATGAAGGCATCACCGACGGCTTCGACGAACGCGAGCGCATCATCGCCGCGCTGGGCAAGAACCGCGCGCTGGTCATGCGCCACCACGGCATCACCACCGTCGGCGCCACCGCGCGGGAGGCGTTCAGCCTGATGAAGGGGTTCGTCAGCGCCGCCCGCATCCAACTCATGATGGAGGCCACCGGCGCCGAGCTGTCGGAGATCCCGGCCGAGGTGTGCGAGCACGTCGCCGCCCAGTACGAACAGCACGACAGGGGGCGGGCCTCGGCCGAGTGGCCCGCATATCTTCGCTTGCTCGACGGCATCGACGACAGCTACCGCACCTGATCCGGGCAGTGCCGGCCTGGTGCCGGCGCGTGCACGATGAATCCGCGCTGGAGCCTGCGCACGGCGCGGCTGGTGCTTACGCCGGTGGGCGGGGCGGACCTGCCCGACCTGATCGCCATCAAGGCCGATCCGCGCGTCTTCGCGGTGATGCTGGGCGGGGTGCGCACGGCCGCGCAGACGCAGGAGGAACTGGCACGCGACGTTGTCGCATGGGGCGCCAACGGCTTCGGCATCTGGGCGATCCGCGAGGCGGGCGGCGGCGGACCCCGGCGGCCCGGGGCAGGTTTGGTCGGCATCACCGGCCTGGAGCGCCGCCCGGATGGCCGCGGCGTCGCCCTGCGCTTCGCGTTGCGGCCGGACGCGCAGGGCCGCGGCCTCGCGCGCGAAGCGGCCGGCGCCGCGCTGCGCTTCGGTCACGACGAGGCGGGCCTCGCTCGCATCGTCGCGGTGGCGCGCGCCAGCAACTTCGCCTCGCGCATGGTGCTCGGCGGCGTCGGCATGACCGCGTGCGGCAGCTTCATCCAGAACGGATGGCCGATGGTGCTCTACGAAAGCCTCGACTTCCGCTCTCCCACCTCGCCGGTACGGGCAGTGTGAGGGTTCGCCAGCGACGCCGCTCCCTCACCCGCTCGCCTGATTCTGCTCCACCTGCTGCTGCATCGCCTTGATCAACGCGTCGATGCTATAGTTGTTGTGGCTCAGATAGGAGGCGTAGTCGCTGCGCTGGGTCAGCCGAAGCGAGGTGCCCTCGGCAACCACGTCAACGATCTTCGGATTGCTGCCGGGGTCGCCAATCACCCACTGCACGTTGGTGGGCGGGTTATTGGGCCGGTTCACGACCGTGTTCACCTTGGTGTTTTCGCCGTCCGGCTGGGTGCGGCCCATGGTGAACGTGACCCCCTTGTACTCGCCCAGCTTGGAGGTGATGTTGGTCACCAGCACCTGGTGGAAGATCGCCATGTAGCGCTTTTGCTGCGCGGGCGATGCCTGCCGCCAAAACCGGCCCAGGCAGAACCGCGCCACCCCGTCCACGTCCACCGTGCCGTCGATGATCCGGATCAGCATCTGGCGCTTTTGCCGCGCAGAGCCGGGGCCATTGACCACGGCTGCCATCTGGTCCCCCGTCGCCTTGACGAAGGCGGCGGCATGGCCGGCGGCGGACTGGGCGCGTGCGCCTCGGCCGATGGCGAGCCACGCGGCGGAGACGGTCAGCAGGAAGCGGCGAGAACGCATCGGTGGCCTCGTTGTTTGCTCGGTGGGCCGGGGTGGCTTAATGGGCCGGCGCGGGTTGCGGGAACCAAACCGGAACCGTTGCCCGGTTGTCATTCTCCATTTCCTCGATCTGCGAGTGCCGGTGCTGGCGGTACAGGCTGCGGAACGTCGCATAAGGGTCGAGGGCGGTCTTCTTGATGCTGTCAATCTCACCCAGCAGCCGCGAGCGCGTGTCGAGCGCGCCCAGCGCCCATTTCGAGTAGCCAAGGACCTGCACGGTCGTCCCCTGCCCTACCCAGGTGAACGGGTCGGCCGCGATGTCCACGCCAAACCCGGCGAAGTCGCGCGGGTCGGTCGGGCCGAGCACCGGCAGGTAGAGATACGGCCCCTCGCCGACCCCCCACTTGGCCAGCGTCATGCCGAAATCGGCGTCATGGTCCGGGTAGCCCCACCGCTTGGCGACGTCGAAGAAACCCAGGACCCCCACCGTGCTGTTAATCAGAAACCGCATCGTCGTGTCGCCGGCGCGCCGCGGCTTGCCCTCCAGCATGTCGTTGGAGAGCTGCACCGGGGTGCCGAGATTCCCCAGCATGTGATGGATGCCCGTGCGCACCGCCTCCGGCAGCAGGAATTTGTATGCCTGCGCCGCCGGTTTCAGGATCGCCGTGTCGAGCCCGTTGTTGATCGCGTAGAACACCCGGTTGGTCGGCTCCAGCGGATCGTTGGTCTGCCGGTAGTCGGCCAGCGCGTCGGGGTCGCTCGCCGGCGGCGGCGTGGCGCAGCCGGCGAGGACGATCAGCAGCAGCGACGGCACCCAAACGCGGTGGCCAAGCCTGGGCGTGGAGCGGAAAAAAGCGCGCATCAGTTCCCTCGGGTGGGTGGTGGGACCACAGTCACTCGCCGGAGCAAAGGCCATAGGCAAAGGAGATCGCAGCCCCGTCGCCGGATTGGAACACGGGCTGGTTGAGGTTTGCGTGACCCTGGTTTACCACGCGGACCGGGTTTTACCACGCGGACCGGCCGGCGCAACGGAACAGGACCACAACGGCGCGTGAGATGGGTCCGCGTTCGTGCTAGGGTACTGGAATGAGCGCGCCGACCCCTGCCGACCAATTTCCGCGCACGCTGGAGCGCTGGCTGACCGGCCCGCGCTTCGCCGCGTTGCCCACCCGCGACGCGGATCACCCGCCGCCGCTGCTGTCCTTCGAGTTCTTCCCGCCGCGGACCGAGGCGCTGGAACAGCAGCTCTGGACCTGTATCCGCCGGCTGGAGGCGCTGCGGCCTCGCTTCGTCTCGGTCACTTATGGCGCTGGCGGGGGCACCCAGGCGCGCACCCATGCCACGGTGGCGCGGATCGTGCGCGAGACCACGCTGGTGCCGGCGGCGCATCTGACCTGCGTCGGCGCCCCGCGGGAGGAAGTGGATGCGGTGGCCCGGCAATACTGGGAGGCCGGGGTGCGCCACATCGTTGCGCTGCGCGGCGACGCGGCGCCAGGCACCAGTTATGCGCCGCATCCGGGCGGGTACCCGTTCGCCGCGGACCTGGTGGCCGGCCTGCGGCGCGTCGCGGATTTCGAGATTTCCGTCGCCGCCTATCCGGAAACGCATCCCGCGGCGCTCAGCCCCGATGCCGACCTGGACAACCTGAAGCGCAAGCTGGATGCGGGGGCGACGCGGGCAATCACCAACTTCTTCTTCGATACCGAGACCTATCTGCGGTTCCTGGACCGCTGCCTGGCGGCCGGGATCGCCGCGTCGGTCGTGCCGGGCATCATGCCGGTCACCAACCTGGCGGGGCTGCGGCGCATGGCTGTTATGTCCGGGGTGGGCGTGCCGGCCTGGCTCGCGCGCATGTTCGAGGGAACCGACGACGATCCGGAGCTGCGCCGCATGATCGCCGCCGTGGTGACCGCGGAGCAGGTGCGGCTGCTGCAGGCGAACGGGGTGGACGAGTTCCATTTCTACACGCTGAACCGGCCCGAGTTGACCCATGCGATCGCGCATATCCTCGGCGTGCGGGCACAGTAAAATACTCCCCCTCCCCTTGAGGGGGGGTTGGGGGGAGGGGTGCGTGCGACGATTGTTGTTAGCTGCACGCACCCCTCCCCCCAACCCCCTCCCTCAAGGGGAGGGGGCGTAAGGGCAGCACTCCTGTGACCCGCTTCCTCGCCGTGCTGGCGCGCGAATTGCGCCTGTCGGTGCGGCATGGCGCCGACACGCTGGCGGCGCTGCTGTTCTTCGTGCTCACCGCCTCGCTGTTCCCGTTGGCGATCGGCCCCGCCCCGGAGACCCTTGGCCGCATGGCGCCCGGCATCATCTGGGTCTGCGCCTTGCTCGCCGCGCTGCTGCCGCTGGACCGCCTGTTCGGGGCGGACTTTGAGGACGGCTCGCTGGATCTGCTGCTGTTGTGCGGGCTGCCGGCGGCCGCGATCGCCGCCGCCAAGGCCGCCGCGCACTGGCTGGTCACCGGGTTTCCCCTCCTGCTGGCCGCGGCGCCGCTCGCGGTGATGCTGCGGCTGCCGGACGGCACCATCCCGATTCTGATGGCCGCGCTGCTGCCAGGCAGCCTGCTGCTGTCCTTGCTGGGGACCACCGGCGCGGCGGTGGTGCTCGGCGCCCGGCGCGGTGGCGTGCTGCTGCCGCTGCTGGTGCTGCCGCTGGTCACCCCGGTGCTGATCTTCGGGGTGGCGGCGGCCGATGCGGTTTCCGGCGGCCTCAGCCCGCGCCCGCATCTCCTGTTTCTCGGCGCGATGCTGGCCGCGGCCCTGCCGCTGTGCCCACTGGCTGCCGGCGCGGCATTGCGCGCCGCCGCGGAGTGATGTTGCGAAGCGACGTTGGGGCGGGATATCGGACAGGAGACTCCGCCTCCCACAAGGGGACGGGAAGTGTCCTTCGCCCCGGCACCATGGCCAGTCTCATTGCCGTCTCAGAATCCCGATTGGTGCGACGGCGTCCGCCATTTCCGCGTTGATTGCGTCAGGCGGCCGTGTCCAGGTGCTCGGCGCCGACGTCGTCCAGCAGGGTCAG